>Ga0209040_10003611_pt1 | contig 11844 bp, 11 predicted proteins | sample BogFormECP12_OM3_FD_188240 | JGI IMG/M metagenome (GOLD analysis project Ga0209040, IMG submission 188240) | Bog forest soil microbial communities from Calvert Island, British Columbia, Canada - ECP12_OM3 (SPAdes) (version 2) | ecosystem: Environmental > Aquatic > Freshwater > Wetlands > Bog ... | reverse complement strand
GAACATTCCACCTCGACATTTACCTTTCTGCCCGAAAAGATCTCGGGCGCGAGCAGCCGGGCGATTACCGTCGCATCGTGCAACGGTCCCCCGTCCCATCCGTATTTTCGTTGATCGAACATCTTGTTGAAGCTAAGCAGGTGATAGAACGCCTCCGCGACCGGCGTACCCACGGCGCGCAACTTTTCGAGCCGCGGCTGGGTCGATAGCGCCTGATGCGTGCAATCGAGCGGAATCATCGTAATCGGCGCACCGCATTTCAAAACGCGCGCCGCCGCCTCCGGGTCGACGTAGACGTTGAACTCCGCCGCCGGCGTCACGTTGCCGCCTTCTGAAAACGACCCGCCCATCATCACGATCTCTCTCAATCTTCCCGCCACGCGCGGTTCCTTGGCCAGCGCCAAGGCGATATTGGTGAGCGGCGCGAGACAACACAGGGTGACCTCGCCCGGCGCGTTTCGCATCACCAGATCCACGATGGCCTCGGGCGCAAACCCTACGGCAAGCGGCGTCGTCGGATCCGGCAGGTCGTATCCGTCGAACCCGGTCTTGCCGTGTACTTCTTCTGCCGTCACCAGAGGCCGCAGCAGCGGCGCGGGCGCGCCCGCATATACCGGCGTATCCGTTCGCCGCGCCAGTTCGAGCGCCTTGAGGGCGTTCTTGCTGGTGAGCGAGACCGGAACATTTCCGGCCACTGTTGTCACCGCCAGCACGTCGAGTTCTTGCGGAGAACCGAGGGCCGTGAGTATGGCAACCGCGTCATCCGGCGAAGGGTCGGTATCGATGATGATCTTCCGCGCCATGCTTGTTTGCAATTTTACACGCCCCGGACTGGAGCCACGCAAGGCCGATGAGCCGCCGGTTGCTCTCCGGCGCATCCGGCCCATCGGCCAGAGCGCTTGCTAGCAGCAGCAAGGTTCCCGGTTCGGCCGGGTTTGCCGGCGTAGGTGGCGTATTGAATTGCGTGACGAGTCCGGTCGTAAGCGCGGTGAGAACAAATTGTGGCGAGCCCATGAAAAAGCGTTATAAGATTGCCCATATGGGATCAGCACTCAAGCGCCGTTTCATCCATGTCGCTCTTCTATTGATCGGACTGGCGGTAGTGCCAAGCTATGTATGGGCGTTCAAACTGACCAGCGCATCCGCGGCGCCCACCATCAATATTGGAGGTTCTTTCCTGGTGAACAAGGCCGCATACGATTTCCGGCTGCCGTATTCGGGCGTCACACTCCTTCAGACGGGTTCTCCCCAGCGCGGCGATATCGTGCAATTTCGGCATCCCGAGGTGTCGTTCATGGGCATAAAACGAGTGATCGGCCTTCCCGGCGAAACAGTGGAATTCAGAGAGAATCGCGTGGTCGTCGATGGCAACGTCTTGCCGCTCAGGTCCTTGAACCGGACCGAATTCAACTGGGTCGCCCCGGTCAACCACATCGGGTCTGACGTTTATGATGAGGACGGCCATTGGATCTCCTTCACTCCAGGTAAGGGCCGGGACCGTAACCATCAAGCGGTCCGGCTCGGCCCGCATGAATACTTCCTCGTGGGCGACAACCGCGACAACAGCGCCGACTCGCGCACTTGGGGCCCGATTGCGGACAGCCAATTCTTGGGCAAGGTGGTCTTTATCGTCCACAGGTGACCGAAGCAGAAACCCACTCGCTGGCGCGGGCATAATAGGCAACTTATTGGCCCACGCGCGGGTAAACAACCCGCGGCAGGTTGACAACCAGGTTGACAACCTGCCCCGCATTCGACGGCACTGCTGCTCAAAGTTTCTGATACTTGTGACGGCCCGGCCCGCATCCGGACACCCTGGCCCCGGCTCGCGCCCTCTGGCCACCCTCCAGTTCGTCTTTACGAAAAGCTGCCGCGCCGGACCGCTAGCTAGACCGCCTGGCGTAAGGAAAGTCCTTTGCTTTCCAGCCAAAGTCCTTGTAACCTAACAATTTGCTGGTGCGCCTTTCTAATTTGAGGGGCGGCTGGTTTGAATAGCCGCGATGCTGGTCGAATTTGAGCTGATCGGACAAGCCCAGGCGGGCGACGACGCCGCTTTCAACCGCATTGTAACGGCTTATCGAAAAAGGATCTTAGGCACCATCGCGCGGTTGATCGGTCGCCCGGAAGACGTGGAGGACGTGGCCCAGGAGGTTTTTCTGCGACTGTTCTTCTCGCTGGATCAGTTGCGCACGCCGGAAGTTTTTGAGCCCTGGCTCTATCGCTTGACGGTAAATGCGTCGTATGACTATCTGCGGCGGCAGCGGCGCCGTAATGAATCGCGGATGGCCGACTTGAGCGAACAGCAGGTCATGCTCGCCGATGCGGTTGCCGGGGGAAAACAGGACAGTGAACAGCAGCGCAAGGGCCAAGTCAGAGAACTCGTGGAGGAACTGCTCGATGGCGTTTCTTCGGAGGATCGGATTTTGCTGACCTTGAAGGAAGTGGAAGGTCTCTCGTTAAAAGAACTGGAAAAGATATACTCGGTAAATGAGAATGCGTTGAAGGTTCGCTTGTTTCGGGCCCGGCAGCGGGTTCTGAAGGCGTTTGAAGCATCTCGCGACAAAGCACCCGCGGCGCCCGCCGAAGTAAAGAGAGAAATCTAAAGGGGAAAGCCAAAAAAGGGCGATTTGTAACGGGATTCTGAGAGTTTGAAATCGGTTCGGAGAGTTGAAAATGGACAAGTGGAACGATGAAGTAAATCCGCTCTTCGCGCAATACCGGGAGTCCGTTCCGGACCCGGAGCCGAGCGCTAGCTTCATGCCAAGTCTGTGGCGCGCCATCGATGCGAGACGTAGCTTTACCTCGCGCATTCAGCGAGTCACCCGGTTGATCCTGGCTGGCGCCGCTGTCGCCTGCGTGGCTATGATCGCCGCCGTTAGCGTTCCGCGGCCCGGAATTCATGAGTCGCATGCGACCTATACCGACGTTCTCGCCGCCTCCCACCCCGCCGAGAGCCTGGCTGCTTTGGGAATTGTCCGCGATCCGGCGGAACTTGGCAAGTAGATGACCCGTTCGAATCCGTCCATCGCTCTGTACCTGTTGCTCATCTTTGCCAGCGGTGTGATTGTGGGCGCTTTCGGAATGAGGCTCTATTCCCCCGCCGTCGCCAAGACGGCCGCACCGGAAGATTGGCGCAAACAATACCTGAGCGAAATGCAAAGCCGCCTCAAGCTGACGCCCGCCCAAGCCACGCAATTGAACGCGATCATGGATGAAACCAAGGAACGCGCTCATGAAGCCCACGCAGCACACGACAATGCGCTGAAGCAAATCAAAGAGGAGCAAACCGCCAAGGTCCGGAATATCCTCACCGATGAGCAGCGGCCCGAGTACGAGAAATTGCGGGCCGAGCGCGAGGCGCGCGCCAAACAGCTAAAGAATCACTAACGATGTGGGGCAGCTAGCGCCTGTGCTCCCGGCCTATTTCGCGTAATAGCCGTTGCGCGCCTGAACCTCAAACTCATCCGACCGGGGCTTAATCGCTACCCGCCGGAACTGGCCTGGCGCCGGCGGCTGATTCGATTTGTACGCCAAGGAGTACTGCGATCGCATCTCCGCCTGAATTTCGTCGAACACTTTACTCAAAGTGAGATCCTGGTTCACTTTGAACACCCGGCCACCAGTCTCGCGCGACATGCTTTCCAAATCGGAATACCCGTTTTTGGGCTCGTCGCCGCCGCGTCCCCGATATCCGTTTCGGTCCACATAGTAAATACTGTAGATCGTGGCGTCGGCCTTCTGCGCCTGCTCCGTCGCTTGTGTCCGGCTGTAGTAACTGCCGCGGTCTTCGCCGTCCGTAATCAGGATCAGCGCCTTGCGCCCAGGCTTAGCCGCCAGTTCGTCATGAGAGGCAAGGTACACGGCATCGAACAGCAGCGTACCCTTGCCGTTCCCGCCGGACTGCGGCTGCCTTTGGCCACCGCCGTGCCGGCCGCCGTGGCCTCCACCACCGCCCCAAGGACCGCCACCACCTAGACCACCCCACGGCCCGCCGCCGCCACCGCCCGAGCCCTGCTGGCCGCCTGGGCGTTGACCACCGCCCTGCATGTCCCCGTGCAGCGTGCTCAAGGCGGATTGCAGTTTGGGAACCGAACTGGTGAAGTCCTGCACCAGATCGGTGTCGCGTCCAAAGGCCAACAGGAACGCCTCATCCTGGTGGCGCATGACGTTTGAGAAGAACGCCGATGCCGCGTCGCGTTCGGTCCCGATCAGATTTCTCTGGCTACCGCTGATGTCCACCAGCATGCCCAGCTTCACCGGCAAGTCCGTCTCGCGGGAAAAGGCCGTGACGTTCTGCTCTTTTCCGTCCTCAAACACGCGAAAATCGTCCTGGGTTAAGTTGGCGACCAGTTTGCCGTTATGCCTGCGGACGGTGCAGAACAGATTGACGAGATCGACATCCACCCGGATCACCGGCTGATCGGCAACTCCGCTGTCGGACGCGCCAGCGGGACGCCGTTTGGCGATTGTTTCCGAGTCCTGGCCGCGCAGCGCGCCGATAAACCCGGAAGCGAGCACGGCGGCAGCCGCGCGTCGAGTGATCTCCATCTTTGTAGAACAGATGTCCCGAATGCCCGCCAGGTTTCAGTTCGCGGCCAGAATGCGGCTAAAGTAGCGGCGCAAGGCGTTGGCATCACCCGGATTTGCCCGAAGCCCTACATAGCCGTCCGGCCGAAGCAGAACAGCCGGACCGTTCACTTCCGCGGCTTCCTGCCGCTGGACATACGGGCCGTACTCGTTTTGAGCCACCTGCGCAATCGCACTGTTCTCCGCGGCGAACAGCAAGTGTCTCAGACCGTCCGCCGGCACTTCGAGGCGATCGCCGCCGTCGATCACAATCGGGCTGTGGCGATAGCCGACCGCAATTTGAGATGCCGCCCGCTGCATTTCAAGCTGAACCACGTCAAAGGAAGTGAGCAGATGCACCAGCTTATCGCGGACCGCCTCAACCACCGGGTTAGAAGCCAGGGCCGCTCGCGTCGCTAAGCCGGTAGTATGCAGTAATCGCGTGCCCACCGGCCGGCGCTCCGCATCATAGCTGTCAAGCAGCGCAGGTGTGGCTTTCCCTTCCGCCGCTAGAGCCAGCTTCCATCCCAGATTCAAAGCGTCCTGAATCCCCGTGTTCATCCCCTGGCCCCCGATGGGCGAGTGTATATGCGCGGCATCCCCTATCAGGAAGATGCGGCCCGCGCGATAACCCGTCACCTGCCTCTGACTGATGCGAAAGCGCGATGTCCAGACCGGATCGTGTACGCGCGCTCCGGCGGGTCCGTACCGGTCGACAGCCTTCTGAATTTCGTCAATGGTGGGATCGCCATCCGGCTGATCGGGATCTTCAATCACGATTCGATAGCGGCCGTCGGGCAGTGGGAATATCGCCACGATGCGCCCACCCTGCAGGTAGACGTTGGCTTCATCAACCACGCCAATCCCATCTATCGACAAATCGGCCAAGAGGAATTTCTCCGCGAAGGCGCTGCCTTCAAACGCGATGCCCGCTTGATGCCGCGCCTGGCTGTGCGCGCCATCGCAGCCGCCCAGAAACTTGCATTCGATGCGCTCATTTTGGCCGTTCCGGCTCACCAGGGCTTCCAACCGGTCTCCCAGATCTCGTACGGAGACCAACTCGCAGCCACGCTCCACTGTCACATGCTCCGCGTTGAGGCGATCCAGTAGCAACCGCTCCGTACCCGCTTGTGGCAGCACCAGAATGTATGGGTATTTGGTTTCGATCTGTCGAAGAACGATATGCGCCACCAGTTTTCGATCGCTATGGATGCGAACGCCGTGCATAGGCTTTCCCGCCGCCACGGCTTGATCGGCGATTCCCAGCCGGTCGAAGCACTCGAGCGTGCGCGCCTGCATTCCCAGCGCGCGGGAGGTCGTGGCGGGGGCATCCGCTTTGTCAAGCAGCCTGCATTGCACACCGCGCCGCGCCAAGTCTATGGCCAGCGTCAATCCGGTTGGTCCAGCGCCCACAATTAATACATCGATCATTTTCCGGACACCAGACTGGCGATTCCGAACGCCGCCGCGGCCGCCAGACCTCCAATCACCGTCGTGCGAAGCGCGCTGGATAAGGGCGGCATGCCCGTGTAACGGCCTTTCACAAATCCAAAGACAAACAGCGCGATCAGCGTTAGCCCAATCGACGAAAGCAAAGCAGCGTTTGCCGTGGGTATCAGCATGTAGGGCGCCAGCGGGATCATGCCGCCCGCGATATAGGCGCCGGCGATGGTCAGCGCGCTACGCAGCGCCCGGCCAGGATCGGGCGGCTCCAGGCCAAGCTCAAAGCGCATCATGAAGTCGATCCACTCCTTGGGGCGCTGCATCAAGGATTCAACAATGGGCGTGGCTTCTGCTTTGGTCAGCCCGTATTGTTGGAAGACTTCGAGCACCTCGCGCGCTTCTTCGTGCGGGATCTCTTCTACTTCGCGCTCTTCACGCCGGTACTCGCTGGCGTAGTGATCGGCGTCGCTTTTGGCCGCGAGATAGCCGCCCAAGCCCATGGCGATGGAACCCGCGGCGATCTCCGCCAATCCCGCTATGACGATGATGCGAGTTGCCGCAACCGCGCCAGACAAACCCGCCGCGAGCGCAAACGGGACGGTCAAACCGTCGGCCATGCCGATGACTATGTCACGCACAAAATTCGACGCGGTGAAGTGCTTCTCGACGTGCTGAGCTTGAGGCATTGCTCCATTATGATCGGGGCCCCGGGCCCGCTGTGATCCGGCTATAGCTGCAAGACGAGACGCAAGCCGGCCTCGACCAACCTCCGCAAGCGCGCGGGCACCGCGCCGGCACGCTCCGTAAGATATTCCTTGTCCAAGGTAACCACTTGGGAGACATTGACCACAGAAGCGCGTGGAAGACCGCAGCAACGCGCCGGAAGCACCACATTGCCGGGCGATCCGGCAAGCCGCAGGTTCGTGGTGATCAGGGCAGCGATCACCGTACCAATGCGGCTGTTATTGAAGGAGTCAGCCTGAATGACGAGGACTGGCCGCCGGAATCCAGGTTCGGACCGGCGAGGTTCAGGGAGGTCTGCCCACCAGATCTCACCGTGCCGAATGTCCCCCATCAGAGCTACCAGCGCTCTTTGTCCAGGGACTTCAGTTGGGCACGCTCAAAGGCAGGGTCGAGCTTAGCTCGATGGCGGGAATAGAGCTTGTTCAGTTGTTCGGTCACAGGATTGGCGGGCTGGCGGTTGAGGAACTCTTCAATGGCGGTCGCGTAAAATTTGCTCCTGGATACCCGCAGCCGCTTAGCCGCAGTCTCCGCTGAGCGGAATAGGTCGTCCGGAAGCGAGACAGCAGTCTTCACCCCTTCAGTATAACCAGTTATACCTCGCGCAGATAGCGCCCCGTATACGATCTCTCGCATTGCGCGATCTCCTCCGGCGTTCCCACGGCAACCACGTGCCCGCCCGCGTCCCCGCCTTCCGGCCCCAGATCGATCACCCAATCGGCGCTCCGAATCACATCGAGATTGTGTTCAATAATCAAAACACTCCCGCCATTCTGAATCAAGCGCTGAAAGGCATCCAGCAGTTTCCGGATATCGTCAAAGTGCAAGCCCGTAGTCGGCTCATCAAAGATAAACAGCGTCCCTTTGCACGTTGCCTGGCTGAGATGCGAAGCCAACTTCACGCGCTGCGCCTCGCCGCCGCTCAGCGTGGTCGCCGATTGCCCCAGCCGCAGATAGCCCAGCCCGACGTCATTCAGCACCTTCAACCGGTTCACCAGCCGCGGAACATCGGAGAAGAACGCCAGCGCCTCCTGCACGGTCAGTTTCAACACCTCATGGATGTTCAGGTTGTGATAGCGGATGTCGAGGATGGCGCTCTTGTAGCGCGTGCCTTTGCACTCTTCACACACCAGTTCGACATCGGCGAGAAACTGCATCTCCACCGTCACCGTTCCATCACCCTGGCAGTTTTCGCAGCGCCCGCCGGGAATGTTGAACGAGAAGTGTCCTCCGTTGTAACCGCGCTTCTGCGCTTCCGGAGTCATCGCGAACAACTCCCGAATCAGGTCAAAGGCTTTGATATATGTCACCGGATTCGAACGGGGCGTGCGGCCAATGGGCGATTGATCCACCAGCACTACCTGCGTCAGCAACTCGGCTTTCTCGATCTTGCGGCAAGTGACGCGCTCAATTACGCCACCGAACTCATCCGCGCTCTCGGTCGGCTCATCCTTGCGCAGCCGCTTCTCTAGATTTTGGTAGATGACGTCATGGACCAGCGTGGATTTACCGGAACCCGAAACGCCCGCCACCGCAACCATCATGTGCAGCGGGATGGCGACATCGATGTTCTTCAGATTGTGCGCCCGCGCGCCAAGAAAAGTGACCACCTGTTTGGGATTCACTTCGCGCCGCTCTGTGATCTGCGAGGTATGCAGATCGCCTTTGAGATAACGCGAGGTCAGCGAAGTGGCGCCATCGCCCAGCATCTTTGAATACGAGCCTTCAAAGATGATCCTTCCGCCCAATTCGCCCGCGCCCGGCCCCAGATCCACTAGATGGTCGGCGCAACGCATCACATCCGGATCGTGCTCGACCACCAAGATCGTATTTCCCAAATCGCGCAGCTCTTCCAAGATACGGATCAATCGCCCGGTATCGCGGCTGTGCAACCCGATGGAAGGTTCATCGAGCACATAGCAAGCGCCGACCAGACGCGAGCCCAGGCAGGTGGCCAATTGAATCCGCTGCGCTTCACCACCCGAAAGCGTCGAAGCCATCCGGTCTAGAGTAAGATACTGCAATCCGACATCGTTGAGGAACTTCAGCCGCTGCTGGATCTCCACCAGCACCTTATCTGCGATCTTGGTCTCTTCGGGCGAAAGCTCCAGCGATGCAAAGAACTCATAAGCACGCTCAATGTTCAGCCGGCAGACATCGGCTATAGTGCGATCGCCAATGCGCACATACAACGCTTCTTTCCGCAGCCGGCTTCCCTGGCAATCGGGGCATTGCGTGTAGCCGCGATAGCGGCTCAGAAACACGCGCACCTGCACCTTGTATTTCTTCTTTTCCACCTCGGCGAAGAACAGCCGCACATGCTCGTACACGAACGCTTTTTCGGGATCGGTCAGATCGGCAAACGGGACGTTACAACGTACTTTGGCGACCTTGGCGGCTCTGGTGAAAGCCGGGTAATACCAATCGTGCTGGGGCTTGGTCCAGGGATCGACCGCGCCCTCGTCGAGCGTGAGGCCGGTGTCGGGAATCGCCAGCCCCATGTCGTAATCGACCGTGTTGCCGAAGCCCTGACAACGCGGGCAAGCGCCCATCGGGTTGTTGAAGCTGAACAGAGCGGGCTCGGGCTGCGTCAGTTCCGTGCCGTCGTCGCGGCACGCGAATTTCTCGCTGAAGCGCAGACTCCGGCCCGGCTGTTGCTCGGGCGTCGCTTCCTCAAAGATCACCTCGCCGCTCTCGCGATAGCAAATCTCAGTGGTGTCCACCAGCCGCTGATGCACATCCGGCGCGATCACAAAGCGGTCTACCAGGACAAACAGCGGCTGGTGAAAATCGATATCGAGCAGCGACTCGGGCGTGGAGAACTCGAACGTGTTGCCGCCCTGATACAAACGGTTGAAGCCCTTGCCGCGCAAGTTGAACAGATGATCGCGCAAAGCCTCGGTCGTCTGCTCGCGCTGCACGGGAAACAGAGCATACCAACGCGACCGCTCCGGTTGACGAAGCATCGCCTGCGCCACCTGGTCGACGGTGTCTCTCTCCACGCGCTTGCCGCAGACCGGACAATAGCTGCGTCCGGCGCGCGCATAGAGCAACCGCATAAAATCGTAGATCTCCGTCGACGTGGCGACCGTCGATCGCGGATTGCGCGTGGTGTTCTTCTGCCGGATGGCGATAGGCGGCGCGATGCCGTCGATCTCATCCACGTCCGGCTTCTCCATGCGCTCGAGAAACTGGCGAGCGTAGGAAGATAGCGATTCCACGTAGCGGCGCTGCCCTTCCGCGTAAACCGTATCGAACACCAGCGACGATTTGCCGGAGCCGGACACACCCGTAACCACCGTCAAGCGATTGTGCGGAATCGCCAGCGAAATGTTCTTCAAGTTATGGACCCGCGCGCCGCGGATCAGGATGGAATCTTGCAAGGCAGGTAGTTTGATTATCGCATCGATGCGATCACAGCTTGATCGGAATGGCGAACCGAAGGCCAACACGGAATGCTTTGCTGGACTTGATCACCTGCGATCTATCGAGCTGAAAAAAGCAGGGGGACGATCAACTTCTCGACCGAGAGAGAAAGTTGCGGTGGATTCGATGGGGCTGGTCGCACGCAGATCTGCTCGGTGGACGTAACGGGACGCGGAAGGCCGATACCCACGCCCACAGCCCGCAATGAAGCCTCGTCCTGTCACCGTCGAGATAGTAATAGCTTGGAAGACCTCGAATGAAATTCGAAGTTCTGTCTCGCCCGCGACGGGAAGAAAAGCGGATACTCACTGACGCCGTCGTGAGCTGTTACAATCGGATTAACCGGCAACCCATTGTAAGCAAAGACTTTGCTACAATTCGTTGAGGATGGGAACTGGGCCTGGGGCGCAACCTTCAGCAACGTCGCAACCACCGCCAAAACCTCGGAAAAAGCGAGCCACGTTCCGAAAGCGACTTTCTGCACGGGCCGAGAGTCTAATCCTTGAGGGCATCGGCACCGCGATTGCCGTCTGTATCATTTCGGCAACCGATCACTTGGTAAGCTGGTTAATAGCTGACCGGAAGTTTTTTGATTTCATCCCGGTCCGCTGGATTTTCGATACTGCGCACATCGTCGTGGTATTGCGGTTGATCTGGGGCGTTATCAAGAAGTTCAACGATGACGATGAAGAGACATGATGGATAGGGCCGTAGCTATCACCAAGGACTACATTCGCTGGGCAGCCGGGGCCATGCTCGGCAGCACGCTTCTATTCCTTTCCGTTAGCCTAATGGTTCAGCACACGACCGTCTTCCTGACTCTTGTCGGAAGCGTCGTCGTTTCTGGTACTGTTGCGTACTACTTCGCCCGGTGGAACTCGCGCAAGCAAATCGAGCTTTTGGAGCCCGCGCCGCGTCGGACTGACTGCGGCGCCAGCCGGAACATTGTCCAGCCCGAACACATCATCACGTCGAAGAAAAGCGGCCTCCTGCGTCCGCAAGCCGAGCATCAGCATTGGGTCCTAGTATTCCTGAGTTACAAAAGACCTTCCGAAAGCTTCGTACGCGACGAAACAAAAATGGTTCTCGACGGAATCCGGTCCCATCAGACTGATTTCCGAGAGTGCGGCGTAGGACATGTCCACATTGAAGTTCCACGTGATGAGCCCGATAAAATAGTTGTCGCATGTATGGTCACGCATCAATGGCGACAACACAAAGCCGTTGATTCGGCGGCCTGCTGGAACGTCCTCACTCATATTGCAGGAAGTTACGCGGCAGTCTCTCCCGTTAAGATGATTGAGGGTCCGCGAGAGCAGCTTCACGGGGACACCGTCATCGAGGCATTCTGATTTTCATATCGATCGACCGGGAATAGTGCGCCATCGGCCTCCTGTCTACACAGGCTAAGGGCCTGCTTGCTGCTGTATAATCCAGTCTGCCCAAACATGCCGGAGGATCGCAATCCATGAACAGACGCGTGTTTCTCGCGTCAGCAGGAGCTTTGTTCGCTGCGCAGTTGCCACGCTCGCAGTCCCGCAAGCCGAACATCGTTTTCATCCTTTGCGACGACCTGGGCTTCGGCGACCTGGGTTGCTACGGCTCGAAGATCGCCACTCCCAACCTCGATCGCATGGCTGCTGAGGGCATCCGCTTTACTAACTTCTC
>Ga0209040_10003610_pt1 | contig 11847 bp, 10 predicted proteins | sample BogFormECP12_OM3_FD_188240 | JGI IMG/M metagenome (GOLD analysis project Ga0209040, IMG submission 188240) | Bog forest soil microbial communities from Calvert Island, British Columbia, Canada - ECP12_OM3 (SPAdes) (version 2) | ecosystem: Environmental > Aquatic > Freshwater > Wetlands > Bog ... | reverse complement strand
ACTCGGAAGTAATCCACCTGGACGAAAATACGCCCAACCTGTGCTGTGGAAGAACTCCACCAGGTCGTGGCCACAAGGGCGGAACGCCGACTATTCGCTCAAGTGGATTTCCGCCGCGAAATGCGCCCAATAGCATTCGTAGACCCTGGGGCGTTTTGCCGGACTAATCCTGCTTGTCTGGGGATCGGCTGCTCCTGCACCATGAGTGGAAGGGTGATGAAAGCAAGCATCGCGGTAAAGATCGCGAAACGCAAGCACTACACCGCCGCCCCAAAGAGCGAAAGTGCAAGATGGCGCATGTACACCTCGGAGTGGCCTGAAGAGTAACACACGATCCCGTCGACTTGTTTCTTGCAGTTGCGCCCAATTCGATTTGTACGGGCAAGTCGGCATAGCGGCGTCTCCCAGGACCAATCTGGCGAAAGCTCCTTGAACGACTTCGGGACAAGTTAACGATTACGACGTCTGATCTGCGCTTTTACTGAAGGCTGGCTGCACAGGGTTGTGGAGTCCGAGCTAGGTATTCCCCAACAAACGGATCGCCATACCACCTTCGCCCACGGCGAAACCGGGATCTTCGTCGACCGGGATCGGACATCGCCAACCGCAAAGACGCCGGGTCGGCGCGCAGGTGCGAACGCCAAATCTCCCTTACGACCTGGTGCGCAGATGCATGGAGGTGATCTGGAAGGGCCTGGAGAGCTTGCTCGGTGGAGTTGCCGTGTCGGATGGCGTAATCCCCACGGCCTTAACCAAGACTTCTCAAAATTGGCGGCGAAACGTGAGATGGACAGCCGGGCCATCAAGGTTCTCGGCTCAGGGCTCGCGGGATTGACCGGCTTCGCTTCCTTTTTCGGCTCCGGTCATCTAATTTCGAGACTCTTCGAGCGTCAGCAGATTCAGGTAGAGAGCGCCACTCAATCACAGAACGATAGTGCCGCCGGTAGGACAGCGGGTTTCCCGTCCGTCGGTCCCCAACATAACGATTCTAAAGAAAGGAACGACGAAGTGGCCAAAATGAAAGCGGTTCAAGTACCGAAAGCGGGAGCAGACTTTGAAATCGTGGAGCGCGAGATTCCCCAGCCCGGCCCGGGACAGGTGAGAATTCGCGTCGAAGCCTGTGGCGTCTGTCACAGCGATGTCATCACCAAAGAAGGCTGGTTTCCGGGCATGTCGTATCCTCGCGTCCCCGGACACGAGATCGCCGGCGTAATCGATGAAGTCGCCGCCGGCGTGAAGGGGTGGAAGAAAGGCGATCGCGTTGGAGTTGGCTGGTTTGGCGGCCAGGATGGGACGTGCCTGGCATGCAGACGGGGCGATTTCGCGAATTGCGCGAGCGTAATCGTCTGCGGGATCAGCTACGACGGCGGCTACCAGGAATACATGGTCGCACCGGTGGAGGCGGTGGCCCACATGCCAGAATCGCTCGATGCCGCGGAAGCCGCTCCGCTGATGTGCGCCGGAATTACGACGTTCAACGCCTTGCGCCGAAACGGTGGAATGCCCAGCGATCTGGTCGCGGTCCAGGGAGTTGGAGGCCTGGGGCATCTGGGGATTCAATTTGCAAAGAAGTTTGGCTACCGCGTGGCGGCAATAGGGCGCGGAGCAGACAATGCCGCCCTTGCGAAGAAGCTAGGGGCGGACGTATATATCGACAGCGCAGCAACCGACGCCTCGGCTGAGCTGAAGAAGTTGGGAGGTGCGCGGGTGATTCTCGCTACCGCGCCCAGTGGAAAGGCGATGTCGTCGCTGGTCGATGGCTTGGGCGACAACGGCACGCTGGTTGTCATCGGAGCGTCGACCGACCCTATCGAAGTGCAGACAGGTGGTTTGATTTTTGGCAGAAAGCGCATCCAGGGATGGTCGGCAGGGATCCCGACTGATTCGGAAGACACGCTGCAATTTGCGGAAATGACAGGCGTCCGCGCCATGATCGAAAAGTATCCCCTGGCGAAAGCGGCTGAAGCGTACGACCGGATGCTGAGCGGGAAAGCCGAATTCCGTGTGGTGCTGACGATGTAAACAAAACCAAGTCGACTGAACGCCAGGGCCAGCTCCCAAAGTGGCCTCCGCCCGCTCAGTCCGGTCGATTGTGAGCGCGGCTTCAAACTTCGGCGGATTGGAAGTGGTCACTGCGGCGAAGGCCCGGCATGCGGTCGTCAGCGTGGTTTCGGCGTCCAGACAATGAGGCGTTCAGGGAATCGATGGAGTTTTAAGCACATCGAGCTATTACTGCGGCAAGGTTTACATGAGAAGTACCATTGTGACCATGGGGGCCAAAAAATTGACCGATCTGAACACATGAAATAACTCATTCAAATAAGGAGGACCCATGTCCACGATGCAACTCCACCAGACAACCACTTTGACGCCGGAGCAGTACGTCGCTGGGCTCACCGACTTCGGGCCAGGCCGTTCGAAGCTCTTTGGCAACAGCGCCGACGAGTACCTCAAGGTGCATTACCTGGGCCGCTCGGAGGCCGACGTCACGGAAGGCTCGGGCGGCGTCTGGGAACGCCTGCACTACGACTGGTCTGATCCGAAACACGTCGTCCTCACCACGACCGACGCTAATCTGTGGGGAGGCGCGTCGGGCCACACCTACACCTTCACACGCCAGGCCAACGGCACGACTGACATTGACGTGGTCGTCGTACGCGAGGGCAAGAACTTCAAGGGGCGGATGCTCGGCTTCGTGCTCGGGACCATCGGCAGGGGTGTTTTGGAAAGGGCGTTTGAAAACTCCGTCAGGGCCATCGAGGCCCGGAACAGCGCGGCAGGAGAGGCAAGGGCATCATGAGCCGCGGCTTTAATCGGTTCTCCGCCGTCTCGTTGCGGGCTCCGCGACACTTTTGAACGTGAAGCTCGATGTTCGACCATTCAGGGTGATTGCTGATTTGCACGGCACTCGAAGGTCGCCTTCGCAAAAAGAACCGAACCTCGCCCCTTCAGGGAAAAGTGATTCCGTTGGTTGATGCTCGCATTCTACAAATCTGACTTTCGATTCAGGTGAACGTATAGGAGGAAAGTTCATGGCAACTCCCATTCTGGTCACCGGCGCGGCGGGCCGGGTCGGCGCGGTGGGGCGCACGGTCACCGAACTGCTTTTGAAGCAAGGCAAAACGGTGCGTGCGATAGTGCGAACTGAAGACGAACGCGCGCATGCGTTGCGCGACATGGGGGCGGAGGTCGTGGTCGGCGATCTGCTTGATCTCAATTCGATGCACAGGGTGATTGTCGGCTGCGAGACGATGTACTTCGGCATGTCAGTTTCGGATGCCTATCTGGCCGCGACGGTCAATACGGCGGCGGTGGCCAAACATCATGGCGTAAAGGCGTTCATTAATATGTCGCAGATGACGCTCTCAGAGATGAGCATTACCGAAACCACCGCGAGCCCGCAGCACAAGCTGCAGTGGCTCTCCGAGCAGGCGCTGAATTGGTCCGGTCTGCCGGTCGTGCACGTGCGGCCGACAGTGTTTCTCGAAGGCTTCTTCCTGATTTTCACTTCGGATTCGGTCAGGAAATCAAATCAGATCAGACTACCGTTCGGCGAGGGCAAGACTTCGCCAGTCTCAGCGGAAGACGTGGCACGTGTGGTCGCCGCGCTGCTCGCCAATCCGTACCCGCACATCGGCAAGGTCTATAACCTGACCGGTCGGCAGTCCGAGAACATGCATTTCTATGCACAGGAGTATTCGAAGGCGCTTGGCCGCACGATCACCTTTCAGGACATTCCGGTTGCGCCGTGGCGGAACGGGCTGCTCGAGAGCGGCTTGCCGGTTCACCTGGTGAACCACCTCGCGACGATGGCCGATCTGCACCGCGCGGGACGCTACGACCGGATGTCAGAGGATGTGCTCACGCTAACTGGGCAAGGGCCGCTGAGTGTGCAGGAGTTCGTCAGGAAGAATGCGGCGACTTTCACCGCGTCAGCAAAGCAGCCGACTGGATGAACGAACAGGAGGAAATACATGGCAATTCTGAAGGATGAGAAGCGTAGTAACGACGCCAGAGACACGAGCGTCGACATGAAGCTCGAGATCGTCGTCATCCCTGTTTCGGATGTCGACCGCGCGAAGGAGTTTTACCAGAACCTCGGGTGGCGGCTCGACGCCGACTTCGCCAGCGGTGACGACTTCCGCGTGATCCAGGTCACGCCGCTTGGGTCGGGGTGCTCGGTCATCTTTGGCAAGAACGTCACCGCGGCGGCACCCGGCTCCGCTCAGGGTCTGTACCTGATCGTCTCCGACATCGCAGCCGCCCGCGACGAACTGCTGGGTCGCGGCGTCGAGGTCAGCGAACTGTTCCACGACGCCGGCGGCGTGTACGTTGGCACCGACCAGCCCTACCTGTTTGGGCGACTCCGGGTCAGCGGTCCAGATCCCGAGCATCGCAGCTACCGCTCGTTCGCCTCGTTCAGCGATCCCGACGGCAACGGCTGGCTATTGCAGGAGATCACGAACCGGCTTCCCGGGCGCATCGACTCTGCCGCGACTTCGTTCGGCTCAGTGAGCGACCTGGCGAGCGCGCTTCGACGTGCGGAGGCTGCCCATGGGCAGCATGAGAAGCGCACCGGCAAGATAGATGAGAACTGGCCCGACTGGTACGCCTCATACATGGTGGCGGAGCAGGCTGGAACTGAGCTGCCGCAATGAACGACTACGGGGTCATCGTCATCGGCCGCGGCGCACTGGAAATGGATCACGCTATCAAGTAACGCATAAGGTACATAAGCATATTGGAAGGAAGATACCGTATGAGAGGGATCACTTACTTGTTGGTTGCAGTTGTAGCTCTGACCGGCATGGTCGTCTACGTGGCCCACGCATCTGGACACGCCGATGAAGAGGCCGCCCCGATCTTCGGAGTCAAAATTCCCCCCGGATACCGCGACTGGAGGTTAATCTCCGTGGCCCACGAGGCAGGCAACCTCAACGATTTTCGCGCCGTTCTGGGCAATGATGTAGCGATCAAGGCCTACCGGGAAGAAAAGCTGCCGTTCCCAGACGGCACAATTATTGTCCGGCTGGCCTGGAGTTACGTCTCGTCCGCGGAAAATAACAAAGTTTTTGGCCGTGACCAGTCTTTCGTTGCTGGGCCCCCGATCAACATTCAGTTGATGGTCAAGGACTCGACAAAATACGCCGCGACAGGCGGCTGGGGGTTCGCTCAATTTAAAGACGGCAAACCTGCAGACGAGGCGTTACACAAAACCTGCTTTCCTTGCCACGAGCCCGGCAAAGCTCATGACTATGTCTTCACCCATTACGCACCCTGATACCTGGAACGAACTCCTTGCACGTATACCGAGACTTGTTAACTCCGAAGCCGCCCGTCTTAAGGCCAAGGTAATTTTAGACCGCTGATGGAGGAATCATGAGCACCGCCACCACCGCCTCTCCCACCAAGCGCGAACCGCAGCTCCTCGGGCAAACCGTCGTCGTGATCGGCGGTAGCGCCGGCATCGGGCTCGAAACGGCCCGGCGTGCCCGCGCCGAGGGAGCCGACCTGATCCTCGCCGCGCGCGACCCGGATCACCTGCACCGCGTCGGCCTCGAGCTCGGGGCCAGTACCACCGCCTTCGACGCCACTGACTTCGAACGGCTCGGGAGGTTCTTCGACGAGCTGCCCAAGCCGATCGACCACGTGCTGGTCACGGGCCCGGGCCCCTACTACGCGCCGCTGGCGAAGTTCGACTTCGAAGCGGCACGCCGCGACTTGGAAGCCCATATCTTGCTACCGCTGCAGGTCGCCCGGAACGCCGCGAGCAAGGTTCGCCCGGGAGGGACCCTGCTGTTCATGGGCGGCACCGGTGGCCGCCGCACAGCGCCGGGATTCACGTTGATCTCGGCTCTCACGGCGGCCCTTCCCGCCATGATAAAAAACCTCGCGCTCGAGCTAGCGCCCGTTCGAGTCAACCTCATCGCCGCCGGCTTCGTCGACACGCCGTTGTCGGCATCACTCCTGGGTGATCAACTCGAAAACCGCCGCAATCAGCTTCGCGCCACGCTTCCCATTCGTCGAGTCGTCGGACCGGAAGACGTCGCCGCGCTCGCCGTACACATCATGACCAACACGGCCCTCACGGGTGCGACCTACGACATCGACGGCGGCCAGCAGCTCGTCGAGGGCTAGCTAAAGAGGCCAGCATGAGCAGTATCGACCGGAGTAAAGAAAACTCGACTCAGATTCCCGGACGGCATTTCGATGCGATCATCATCGGGACCGGCCAGGCAGGCCCGTCTTTGGCTGCGCGGTTTGCGGCCGCGGGCATGGCGGTCGCCATTATTGAGCGCCACAAGTTTGGCGGCACGTGTGTGAATACGGGATGTATACCGACAAAGACGCTCGTTGCCAGCGCGTACGCGGCCCATGTTGCTCGCCGAGGTGAGGAATATGGTTTTGTTGTCAATGGCGATGTGCGCGTCGACATGAAGCGTGTTAAAGCACGAAAGGATGAAGTTGTCGGACGGTCGAACAGGGGCGTAGAGGAATGGTTGCGAGGACTTAAAAATTGTAGGGTCATCCAAGGCCATGCCCGCTTTCAGTCGCCCCGAACGCGAGGTGCGATACAACGACCGTGTAGGACGAAACAGTAGCTGGCGAACGTTCATTGCTCCCCCCAAGATATCGCCTCCGACCAGATTGGAATTCCAACGCTCCAGATCTTTCGGTGTTGAGACGGAACGGGACAGAATGCAATCTCGAAATTCAGGAGCGAAGCGTACGATTTGGCGCTCAATCGATTCGGTGTAGTCTTCGGTGCTGCCGTTAGAAACATGACAGTAGGCCCAAGCGGTATGTCGACCGGAGGGAGCGCGACTGGAGTCGAAGAGCGATGGCTGGCCGAGCAGAACGAATGGTTTGTTGGGTGAAAGGGTCCTTTCAGCCTGAGCAATCTCTTCGAGCGAGCCCCCGATGTGTACGGTGGCGGCCCGCAGACATTCACGAGCGGTCCATGGAATCGCTGCATTCAGTGCGTAGTCAATTTTGAAAGCACCGGGTCCGTACCGAAATCGCTCCAGTTGCTTTCGATAGTCGGTGGATAGATGAGAACCGGCGATGCGAAGGAGTTGGCGCGGGGTAATGTCTGCGAGGACGAGGTCAGACAATGGTAACTCGGTTACTTCACGACCGGTTTCAACTCGGCCGCCGAGATCTTCTAAATGTCGGACCAGGGCATCCGTGAGAGACTGCGCACCGCCACGGAGTATCGGCCAACCTCTCGTGTGTCCAGCCGCTAGCAATGTCAAGCCAGCAGCAGCCGAAGCGGTAGTTTCTAAGGGGAGGATGGAATGAGTTGAGACGCCGGCAAAGAGGGCTCGAGCCCGTTCTCCGGCAAAGTGGGAATGAGCCAACGACAGTGCCGGCAACAGAGCGGACAGGCCAAGACGCGCCAGCAGTAACGGGCTTCTCGGGATATGGACGATAGGGCCGAGAATTTCTTCGACCAAAGCAGAGAAGCTAGAAACTACGGGTTCTATCAGTGATCGGTATGCCTGGCGGTCACATGCATCCAGGTGGTCGATAGTTTCTTCAATCGAGTGTTCAAGCATTACCGCGGTCCCGTCATCCAACGGGTGAGCGAATGCCGCGTGCGGCTGAATCCAAGGAATCGTGAAGGGAAGAGAACTATAGAAAGGGCTTGTAGCGCCCAGAGGGTATGTCGAAGAGCCCAAGTCGTGAAGAAAACCAGGCCGTGTGACCTCGGCGGTTGAACAGCCACCTCCAATTTGCCGATTACGTTCTAGTACGGTCGTTCTTACGCCCGATGCTGCAAGGACAATTGCGGCTGAGAGTCCGTTTGGTCCTGAGCCGATTATTGTTGCAGTGGACATCTCCTCGTCTTTCCATATACATCGGAAACCGAGCGTAGATTGGAAGTTGGTTCTTAATACGAGCCTAAAAGCTATTTCGCGGCACGATTCCCGACGGGAGCGCCTCACTCCAACTTCATTCTCATCCGTCGCTTCCCACCACTTTCTTAGCAGGGCGCCGCATCGGCGTCACCCCTACTTGCTCCTCCGCCATGTACGGCGCTCCATAGTAGGGAAAATCCTTGCGAATGCGCCCATGGTCGGGAGCAAGTCCATCGACAATTGGCGTGTTGGCCGCCAGCGTCAGCATCACATCCAACACATCGTCACCGAGCGAGCGTCCATTGAAGGTGGCGACTTCAAACGCAGCAGACGTTCCAAGCTCGTAAGGCAACGTGTTGGGACAAAGCCGTGCGGCGATCATCTTCCCGTATTCGCCCGGGTCCGCGGCCGAACCGGCAAAGGTCGCCATCTTCTCCGCCAAGTCCGCGATCGACTTCCCGAAGTGCTCTACATCTTCAGATGGAACTGACGCATTGAATTGTTCTTTCAACTCTTGATCGCTCGGGTCGTTCAGAAAGAGATGCGTAATCATAGGTAGGCCCCAACGCGAGACCTGTACCTCCGGCGCATGACCAAAGAGTGAAATAGTCGCCCAAGCGTTTATTTTTCCCTTCCCAATCAGTTTGCTCGGCACTTCCAGCACAATCGCCGTAACATTCCGTCTCGCAAAGGGATTCTGCTGATGCAGAAAGGCATCCCCGTCGTAGCGCTGGTCCTGGTAGAAAGCAGTCATAAATGCGCCGAATCCTGCATTTGCCGCAAATAGATCTGGAGCAATCCCAACGTACGCCCGAGGACCCGAATCGGTCGCGACCGAACCTGTTTGACCCTCAACCAGGCTCTCTCCGGCGTCACCACGAAGGGCATCGTCGCCCGTCGCCCTCCGCACTACAAACGATTGAATGTGAGTATGCTCACGGCCATCTCCGTGTCGTGGTTCACCAAACCTGAACTTGAACGTAACCTCTTCCTTGGCATCTCCGTTCAGGTCGAACCGGAACGCGTAGAGCCCTTCTGGATGAAGCGTATCCGGAGCGGACAATCCCACGTCCGGATTCACGGTCATCGCCATTACCGTCGTACCCGTGGGACCGTCAAATAGATAAAAGTCGCAAAGGTTGAGGCTCGGGTCTTCTCTCGCTAGTGTAGTGCGTCATGCAGATTGCCGATTATTCTGAGCGGCGCGGGCGCGTTTAACCTTCTCCAGGATGTCGCTGGCCTTGGCGGTCCAGATGAAGGGCTTTGGGTTGTCGTTGTGATGGTCAATGTAGTCGAAGATGGCTGTGATCAGTTCCTCGACGCTGCGAAAGACTCCGCGGCGGAGACGGTTTTCGGTCAGGTCGCGGAAGAAGCGCTCCACCATGTTCAGCCATGAGCAGCCTGTAGGTGTGAAGTGCATGCGAAAGCGGGGATGGCGGTCCAGCCAGCGCTCGACGCGGGGATGTTTGTGGGTGGCGTAGTTATCCACGATCATGTGGATCTGCTTGTCTTTGGGAATGATGTCATCGATGGCGCGCAGGAACTTCAGCCACTCCTGATGACGGTGCCGGTCGTCGCACATGGAAATGACCTGACCTTCCAGGGCATCCAGCGCGGCAAACAGGGTGGCTGTTCCGTTGCGCTTGTAGTCGTGGGTCATGGTGCCGCAACGGCCCTTCTTCAGCGGCAATCCAGGCTGGGTGCGGTCCAGAGCCTGAATTTGGCTCTTCTCGTCGGCGCACAGGACGATGGCGTGCTCGGGTGGATTCAGATACAGGCCGACGATATCCTCCAGCTTCTCCTGGAACCGGACATCGCGGCTGAGCTTAAAGCTCCGCACCTGATGCGGCTTCAGTCCATGCGCACGCCAGATGCGGCGCACACTGGCCTCGCTGATACCCGCCGCCCGCGCCATGGTGCGGGTCGACCAGTGGGTGGCGTTCGCCGGCTTATTGTGCAGCGTCATTTCCACCACTCGCTTCACCTTCCGCTCCGTGATCGTGCGTGGTTTGCCGGGTCGTGGTGCGTCTTTCTGCAAGGCCGCAACGCCGCCCGCCAGGAAGCGGTTCCGCCAGCGCGCCGCCTTCTCCGGCGTCATGTTCATCCGCCCGGCAATTTCCTTGTTCTCCAGCCCGTCTGCGGCCATCAGCACGACCCGCGCCCGCTCCACAACCCGCGCCGGCAAAGAACGTGCTCGTGCCATCCGCTCCAGGGCTTCGGTCTGTTCCGGGCTCAGCGTAACTGCGGCGGCGATGCGCATACCATCTCGTCCTCCATAGTAGTATTGGACGCGCATCAACGATAATCGTTACTATTTACGACGCACTACACTAGTGTGGTATCGAAATGATGTGACATACAGAATCTCCGTGAAGAGCATTGGCAGTTAGACAACTTGAAGAGCTCCGAAGATCGAAGCCTTACTTTTGCACGGTTGTTCTTCGTTTTCAGATCCGGCTGCCGAGTTCGCCAATCATGACCGCCGAGCTTAGAAATTCAGGGCGATGATTTAGTCAGACTATTTATCCGTGTTGTCGTCGTCCGCTGGCCCGAACTGAGGGAGGTACTTGCCGAAGTTCAATTCGAAATCACTGCGAACGCCGTAGCCGATGTTACGGATCTTGGCACGGCGTGCTTGCGCACTGGCCTGCGCCAGCATTGGGAAGAACAGGTCGTTGCTAGACTGAAGCTCGGCCGTTGTCGGCATGCCGAACCGATTGACCTGGGCCTTAGCCGCAGCTAGCGTTTCACGGTCGAACGAAGCCAGGCGTCGGACGAGCGTATCGACAAACGAGTCAAGGTCGCCGTCGTCCAGCGTGCGGTTCACCCACCCATAGCGCTCAGCGATATCAGAATCGAAATCGTCGCCGCTGAGCACGATCTCAAGTGCCCGCGAGCGGCCGACCAAACGCGGAAGCCATTCCAGCGCTCCGCCGCCCGGAACCAGTCCCACACCGACCTCGGGGTTACCGAATAGGGCAGTTTGTCGGCTGGCGAAGCGCATGTCGCAGGCGAGCACGAACTCGTTACCGATGCCGCGCGTGCGGCCGCGAACCTTGGCGATGCTCACGATTGGCGCAGACGAAAGGTGCAGCACAAACTCGCGCCACAGAGCCAGTGCCTCTGGCCGTTCAGCTGCCTTGGCGACGTCAAGATGGGCGATGTAAAAATCGGGATTCGCCGACTGGAACACCACGACCTTCACGGACGGGTCCGCCTCGAGGTCGGTCATCAGGACTCCCAACTCGACGATTGTTGAGGGAACAAATATATTGATTGGCGGATTGTTGAAGGTGATCGTCCACTGCCCCGGATAGGTCCGGTCGACATTGAACTGCGAATGCTCAGGCATCACGCATGTCCTCCTCCTTCGTGAAGACCCTGCCGTACATACCTGTGATGTAGTGAACTCTGCAAAGTCACTATTAATTAGCCTTTGCCATGATCGGGCTGCGAGAAAACCGGTAGCGTCGGTGTCTTGGTCACAGACAAGAAGTAGTTAATGACCAAGGAAGCAATCATGCGGCGGCTCTAGCGCCGTGAAATCGCCGCCGCGAGTTCGGAACAGGAGTCACCTAGTGTTGACCTCCCCTGGAGTCACTTGGCCGCATAACGCCCGTTGGGTCTCTTGCATTGACGCGTTCCGAGTAACGGACAGCGGGGCGCTGTCAGTGTTGACAGAAAACAAATGAGTTACATGTTTGTTTTCTGGAGAGTAGCTGGGCACAAGGAAGCATTGCCGACTAGACGTCCAAGTGACCGGCGCGTCACGGGAGTGACCAGGTCGGGCCGGCAGACTTTCCACAACCAGACTTCGGGACCACGGGGATAGGCTGTCGTGAACGCACCCCATGGATGTGATATTCTGCGCCAAATCCTGGGCCCAAAATGGAAATCCTGGTTACGAAAGGATCAGCCATGAAGCGCAAGACCCAGCTCACAGTTGCGATGGCGACAGCAGTGCTCGCCGTCCTCGGTTTCACGT
>Ga0209040_10003609_pt1 | contig 11853 bp, 9 predicted proteins | sample BogFormECP12_OM3_FD_188240 | JGI IMG/M metagenome (GOLD analysis project Ga0209040, IMG submission 188240) | Bog forest soil microbial communities from Calvert Island, British Columbia, Canada - ECP12_OM3 (SPAdes) (version 2) | ecosystem: Environmental > Aquatic > Freshwater > Wetlands > Bog ... | reverse complement strand
GAAAAATGGAATGTGATCACCCGCACCATCCTGCCAGTCGTGTGGCAACCAAATGACCAGCCCACGCAAGGTTGGTTTGGTTTTGGAGACTTGAATCCCAGCTTGTTCCTGTCTCCGGCCAAACCCGGCAAGTTGATCTGGGGCGCCGGGCCGGCAATCGTTTTACCAACGGCCACGGCCGAGCAACTCGGTCAAGGAAAGTTCAGTCTGGGACCGTCGGTTGTCGTGCTATCGACTCCAGGTCATTGGGTGCTTGGCGCACTGGTTAACAACGTCTGGTCGGTCGCGGGGCCGCACGAGCGGGCGGTGGTGAACCAGATGCTGCTGCAATGGTTCGTCAACTACAACATGAAGAAGGGGTGGTACTTCACCACCTCGCCGATCATCACCGCCGATTGGCGTGCCCCGAGCGGGAACCGGGCGGTGGTTCCCTTCGGCGGGGGCATAGGAAGGATCATGAAGATCGGATTCCAGCCGGTCAATATCACGGGGCAATTCTATGGCAACGCGGTGCATCCGGCCGGTGCTTCTCCGTGGAGCATGCGGCTGCAGATTCAGTTACTGTTTCCCAAGTTCACCAAGGAGGAGGAGAAGATGATGATGGAGGAAAAGCTGAAGCAACTGGAACAGCAGCAACAGCAGGCTCCGAAGAAGTGAACAACGGCGCGGTAACTCGGCTATATTCATGCGCGCACCACAGATCGGGCCCGGCGCGTGCGTACTAATCGTTTTACCCAGCTCGAAAGGGGGTACAATTTCGTACGCTCTTAACTAGACTGGTCAGAGGAGGGGATGGATGTCCACTATTTCGACTTGGTCCCGCCAGGTTCTGCTGTTCGTATTAACTCTGCTTATTGTTGTTTCATGGGTTGGCTGCGGCAAGAAAGCTGAGCCCCCGGCAAGTACAGAACAGGCGAAACAACAGGCAGCTCCTGCTCCGCCAGTATCTTCACCCGACGAGCCGCCTGCGCCGTCGAGCAGCGTCGATTTTCCAAAGGCCTTCGGGCGTCGCACCGGCGACCTCGACGAGATGGCCAAGAGCCGCAACATCCGGGCACTCGTCCTGCTGAACCCCATCGGTTTCTTCTACGACAAAGGACATCCCCAGGGCGTGATGTATGAGGCGCTGGAGGAATTCCAGAAGTTCGCCAACCAGAAGCTGAAGACCGGCAAGTTGGATGTAAAGGTCACGTTCCTTCCCATGCGAGTTGATCAGATTGAGGCGGCCCTGAGCGAAGGAGTGGGAGACATAATCGCTTATGGAATCGTGGTCACGCCGGAGCGTGAACAGCGAGTTGCCTTCTCGACGCCGATCCAGACGGACGTATCCCAGATCATCGTAACCGGACCGAATTTCGGCGCGGTCTCGAGCCTCGCTGACCTGGGCGGAAAAGAGGTTTACGTCAATCCTCTAACCACCTATTACCAAAATCTGCAGAAGGTGAATGAGGACCTCCAAAAGGCGGGCAAGCCGCCGATCATAATTAAAGCTGCAGACAAGAACCTGATGGACGACGACCTGGTGCAGATGGTGAACGCCGGCCTGATCCCGGCGACGGTCACGAGGAAACAAAAAGCCGCCCTTTGGGCGCAAGTGCTCGATCACATTCAGCCGCATCCTGACCTGGCGATCGCCACCGGAGGCCAACTGGCGTGGGTCATGCGCAAGAACAATCCGCAACTGAAGCAGTTGGTCGACGAATTTGTCGCCTCGCACTCGGTGGGAACGTCGTTCGGCAACACCCTGGTGCGGCGCTATCTGCAAAACACCAAGTGGGTGAAGAATTCCACCTCGGCGGAGGAGATGAAGAAGTTTCAGACGAACCTCGACCTTTTCCAGAAGTACTCTGGGGAGTACAGCTTCGATTACCTGATGATTGCGGCGCAGGGCTATCAGGAATCTCTGCTGGACCAGAGCAAAAAGAATCCGAGCGGCGCAGTGGGCATCATGCAGGTAATCCCCAAAAATGCGGCGGCGTCTCCCATCAACATTCCGAACGTGAGCACGGCTGACGGAAACATCCATGCTGGAGTCAAGATGTTGCGCGACATTGATGACCGGTACTTCAATGACCCCAAGATCGATCAATTGAATAAGACCCTTTTTGTCTTTGCCAGCTATAACGCCGGACCAAATCGTATCGCCCGGCTGCGCAAAGAGGCAGCCGATTCTGGCCTTGATCCCAACGTGTGGTTCAACAATGTTGAACTGGTCGCGGCCAAGGACATTGGCCAGGAGACGGTCACTTACGTTTCCAACATCTACAAGTATTACGTTGCTTACAAGCTGGCGGTGCAACAGAGAGAACTCCGGCAGAAGGCCGAAGGATTGCCTGCGCGTTGAGCCAACACTCAGTAACTCCCGACTCGTCCGCCACCCGGAACGCTGAGAGCTAGCTCGGGAAAGGGATTCCGAAATAGGCGTTGTGAAATCCCCATGTCGCAAGTAATTTCGGCTAAACGGCCCGTTCGGGTCAGGTCGGGAGTTGGCGTGTACACGACAGCTAATCGGCGTGGGCCCGAAGTCTGCTTCTGGGAGGTCTGGCCGGATTAGGAACGAGAACCGCCCATGGTCCCGGAATCCACTCGGTCGTGTTGTCGGCATCTCGGACAAGTGAACCGGACAAAGATCCCAACTTGTCATGCAGTGTATAAAACTCGAGTACGCCGATCGCGCCAGTACCAGCAAGGGCACGTCTCGCAAAGGGTCCCTAAAGGACCCATTTCGATTCCCATCTTTGCCCAGCACTCCGCCTTGGGGTCCGTGTTTTGCTAGACCGTTGCCTCCGCAACTCCGCTCAGGATGACACGCCCTTCAGAATCCATCACGACGCAGACCGTTTCTGCTTCTTCTGGCACTTCTGGCAGATACCGTAAATCTGAAATGTATGGCGAGTGGGAAGGTATTTGTTTTTGCGGCCGATCTCCTGCTCGATGCGCTCGATTCCGCTGGCGAAGAACTCCACCGAGCTGCCGCACTCGGTGCACACCATGTGATGATGATTGCGCCGCTGGTATTGGTGCTCGTAACGGGTAACGCCGTCGTTGAACGCCACCTCGCTGGCCAAGCCGCATTCGGCCAGCAGCTTGAGCGTGCGGTACACGGTGGTGAAGCCGATGTGCTCGTCGCGCTTCTTCACCAGGCGGAAGAGCTCGTCGGTGGAGAGATGGTCGCGGGTATCGAGGAAGGTCCGCAGGATGATGTCGCGCTGTCCGGTGTGCTTCAGGCCGACGCGCTTGAGATGTCCGTGGAAGATGGCCTCCGCCTCGCGCACCATCTCGCGCGAAATGGTCGGCTGATCATCAATCCGCTTTTGGAGCAAGGAGGGCACAATTGGTATCAGGATAACACCGCTCCGCGGGGTACCTGGCCCGGCAAAAATCATTCACCACAGAGGCACAGAGGACACAGAGGTTTGCTTTCCAAAGTTTTCTCTGTGATCTCCGTGCCTCCGTGGTGAATATTCATCCCTAGGAAGGACCGAACTGTACAGATCCGCGGCAGCGAAGTTCGCTACAATCGAAGTTTCCATGGTTGCTACGACAATTGTTCCGCCGGCCCGCTCGTCAAATCGAAAATTCATCTTTCGTGCAGTTGTTGCGGTTCTTTTATTGCTGCTCATCGCGTTCCTCGCCTTCGACTTCTGGTTTTATCGCGCGGTGCGTGCCGCGTTGCCGCAGGTGGACGGAACGATTCATCTGGCAGGACTCACCAACCCCGTCATCGTGACCTACGATTCGCTGGGAGTACCAAACATTTCCGCCTCCAGCCTGCCCGACCTGCTGTTCGCGCAGGGGTACATCACCGCGCAGGACCGGCTGTGGCAGATGGATATGACGCGGCGCTATGCTTCGGGCGACCTGTCGGCGGTGCTGGGGCCGGAGTACGTCAAGATCGATCGCGAGCAGCGCATCCTGGGATTGCGGCAGGTGGCGGAGCGGTCCGTTGCCAATATGAGTGCTGCGCAGCGGGCGCAGTTCGAGGCCTACGCCGCGGGCGTGAATGCCTACATCGCGCAGCATCAGAAGACGCTGCCGCTGGAGTTTCGCTTCCTCACTTACTTCCCTCATGTGTGGACGGTGGAAGATTCGGCGCTGGTCGGGCTGTCGATGACCGAGTTTCTCAATCATGGTCTTTACAGGGAAAAGCTGCTGAAGGAGAAGGTCCTGGCCAAGCTGGGGCCGGAGTTGACGGCTGATCTGTTCGTGAATTCGTCGTGGCGCGATCATCCGCCGGGAGCGGAGAGCAATTCCATCGAGAATGAGATTCCGGGGGAGACAACGCCGGATGAGGAGGAGAGTCCGGCACCGCACGACAAAACTCCGGATGGGAAACCGGGAAAGCGCAGTAAGTTGCTGCCGTTACCTCAGGGGCTAAGGCCCAGCGCAATCTCGACCTTATACGGCACGATTGAAGGCGTGCCCCTGCAAAATATTGTGTCAGGAGAAGCGGAAAAGCAGGTCCCTCGACTCGCTACGCTCGCTCGGGATGACAAGAATAATAATATTGCGCTCGTTCGGGATGACAAGCGTAATAATATTGCGCTCGCTCGGGATAACAAAAATAAGGGGCGCAGCGGCACGCCTGAAGGCGTGCCCCTTCAAAGCAAACCGCTGAGCGAGTCGACGGACGAGCGCCTGCAGCCCGGCTCCAACAACTGGGTGGTTTCCGGAGCGCACACCGCGTCGGGCAAGCCGCTACTCTGCAACGATATGCACCTTGATCTGCACATTCCCAACGTCTGGTACGAGGCGCATCTCACAGCCGGAGATTTCGACGTTGCCGGAGTGACCATGCCGGGCGTGCCGTTCGTCATTGTGGGGCACAACCGATACATCGCGTGGGGCTTCACCAATCTCGGCCCGAACGTCGAGGACCTTTACATCGAGAGGTTCAACGAGGCGGGCGAATATCTGACGCCGCAAGGCTGGGTGCAGCCGGGGCATCGCAAGGAAATCATTCGCGTGAAGGGCAAGGCGGAAGTCAATGTGGATGTTGTGGTCACGCGACACGGGCCCATCATCAGCGAAGTTGTTCCGGGAGAAACGCGCAGGCTCGCGCTGAAGTGGGTCATCTACGATCCTCAGGTCTCCAGCACGGTCTTTTTTGACGTGGACTCGGCAAAGAACTGGCAGGAGTTTCGCGAGGCGTTGTCGCACTTTGGCGCGCCCGGGCAGAACGTGGTGTACGCCGATGTGGATGGGCACATCGGCTACCAGGCTACGGGCTTTGTCCCGATTCGTGCCTCCGGTGATGGCTCAGTTTCCGTGCCGGGCGAGGACGACGCGCACGAATGGACAGGGTATGTGCCCTTCGACCAACTACCCAGCGTGTATGACCCGCCATCCGGCATCATCGCTACCGCGAATGGGCGCATCGCGCCGGACGGATATCCCTACCTGGTGAGTATCCAGTGGATGGGACCCTATCGGACGGAGCGCATCTACAGGCTGCTCAATGCGAAGAAGAAGTTCGCGCCGCCCGACATGCTGGCGATCCAGACCGACATCCTGTCGGAGTTCGATCGCTACTGCGCCGAACGCTTCGTGTATGCCATTGATCAAACACCGACGGCGTCGCCCCGCGCGAAGCAAGCTGCTGACCTAATGCGCAATTGGGACGGTACCATGACCGCCGGCTCGGTCGCGCCGACGGTCGCGTATTTCTCGCGCAAGAAACTGCAAGAGTTGCTGCTCAAGCCCAAGCTGGGCGACGAGTGGAAAGAGTATCGCTGGTTCATGAGTACCGTATGGCTGGAGAACGTGCTGGCGCATCAGCCCGCGCGCTGGTTGCCGGAGGGCTACGCCAACTATGACGAATTGCTGACCGCCGCCGTGCAAGCCGCTTTGGATGATGCGGGGACTCCGCAGTCGCTCGCTTTATGGAAGTGGGGCCGTGTGCATCGCGTGGACATCAAGCATCCTTTCTGGAGTAATTTTCCCATCCTGAAGAAAGGCGCAGGGCCGGGAAGCTTGCCTCTGTCCGGCGACGGCCAAACCGTGAAGCAGGTCGCAGATCACTTCGGGCCATCCGAGCGCCTGACCGTGGATTTTTCGGACTTGGATAATTCAACGCTGGACATCGTGAACGGCCAGTCAGGGAACATCTTTGACGAGCACTACAACGATCAGTGGGACGCGTACTACAACGGGCGCACGTTCCTGCTGCCCTTCTCGCAGCAGGCGGTGGAGCGGGCGGGAGCGCATCATCTGCGGCTGGAGCCGTGAGGCAGTGGTTACTGGCTAAGGCCAGGAGGCCTTAGATTGTGCTGGCAGGATCAAGAGTGGAGCAAGAGAGGCGGTAACTCGCGGCGCACAAGCACCGCAGGAGCGAAAGCGCTTAACCCAGCGCGTACGGCTGAGCTAAGCCCTTTCGTCCCGCTAACAGGAATCACGTCCCTGGCGTCTGTCCGACTTCAGGGCCCAGATCTGCCGCGGAGCTGTGATCCATTGGCCGGACCTAAGGTCCTTGCTCGGAAAGCTCTATGATGCGGAGCGTGTTCTCCCTCTGTGCCTCCGACGGCACAGCCGTCATCTTCACCTGTTTGTTCTCGTGGGGTTTCGCCATCTCCTGGTTCTCAATCTGCATCACTTTGCCTTTATTACCGACAAACACCATAGTCCCACTCTTGGTGGTGCAGTTGGAGTCACAAGTATTGAGGTTGTTCACTTTGGTGACGCACTTCGCGTCGCAGATGCTACCGGTCATTTTCGTCTGTTTATCTGCGGCGCACAGTAACGCCGCCGAGCACAGGATACCTACGAACAACCATGCCATTCGTTTCATTCATGCCTCCTGCCGCGAGTTCTATTCGTACACATTCCCACACCCGTGGCTCGAAAATTGGGGTTGGAAACTGCGTTGTTGGTGGAGTCCACTGCCTCTTGTTAGGAACGGTGAATCGAGCGCCAGACAAGAACTCCAGCCCTAACCGTCTTAAGTCCGGATTCCCGTGTCAGCTCCCAAGACGCGAAAACTATATACCGGTCGAAGGGAACCTGTCCAGTGGTTCAATGCTCAAAGGGAACGTCGTATCTCGCCGGGTGAAGACGCGCACATCGCTACTGATCCACCTGCACGATGTCGGAGAGGGCGCCGTGGAAGATCACCTGCGTGCTCTGCGGCACGTCGGTGGTGGTGTCGTAGATAATCTGGTACCCGCCTTCGATGACATAGACAACATTGCGATTGGAAATGGCAACCATACCGGTCACCGCGCCTTTCGGCGGCAACCCTGGGTCGGCGACATTACTCGAAACGTTCACCACCGACAGGCAGCCATAGGTGGTATTGCTACAGGTCACCGCGCCGATGTAGAGCTTGTTGTTCATGGAGAGCGCCATCGTGGTATGCAGACCGTCGGTGATGGGGACCGAGCTGGCGGTATTCAGGGTCATGGTGGCTACGTTCACCGAATCGTAGGTCGGGCCCAGGGTGTACGACGTTCCGGCGACGTACAGAGTAGTGCCATTCAGCAGGCCTACGCTGGCGCCTCCCACCGGCACAGTGGCTTGGATGGTTTTCGTAGGGATATTAAGCTGCGCCACCGAAGCCTGCCCGGGAGCAGCGTCCCCGCATTCCCAGCCACAATTAATCACGTAAGCCGTGCTGCTGTCGCTGCTGAAGAAGGCGTTCACCGGCCGCGAGAAGCCGGGGATTTCAACGGCAGCAATCGTGGTTGCGGTCAAGTCGATGAGGAAAACCGAGTCCGAATTGCCAGCAAAAACCAGCAAGTATTGCCCGCTGGGACTGAGCGCCTCGTAACTGGCTGACGGAACCGCGTAGGTCGTCGAGATATTCGCATTGGCAATACTGAGGACCTGTACTCCGCCGGCCCGGCCACCCGTGATGGGGACAGTGCTTACCGGAATATACACAGTGGTACTGTCCGGGGAAAACAGCCCCATGTTGGCAGGGCCGGAGAGCGGAATGGTAGCGAGGAGAGTCTCGCTGGAATTGGTCACAAAATACACAAGGTTGCTGGTAGGGTCGAACACCATGGTCTTGGTTCTGTCCGGAGTAACGGCCTCCCACGTCAGGGAGGATCCGACCGCAATGGTCACCGGTGATCCTGGTATGATCTGCCCAGCAGAGTTGGTGGTCTGCTGCGTGTACGGAGTCGTATCGTTCTGGGTGTCCATGATCTGCAGATCACCCGAGTAGGTGTTGCTCACGAAGGCGCGATGGCTGGTCTTACTGGGCGCACCGCTGGAAGAACCTCCTCCACAGTAGACAAGGGCAAGAACGAAAATGAGGGAGAGAACAAGGACTGCCAACCGCTTCAAGCGTGTACCCCAGACATCATGATGATTTCAGATAAGTTGTTGGAAACGGTTGAATTATAGCAGAGCGCGGCGCACGCCTCGGCGCACGGTAGTAGGTCAGTTTGCAATATAGAAGCGCGTCTTTCGCGGATTGGAGGGAATCGGCGCGCCCAGATCCCTCGCTGCGCAAGAAGCTGGCTCGGGATGACAATTTCGGCTGCGCCCCAAAGCCGGCAAAGGCAAATTGACCCACTACTCATGACGCCGGCGATGGCCATTTCCCGCCATTTGCGATAAAGTTCAATCAAGCTCAGCACTCCCTAAAGGTCCCGATCGTCCATGCCAATAGAGCTCATTCCCCGCTTGCAGGCCGGCGCTATGTTATGCGATGGCGCCATGGGCACACTGCTGTACTCCAAGGGTATCTTTATCAACCGCTGCTACGACGAGATGAACGTCTCGCAGCCTGACCTCATTCGCGGTATCCATTCGGAGTATCTGCAAGCCGGAGCGGAGGTCATTGAAACTAACACCTTTGGCGCGAATTCGTTTCGCCTGGCGAAGCACGGATGTCTCGACAAGTTGGTGGACATCAACCGCATGGGCGCTCGCCTTGCCCGCGAGGCCGCCAAGAGTTTCGATGCACTGGTCGCCGGGGCAGTTGGGCCGCTGGGCGTTCGCATCGAGCCCTTGGGCAAAATTTCGCTGGCCGAGGCGCGCAATGCTTTTCGCGAGCAGCTTACGGCCCTGAACGAAGAAGGCCTTGACCTCATCATCCTGGAAACCTTCGGATACCTGGAAGAGTTGCATCAGGCGATTCTTGCCGCCCGCGACGTGAACCCCAACTTGCCGGTGGTGGCGCAGGTCACCATCGAGGAAGATGGCACCTGCCTGGACGGTTCGGCCCCTGAGCACTACGGCCCGCAGATTGAAGCCTGGGGCGCCGACGTAGTGGGCTGCAACTGCAGCGTGGGACCGGTGGCCATGCTGGACGCGCTGGAGCGGGTGCGTGCGGTAACGGCGGCTCCGCTCTCGGCACAGCCGAATGCCGGCATGCCACGCTCGGTCGAGGGACGCAATATCTATCTTTGCTCGCCGGAGTACATGGCGGAATACGCGAGACGATTCGTGGACGTCGGTGCGCGTCTCATCGGTGGTTGCTGCGGCACCACGCCCGACCACATTCACGTGATGAAGACGTTCTTGCGGGCCGTTCCCGGACGTGCGACCGCGCGCAAGGCCGCCGTGCCTCCCAAGGCTGAGCCGGTCGAAGTGCCTCCGTTGGCGGAGCGTTCGCAGATGGGACGCAAGATTGCCGAGGGCGAATTCCTCACCATGGTTGAGATTGTTCCCCCGCGCGGCACTGACGGCAGCCGGGAGATCGAAGGAGCGCGCTTCCTGAAGTCCGTCGGCGTGGATGCCGTCAACATCCCCGACAGCCCGCGGGCCTCGGCGCGCATGAGCAATCAGGCGCTCTGTCTGCTGGTGCACCAGCAGGTCGGCATCGAGCCGATTCTGCATTACACCTGCCGCGATCGTAACGTGCTGGGCATTCAGTCTGACCTGCTGGGCGCCAGCGCGATTGGCATTCGCAACCTGATTTGTATCACCGGCGATCCGCCAAAAATGGGCGACTACCCGGACGCGACTGCGGTCTTCGACGTGGATGCTATCGGGCTGGTCAACATTGTCCATAATCTGAACCGCGGGCTCGACATTGGCGGCAACCCCATCGGCGCTTCGACCAGGTTCGTCATTGCGGTGGGCGCCAATCCCGGCAGCCCGAATATTGACGAGGAAATCCGCCGCTTTGAATACAAAGTCGAAGCGGGCGCGGAGCTGGCAGTCACGCAACCGGTCTTCGACATCCGCCTGCTGGAAGAGTTCATGCGAAAGATTGAGCACTGCCGCGTGCCGGTAGTGGCCGGCATATGGCCGCTCACCAGCACTCGCAATGCGGAGTTCATGAAGAACGAGTTGCGGGTTTCCATCCCGGACGAAATCTTCGAGCGCATGGCCAAGGCGACCACTGCCGACGCGGCGCGCGCCGAAGGGGTGGCCATCGCGCGCGACATGCTGGCGGCCGTCCGCCACATGGTGCAGGGCGCGCAGATCAGCGCTCCCTTCGGGCGGTACTCGTCGGCGGTGGATGTGCTGGAAGCGCTGGGGACAAGCAAGGGCGCGACGGTATAGGAACCCCAAAACACGCGGCAGGTGGTTCAAAGGACGACGTAGATCGGATGCTGTGCTTCGAGGGAGAGCACCAGCCGTGGCAACCATACAAGTATCGCTGAATGAATACCTCAAGACGGATTACAGACCGGACTGCGATTATGTGGACGGCGAGGTTGAGGAACGCAACGCGGGTGAGAAAGAACATTCGATCGTGCAGGCGTTCTTCATCAAGTGGCTCGCAGCGTTCGAAGAGCAATGGAAATTAGAAGCCTGTCCGGAGATCAGAATGCGGGTGTCGCCGACGCGAGTGCGAATTGCCGACGTCGCTATCCTTCCGATCAAGATCCCCTTTGAGGATGTTCTGACTCAGCCGCCGGTCGCGGTAATCGAGGTCCTTTCACCCGAAGACCGGGTTTCCCGCTATCAGGCGCGCTTGGACGATTACCGTTCAATGGGCATCGCCAATGTATGGGTAATCGACCCAATGCGTCGGGCTGGCATCCGGGTATGAGCGTGATGGCCCGTTCATGCCAACCATCCCCCTCTAAGCCGCCTGTTCTCAATTTTCTAGGCCGTGACCTCAGCCTGAGGCCCTAAATTTTCACGTTTCATCGTGCCCAATCTGGACTACAATTATCTTGGAGCTTGAGTTTGCCCAAGTTTGAAGAGTCTCTCCAGCGATTGGAAAAAATCGTCGCCGAACTGGAAAAAGGGGACGTCGCTCTCGACCGGGCGCTGGAACTTTTTGACGAGGGCATGAAGCTTTCCGGTTCCTGCCGCAAGGAACTGGAAGAAGCCGAAGGCAAAGTCGAAATCCTGCTGAAGCGTAATGGCAAGCTCCAGCCGGAAGCCTTCGAACCCGCAACGCAATCGGGCGACGCTATCAAATAGAGTCGCTGTTCGTCCATTACAATGGCACCGCACCGGCTGGGTGCAAATTTGTTGGCCCGTCAACCAAACATCGTCACCGGATTGGCAATTGCCGTCCCCCTCCGCCATTTCAAAGGGGTTTGCCATGCGGCCTATCAACGTTGTTCTCGCCTATCACGATCCTCGCTCCGCCGAACATCTGGCAACATCGATTCGCAAACAGTTTCGTAGCCTGGTAGTTGCCAAGTCGGTGGATGAAGCCAGCTCTTCCATCGCGAGGCTGCGCGCTCCGTTTGCCGTCGTGGACCTGGGAATGGTCCCTGCGGCTGCGCTGAAACAACTGTGCAATCAGTTCCCGTCCACCGCGTTCGTATGCGTTCACCGCCTCGCGGACGACCGCATGTGGACCGAAGCGCTGGCGAATGGCGCGGTGGATTGCTGCAACTCCAGCGACGCGCGCGGCATTCTGCTGGCGTCGGAGCGCTATGTGTCGCTCAGCAACTCGCACGCCGCGGCGGCGTAGCGGCAGTCCGCCATCAGTTT
>Ga0209040_10003608_pt1 | contig 11856 bp, 9 predicted proteins | sample BogFormECP12_OM3_FD_188240 | JGI IMG/M metagenome (GOLD analysis project Ga0209040, IMG submission 188240) | Bog forest soil microbial communities from Calvert Island, British Columbia, Canada - ECP12_OM3 (SPAdes) (version 2) | ecosystem: Environmental > Aquatic > Freshwater > Wetlands > Bog ... | reverse complement strand
TACTTGGTCCTACAAGCTCGACCAGGCCGCCTGATATGATTCGAATCTCAAAATCGATGAACTAGGCCTTCGGCGACGCCCCATTTGACGCGACGCTATCCGCCGGCCATTTTGCGCGCGACCAGCATCAGGCCCGTCCATGTCCTCCGCACGCCTCGTCATTCCGGATCTCGCCGGCAAAGCCCTGCTCATCACAGGAGGATCGACGGGAATCGGAACGGCGCTGGCGCGCGCTTTCGCCGCTCAGGGGGCGGGAGTCGCCATCGGTTATCACGCGAGCGAGGGTCGGGCAAAGGCCCTTGTTGAGGAGATCAAGGCGGCCAAAGGCGAAGCCTTCGCGGTCAAGGGCGACGTCGCTGACGCAGCGGACTGCGATCGCATGGCCGCCGAGGCGGGCGACCGATTCGGCCGCATTGACGGCCTCATCAACAATGCCGGACTCATGCTAGGCCGGATTCCGTCATATGAGGCGACGGACGCGCATGTGCAGGCGGTGATCGATCTCAACGCGCGATCGGTGGTCTCGATGACGCGCGCTGCGCTGCCGTGGCTTAGGCGCCAAGGCGGGTTCGTCATCAACACGACCTCCATCGCCGCGCGCAACGGCGGCGGCGGCGGGGCGGTTCTCTACGCGGCCGCCAAGGGATTCGTCTCGACCCTCACCCGCGGTCAGGCCAAAGAGCTGATCGGCGAGAAGATCCGCGTCAACGCGATCGCGCCGGGCGTTATCGCGACGCCGTTCCACGAGCGCTATTCCGACGCGGACATGATGGAGTCGATGCGCCGGACCATTCCCTTAGGCCGAGTCGGAACGGCGGAGGACTGCGTCGGGGCCTATCTTTTTCTCGCGTCCGAGGCGCTCAGCGGCTACGTCGTCGGGCAGATCATCGAGGTCAACGGCGGCCAACTCATGCCGTGAACCTCGAAAAGCGCTAGTGGCGGTATTGCTGGATTCGCGTTGTGCGCAGCCCGGCGAGGCCGTACTGGTCGATTGAGGCCTGCCAACTGAGAAACTCGTCCACGGTCAGCGCATAGCGCGAGCACGCCTCTTCAAGCGAGAGGAGCCCTCCGCGAACGGCGGCGACCACTTCGGCTTTGCGACGAATAACCCACCTGCGGGTGGAAGGGGAGGGAAGATCGGCGACGGTCAGCGGGCTGCCGTCCGGACCGATGACGTATTTCACCCTCGGACGCATCGTATCACTCATGGAACACTCACTCAAAACGCCACGCTTGACGCACAAGACGATAGGGGGGGCGATTTAAGATTTGCCTAAACCAGAGGCGACCGAATCGTGACTGAAGTGTTTCCGGTTGGCGCGATGTCTTTCGTAAAAGTTATCACGTCGCCGATAAAAAATGGGCGCCCGGCAAACGACGGACGCCCAAACTTGTGCTTGAGAGAGGCTTCTGGACCCCGCTCAATGGCTCGTCGCAGAGGTCGCGCCAATGCCGGTCTGGGAGCGCACGTACTGGGCGAGGAAGCCCGCCCGGTCGGCCGCTGCGCGCTTGCTCGTGTCGAGCTTGGACACGAAGTAGATGCCGGCGAAAGCCAGCGACATGGATATTAGGGTCGGGTTGTCTAGGGTCACCAAAGCGGAGCCCTTGGGGTTGCCGAAGATGCCCTCCCATACCGCCGGCGAAAGGACGACGCCGAGCATCGCCGTGATGAGTCCGAGGAAGCCTCCGACCACGGCGCCACGGGTCGTCATGTCCTTCCAGAAGATGCTCGTGACGAGAACCGGGAAGTTGCAGGAGGCCGCGATGGCGAAGGCTAAGCCGACTGCGAAGGCGACATTGATCCTCTCGGCGAGAATGCCGATAAGGATCGCGAAGATCCCGAGGCAGACGGTTGCGATCTTCGAGGCGCGAATCTCGTCAGCCTCCTCGGCCTTCCCGCCCCGGAAGACGGTCGCGTAGAGGTCGTGGCTGATCGCCGACGCGCCCGCCAGCGTCAGCCCCGAGACGACCGCGAGAATCGTCGCGAAGGCGACCGCAGAGATGAAACCGAACAACACGTTCCCGCCGACCGCCTTGGCGAGCAGGGGCGCCGCCATGTTCGGATAGCCCCTCGTCGCGGTGATCACTGTCGCGCCCGCCTTGAGCTTCTCCTGGTCGATGAAGTCGGGGTTGGTCGAGACGAATACGATCGCGCCGAAGCCGATGACGAACGTCAGGATGTAGAAGTACCCGATGAAGCCGGTTGCGTAGAAGACCGACTTGCGCGCCTCCTTGGCGTTGGCGACGGTGAAGAAGCGCATGAGAATGTGCGGCAGGCCGGCTGTCCCGAACATCAGCGCCAGCCCGGTCGAAATCGCCGAGATCGGCGTCGACACCGGCGCCCCGGGCTTGAAGATCGGGCCCATGATCGCGCCCTTGAGCGGATGGACTTCGACCGCCTTGGCCCCCAGCGCCGCAGGGTTGAACCCGAAGGCTTGCAGAACCAGAAAGGCCATCAGCGTGGCGCCGCCGAGCAGCAGGCAGGCCTTTATGATCTGCACCCAGGTGGTGGCGATCATTCCGCCGAACGTGACATAGAGAATCATGAGCACGCCGACGATGATGACGGCGTACATGTAGTCCATGCCGAACAATATTTTGATGAGAGCGCCCGCGCCAACCATCTGCGCGATGAGGTAGAAGGCCACCGTCACGAGCGTGCCGCAGGCCGCGAGGACGCGAATCGGCGTTTGCTCGAATCTGAACGAGGCGACGTCGGCGAAGGTGTACCGCCCGAGATTGCGAAGCGGTTCGGCGATCAGGAAGGTGACGATCGGCCAGCCGACCAGCCAGCCCACCGAATAGATGAGCCCGTCGTAACCCCAAGCGTACACGAAAGCCGAGATGCCGAGGAAGGACGCCGCCGACATGTAATCTCCGGCGATGGCGAGACCATTCTGAAGGCCGGTGATGCCGCCGCCCGCCGCATAGAACTGCGAGGCGGTTTTCGTCCGCTGGGCGGCCCAATAGGTGATGATGAGGGTTAGAAGGACGAAAAAGGCGAACATGCCGACCGCGATGGGGTCGAACGACGACTTGGCCGCGCCCGCTGCGCTGATCGCGTCGGCGCGCGCCATGACGGACGTGAGCCCGGCTGCGCCCAGGACGAACCCGGAAAGGACTTTGCGGTTCATCGCTGGGTCTCCCTTACGATCTGCTGAGTGAGGGCGTCGAACTCGCTGTTGGCCCGATATACGTAGAAGCCGGTTAACGCGAAGGCCAGAATGATAACCAACAGACCGATGGGGATGCCGACCGTGGTCACGCCGCCAGCCAAAGGCGCGCCAAGGAAGCCCGGCGCAAAAGCGACTAGCAGAATAAAGCCGAAATAGATCACGATAATGGCGATGGACAGCATCCGGCTGAGCGAGGACCGCTCCGAGACCAGTTGCTGATATTTTGGATTTCTTTGAATCGCTTCGAGATTACTCGCAACCATGGGCTCCCTCCTAATTCCCGCAGGGTGCGCCGCGCTTCCACCCAACTGTGTCGTTCTCGGTCCCCATTTAGACTAAATTCTGGACTTCAGTCGACCCCATCGGGTCTAGACAATTTGTCTAGCGGGACGGACTCGGGGCGGTTTGGCTGAATGTTTGTGCCGGCGGCCCTAATCGGCTAAGTTGGCGAGGGGAGGTTGGCGCCCGTTCCGGATGAACTCGATGCTTGGCTTTCGCGCCGAAATCCCCATATCCCCTCCGGACGCGCGCGCATTTTTGACGGGATCTCACCAGAAAAGGCCACGTGCATGGATTTCCTCAAGCCACGGTCGCACCGCATGAACCGCCGCCGCCGCATCTACGAAGGCAAAGCCAAAGTCCTCTACGAGGGCCCGGAGCCGGGCACCCTCATTCAGCATTTCAAGGATGACGCGACCGCGTTCAACGCCAAGAAGCACGAGGTGATCGAAGGCAAGGGAGTGCTGAACAACCGGATTTCTGAGTACCTTTTCCAGCGGCTCAACGAGATCGGCGTCCCCACCCACTTTATCCGGCGAATCAACATGCGGGAGCAGTTGATCCGAGAGGTCGAGATCATCCCGCTCGAAGTCGTGGTGCGCAACGTCGCGGCGGGTTCGCTCGCGACACGGCTCGGGCTCGAAGAAGGAGCGCAACTGCCGCGCTCCATCATCGAGTTCTACTACAAGAACGACCAACTCAACGACCCAATGGTCTCCGAGGAGCACATCACCGCCTTCGGCTGGGCCGCGCCGCAAGAGATCGACGACATCATGGCGTTGGCGATCCGGGTCAATGATTTCCTCTCCGGCCTCTTCCTCGGCGTGGGGATTCGTTTGGTCGACTTCAAGGTCGAGTGCGGCCGCCTCTGGGAAGGCGACAATATGCGCATCGTGCTCGCCGACGAGATCAGTCCCGATTCCTGTCGTCTCTGGGACGTCAAGACCAACGACAAGCTCGACAAGGATCGCTTCCGCAAGGATCTAGGCGGCATGATCGAAGCCTACACCGAGGTCGCTCGCCGCCTGGGCGTCGTTCAGGAGAGCGAGACGGCCCGCGCCGGCGGCCCGCGTCTCGTGAAGTAATTCCGATCGCGGCTTGGGCCGCCGCCCGGGCGGTGCCCAATCGCGCGACGATCCGCCGCAAGAATGACGCCATGGCCCGCGTCGTCTTCACCGCCATTCTTCAGCGGCGCGTCGATTGCCGCCAGGCGGTGGCCGCCGGCGCGAGGGTGCGCGAGGCGCTTGATGTCTTCCGCGGAACGATCACGCACACCCTGCCGCCGGCGCCCGCTGTGCGTTTTGTCGCCTGAGGGGTTATCGACAGCCTCTGATTTCGAATTGACCTTCACGCGCGGGCCCGGATCGCCTCTTCGACGGCGGCCAACGCTTCTTCCGCCTTCTCGCCTTGCGGGCCGCCGGCCTGCGCCATGTCGGGCCGGCCGCCGCCGCCCTTGCCGCCGAGCACCGATGAGCCGAGACGGACGAGATCGATGGCGTTGAAGCGGTCGGTCAGGTCGGGCGTCACCCCCACGACGAGGCTCGCCTTGCCGTCGGGGCTAGTGTTGGCAATCGCGACAACTCCGGAACCGAGCTTCGCCTTAGCCTCGTCAGCCATCGGCTTTAGGTCATTGGAGTCGAGACCCTTAACTGTCTTGAAGAAGACGCGAACCGAAGCAGCACGTACGCCACTGATGTGCGTGGGACGCAAGGTGCCTGCTTGCGCGATGCCCGCGGCCCCTTCGATCGCGCCGCCCATAGCAAGCTTCCGCTTCGCCTCCGCAAGCTCGCGCTCGAGCCGGCGTCTGTCGTCGATCAGCGCCTCGAGGCGATGTTGAGCCTCCTCCGGCGGGGCACGCAGGAGAGCTGCGAGCTCGGCGAGCGCATGCGAATCGGCGCTCAGGCGCTTGCGCGCCTCGTCACGCGTTTTGGCTTCGATCCGCCGCACGCCGGCCGCCACCGCGCTCTCGCCGACGATCGAGATGAGACCGATGTCGCCGGTGCGGGCGACATGCGTGCCGCCGCAAAGCTCGATTGAATAGGGGCGTTCGTGGGTTGCGTCCTCCTCGATGACGCCCATGCTGACGACCCTCACCTCGTCGCCGTATTTCTCTCCGAAAAGCGCGCGCGCTCCAACCGCGCGCGCTTCGTCCAGGCCCATGAGCCGCGTCACGACCTCGGCGTTTTCGAGGACGACGCGGTTGGCGATGTCCTCGACGGCCGCAAGCTCTTCGGGCGCGATCGGCTTCGGATGGGCGAAATCAAAGCGCAGACGATCTGGCGCGACGAGCGAGCCTTTCTGCGCGACATGGTCGCCGAGGACGAGCCGCAGCGCCTCGTGCAGGATGTGGGTGGCGGAGTGGTTGGCGCGCGTCGCGGTGCGGGCCGCGTGATCGACGGCAAGCTCGACCGCCATGCCGGCCCGCGCCGTCCCCTCGACGATCGCCACGTCGTGGACGATGAGATCGCCGAGCTTCTTGCGCGTGTCGGTGACCGCGGCGCGGAAACCGGACGCGGCGATCTCGCCAACGTCGCCGACTTGGCCGCCGGCCTCGCCGTAGAACGGCGTCTGGTTGAAAATGAGCGAGCCTTTCTCGCCCGCCTCGAGCCTGTCGACTTCGACCCGGTCCTTGACAATCGCTCGGATAATCCCCTCCGCCGTCTCAGTATCATAGCCGAGGAAGTCCGTCGCGCCGACCCTTTCGCGCAAACCGAACCAGACGGTTTCGGTGGCGGCCTCGCCCGAGCCCGCCCAGGCGCGCCTGGCTTCGGCGCGCTGGCGCTCCATGGCGGCGTTGAAGCCCTCAAGGTCGACCGAAAGGCCGCGCGCCCGCAGGGCGTCCTGGGTCATGTCGAGGGGAAATCCATAAGTGTCGTAGAGGCGGAAGGCCGTCTCGCCGGAAAGCACGCCGCCAGCCGCAAGCGAGCGCGTCTCCTCCTCCAGGATTGCAAGCCCGCGGGCGAGCGTCGTGCGAAAGCGCGCCTCTTCAAGCTTCAAGGTTTCGGTGACGAGCGCCTCGGCGCGATTGAGTTCCGGATAGGCCTGCCCCATCTCCCGGTTGAGCGCCGGGACGAGACGCCACATGAGCGGCTCGCGAGCGCCGAGAAGCTGCGCATGGCGCATGGCGCGGCGCATGATGCGCCTCAGCACATAGCCTCGCCCCTCGTTCGAGGGCAGAACCCCGTCGGCCACCAGAAACGCCGCGGCCCGTAAGTGGTCGGAGATGACCCGATGCGAGGCGCGCTGGGGCCCATCCGGATCGACGCCGGTGAGGTCGGCGATGGCGCTGATGAGCGCCCGGAAGAGGTCGATGTCGTAGTTGTCGTGCACCCCCTGTAGCACGGCTGCGATGCGCTCAAGCCCCATGCCGGTGTCGATCGACGGCCGGGGCAGGTTGATGCGTTCCCCGCCGGGCAACGTCTCGTACTGCATGAAGACAAGGTTCCAGATCTCGACGAACCGGTCTCCGTCGGCGTCGGGCGACCCTGGCGGGCCGCCCGGGATGTGATCGCCGTGGTCGTAGAAGATCTCGGAGCACGGACCGCAGGGCCCGGTGTCGCCCATCGCCCAGAAATTGTCGCTTGTGGCGATGCGGACGACGCGTTCGTCGGGCAGGCCGGAAATCGCCTCCCAAAGACGGAAGGCGTCGTCGTCGTCGTGATAGACGGTGACCGTCAAACGGCTTTTCGGCAGGCCGAAGTCGCGCGTAAGCAAGGTCCACGCGTAGTCGATCGCCTTTTCCTTGAAATAGTCGCCGAAGGAGAAGTTGCCGAGCATCTCGAAGAAGGTGTGATGACGGGCGGTGTAGCCGACGTTGTCGAGGTCGTTGTGCTTGCCGCCCGCGCGCACGCACTTCTGCGCCGTCGTCGCGCGAACGTACGGGCGCTTCTCGACGCCGGTGAAAACGTTCTTGAACTGCACCATGCCTGAGTTCGCGAACATGAGCGTCGGGTCGTTGCGGGGAACAAGAGGGCTCGACGGCGCGACCTCGTGTCCGTTCCTGGCGAAGAACTGCAGGAAACCCGACCGGATCTCGTTGACGCCGCTCATGGAAAACGCTGCCTTTGACGGGAATTTGCAGGCTTTCTAAAACAGGGCGTTAGAAAGCGCCAAGCGGAATTGTGGAGCCCGAAGGGCGAGCGCAAGGGACGAAGCCCGCGTTTCTGGGGAAAGTTGGCTGATCGGGGTCGGGCGCTCCAACGACTCGGGCGGCATTCGCCAAGGCGCGCTTGCTCAGGCGCGATCGGCGCAATCTCGATCCGGTCACAGACCTCGGATGGCTCTTGCAAGCTCCGCGACACGTCGGCCCCGCAACGCCCGCACGCGCTGGCCCATGACGTCGCGCCGCTGGGTCGGGTCGGGATGCAGCGGTCGATGCGCTCCCGGATGCGGCTTCTTCTTGCCGCGGCTCTTCACGAACGCCGTCGGCTTGCGGCCCAGGCTCGGCGGAAGGCTCGAGTTGTCCGGCGTCCTGGGCGGACGATCCAGCTTGGCCTGCAATTGTGCGACCAAGGCGCTCAGCCGCTCGATCGCCTCCGCCTGAGCCAACGCCACGCCGATCAGTCCTTCCCGATCCAACGAATCAAACGCGGCGCGATCCATCCAAAAGCTTGAATCAGAAGCCGATTCCCGCGTCAAACTCCACTCCAACCTCGCCATTCAGACAATCCATGGGGTGAGCAATTACTTTGGTTCCGACATGCAGCCATCAGGGGGCCCGTCCTCGCGAAGAGAGGCCGGTCCAGCGGCGCGTTCAAGAGAGAAATCGGGCGCGAGGGCGGAAACAGGCCGCCCCCGCGCCGCACGGACGCACGGCAATGGCGCTGCTCTTTGGCGGGCGGCCCATCGGGAGGCTCCGGACGCTGGAGAAAAGGCCGCCTCAAGAAAGAGCTTTCAGCCCGCGGCGTCGTCCCCGTCTGACGGACCGGCGTTTTCGAGAATGCGATCGGCGATGAGGCCGGCGTTCTCGCGGATGGCGCGCTCAACGCGCTCGGCCATTTCCGGATTGGCCTTAAGATAGGCCTTGGCGTTCTCCCGGCCCTGGCCGAGCCGGACGCTGTCGAAGGAGAACCAGGCACCCGACTTCTCGACCGCGCCCGCCTTGACGCCGAGATCGATGAGCTCGCCGGCCTTCGATATGCCCTCGCCGTACATGATGTCGAATTCGACTTGCTTGAACGGCGGAGCGACCTTGTTCTTGACCACCTTGACGCGCGTCTGATTGCCGACGACCTGGTCGCGGTCCTTGATCGCGCCGATGCGCCGGATGTCGAGTCGCACGGAGGCGTAGAACTTGAGCGCGTTGCCGCCCGTCGTCGTCTCGGGCGAACCATACATGACGCCGATCTTCATCCGGATCTGGTTGATGAAGATCACGGTCGTATTGGACCGCGAGATCGAAGCGGTGAGCTTGCGCAAGGCCTGGCTCATGAGGCGCGCCTGCAGACCCGGCTGGGAATCGCCCATTTCCCCTTCGATTTCGGCGCGCGGTGTGAGCGCTGCGACCGAATCCACGACAAGCACGTCGATCGCGCCGGAGCGCACGAGCGTGTCGGTGATCTCGAGCGCCTGCTCGCCGGTGTCCGGCTGGGATATGAGAAGGTCATTCAAGTTAACGCCGAGCTTGCGCGCGTAGATCGGGTCAAGCGCGTGTTCGGCGTCGACGAAGGCGCAGACGCCGCCCCGCCGCTGAGCTTCCGCGACGACGTGCAATGTGAGCGTCGTCTTGCCCGAGGATTCGGGCCCATAGACTTCGATGACCCGGCCGCGCGGCAGACCGCCGACTCCGAGCGCAATGTCAAGGCCGAGCGACCCGGTCGGCACCGTTTCGATCTCGGCGGCCGGCTGGTTCTTTCCAAGCCGCATGATCGAACCTTTGCCGAACGCCCGCTCGATCTGGGACAGAGCGGCGTCGAGCGCCTTTGTCTTGTCCACGCTTGTTCCTTCCACCACGCGAAGAACCGGTTGGGTCATCGTCTTCGTCCTTCTCCCACGGTCGGGGCGCCGCCCGCAACAGCAGCCTATGTTTTCCCCGTGGACATCACTATGTGCATGTTTTGTTCTTAGACGCAAGTTCTATTTTTGTTCCCGCCAATGGAGCGGCTCGCCCATCCGACCTGCCCTCGAAACCGGGTGAGATCCGCCAGGCGGAGCGCGCTACATACAGGAAGGCGCGGTCTCTTCAGTCACCGACAGTAAAACTGACGTCGCCTTGCGTTGATGGCGGCCGGAGTGTAAAAAATCCTGCCGCCGATGTCTCCGAAGGGACGGGTCTTCTCGATGTCGCCCGTGGTTGAGCATGACCTGCGCGGCGCTTACGCGATTTATGAAAGCAATTGGGACTATCTCTCAGACCGATTGCGCCACCTCGATTTGGGTTTGCGAAGTCTCGTGAACCCAACCCCTTCGCGTGACCCCGACCCTTTGGCGCCTTTCAAGGGGCTGGTTATCTCCGATGCGGAGATAACCAGATTGCTTGACGGCCCGCTCGAGCGGACGGGCCCCCTCGCGGACCCCGACAGAAAGTCCGGCGAAACAGCGGCTAATCTCCACCGCGAGATTCGAGAACGTGGTTTGGCGTCCCAACGTTGCGGCGTGTCGCTTTTTCTGCCCCGCTTAAGCGAGCTGTTTGGCCTCACTCAGCTGGAAGAGCAGTGCCTGGTCATTTGCCTCGCTCCCGAACTGGACCGCAAATACGAGAAGCTCTACGCGTATCTCCAGGACGACGCGACCCGGCGCAAGCCGACCGTCGACCTGGTCGTCCGACTGTTGTGCGAAACCCAGGCTGAATGGGCGGCCGCGCGCGCAGCGTTCGCGCCTCATGCGCGCTTGCGCAAATTTATGCTCTTGAACGTCGTCGACGAGGCCGACAGTCCCGCGCCGCTCATCGCCCGCGCGCTCAAGCTCGATGACCGCATCGTGGATTTCATCCTTGGTCAGAACGGCCTCGGCGATCCTGTGGAGCGGTTCGCCCGCCTCGTGATTCCATGCGAGACCAGCGCCCGTGCGCCCGCCGCCGAGAATCTTTACGAAAGCGCCTTCCGCTTTGCGCAGGCGCATTTTTCAGAGCCGCAAACCGCAAATCGCAATTTGTCGCTCTGGCTGCATGGCCCGGCTGACCGCGAAAAGCGGACGATCGCCGAGGCCCTTTGCGCCGACCTGGGGCTTCCATTGCTGGTTGCCGACGCGGCCGCAATGCAGGCGGAGCCGACGCCCATTGCTCAGTCCGTGTGGTTGCTTGGCCGCGAATCCGCTCTGCAGTCCGCCGCGCTTTGTTTTGAAAACATGGATTGCCTTGTCGCGAGTCCCGACAAGCATCGTGAATTGAAGGCTTTAATCGCGGCGGCAAAGGAGTTTTCCCGTCTGACCTTCTTTTTTGCGGGCGCCCCCTGGCGCCCTCAAGACGAAGCCGACGACTGCCTGTTCCTCCCCATCGCCGTGCCCCGTCCGGAAGTTGCGGCGTGCAAGCGGCTCTGGGACCAGAGCCTGGCGGGGTCGAGCCGCCTTGCCGACGACATCGACAGCGCCGTTCTCGCCGGCGCCTTTCGATTTGGCGCGAGCGAGGTTCGCGACGCTTTGCAGGCCGCCGAAAATCTGGCGCGCTGGCGGTCGCCCGAGGCATGGCGGATCACAGCAGCCGACCTCTTCGCCGCCTGCTGCGCGCAAGCGAGCCCTCGGCTGGGCGCGCTCGCTCGCAAGATCGAGCCGAAGCATACCTGGAGCGATATTGTTTTGCCGCCGGATACGGTCGCGCAGGTCAGGGAGCTTTGCGAGCAGGCCCGCCATCGACATCGCGTTTACGGCGAATGGGGTTTTGACCGCAAACTGTCTCTCGGCAAAGGATTGAACGCGCTCTTCTCGGGTCCTCCGGGCACTGGAAAGACCATGGCCGCCGAAGTGATCGCCAACGAATTGCGCCGCGACCTCTACCGGATCGATCTTTCGCAGGTCGTCAGCAAATATATCGGCGAGACCGAAAAGAACCTTCATCAGATCTTCCAGGAGGCGCAGAGTGCGCACGCGATTCTGTTCTTCGACGAGGCCGACGCCCTGTTCGGCAAACGGTCGGAGGTGAAGGATGCGCACGACCGCTACGCGAACATCGAGGTTGGCTACCTGTTACAGAAGATGGAGGAGTATGAAGGCGTCGCGATATTGGCGACCAACCTGAGCCGGCACATCGATGAAGCCTTCGTGCGGCGCATGCATTTCATCACCGATTTTCCTTTTCCGGACGAGGAGCACCGTCGCCGGATTTGGCGGGTGGTGTTCCCCCATGAGGCGCCGCTGGCCGATGAGGTGGACTTCGATCTTCTGGCGCGGGAGATCAAACTTGCCGGCGGCGCCATCAAGAACATCGCGCTCGCCGCGTCGTTTTTCGCGGCGGGCGATGGGCAGGTCG
>Ga0209040_10003607_pt1 | contig 11856 bp, 11 predicted proteins | sample BogFormECP12_OM3_FD_188240 | JGI IMG/M metagenome (GOLD analysis project Ga0209040, IMG submission 188240) | Bog forest soil microbial communities from Calvert Island, British Columbia, Canada - ECP12_OM3 (SPAdes) (version 2) | ecosystem: Environmental > Aquatic > Freshwater > Wetlands > Bog ... | reverse complement strand
TCGGATCGGCCCATGGGCGACCTCGCCGCGAGCGCCCGCCGCGACCCCCTCGAAATACTCGCGCCAAGCGGATTCGACCGACTGGGGGTCCTGCAGGAATTGGTCGTAGAGATCTTCGATGTAAGCCGCGTTGCCGCCCGACAGCGCCGTCGCAGCAACAGCTTCGCCTTCGTTTTTGCTCATGAACATATCGTAAGCTGGAAAAACCTCAATGACATCAATAAGATAAGAAGTGTGAACGGCATCGCGGAAAGGCGCCGTAGTTTAGCCGAAGGCGACACAATATGGAATGTAAGGTCGCCGGCGAAAATCAGAAGGGCAGCGAGAGTCCGTACGCGTGAATCATCCAGAGCTCATAGCCGATGAGCCCGCTATAGGCGAGCAAGATGCCGTAGAGCGCGATTTCGACGCGTATGCGTCGCATGAAGCGATAGCGCGCAAGGTAGACCATTAAAATGACGCTGACTCCGGTCATCGCCATTTTCAGTACCGCGAACAGCATCGCATCGCCGCCGACCACGAGGGCCATGACGGGATTGGCCTCCTCGGCACCGGCTTCGAGCAGCACGAGCGTCAATGCGGCATCACCCACGCTCAGCAGCAAAATAACGATGGCGACGGCCAACAAGTGCGAGGCATGCCAATCGATCGAATGATAGTTCGCGTCATCGAGGCGTCGCGGCGGACGTCTGCGGCGTGGATTGAAACTGCCGTAAAACACCGACCACCAGTGTCGGCGGCGTCGCTCGCGGTCCTCGCGCCGGTCTTGCTCCGGGCGCCAATCGCGCGCGCTGCCCGGATCGGCGAGCGCATCCGGCGACCGCTCGCGCGAGCCTCGCAACGGGCGCACACCCCAATTCTTGGACTCATTCCTAGACGCCATGAAGCCCTTCATCGCCTGTCGTCGTTGACCGACACTATCCTGACATGAAGGCCCGGCGGGCAAGCCCAATGCGTCATAATATGGCGTATTGACACATAATATTTCTAGCGCGGCGCGACGTCTCGCGTGCTCTTTCGCAAGCTCTCCCAACTCGCATCGGCGATCCAGCCGCCGTCGACCGGTAAACTGACGCCGTTGATGAACCCGCTCCTGCTGTCGTCAAGCAGAAACGCAATCGCGGCCGCGACATCCTCGGCCCGCGCAAATCTCGCCATCGGAACTCGACCGACGATGTCGGCGTCGCTATAAGCCCCGCTGTCCTGGTCCGCCGCATCCATTTCGGTCTTGATCCAGCCGGGACAGACCGCATTGACGCGTACGCCGCGCCCGCCCCATTCGGCCGCGAGGGTCCGCGTGAGGCCGATCAAGCCGTGCTTCGATGCGTTGTAGGCGCTGCGATGGCTCACGCCCGCGAGGCCGGCCACGGATGCGACGTTGACGATGCTGCCCCGCCTACGCTCGAGCATCTGCGATCCCAGATATTTGCACAGCAAAAACGGGCCGAAAAGATTCACATCGATGACGCGTCGCCACTGCGCAGAGGTCGTCTGCTCCGCACTCGCGATCAGGCTGATGCCCGCGTTGTTGACCAGCGCGTCGAGTGCGCCGTAGTCCCGCTGCACCCGATCCGCGAGCTGCTGCACGAACGGCTCCGAGGCGACGTCACCCGGCACGCCGATTGCCGCAGTGCCCGCGGCGCTTAGGCGAGCCGCGAGCGGCAGCGTTGATTGCAGGTCGACGAGCACGACGCGAAACCCGAGCGCCGCCAAGGTCTCGGAGGTCTTGAGTCCAACGCCTTGAGCGGCGCCGGTGACGAGTGCGGTCTTCACGAATTCTGCTGCGCCTCGTTCAAGTGGCCGAATCGCGCCTGAGCGCCTGACACATGCAGTGCACCGCGCCCCCGCCGTTGACGATCATCGACACATCCGGATCATAAACCGTCAAGCCCTCGGCTCGGCACGCCGCGATGAGGTGCTGACTCGAGGCCGGCACGAGTACGCGGTCTTCTCCGAGCGCCACGACATTCGTGCCCAACTGCATCGCGTCGCTATAAGGGACCGGAATCACGCGAACGCGCTTTGAGCGCAGCCAATCCACGAGTTTCGGTTCGACCGCCTCGACGCAAACCACGGCCAGTCCCTCGGCGAGCATGCCCAGCTGCACATCCAGATGCAGAAAATGCGGGTCGAACGCGTAGGTGTGCAATTCCCAGCCCTCGGCCTCGAACCAGGATTGCAGCTGGCGTACCGCCGGTTCGATCGAGCGCGCACCCGAATAGCCGCAAACGGCAACGCCCGGCTGCAGCACCATGAAATCGCCGCCTTCCACATTGCCGGCCGTGATCAGATCGTAGATCGGAATGCCGGCGTCGAGGTAGAAACGCAGGCAGGCCGCGTATTCGCCGCGGCGATAGGGTTTCTCGAGCTGCATGATCACAGCGCCCCAGGGCGTCATCACGCTGCTGTCACGCGCAAAGATTTGGTACGGCAGGCCTGGCGCGGGAGGCAGGATGTGAACGGCGACTTGCGCGCGGCGGTACGCATCGAGCATTTCCCCGTACTGCCTGCGTGCCACGCCGAAGTCGAATCGCAGACCGACGCGTTCGGCGCGCTGCGCGACCGCATTGCCAGCCTGCCAGGTGAAATGATCGACCGGGCCGAGCAGCACATCGCGCAGAGTGCCGTATTCGCTGTCGACCCCCCAGCGCTCTGGGCGCGCGGTGCCGCCGCCATCGAGCCGAGTCCGTAGTTGCACGCTCACATCCTCTCGTTCGCGACCGCAAGCACCGCCTGCAAGAGCACGTCGGCCCCTGCCGCAAGATCGGCGGCACTCGCCGATTCGGCCTCGTTGTGACTCAAGCCGCCGGTGCAGGGTACGAAGATCATCGCGGTCGGCGCGAACTGCGCCGTGTGCAGCGAATCATGGCCGGCGCCGCTGACGATCTTCGCGTGACTGAATCCCAGCTCGCCGGCGCAGCCGTCGATGAGGGCAACGAGTTCGGCGTCGAAGCTTGTCGGCGGCATCTGCCAAACCTGTTCGATCGACAGTGAAATTCCGTGCCGGTCTGCAACCCGGGTCGCCAATGCGCGAAATTCGGCGACCATCGAACGCAGCACCTCGCGATCGGGGTGACGCAGGTCGACCGAGACCACGAGTTGCTCAGGGACGGTATTGCGTGAGCCGGGAGAAACTTTGATATCGCCCACCGTGGCGCGCCCCCAAGGCGCTTGCGCGTTGGCCAACGCGAACGCACCCTCGATAAGCGGGCACGCCGCCCGCCACGGATCGCGGCGCGCCTCCATCGGCGTGGGACCTGCGTGGCAGGACTCCCCGCGCAGCGTGACGTCAAACCAAAATGCACCCTGAATGCCGGTCACCGCGCCAATCGTCGTCGCAGTCTTCTCGAGGATCGGTCCCTGCTCGATGTGTGCCTCGAACATCGCACGAAAGCCGCGTACGCGCGCGGGCATCGAGCCGCGGTAGCCGATGCGCTCGAGTTCCTCGCCGACCGAACGGCCCTCCTTGTCGGTACGAGAGTATGCAAACGCCAAGTCATAGACCCCGGCGACGACGCCGGAACCCAGCATCGCCGGCGCAAATCGACAGCCCTCTTCGTTGGTCCAGCTTGCGACCTCAATCGAGCGCATGGTCTGCAAGCCGTGGTCGACGAGCGTTCTGACGACCTCCAAACCGGCGAGCACGCCGTAGACGCCGTCGAATCGGCCGCCGGTCGCCTGCGTGTCGAGGTGGCTGCCGATCAGAACCGGCGGGGCATCGGGGATTTGGCCGGCACGCCGCAGAAAGATGTTGCCGATCTGATCCACGGCGACGCTGCAATCGACGGCACGGCCCCAGGCCGTGAACAAGTCGCGGCCCGCCTTGTCCTGGTCCGTGAGGGCCTGACGATTGCAACCGCCGCGCCCCGTCGCACCGATTTCGGCCATCTGCATGAGGCTCGACCAGAGCCGATCCGCATTGATGCGCACCGTGTTCGCCATAGCCGCCATCATGAACTACGGGCCCACCGAAATGCTACCGAGCGCGTGCGCTCGCGCCGATCGCCGGGGCTCAGCCGACCGCGGGCGCTTCCACAGTCAGCACTCGACCACGTGTCTCGGGCAGCGCCCAGACGGCAAGAATCACGACCAGGTAGGCGACGGCGGTCATCGCGCCGATCGCTTCGCCCAGCGAATACTCGGTCGTTGCGCGCCCGATCAAGGCGGGGCAGACCGCACCCAGCGCGCGGCCAAAGCTGTAGGAGAATCCCTGCCCTGAACCGCGAACCGCGGTCGGATACAACTCGGTCAGATAAGCACCGGTTCCGGCAAAAATGCCGGAATTGAAGAAGCCGAGCGGAAAGCCGAGCACTTCGGTTGCGAGATCACCGGCGCGAATATGCGTATACGCCAGCACCGCGAGGATCCCGCCGAGCGCGAACAGGACAAAGCAGCGGCGCCGACCAATCGCATCGGACAGCCACGCGCTCGAGAGGTAGCCGGCAAAGCAGCCTGCAATCAGTACCAGCAAATAAGTCGCGGTACCGGTCACCGACAGATGCCGTTCCGAGTTCAAGAAGGTCGGCAGCCAGGTCGTCACCGAGTAATAGGCACCGAGCATACCCCCGGACAGGAGGCTCGCGAGCACCGTGATCCGCAGCAGCGGCCCGTTGAAAATACTGAGGAATTGCGCCGCCATGGGATTTGCGTGCGCGCGGGCTTGCAGATAGATCGCAGGCTCCGCCACGTTGCGGCGGATGTAGACGACCAACAAGCCGGGAAGAACCCCCGACCAAAGCATGACTCGCCAGGCATGCTGGGGCGGCATCAGCGCGTAAGCGCCCCAGTATACGCAGGCCGCGCCGGCCCACCCCACGGCCCAGCTGCTTTGCACGAGCCCCGTGGCCCTACCGCGATTGGCCGGCCGGATCGTTTCCGCGATCAAGATCGACCCGACTGCCCATTCACCGCCAAACCCGAGCCCTTGCAGCGACCGGACGATCAGCAACTGGAGAAACGAATCGGTGAATCCGCTCAAAAACGTGAACAGCGCGAACCACGCAATCGTCAGTTGCAGTATGCGCACGCGGCCAAAGCGGTCCGCGAGCACCCCGGCCGCCCAACCGCCGAGCGCCGAGGTCAACAGCGTGCCGGTCGCGATGTAGCCGGCCTCGGCCTTAGACATGCCCCAAACAGCGAGCAACGTGGGAATGATGAACGTATAGATCATCGTGTCGAAGCCGTCGACGCCATAGCCTGCAAACGCGGCCACCAGGGCGCGGCGCTCGGGAGGTGTCGTCTGCGTAAGCCACATATGGTGCCCCGGGCCGGAATCGAACCGGCGACCTAACGCTTAGGAGGCATTCGCTCTATCCACTGAGCTACCGAGGCTTTTAGGATAAAGACCGGAGTCGATACTCCGGTCTTTCGGACTGGTGGAGGAGAAGGGGATCGAACCCTCGACCTTCGCATTGCGAACGCGACGCTCTCCCAACTGAGCTACTCCCCCGGAAAGGGCGACGAATACTAGCAGCAAAGCGTTCCAAACCAAAGTGTTGCGAATGCAGCACGGATCATTTATGTAAATCATACGCCGGCCATACGGCGGCGCTACGGGCCTCGGTCTATGGCTTAATATATGTCTCTATAAGAAAGCGGTCGCAAGGAAGGGGTCATTCGAATGTTGCAAGTGGGCGAACGAGCGCCGGAATTCACGCTTCCGGATCATACGGGTGAGGATCGCTCCCTGACTCAGCTGCTCTCCGGCGGCGCCGTCGTACTGTATTTCTACCCGGCGGATTTCACCCCGGGCTGCACCAGTCAAGCCTGTGCGATGCGGGATTTGCACGCCGAAATCGAGCGCTCTGGCCTGCACGTCGTCGGTGTCAGCCCGCAAAGCCCCGAATCGCACGCGCGTTTCCGCGAGAAATATCACCTGCCGTTTACCCTGCTGTCGGATGAACTCAAGACGGTCATCAAAATGTACGCTGTCAACGGACCGCTCGGCATCGGCGTGCGCCGGGCCACCTATCTCGTCGACGCCGGCCGGCGGATTCGCGCTGCCCTTTTGGCGGATTTTCGCGTTGGGCGACACACGGATTTCGTGCGTCACGCGATCATGCTGCGCCAAGGCATCGTTTGAGCGATCAATAATTCAAGCGCAACAGCATCGGCGGCCCGAGCCGCGGTACGGTCACGACGTACATCGTGCCGAAATCCTCGGCGTCCATCGCGGGAAGGTCTCGGCGGCCCGTGAGCGCGGCGACGATTGCCGGAGCGGTATCGCTGTGTCCGACGATCAACACCCGCGCGCCCGGGTTGTCGCGCAGCACACGGCGCACGAGCGCTGGCGGGTCGTCCTGTGCCTCGACGCGCGGCGTCAAGCCTAGCCTCGAGGCCAACGGAGCCGCCGTTGACTGGCTGCGTCGCGTTGGCGAGACGTAGATGGCATCGATGTGTCCCGGCGATTTTGGGTCGCCGAAAAGCTTCGCGAGCAGCACCGCGCGCGCCTCTCCGGCCGCCGCGAGCGGCGGATCGGCACTGCCGTCCAACAGTTTCTCGGCATGGCGAATCACGATGACCGTGGTCGCATCGAGCGAGATCCAAAACCAAGCGGCAAAACTCACGACGATCAGGCCGGCGAGGACCGTCAGCCACAGCGGCGTGAGGAACGGTCTGCGTTTCAGGCTGCCGAAGTTTTTCTTGAGCTCGCCGTTCATGACACCATGATACCAATGAATAGCGTCCCATTGCCGCAACTGCGCATTGTCGTGCTCGCCGCGGGCTACTCGCGGAGGTTGGGAAGCTCAAAGGCGCTCGCTCGCGTGCACGGATCGAGCCTGTTGCGGCGAACCGCGCTCCTGTTGGCGCCGCTCGTCGATTCCAAGCTCCTCGTGATCGTGCCGCCGCGCGCCCGTCGATTTTGCACCGAACTGCGCCGAATCCCCAGCACGCTGCTCGCCAATGTGCAGCGCTCCGAAGGACTCGCGAGTTCGGTACGCCTCGGGCTGCGGCACACGCGATTCTGCGCCGGCGTATTGTTCGTGCCTGTGGATTTCGCGCTGCTGGAACGCCGTGACCTGAGGCGCCTTATCGCGCGGTGGCGGGCGGCACGCCGCCGGGTCGCCGCGCGGCGCATCGGCACCGGGCGCACGGGCGCGCGCGGCGCAGCGCCCGTGATTCTGCCGAAGCACTTGTTTGCCGCCGCGGCACGCTGCGCGGGCGACGCCGGACTGCGCGACTTGATCGCATCCTTGCCTCCGGACGAGCGCGTACTCGTCGAGCTGCCGTCGGCAGGCTTCGATGTCGATACACGCGAGGACTTGGAGCAGGCGCGGCGGCGCCGATCGGCCAGCAGCGCATTCGAGCGCGCTCAAGCGCTCGGGTTTTGCACGAGCCGATAGCCGACTGCCGTCTCGGTCACGATATATTTCGGCTGTGCCGGATCGTCCTCGAGCTTTTGGCGCAGGTGTCCCATGTATACCCGCACATAATGACCGTGCTCCGCATGCGAAGGTCCCCACACCTCGCGCAGGATCTGGCGGTGCGTCATGACCTTGCCTGCGTTTGCAATCAGCAAGCCCAGCAATCGGTATTCGATCGGCGTCAAATGCACGAGGCTGCCGCCCTTGTGCACGAGCCGCAACGACAGATCGATCCTGACGTCGCCGAATTCGAATACCGAGCTCACGGCGCCACCGGGTTCGCGGCGGCGGCGCGAGGCTGCCCGCACACGCGCCAAGAGTTCCCCTACACCGAACGGTTTGGTCAGGTAATCGTCGGCGCCGGCGTCCAAGGCCGCGATCTTTTCGTGCTCATTGACGCGCGCCGACAGCACGATGACCGGCACGCTCGACCATCCGCGCAAGTCGCGCAAAAAGTCGACGCCGTCGCCGTCTGGCAAGCCGAGATCGAGAATGATCAGGTCCGGCTTGCGTGTACCCGCGTCGGTCAAGCCCTGAGTCATGGTCTCGGCCTCATGAACGACCCACCCTTCGCCCTCGAGCGCAGTCCGCACGAAACGCCGGATCTGGCGTTCGTCCTCGATCAGGATCGCGACCGGATTCGGCTCAACCATGCATCGCATCCAGTTCAACCGAGGCCGCGGGCGGATTTCCGAGCGGCAGCGTGAAGGTGAAGCTGGCGCCGCCGCCCGGTTGATTGCTGGCCCAAATCTTGCCCGAATGCGACGCAATGATCGCGCGGCAGATCGCGAGTCCGAGACCGACGCCGGGCGTCGCCGATTCACGCTCGCCGCGCGTGAATTTCTGAAACACCGCCTCCTCCCTTCCCACGGGCAAGCCGGGGCCGTCGTCGGCGACGGTCACATGCAGCATATCGCCGATGATTTTGGCCGAGAGTGTCACGTGGCTGCCCGAGGGCGTGTATTTCGACGCATTCTCGAACAAGTTGACGAGGACCCGCTCGATCAACAAGGCATCGACACGCACGAGGGGCAAGTCGCGCGGTAGATGCACCTCGATCGCGTGATCCTTCAGCATGCGGCGTGCCGACCGTAGCGCAGCCCCCACCACCTCCTCGAGCGGCTGCCATTCGAGATTCAGTTTGACGTCGCCGCTTTCGATGCGTGCCATGTCGAGCAGATTTCCGACCAGCGCGCTCATTCGATGCGCCTCGTCCTTCATGGCCTCGGCGATGTCGTGCTGCGCGCTCGACAGCGGCGGCTTCGTCAAGGCAAGGGATTCCGCCAGACCGACCAGCACCGTCAAGGGCGTGCGTAAATCGTGCGACAGCGCCGCGAGCAGCGAATTGCGCAGCCGCTCGGATTCCATGCGAATCAGCGCGTCCTGCGCGACGCGGACGTAGTGCACGCGCTCGAGTGCGATCGCGATCAGCGCCGCGAAGGTATCGAGCAACTGGCGTTGCTCGGGTATGCGCAGCAGACGCCGGTTGCTGGCCCTGACTGCGAGCACGCCGCGCGCGCGAATCGGGGCGCGCAGTGGAATGTAGAGTACCTCGCTGCCGGGCAGAGTATCGGTGCCGAAACCGGCCGGCTGACCCTTGTCAAACGCCCACTGTGCGATGCCGATATCGACCGCCAGCGACGCGGCGCGCGCCGCCGGCGTCATCGACAGCTTGCCGACCGCGTCGGGCAGCAACAGCATCGCATTGGCCCGAAATGTTCGCTCGATCGACTCGTCGCAGATTTTCACCACCTGCTCGATCTGCACCGCTCCGGACAAATCGCGCGCGATCTCATATAAAGATCCCGCGCGCTCCTCGCGGTGCATCGCGACACGGGCTTGAAATCGCAGTCCCGCCGTCAACTGCCCCACGATCAAGCCGACCGCGAGCATCACGGCGAAAGTCAGCAGATATTGCACGTTCGATACGGCAAACGAAAAACGCGGCGGGACGAAAAAGAAATCGAAACACGCCACGCTGACAAATGCCGCGAGTGCTGCCGGTCCTCGGCCGTAGCGCACGGCGACCAATACCACGGTGAGCAGATAGACAGCGACGATATTGGCGCGGTCGAAGCGCAGGGTCAGCGGCGCGACGGCAATGGTCACTGCAAAACAGGCGAGCGCCGCCCACACATAGCGCAGACCTTTCCGCTTGTGTCGTTCAACCGAGTCGGGCGCCGGCAGGTCCGCCATTGCGACCGAATCGTTCGCGCCGGGGGCGCCGATCCCGGCGCCGGCGCCGGCGCCGGCGTATCGGCCGATCTCCACGAGGTCGATATCGGGTGCCAATGTCGCCAATCTCTGGCCGTGTGATCGCTGCCACGGCCAGAGCCGCCGGGACGGGTCACGACCGATCACAACTTTCGAGAGATTGCGGCTGCGCGCGTACGCGATCACGCTCTCAGCGACATTGGCGCTCGCGATGACCGAGGTGGTTCCGCCCAATTCCTTCGCCAAATTGAGCGTTGCAAGAATCCGCTCGCGTTGGGCCGGCGGCAGGCGCTGCAATGCGGGTGTTTCGACATAAATCGCGTGCCAATCGGTATTGAGCTGGCTCGCGAGTCGGGCGGCTGCGCGCACCACGCGCTCGGCACCGGGATCGGGACCCACGCAGGTCAGCAGCGCACTGGCGGTCTTCCAAACCGACTCGATCGACTTGCCCACCCGGTAGGCTTGAACGTCGCCCTCGACCCGATCGGCGGTACGGCGCAGCGCGAGTTCGCGCAGCGCCATCAGATTGCCCTTGCGGAAGAAATTCTCAGCCGCGCGCTCGGCTTGGTGCGGGACGTAGACCTTGCCGGCCTTGAGCCTCGCGAGCAGCTCGTCGGCCGGAATATCGACGAGCACGACCTCGTCGGCGTCGTCGAATACGGTGTCGGGCACGGTCTCCCAGACGCGCACGTTGGTAATGCCCCCGACCACGTCGTTGAGGCTCTCCAAATGCTGGACGTTGAGCGTCGTAAATACATCGATGCCGGCGGCCAACAGTTCCTCGACGTCTTGCCAGCGTTTCGGATGGCGCACTCCCTGGATGTTCGAGTGCGCCAGTTCGTCGACCAATATCAGCGACGGGTGCCTCTGCAGCGCGGCGTCCAAATCGAACTCGGTCAGTTGCTTGCCGCGGTACAGCGATACTCGCCGCGGCAGGATCGGCAGGCCGTCGATCAGCGCTTCCGTTTCAGCCCGACCGTGAGTCTCGATGACGCCGAGCAGCACGTCGCGACCGTCCAAGCGCTGCTTGCGTGCCGCAACCAACATCGCATAAGTTTTGCCGACGCCGGCGGACGAGCCGAAATAGATGCGCAGTTTGCCGCGCCGCGCCTGCGCCTCCTGCTGCTTGACCTTCGCCAGGAGGACGTCGGGGTCCGGGCGCTGTTCGCTCGATGTCGGCATCTGCCGCTATTGTGCGCGATCCAGGCTCGAGTTGAGCAATAAAACGTTGACGCGCGCCTCGCCGAACACATGCCATTGCGGCGCCTGTACCGAGGCGAGCACAATTTGGCGCAGTTTTTCCGGATCCATGTGACGTGCACGCGCCACGCGCGCCACTTGGTAGAGCGCCCCAGCGGGGCTGATCTCCGGATCGAGGCCGCTGCCCGAGGCGGTCACCAGATCGACGGGAATCGGCAAAACGTTGTCGGGGTCCGCAGCCTTCAAGGCATCGATGCGCGCCTTGGCGGCTGCGACCAGTGCCGGATTGAGGGGTCCGAAATTCGATCCGCTCGAGGCTGTCCCGCCGTACGGCATCGGCGAGGTCGCCGACAGGCGGCCCCAGAAATTCTTCGGATCCTGAAACGATTGGCCGATCAGCTTCGATCCGACGACGGTGCCGCCCTGCGCGATGAGGCTGCCGGCCGCCTGATCGGCGAATGCGAGCTTGCCAATGCCCGTGACGACCAAGGGATAGACGACTCCGGTCAGCAGCGTGAGGCAGAGGAATAACACCAAGAGCGGGCGAAATAGGGAGATCATGAATGAGTACCTTTATACCAAACGCAGCGCGGTCAGAATCATGTCGATGAGCTTGATGCCGGCGAACGGGATGGCGATGCCGCCGAGGCCATAGATCGCCAAGTTTCTGCGCAACAGCGCCGCCGCACCGAGCGCGCGGTATTTGACGCCTTTGAGCGCGAGCGGGATCAAACAGACGATGATCAATGCATTGAAGATCACGGCCGACAGGATCGCAGAACTCCAATTGGTCAAATGCATCACGTCGAGCACCTTGAGCTGCGGATAGGTGGTCGCAAACGCAGCCGGGATGATCGCGAAATACTTCGCAACATCATTTGCGATGGAAAACGTCGTCAGCGACCCGCGCGTGATCAGCAGCTGCTTGCCGACCTCGACGATTTCAATGAGCTTGGTCGGGTTCGAATCGAGGTCGACCATGTTGCCGGCCTCTTTGGCCGCTTGCGTCCCGGAATTCATCGCAACGGCGACATCGGCCTGAGCGAGTGCCGGCGCATCGTTGGTGCCATCGCCCGTC
>Ga0209040_10003606_pt1 | contig 11859 bp, 13 predicted proteins | sample BogFormECP12_OM3_FD_188240 | JGI IMG/M metagenome (GOLD analysis project Ga0209040, IMG submission 188240) | Bog forest soil microbial communities from Calvert Island, British Columbia, Canada - ECP12_OM3 (SPAdes) (version 2) | ecosystem: Environmental > Aquatic > Freshwater > Wetlands > Bog ... | reverse complement strand
ATTGCTCATCAAAAAAGCCCGCCGCCCTGCTCGAATCACCGTTTGATTCTAGCGTAGCCGGCCGGCGCGGCGTTAAGTCCGACAGGCTGCTAGAGCCATGGACGCCGCGCTCGTCTCCATTCGGGACCTGCACAAATGGTATTCGGGCGTGCACGCGCTGAAAGGCGTGAGCCTCGGCGTGCGGTCGGGCGAGGTCATGGGCCTCGTCGGCGACAACGGCGCCGGAAAATCGACGCTGATCAAGATCCTTTCGGGCGTGCATCGGCCGGACTCGGGAGAAATCCGGGTGGCGGGCGAGACCGTCGAAATCGATTCGCCGAAGGCGGCGATGCGCCTCGGCATCGAAACGATCTATCAAGACGCGTCCATGGTTCCGACCATGTCGATTGCGCGCAATCTCTTTGTCGGGCGGGAGCCTTTGCGCTTTGCGATCGGCGGGCTTGGCCTCATCGACCATGAGCGCATGCGGCGCGAATCGATGGAAGCAATCTCCAACGTCGATCTGCATCTGCGTTCGCCCGACGCCCTGCTCGGCGAGCTCTCCGGCGGACAACGTCAGGGCGTGGCGATCGCCCGCGCCATGCACTTCAAGTCGCGCCTCTTGATCCTCGACGAGCCGACGAATCATCTCTCGGTCAAGGAGACGGCCAAAGTGCTCGGCTTCGTTCGGGGTCTTCCGGCGCAGGGCGTGACCGGCATCCTTATCAGCCACAATCTCCATCATGTCGTGGAGTCGTGCGATCGCGTCGTCGTTATGGCGCGCGGCGAAATCGTGTTCGACAGAACCGTGAACGAGACGTCGATCGAGGAAGTCCAGGACTATCTTTGAAGGCGAGAAATGAGTCCGCTTGCGAACAAGGTCGCCCTTGTCACCGGCGCGCTGGGGACGCTCGGAAAAGCGGAGGCCCACGCGCTTGCGAAGTCGGGCGCCGCGCTGATCCTTTGGGACCGGCCCGGGCGGCCGGATGGAGAAGCGTTCGCGCACGAGCTGACGATGGCATACGGCGGCATGACGCGCTACGTCGGCGCAGACCTCAACATGCTCTCCGGCGCCGAGGCGACCGCGCGGACAATCGCCGAGGACCTTGGCGGAGTCGACATTCTGATCAACAACGCGGCGCTGATCGTCAACCGACCGTTCGAGTCCTTCTCGCTCGATGAGTACGAGGACCAGATTCGGATCAATTCGTCGGCAGCCTTTGCGTTGGCGCGCGCCGTCGCGCCCTCGATGAAGCGGAAGCGTTACGGCAAGATCGTCAACTTCTGCTCGGTCACGCTGAACGGTCGCTGGGAGGGATACGCCCCATATGTCGCGTCGAAAGGCGCGATGCTCGGCCTCACCAAGTCGCTGGCGCGAGAACTCGGACCATTTGGCGTCTGCGTCAACGCGGTCTCGCCGGGGGCGGTGATCTCCGAAGCGGAGGCGCGCGTGTTCGGCGACCGGCTCCAGCAGTACAACGATTGGGTGCTTGAGAACCAGTGTCTCAAGGAGCGCGTTGAGCCGTCCGCGGTCGCAGACCTCGTCCTTTTTCTCGTCTCGCCCGTCTCCGACATGATCACCGGCCAGAACATCGCCATCGATGGAGGCTGGTAGCGTTGGAGACGGCGCCGCGCCGGTTGACGATCGCCGACGGCGTCGCCGAAGCCGTCATCGCGCCCGAGATCGGCGCGGCGGTTGCGGCCTACCACCTCATCGCGGGCAAGCGGACAGTTCCCCTCTTCCGGCCCTGCCGCAACCTCGCGCAGGCGCAGCCTTTCGACCTCGCATGCAACCTGCTCATTCCGTGGTCGAACAGGATTTCCGGCGGGGGTTTTCGTTTCCAAGGACGGTTCCATCCTCTCGAGCCAAACGTCGTCGGCGAGCCTTATCCGATCCACGGCAATGGCTTTTTGAGCCGTTGGACCGTCGAAAGCGCGACGGCGGTCGGCGCCGAATTGTCCTTGTCGTCGGACGGTCCGGGGCCGTTCCGCTACGCCGCGCGCGTGGGCTACGAACTGCATGAAGGCGCTTTGACGATGCGGCTTGCTGTCGCCAATCTGGCGGATGAGCCGCTGCCCTTCGGTCTGGGCTTTCATCCGTGGATCGTCCGGACGGCGGATGTCCGCCTCCGCGCCCCGGCGAAAACCGTGCTTTTGGAAACGAACGACCATCTGCCGGCGGGCGCCGCGGCCGTCTCATCCCGCTCCACATGGGATTTCGCGGAGCCGCGCAGCCTTCCTGACGAGTGGATCAACAACTGCTTTCTCGGATGGGACGGCCAAGCCGACGTCGTCTGGCTCGACCGGCGCTTGGCGCTGAAGATCGAGTCCGATCCGCCGCTCAGCGTCTACATCGTCTATTCGCCTTCCAGCGAAGCGGACTTCTTCTGCTTCGAGCCCGTCACCCATGTCTTCGACGGCCACAATGCGCCCGGCGGTCCCGAAGCGGGGGGTCTCGCGATCCTTGCGCCGCGTGCGTCGTTGTCGTCCGCCTGCCGGTTTTCGCCCCGGCGCATCGATTGATCGCGGGCGCTTCGGCGGGCGCACAAGACACGCCGACAAGGACGTCAAGTGTTTCGTTCTGCGCGTCGGTCGTTCAGTCTGCGGCTCGCCCCGCCCTGGAGCGTTTCCAGAGAGCCGGCCGCCTTGCTGTCGAGGTCCCGCGCCGCGACGCCGAGCAGGTTGATCGCGGCCGCCCGCGCCCCCGCGGCGTCTCGCAAGCGTACGCATTCGAGAACCGCCTTGTGCGCCGCCAGGGCGCGCGACTGCGCCGCCATCAGCCGGTTCGTGATCGTGAAGGTGGCGCGAAGGGCCGCCTCGATGGTTCCCGTCAGGCCCTTGAGGACGACGTTGTGACTGGCCGCGATGAGGCTGGCGTGGAACCTGAGATCGGCCTCGCAGCAGGCGGCCAGATCGGTCCTGACGCTTCGCTCCATGGCGAGATACGCCTCCTCGATGCGCGCAAGGTCGTCGGCCGTCGCGCGACTGGCGGCAAGCGCCGCGGCTTCCGGCTCGATGATGCGCCTCGCCTCGATCAGGCTGCCGATCAAGGCCTTGTCGCGTCCGACGTCCGGATGCCAGGACAGGACCAGCGCGTCGAGCAGATTCCACTCGTCCCTGTCCCGCACGCGCACGCCGACCCTGCGTCGCGCGTGCAAGAGACCCTTGGCCGCGAGAACTTTGACGGCCTCGCGGATGGACGTGCGGCTGACGCCGAGTTTCTCGGCAAGGTCATCCTCCCGGGGCAACAGATCGCCCGGCGAATAAGTCCCCCCGAGAATCCATCGTCCGATGGCGTCGACAACGGTGTCGTGCACCCGCCCTTGGTTGATCGCATCCGCGTGGTCTGAGGGGCGACGCCTAGCGTCGCCCCCGTTTGTTCCGCGCGATCGCCACCCCTTCGTTGTCGCCGACATGACGTCCTACCAGTCGACCACAGCGCCGTCGTCCAGCACCGCGTTGGTCGCGTGCGGCGTCTCGGGCGCGCAAGGGTGAGCCGCGCACGCCGTTTCGTTCACCTCGATTCCGAGCCCAGGTCTGTCCGGGACCTGCCAGAAGCCGTCGGCCATCTTGATCGGTCCCTGGACGCCGTCGAAATACCAGGGCACGGCGCCGACCATTTCTTCCTGAATGACGTGGTTTGACGTGGAGACGGCGAAGTGCAGCGCCGCCACGCCGGCGATCGGTCCGAGGGGATTATGGGGGGCGACGCCTATGCCCGCGGCCTCGGCCATGGCGGCGATCTTCTTCGTCTCCCAAAGCCCGCCGCAATGGCAGATGTCGGGTTGCGCGATGCTGATCGCCCGTCGACGAAAGAGCTCCTCAAACTCCGACAGCTCCACAAGGCGTTCGCCCGTCGCGATCGGAACGGTCGTCTTCGAGGCAACCTCGCACAGTCCGAGCGTGTCGCCCGGCGGCAGAACCTCCTCGACGAACATCGGCCGCGCCGGCTTGACCGCGTCGATGTAGGCGAGCGCGGCGCCCGCGGAAGCGGGACGCCCGTGAAAGTCGACCATGAGCTCGACTTCGGGGCCGACCGCCTCCCTTAGCGCTCCGGCCATTCGTGCGACGCGATCGACCTGCGGAAGGAGCGCGCTGTAGTGCGTGTAAGGAATGATCACGACCTTCATTGCGCGGTATCCGCGCGAAAGGACGTCGTGCGCGCGCTCGACCAGATCGCGGGACGATTCCGTTTCATACACGGCTCGCATGTCGCCAAGACCAAGGTGCGTATAGACCCGCACGCGATCCCGCGTCCGCCCTCCGAGCAGCCGCCATACGGGCACGCCGAGCGACTTTCCAAGGATGTCCCAGAGCGCGATTTCGATTCCCGAGACCGCGCTCAGGCCGATCGCGCCGAGACGCCAGAAACTGTGCTTCTTCATGATCCGCACGTTCTTTTCGATGTCGCGCGGATCGCGCCCGAGGACGAGCGGAGCGAGATCTTTGACCGCTCCGACAACCGACTGGGTCTTCCACTCGAGGGTCGCCTCCCCCCAGCCGTAAAGCCCGCTCTGATTGGTGTCGACGCGCACGAACACCCAATTGCGCATCTCAGCGTGAACGACGACCGTCCGAACGCCCGTGATCTTCAATTCGTTCTCCCCCAAGGCTCCGGATTGGCGAAAGCCCGCCGCTGCGCCGCCAGCTCGAAGCGGACGCCGCGATGAGGACGCGCGGGGCCTATCCGTACCGGCGCGCCTGCTGTTCGGCGATGATCACCGCAGTGATCAAAAGAACGCCCTTCGCCACCATCTGGAAGAAGGTCGGAACGCTCGTGAGGATCAACCCGTTGTCCAGCACGCCGATGATGAGTACGCCCAGCAGTCCTCCCAGGATCGTCCCTTTTCCGCCGGCGAGCGCACAGCCCCCAAGGACCGCCGCCGTGATCGCCTCAAGTTCGAGGCCCTCCGATCCGGAAATCGGCTGCCCGGAGCTGGTGCGCGCCGCAAGCAGCATTCCGGCGAGGCCGGCCGTCGCGCCGCTGAGCGTGTAGATCCCGATCTGGTAGCCTTGAACGTGGATGCCCGCCAGACGGGCGACGACGGGGTTGCCGCCGATGGCGTAGATGTTGCGGCCGATCACTGTGTAGCGCATCAGGACGAAGAACGCGGCGACGACCACGACGAGCACGAGGATCGTAACCGGCACGCCCATGAGCTTGCCGTCTCCGATGTAGCGGAAGGCCGGGTCGAAAATGCTGATCGACTGACCATTGGAGATGATGAACGCGACCCCGCGGAAAATCGCCATGGCGCCAAGCGTCGCGATGACGGCGTTGATCTGTCCGACCGTAATGATCAGGCCGTTGACGAGGCCCGCGACCGCCCCGACCGCGACGCCGAACAGGATGCTGAGCGCGGTGGAATCGGTCCACCGAACCGCAAGCGCGATGCAGACCGTCGACAGTCCGACCACCGCTCCCACCGAGATGTCGAGCCCGCCGGAAACGATGACGATCGTCTGCGCGGTCGCGAGGACGCCGAGGATCGCAATCGCCTGACCGATGTTCAGGATGTTGCGCAGCGAAAAAAAGACGTCGGACCGCAACGTTCCAAAGATCGCGATCAAGATCGCGAGCGCGATGAGCAGGCTGAAATTGTGCGTGCCGACCCGTTGGATGGCCCGTCGGAGGCCGCTCGGGCTCGACGGCCTGTCCGTCGCGGGAACCGTCGCGTCCATCTTCAGATCGGTCATTGCGTTCGTTCCGCGTCGCTCGACGTCAGATGTTCGGCCATCGCGAGACTGAGAATGCGCTCTTCGCTCGCCTCTCCGCGAGCAAGCTCCGAAACCACCCGGCCTCCAGCCATCACGAGAATGCGGTCGGCAATCCCGAGAAGCTCGGGCATTTCCGAGGAAATCATCAAGACTGCGATCCCTTCGGCGGCGAGTTCGGAGACGAGGCGATAGATTTCCGCCTTGGCGCCGACGTCGATCCCTCGCGTCGGCTCATCCAGAATGAGCACCTTGGGCCGCCTCGCCAGCCAGCGGCCGAGCACGACCTTTTGTTGATTTCCGCCCGAGAGACTGGACGCCAAGGTTTCGAGATTGGGCGCCTTGATGCGCAGCCTGTCAGCCTGCGCCTTGACGATGCGCCGTTCGGCGGAGAAGTCGACGAAGGACAGGCGACTGATCAAGTCCGGAATTGTGAGCGATATGTTGTCCTTCACGCTGCGCAGCAACAGCAGCGCTTGCGACTTCCTGTCTTCGGGAGCAAAACCGATCCCGGCGTTGATGGCGTCGGCGGGGCTGCGGAGACGGATCGGTTTGCCGTTCACGGCCACGGAGCCTGAAAGCATCCGATCATGGCCGAACACCGCCTCCGCCAGTTCCGACCGTCCGGCGCCCATGAGACCCGCCAGGCCGACGACTTCGCCGGCGCGGACCTCGAAGCTGACGTCCCGCACGCGTTTGGTCGTCAAACCCCTGACGGAAAGCATGACGCCGCCGCGCCGCCGCGCGCCCCGATCAAAAAGATCGGCGATCGGCCTCCCGACCATCGCATGGACGATGTCGGCTTCCGGAAACGCCCCGGTCGGACGCACTGCAACCAGCCGTCCGTCGCGGAGCACCGCGATGCGGTCGGCAAGGTCGCGGACTTCGCGCATGCGGTGGGAAATGTAGATGACGGCGACGCCATCGTCGCGCAGCCGGCGCACGATCCGAAAAAGCCTCTGGGATTCCTCTTCCGTCAGCGAAGAGGTCGGCTCGTCCAGCGCGAGCACGCGCAAGCCCCCGCGAAGCGCCCGCATAATTTCCATGAGTTGCCGTTGCGCCGGACGCAGGTCGCCCGCTCTGAGCCAGGGATCGAGATCCCTTTCGAGCCCGAACTCGGCGAGAAGGGTGACGGTTCGGCGCGCGAGGTCGGTCCGATCGAGAAACATCCCCGCCCTTCGCCTAAAGCCGCCGAGAAAAAGGTTCTCGGCGATGGACAGGTCCGGAACGATGTCCGGCTCCTGGTGAATGACGCGGATCCCGAGTCGGTGGGCGTCCGAAGGCGACCGAACGTCCTGTCGAACGCCCCGGACGAACACCTCGCCGCGGTCGGGAGGAAAGACGCCTTCCAAAATGCGAATGAGCGTCGATTTTCCCGCGCCGTTTTCTCCCACGAGCGCGAGAATTTCGCCGGAATGGACCGACAGCGTCACGTGGTCGAGCGCGCGCACGACGCCGAACTGCTTCGACACGCGCACGGCCGCAAGCGCGGGAGCAGGTTCCCCCGCTTCCGCGCGGCCAGAACGGCCCACCTCGTCGGTGCCGGAGACCGGCGCGACGCCGGCTCGCGTCCCCGTCACTTGTGGCACAGTTTGTCCTTGTAGGACCCGAAGGCCGCAGGGGTGATGAAATCGGCGGACACATAGGTCGTCGTCGGCAGCGGCGCATTGTCTTTCACCGACGCGTACAGGAGCTGGATCGCCTGCGCGCCCTCCTTTGCCGAATCGATATACATCGTGCCGCGGAACCCTGTGGGCTTGCCCAAGCCGAAGGCGTCGCAAGCGCGGCTTCCGTCGATCCCGACGCCCATCACGTCGGTCGGAGCATAGCCCTGATTCTCGGTCGCGCGCACCGCTCCGAGCACGCCGTCGTCGTTGCACGAATAGAAGATCCAGCGCTTGGCTTCGGGATGAGCGGTCAAGGTTGTCGTGACCGCGGTGACCGCGCTTTCCATATGGTTGTCGTAAGGAATCCGAACGATGTTGGCCTTGTCGAACCCGGGGACCGCTTCGAGGAACGCCGCCTCTGCGCCGCGGTTGCGGCGCATGCAGGTGTCGGCCTTCTGGTCCTCGATGCTGCCGATCCGGACGTCTTTGAACTTGTCCCAACCCTCGGCCTTGTAGAGCTTCGCGAGCTCCGTTCCGACCTGTCGGCCGATCGCCTCGGCGTTCATGCCGACGTAGGGGACCATCTTGTTGTCGCGCGCATAGATGTCGTCGTCGACGGCGATCAGGCGAATGCCGGCCTTCTCGGCTTTCTCCGCCACGACGGGACCGAGCGCCTTGTCCGGAACGACGATGGCGATCGCCTTGACGCCGTCGCCAACCATGGTGTCGAAGGTGGTGAGCGTCAGATTGGCGTCGAACTGCACGTCCTGACTCATGAGCTTCACGCCGAGCTTGCCAGCTTCGGCTTTCGCTCCGGCGACCTCGGCGACGAACCAGGGGTGCTCGCCCATCTTGTTGATGTATCCCATCTTGACGTCGTCGGCTTTCGCCGCAGCGGCGCCGAGGCCGATCGACGCGACGAACGCGCCGAGCGCAAATGCGTACGATTTCTGCAACATTCTCTCCTCCCTGCTTATGCGACCCTCTCGAGCCGATCCTGTTTGCATCGTTCCATGCGAGCCGCCGTTGATCTGGGTCAATCGTGGTAGAGGACCGATCGACCCCCATCGATCACGATCGTCGCCGCATTGATGAACGGCGCCTCGTCGGACGCGAGGAAAACGGCGGTCCAGCCAACTTCCTCCGGTCGTCCGATGCGCCTTGGCGGGTGCAGCGCATGAGCTCGCTTCCGCTCCGCCTCCGGGTCAGGGAACGTGTTCCAGTGCGCGACCGCGATCGGCGTCTCGACATAGCCCGGCGCAATCGCGTTCACCCGCACGCCCCGCTCGGCGTATTCTATCGCGAGAGCGCGGGTCAGGCCGACCAGGGCGTGCTTGGCGACCGGATACGGAAAGCAGCCGGGAATAATCGTGAAGGCGTGGGTGGATGCGATATTGATGATCGAGCCCCGGCAGGCCTCGACCATCCCAGGTAGGATCGCGCGCGAGCAGTTCCAGGCGCCTTCCAGATCGACGGCCATGCACCGACGCCAATCGTCGTCGCTCATCTTCAGAGGATCCCTGAAGATGTTGATCCCGGCGTTGTTGACCAGAACGTGAGGAGCTCCGAACGCGGCTTCGGCGGCCCGCGCGATCGCTGCGGCCGAGCCCGGATCGGAGACGTCCGTCTGAACGAACAGCGCGGCCGCGCCCGACGCCGCAAGTTCGTTGGCGATGGCCGACCCCGTCTCGGAATTGATCTCCGCCACGACAATCTTGGCGCCTTCCGCAGCAAAGCAGCGCGCGATCGCGGCCCCAATGCCCTGGCCGGCGCCGGTCACCACCGCAACTTTTCCATCAAGTCGTCCCGGCATGGCCCAGCGCAACCCGAGCGGTCTCAGCCGATAGGCTTGCGACAGATCGGCCGGAGCGCGCGTCCGTCTGCCGCTGATTCATATGATGATTGTACATAGTAGATCGTACTTATCTTGTTTAGCCACGGCTTTCCGCGCCGGTCAAATTGCCTTCTTCGCCGAACTTTCAAAGGACGTTGACGGGCCATCGAAGCCGTTTTTCCGGCATTCTCATGATTCCTCGACGCGACCGACGGATAAATTTGGCTTTGCGCCTGCCCTCAGGCGCGGTTCCGTTGAACTCCTTCGCCGCGTCGATCATGGCGACCATGTTCTTAAGCGACGCGCCGGCGAGGACGCGCCGATCCAATGATTTTGATCTGCGTTGAGACGCACAAGGGCCACGCTTAGGTCTCCGGCATGTTTTCACGGAAAATGACCTGCAACCGGGGGGGATGATATTCGTACGGAAGGTTTCTGACGCTGTGACTGAGGATATTCAGCGCCTCGCGCGCTTCCACCCGCGGATTCTGGTCGATGACGGCGTCGAGCCTGCCGTCGAGCAAGCGGGCCCTGGTGTTTGGAGTGAGATCGTGGGCGACGTAAACTGGGCGTTTCGTCAAAGTCGCGGCGTCGAGCGCCCGCGCAATGCCCTCGTTCCCGGCGCCGATGTTATAGATTCCGTCCAAGTCGCGATGTCTCTGGAGGAGTTGCGTCGCCTCCGAGAACGCCGTCTCCGCATCGTCCCTGACCTCGCGCAACTCGACGATCTCGAGATTGGGAAATTCCTCTCTGAGGATGTGCCTGAATCCCATCTCTCGCTCTTCGTGCCCGCGGTACGACAGCGACCCCGCAAACAGCGCGACCTTGCGCCGCTCGGACGATCCCATGAAGCGTCCGAGAAGATAGCCGGCGAGCCGACCCGCGGCCCGGTTGTCGATTCCGACGTATGCGACGCGCGGAACGTGGTGGATGTCGGAGGCCAGGGTGACGACCTTGACGCCGGCCTCGGACAGTCCTCGAATTGCTTCGCGCACCGTCGGGTGGTCGAGCGCGATGATCCCGACGCCATGCGCCGCGCCCGGGACCTTGGCGAGCGCGAGCGCCAGCCTGTCCGGATTGAACCCCTCAATCGCCGTGATCCGCACCTCGACGTCTTCGCGCAACGCAGCCTGGCCCTCGAGCTGCCCATGCAGCGCGCGAATAAACATGTTCGAGCCCTCCGGCAGAATGAACTCGAGCCGAATCGGCGCAACATCTCTGGTCGGACGCCCAGACTGAGCGGCGTCGGAAATATATCCAAGCCGCCGCGCCGCATCGACGACGATCTCTCGCGTCCGCATGCGTACCCCGGAGCGGTTGTTGAGGGCCCGCTCAACTGTGGCGGTCGAAAATCCGGTTTCACGAGCGACGTCGCTCAAAGTCAACCGGACGCCGCTTGATCTTGGGGTCGAAGGACGAGCGAGCGCTTCGCCTGATGCGTCATCCCGTTTGGACGGCGACGGCGTGGGCTCGCAGAAGCCTGGATCAGGCATGACATCCAGAGGATCAGAGGCCATGTCGGCCTCGGCGCGTTGCGCCGCCTCCAGCGCCCCGAACGATAACGACCCGCGGCCTCGCGCTGTCGCTCCCGCGCGACCCGACGCTCCTCGCCGTCACTAGCGGCCTCCAAGCGGCGCAAAAACGCCGGTCGGCGGCGGATAGTCGTCGTCCGGCTGGGAGGCGACGGCCCGGATCGCCATCTCTGCCGCCGAGATCTGTTCTCGCCCGTCGAGGATGCGCAGAGCGACGTCGTACTCTCGACCCATGTCATGTTCGAGCCAAATCATCGCGGCCCGTTCTCGCGCCGCGAGATCGCCGAGCACATGGTGGGTCGAAGGCTCGACGCCAAGCGCATATTGGCCCGCTTGAAAGTGCTGCCATTGGTAAAGGCACGGCAACTGATCGATGCGCGTGACGATCTTAAGGCCGAGGTTCAGCCGATCGTTAACGACCGCTACGGCCGCTTTACCAGAGCTGTCGGCGGCCAACTCGTGCTCCACACCTGCTCGCGAAACTTGAGCCGGGGCGCGGAGGCCGTACGATAGCCGACCCGTTGCGCCCGGTAGTCGTCTCCATCGTGAGCAGCCCACACGACGCTTTTGATCGGCGCGACAAGGCGGGATCCTTCATCGAGCAGCGGGTAGCCGACGTTGAAGTGATAGAAGTACATGTGGGGCGTCCGATGGAAACCGTGATTGACCACGCGGTCGGCGATACGGATCGCGTTCTCGCCGACGTCAGCCTCGATCCGTCGAATGAGGTGCAGGTCCTCGCCAAAGACCGCAGACTGCTGGATGACGCCTTCGGCCCACAAGACGCAACGGTCGGAACTCCATGTCTCCTCATATCCGCTCATATCCGCGAAGGCGCGCCGGGATCGTACTGACGCGACCATGCAGCGAATGCCGGACCCGCTTCCTTCCGGGATAGTCGTAGTTGTCTGCAGGCGCATCGCAGGGCGACAGAGTGTGATCGAGACCGCAGGTCACCAGAAATCCTGAGAAGGAGCGGGTCCAGGCCAAGCCGTCCTCGCCCTCATACTCATGAAGAGCGGGATGACGGAAACCGGTCGGCGAATGCCAGCCGATCGCTTGACCTCTGTATTCGCAGTCTCCAATGTCCATGGCTCGCTGGCCCCGTCGCGAGTTGTGTTGGAATTTGCTGACGCGTCTTCGGGCGACATGAGGCTATCCGATCATGCGGCGAGGTCAATGATCTGGTCAG
>Ga0209040_10003603_pt1 | contig 11865 bp, 8 predicted proteins | sample BogFormECP12_OM3_FD_188240 | JGI IMG/M metagenome (GOLD analysis project Ga0209040, IMG submission 188240) | Bog forest soil microbial communities from Calvert Island, British Columbia, Canada - ECP12_OM3 (SPAdes) (version 2) | ecosystem: Environmental > Aquatic > Freshwater > Wetlands > Bog ... | reverse complement strand
GCTGCTGCTGCGGGCCACCGGGATGCGCATCGGCGAGCTGACCGACCTCGAGCTGGACTGCGTGCACGAGGTCCCCGGCTCCGGTGCCTGGCTGAAGATACCGCTGGGCAAGCTGCTGACCGAGCGGATGGTGCCCATTGACGAGGAGACCGTCGAGCTCGTCGACCGGATCGCCGCGCACCGCTCGGCGGGCCGGCCGCTGCGCCACCCGCGCACCGGCAAGCTGGCCGACTTCCTGCTCACCCACCAGGGCCGCCGCATCTCCGCGGACACGCTGCGCGAGGAGCTGCGCCGCGCCGCGGCCGAGGCGGGCCTGGACGGCGTGGTGCCCCACCAGCTCAGGCACCCCTGGTCAACGCCGGCTGCTCGCTGCAGGCCCTGATGGCCCTGCTGGGACATGTCTCCGCGGAGATGAGCCTGCGGTATGGCCGGCTGTTCGACGCGACCGTCCGCGACGAATACCAGCGGGCACTAACCCTGGCCAAGGCCCAGCTCGGCCCGGTGCTGCCCGGCGATCGGACCCAGCTGCCCCTGGCCGCCATCACCGGCGGGAACTGGCGGGACGCGCCGCTGATCAAGGCCCGGCTCTCAGGCGGCTACTGCCTGCGCACCGCCGCCCAGGGCTCCTGCGCTTACGCCAACATCTGCGAGCACTGCCCGAACTTCCGCTCCGGGGCCAGCTTCCTGCCGGTACTGCAGCTGCAGCGCGCCGACGCCGAAGCGCTCGCCGCCGACGCCGCCGCCCGCGGCTGGGGCGAGGAAGCAGCCCGGCACCGCCGCCTCATCGAACGGCTCGACCTGCTCATCACCCAGGCCGATGCCAGCTGACCCCGGCGAGCAGGCCCGGGTCGAGGCCGCCTGCGCCGAGCTGGCTGCCGCCGGGCAGCCCGTCACGTTCGCCGAAGTAACCGCCCGCGCCCGCATCAGCCGCACCACCCTCTACCGGCGGGCCGACCTGCGCGCCGTCATCGACGAGCACCGCGCCCGCGGCCGCGACGCCACCACCTTGTCCGGTCTCACCGTCCAGATCGACCAGCTGCGCCGCACCCTCGAAGCCGTCGCCGCCAAGGTCCGCCGCCACGAGGAAACCATCCGCCGCCTCGAACGCGCCCGCCGCGAACCCAGGCAGTAACTCCCCGGCCCCGGCCGCGGGTTATCCACAGGATGAGCCGGGATTGGCCGGTTAACCGGAAGGAAGGGGAAAAATCGAGCGCTTCTTCCGCACGGTGCGGGACCAGTTCCTCGTCGAGGTCGGCGACGGATCCGGCGTCGCGGACCTGGCGGAGATGAACCGCCTGTTCCAGGCCTGGACGGAAACCTCCTACCACCGGGCGGTCCACTCCGAGACCGGCGAGGCCCCGGCTGAGCGGTGGGAGAAGGCCACCCCGGCCGAGCGGGCCGTCCCCGAGCCGGGCCTGCTGCGGGAGGCGTTCTTGTGGTCCGAGCGGCGCAAGGCCGACAAGACGGCCCTGGTCCGGATGCACGGCAACGCCTACCAGGTCGACGCGTGGCTGGCCGGGCGGACAGTCGAGCTGCTGTTCTCCCCGTTCGACCTGGACCGGGTCGAGGTCCGCCTCGGCGGGAAGCCCGCCGGGGCCGCCGTCCCGTTCACCGTCGGCCGGCACCGCCACCCCAAGGCCCGCCTCCCCGGCTCCCAGCCCCGCACCGAGCCCGCCCCCACCGGGATCGACTATCTCGCCCCCCTCGGCGACGGCCACGACGCGGCCCTGCGCGACCAGGTCTCCTACCAGTTCCTCGTCAACGGCCCCCGGGACGAACCGGGCAAGCAGGGGGAACCGGAACAGGAGGAAGGGAATCAAGGAGGCGGCCGTGGCTGACTCCCCGCGCGAGACCCTGGCCCTGGCCCGCGCCGCGGCCGGGGCGGTCCGCTCCCTGAACCACGCCACCCTCGGCAGCGGCGGCCTGGCCCAGCCCGCCGACGCCTACGAGCTCATCGGCGAGCTGTCGCTCGCCGCGGCCGGGCTGCCCCAGCTCCTGGCCCAGGTCGGCCGCTGGCTCGCGTCCGCCCTGGAGGCCGGGCGGCTCGGCTGCGACGACGGCGCCGACCCGGGCGCCGCCGTCGGCGGCGCCCGTCTGTCCCTGTCCGGCGCCCGCGCGTCCGCGGCCGCCCTCGCCCGTGACCTCGGCCAGGCCCAGCAGCAGCTCGCCGCCGTCCACGGCGGCCCCGCACCAGAAGAAGAAGGAGGAGAAAGCTCATGATCGACGCCGTCGTCACCAAGTTCGGGCTCGCCCGCATGCCTTTCGGCCGCGACCTGCCCCCCTCAAGGCTGCACCGCCACCGCGACTGCGGCGAGGCCGCCGCCCGCATCGCCTGGGCCGTCGCCGACAAGACGATCTGCATGGTCACGGGCGAGGTCGGGACCGGGAAGACGGTCGCGATCCGCGCCGCCGTCGCCGACCTCGACCCCGCCAGCCACACCGTCATATACGTCGGCAACCCCTCCACCGGCGTGAGGGGCATCCTCGCGCACGTGGTCACGGCCCTCGGCGGCAAGCCCGTCCACGGCACCGCCGCCCTCGCCGTCCAGGCCTGGAACGTCCTGGCCGGCGAGGCAGCCGAGCGCGGGCGGACCCCGGTGCTGGTCATCGACGAGGCGCACCTGCTCGACCATGACCAGCTAGAGTCGATCAGGCTCATGACTAACCACGACATGGACTCCTCCACCCCGTTCGCGACCATCCTGGTCGGGCAGCCCACACTCCGCCACTCCGTCAAGCTCGGAGTGCTAGCAGCCCTCGAGCAGCGGATCACCGTGAGATACCAGATGAAGGGCATGACCCCCGACGAGACCGCCGGCTACATCCGCCATCACCTGGAGCAGGCAGGCCGCACCGCCGAGCTGTTCACCGACGACGCGATCGCCCAGATCCACCAGGCCGCCCGCGGCAAGCCCCGCACCGTCAACAACATCTGCACCGCCGCCCTGATCGCCACCGCCGGCGCCGGCAAGAACCTCGTCGATCACGCCTCCGCCAGGGCCGCAATCGCGGAGGTCACCGCGACAGGCTGAGCGTCCCCGCGACACCCTGAACACCAAGGCCCCGCCCGGCTACGCCGGGCGGGGCCTTCACTTTTCACCCACGCTCACCAGCGATGACGCCGCCACGCTCACCCTGAATGACCGGCAACACCCGTTCCACGAACCGTTCCACAGCCCCATGCGTCGACTGTCGTTGGTGCTAGCCTGCGTGCAGTCGGACTGTCATATGCTCGGATCCGCCGAGCGATCTGTCTGCGAGCAACCCTGAGAGACCCTCGTAGCCAGGGTTAATGGCCGCTACTGATCAAGTGAGCGGCGCCTGGCGCGATACTAAAGGCGTGGGCGAGGTGCGAGCTGATTTCTTCGTGAGCCACGCCGGTGCGGACCGGGCGTGGGCGGAGTGGGTGACATGGCAGCTGGCCGAGGCGGGATTCACCGTCGAGCTGGATGTGTGGGACTGGGCCGCGGGTCGGAATTTCGTGACGGCGATGAGCGATGCGCTGGATCGGTGCGATCGGGTGGTGGCGCTGTTCTCGGCCGCGTATTTCGACCGGTCCCGGTACACCACCGAGGAGTGGTCGGCGTCGGTGGTTCATGTGCCGGGTGTGAGCGACCGGCTGGTGCCGGTACGGGTAGAGGAGGTACCCGCCGGGCAGATACCCGCTGTGCTGCGGCCGCTGGTGTCCCGAGATCTCTTTGGGGTCGCCGAGGAACAGGCCCGTCAGGTGCTGCTGGGGGCGGTTGCCGGGCCGCGCCGCCCGGACCAGCCGCCGTCGTTCCCGGGCCGGGCCGCGCCTCTGGGCCTGAGCAGGCTAGGCGGGCCCGGGCCGCGGCTCCCCGGGACGATGCCGCGGACCTGGAACATCCCGGCCCGCAATGCAGGATTCACCGGCCGGGACGGGCTGCTGGTCGTGGTGCGGGACCGGCTGCTGGCCGGGGATAAGGCGGTGGTGCAGGCGCTGCACGGGATGGGTGGGGTGGGGAAGACCCAGCTGGCCGCCGAGTACGCGCACCGGTTCGCCGGGACCTATGACCTGGCCTGGTGGATCAACGCTGGGCAGGGCGGCCTGATCGGGGACCAGGTCGCCGCCCTCGGGCTTGCGCTGGGATGCATTGACGCTGGGGCGGGGATGGAGGTCGTGCGGACGGTCGTGCTGGCTGAGCTGGGGGACCGGGGCGATTGGCTGCTGGTCTTCGACAACGCCGAGACCCCTGCGGATGTGACACCCTGGCTGCCCGGCGGCAGCGGCCACGTGCTGATCACCACGCGGGAGCGGGGCTGGGACGAGGTCGCCGCTCCGGTCGGGGTGGATGTGCTGGCCCGGGCCGAATCGGTCGCGATCATGCGGAACCGGGTGGTCGGCCTTGCCGACGCCGATGCGGATCGGCTCGCCGCCGAGCTCGGCGATCTGCCGCTGGCCATCGCCCAGGCCGCGGGATTCATGGCCGAGACCGGCATGCTCGCCGAGGAGTACCTGGATCTGCTGCAGACCCGGGCCGGGCAGCTCCTGGCGCAGGGATCGCCGGGGTCCTACCCGCGATCACTGGCCACCGCCACCAGGCTCATCGCCGACCGGCTCGCCGACGAGGATCCGGCTGCCGCCGAACTGGCCAGCCTGTGCGCGTTCCTGGCGCCCGAATCGATCCCCGCAGAGCTGTTCACCGGCGCGGCCAGCATCTTGCCCGGCGATCTGGCGGCCCGCGCCGCCGACCCGCTGGCCTGGCGGCAGACCCTGGCTCGCCTGGCCCGGCAGTCGCTGGCCCGGATCGATCACCGGGGACTCCAGATGCATCGGCTCACCCAGGCCATCCTTCGAGACCGGCTTACCCCTATCCAGGCCGCCGACACTCGCAACTGCACCGAGACGATTCTGGCGGCAAGCAATCCCGAAGACCCGCTCGATCCCGCCACCTGGCCCCGGTGGGCGCGGCTGATGCCCCACCTGCTGGCAGCCGACCTGGCAGCCACCGGCAGCCCCGCCCTGCGCCAGCTGGCCTGCGACGCGTGCACTTATCTGATGGCGCGCGGCGATACCCGCACCGCCCATGACCTGGCCAGCGATCTGCGGCAGCACTGGCGCGACCGGCTCGGCGGCGATCACGAGCACACCTGGGCGGCCGCACGCGCCCTCGCCTGGGCGCTCGTGGCGATGGGCCAGCACGCCGAAGCCCTCGACCTGGACCAGGACACCCTGGACCGCCGCCGACGTATCCTGGGCCAGGACCACCCCGACAGCCTGTACACCGCGACTAACCTGGCCGCAAACCTGCGCCACCTGGGCCGTCACGCCGAAGCCCGCGACCTGGCCCAGGACACCCTGGACCGCAGCCGCCGGGTCCTGGGCGAGGACCACCTCAGTACTCTGTACGCCGCGAATATCCTGGCCGCAAACCTGCGCGAGCTGGGCGACGAGCAAGCCGCCCGCGACCTGGACTGGGACACCCTGGACCGCAGCCGCCGGGTCTTGGGCGAGAACCACCCCGCCACCCTGTCCTCCGCGAATTGCCTGGCCAATGACCTGCGCGTCCTAGGCGAGGTGCAGGCTGCCCGCGACCTGGACCGGGACACCCTGGACCGCCGCCGCCGGGTTCTAGGCGAGGACCACCCCAACACCTTGGGCTCCGCCAGCCACCTGGCCGCCGACCTGCGCGAGCTGGGCGAGACGCAAGCTGCCCGCGACCTGGACCGGGACACCCTGGACCGCCGCCGCCGGGTCCTGGGTGAGAACCACCCCGACACCTTGACTTCCGCACGTGATCTTGCTCTCGATCAGCGCGCCCTGGGCGAAGGCGGATGATGACCCTGAAGCTATCGTCGATACAGCAGCGATCATCCAGGCGCGCCAGCCTCAAGAACAGTAAAACCGCAGGTGGGGCGGGTGGGGCTCGAACCCACGACCGGCGGATTATGAGAAGTACGGCCTCGTGCACGATACGCACTAGCTGCATGGATAGCACGGATCACCGCACTGACGGCACTCGCTCCGCTGGGACTATCTGGCGCGCCGGTCCACGAACCGGTCCACGTGGCTCGGCAGGCAGAATCCCATGACCATAACCCAGCGTAGCGACCGAGACTTACGCTCCAGCGATGCGCCACCCGACGGGGTTGTCCGAAGAGGTCCGCGACAAAGTCCAATTGCACGCCGAATAAAGCCGCAGTTGGATCAAGGCGGCGCTCCCCGCGCCGGGCTCAGCCTTGAAGCGGCCCGCCCGGCGAGCCCGCGCCGTACCAGCTCGTGCGGTTGCGCGCTTGAATCGGGCTGATTCGCCGGCATGCCGCCATGGCTGGTGCCGGTCCTCCTGGCGCTCCATTGTCCCGCTCCCGGGCGCCGCGTCCAGGGCGCCTGGCGGTGCGCAAACGCGATCGGCTGCGCCGACCCTGGACTCGCCGTCCCCTCGCGCGGATCTTGGCGCTTGCAAGGATCGCGGACCGGGCTAGCCTCAGGCCGCGATCGGGGGGTGGTGGCGTACCGTTTGATCATGGCGGGGCCACGGCGAGTTTTCCTGAGCCATACCTCCGAGCTGCGGGAGTTCCCGCAGGACCGGTCGTTTGTTGCTGCGGCGGAGGCGGCGGTCAGCCGGGCCGGGGATGCGATCGCGGACATGGCGTATTTCCCCGCACGTGATGACAAGCCAGCCGGATACTGCCAGGACAAGGTGCGCGGCTGCGATGTTTACGTGGGGCTGATCGGCTTGCGGTGTGGCTCGCCGGTGCGGGACCGGGCGGATTTGTCGTATACCGAGCTGGAGTTCCAGGCCGCGACCGGGGCGGGGCTGCCGCGGCTGATTTTCCTGCTGGATGAGGACGCTGCGGTGCCGATCCCGCCGGGGCGGCTGCTGGATGGCGACCCGGGGCTGCAGGCACGGCAGCGAGCGTTCCGGGCCCGGCTGCTGGATGCTGGGATCATGGCGGGCAAGTTCGCCAGCCCGGACCAGCTGGAGTTGCTGCTGTCGCAGGCGCTGCAGCAAACCCGCCCGCCAGCTGAGCCACCACCAGCGGTCGGGCGTGGGGCGGGGCTTCCGGCGCGGCCGGATCTGGTCGGCCGGGACGAGGAGGTCGCCGGGCTGGTGCAGGCGTGGCTGGCCACGCCGCCGGAGCCGGTGGCGGTGCTGGGCGCGCCGGGGATCGGGAAGAGCACGATCTGCCTGGCGGCGCTGCACGATGACCGGGTCGCCGGGCGGTTCGGGGACCGGCGCTGGTTCATCCGCTGTGACGGTGCCACCTCGGCCGGGGAAATGCTGTCTGGGCTGGCCGCCGAGCTGGGCGTGATCGGCGACGGGCCTCCGGGCAGTGCGGCGGACCAGGTGCGCGCCGCGCTGGGGGCGCGGCTGGCGGTGGTGGTGCTGGATAATTTCGAGACCCCGTGGACGGCGGACCCGCTGGCGACCGAGGAGCTGCTGCGGACCATAGCCGCGGTCCCGGAGGCCGCGGTGGCGGTCAGCTCGCGGGGGACGGGCCGCCCGGCGGGGCTGCGGTGGCGGGATTTCGCCATGGTGAGCCCACTGCACCTGGCCGAGGCGCGGCGGCTGTTCCTGGCCGTGGCCGGGACGAGATTCGCGGCCGACCCACGGCTCGATGAGCTGCTGGCGGGGCTGGATGGGGTGTCGCTTGCGGTGGAGCTGATGGGGTATGCCGCCCAGGGCCAGCCCGATCTGGCCGAGGTCGCGCAGCGGTGGCAGGCCGAGCGGACCGGGATGCTGCAGCGGATGGGCGGGGCCCGCCGGGAGCTGAGTGTGGCGGTCTCGGTGGAGGCCTCGGTCACCGCGCCGCTGATGACCGCCCCGGCGGCCCGGCTACTCAGCCTGCTCGGCGCCCTCCCCGACGGTATCGCCCGTGAGGATCTGGCCGCGCTGCTGCCCAAGGTCGGCCTGGCCGCGGCGGCCATACTGCGGCAACTCGGGCTGGCCTTCGGCGAGGGCGACCGGCTGCGCACACTGGCCCCGATCCGCGAGCACGTCGCCGCCACCCATCGGCCCCGCCCAGCCGACCTGGACCAGGCCATCAGCCACTACGCGCAACTCGCCGCCACGACCGGACGCCAGGTCGGCCGCAGGGACGGCGCCCAGGCCGCGGCCCGGCTGCAGGCCGATACCGGCAACATCGCGGCCATGCTGGAACGGGCCGCCTCGGACGGCCGGATCGATGAACTGGCCGACGGCATGTACGGCCTGGCCGAGTACTGGCGGTTCACCGGATTCACTCAGCCCGCACTGATCAACACCGCCGAGCACGCGATCCAAGCGCACGGCACAACCGTCCAGCAGGCACGGACGTGGAGAGCCCTGGGTGATCTCGCGTACGGCATGTCCGACCTTGACGGTGCCCGGCCCCGGTTCGAGCGGGCGCTGCCGCTGTACCAGCAGTCCGGGGACGTGGTCGGCCAGGCCGACTGCATCAAGGGCCTGGGCGACATCGCCGGGGCCTGCTCCGATCACGACAGCGCCCGGGCCAACTACGAGCGGGCGCTGACGCTATACCAGCAGGCCGGGGACGCGCACGGCGAGGCCGGCTGCATCCGTCGCCTGGGCGACATCGCCCGGGACCGCTCCGATCATGACGGTGCCCGGGCCAACTACGAGCGGGCGCTGCCCCTGTACCAGCAGGCCGGGGGCGTGGGCGTGGTCGGCCAGGCCGCCTGCATAAGGGGCCTGGGCCACATCGCCCTGGCCCGGTCCGATCACGACGGTGCCCGGGACAACTACGAGCGGGCGCTGACGCTATACCAGCAGGCCGGGGACGTGGTCGGCCAGGCCAGCTGCATCAAGGGCCTAGGCGACATCGCCCGGGAACGGTCCGATCACGACGGTGCCCGGGCCAACTACGAGCGGGCGCTGACGCTATACCAGCAGGCCGGGAACGTGCGCGGCCAGGCCAACTGCATCGAGGGCCTGGGCGACATCGCCCGGGAACGGTCCGATCACGACGGTGCCCGGGTTCGGTACGAGCAGGCGCTGACGCTGTACCAGGCAATCCCGGACCCCTACTTCATCGGTTGGATACTCGTCCGCCTTGCGCGGCTCGACTTCGCAGACGGCGAGCGGGCCCGCCACTGGAGGGCAGCCCGCGAGGCGTGGACCGGCATCGGGCGAGACGATCTCATCGAATCAGCCGAGGCTGAATTCGAGTAACAGCCTGCCGATAACCACGGCTGAGCGTGCCATCAACCCAGTGAAGACCGGTCTCTCGCAGTCAACAATGGACAGCCCGCCTTGCTGCTCAGACCGTATAGAAGCCCGGACCGCACAGATTCCCAAGCTGACAGTACGGCAGATTTAAATGCCTCCGGCGGGGACCTCGGGCTCCAGATGGAAGGGGACTGAAGCTGAAGTCCGCGGTGTGGCTGGGGTAAGTCGCCGGTTCACCCCGTCGCCATCGGCGCAGGCAAAGCCGAGCCGCGCTGGACAATCCTCCGCGCCGTGCCACGAGCCGTGCCACGCCAAGCACCGTTCAATCTCGGCCTCGTTCGTGGTCACGCCGTACTCGGGGCCGACCAGCCGTTTACAAGAAGCACGGCCTCGTACACCGTGTGCGCTAGCTGCACCAATGGCACTGGTCATCGCACTGACAGAACCCGCTGCGCTGGGATTATCCGCTGCGCCGTTCCACGAACCGTTCCACGCGGACGGCAGGCATCGCCCTTTACCGTAACTAAGCGTAGTGACCCAGACCTGGTCAGCACCGAGCCGCGACTTGACTTGGTGGATCCGGTGAGGCCTCATCCCGGTGAGACATCATGCACTGCCGAATTGGGCTCGTATTGGATCAAGAGCGGCGCCTGACGGCGCCACTGACCCGGCGTCAGCGCCCGGGCTCAGCCTTGAGAGGCCGCCCTGAGATCTTGTTTACGACGCCAATCAGATACACACACGAAATCATCTCCCGCTATGTGACCGCCGTACGGCCAGTTATCCCTCGACCGATCACCGAATTCGACCGCGTTGCGTGCGGCTTCTCTCGGCTTCGAGCCTTGTGATAAATGCGCGGACCTCGTCTTCCAGCGGGGCTTTTACGGTCACGGGGTCGAGGACCGGCAGATCTGGTATAGGCCCGCCCATGGCCTGCAAGATTTCGCGGGCTTCGCGCAGCGCCCAGTGGTCGCTGTTCGGTGGGCCGTCGTGCCAGGCTTGCCGGTAGGCGTCGCGGGCCTGTGACGCTGCTTCAGGTTGTCGACCGAGTTCCCAGAGGGCCCGCGCGAGGTCGCGGTGGGGCCGCTGGGCGGGATGGATGCGGGGGAAGCTGGCAAATGACTCCTCCACCGCGGCGGCCGCCTCCCTGGCCCTGCCGAGCTTCGAGAGCACGAAGGCGGTCGCGGCCGGGCCCACCTCAAGGCCCGCGTTGCGGCCAAGGTGCTCATATTCGTGCGCGGCGGCGAGGGCCCGGTCGAACTCGCGCTGCCGTACCAGCAGCTCATAACGCAATCCGGCCAGACCGCGGCGGAATTTCCAGGAACGTGCCGGGATGTCGGTCTCGGCGAGTCGGGCGTGGGTGAGCGACCGGTCCGCGACCAGCGCCAGGTACAGCCCCCAGTACTCGACATCGTCGGTGAACCACCAAAACCCTGCGGGCGGGCCGAGCTTCCCAGCCTGGGCCAGTAGACTGCGTGCCTGCTTGACCCGGCCTTGCCGCGCTGCCAGGACAGCATGGTTCAGGTATTGGTCGCCGTCAGTCTCGTGACCTGCCGCCGCATGGACCACGTCCAGCAAGTCGGAACACCGTGAAGCGGTCAGGTAGGCGCCCGCCTCGAGGAAGTAGAACACCAACCGGCTCAGGAATACCGCGATGTTATTGTCGTCATTCGCCACCAGTGCATTGGCGAGGAGCTCTGTATCCTGGCTGATCGCCTCGTCAAACCTTCCTAGTTCGTAATAGGCGAGCGCCAGGTTGCTGCGCACGCGGAGCGTACCACGGGTTGCCAGCGGGCTTAGTAGCTCAATGACCGTGGCATGTGCGCCAAGGTTGACTAGCAGCACGTCGCCGAAGTCTGACCATAGGGAACTGGCTTGGTAGTCGTGACCAGCCCCGATCAGGGCGCGGAAGATAGTGATGGTCTGGGTGAGGTCTTCCACGCTGGATGCCCGGGCCGGGTCTTCGGGCGGGAGAGCCTGGAAGTGGTCACGGACCCGTTCGTTGGCCCGGATCCGGTCGGTGCTCTCGAGCTCGTCGTAGGCGTAGGCGCGGATGATGGGATGCAGGTCGTAGGAATTGGAAGACCGGTCCCACCACACCAGCCCGCGGTCTTCCAGATCCTTCAAAGCGGCGTCGAGCTGGGCCTTGGCGCGCAGCACATGTTCGGATGACCGCCACGCGGTAAAGTGCCCCAGGGCTTCTGGCAGATTCAGCGGATAACCCCGTGGATCGAAATCGAGTTCAACTGAGACGGGTGCCTCGGGCTGGAACGGGTTGATCGCCTCGAGCGTGTCCCAGGTGACTGCGCCAACGAGGACTGAGATCCAGCCGAGCAGCCGCCGCGGGCCCGGCTCCAGGCCGCCAAGCGCAGCGGCCAGGATATGGGTACGGCGTTGGGTCAGATTAAGGCCGGGCACGCTGAGCGCACCACCGGCAACCGGGTCCCCCAGCCACCGGTCGAAATCGCCGGGCGCGGTCCGGTAATCACTGACCAGGCCAGCCACAATCCCCACAAGCAAGGGATGGTTACCGAGCGGGGTGAAGAACCCGGTGATTGCCGGTTCGCTACCGCGCACTCCGAGGCGGTTCAGTAGCGTCCACGTGTCGGTATCAGTCAGCCCGGGCAGCTGCATATGGGTAGCTATTCAGCCTGAGTGATCGATGGTGCGGTTGTTGCTGGCGGGCGAGGGCTGGATGGTTACGCGAGTCGGCTCCGCGTGTCGCCTTGATAAC
>Ga0209040_10003602_pt1 | contig 11867 bp, 14 predicted proteins | sample BogFormECP12_OM3_FD_188240 | JGI IMG/M metagenome (GOLD analysis project Ga0209040, IMG submission 188240) | Bog forest soil microbial communities from Calvert Island, British Columbia, Canada - ECP12_OM3 (SPAdes) (version 2) | ecosystem: Environmental > Aquatic > Freshwater > Wetlands > Bog ... | reverse complement strand
TTATGGAGGGCGGCTACTCCAATCTCGCCCCCTATTCTCCTGAGGTCTTTGGTGTACGAATGGGCGCGCGAGCCTCTGGCCTCGGGCAAGCGGCGAATGCGGGGTTACGGTGACAGTTTATCTTATTCTGCCGCGCGGTTCGCACGGAGAATCAGGATACTGCCACCGAAATCCGCCGGAAGACGGCAGCGCCGCCGGGGGGCGGCGCTGCGGTGCCGGGGTTACTCGGCGGCGGCGAGGGTGGGGGTTTGGGCTGCGGCGAGGACGGCGGCGGCCTCTTTGGCGACGGGCGTGCGCTCGAAGAAGCGCGGGTTCTGCGTGCCCCACAGCCGCACCGCGTTGGCGAAGGTGAAGTCGCGGAAATTGTCGGCGGTGATGTGGCCGTCTTCGACGAGCTCGTAGGCTTCGGGCAATGGGTGGCGCATGTCGATCACGTCGAAATGCCCGATGTCCGACGAAAAGATCGCGTTGAGCTTTGACCCGAACGGGTTGTTATGGCCGAACGCGGTCGCATTCATCCGGTCGTCGGCCTCGCAGCCAAAATAATAGGGCTTGGCGTAGAGATCGACCCAGTCCTCCTTGCGGGTGATCTGGCACGCCGAAAAATCGTCGATGTTCTCGATTCCGCCGGTCAGATACGCCTGTTCCGGGTCGGGCAGGCCGCCGCGCTCGCGCAATGCCGCGGCGATGTCATTGTAGCCGTATTTCTCGACGAGGCTCATCAATTGGGCGCGGTCGAGCTTGTCCGGGTGCATGCGCTCCAATGCCTTGGCGCTACGCCGCTCCCAATGCTCGATCAGATCGCCGAAGAGCTGGCTGGCCCAACCGACGCCGCCTTCGAGGAACGCGAAGCGCAATTCCGGGAAACGCCGGGTGACGCCGCCCAAGAAGATCGCCTTGGCGGTCGCGTGGCCGGCGGCGGCGAAATGGCCGATGTGGTTGTAGGTGAAATTGGTCGGCGAGAGCCTCAGGCCCTGGTTGCTCGAGGCGCTGTGGAAGGTCGGCGCAATGCCGAGCTCGACGCATTTCGTCCAGACCGGGTCGTAGTCGTAATCGCTGTCGAGGCCGAGCACGTCGTACCACACCGCAAAACGCGCGGTGTCGGGGTCGTTGGCGGCGGCCGCCGGCACTTTTCGCGCCATATTGCTGCCGAACATGCCGACCTTCGATCCCAATTGCTTGGTGACGAATTCGAGCTCGGCGATCGCCTCTTCGGGGGTGTGCATCGGGATGATCGCCGCCGGCGTCAGGCGGTCGCCGAGGCCGCTGAAATAATCGGCCGAGACGATGTTGTAGGCGCGGATCACGGCGCGTCGGGTGGCGTCGTCCTGGATGCGCGGGAAGCGTAGCCCGGCGGTCGGGTAGACAATGACAAAGTCGAGGCCGAGCTCGTCGAGGCGATCATACAGCAGCTTCGGCATCATCGCGGTGGCGCGGTCCAGCGTGTTTTCGGCCTGGCGGGCCCAGAAAGCCTGCTGACCGACGCGCTTGTGGCGCCGTTCGGCCGGCGACATCGACAATGCCTGGCGGGTGGCGCCCATCGCCTTCAGAAACCCGTCCGCGGCGAGATCGCCGCCGACCTTGCGCATCTTGTCGCTGAACACCGGGTCGTATTCGACCCAATGCCCGTCGCCATCGACGATCGGGTGGTCGATTTTCGAACGGACCTGTTCAGGGGTCATGTGTGCGCTCATGATCTGCTCCGGAGAAGTTGCGGCTCAACACCACCGATTGTGCGGCCAGCGTCAGCGCTGCGCCACAAGCGATCGGCGCCGAGCCTTGCACCTGGCGCAAAGCCGCCCGTCATATGCGCGGGGTGCACCCATCAAATCAGCAACGGTTGCCGCCCGGATCGCCCGATCAGGCGCCCACCTTTAAAGCTGTGCTTTGGCGAAGGCCTCGATAGAGGGTACGCTCGCATCATCCGCATCTAACGGAATGGAGATGACGATGGCTAAGGCGTATTGGGTGGCGACGTATCGTTCGATTTCGGACCCGGAGGCATTGGCCGGCTACGCCAAGCTTGCCGGCCCGGCAATCCAGGCCGCCGGGGGGCGGTTTTTGGCTCGGGGGAATGCGGCGAAAGCCTATGAAGCTGGGCTCATTCAACGCGTTGTGATCATCGAATTCGACAGCGTCGAGAAAGCCGTCGCTGCCCACGACGGCGCGGGCTATCAGGCCGCCCTCAAAGTCCTTGGCAAGGCCGCCGAGCGGGATATGAGGATCGTCGAGGGTGTGGAATAGCCTTCTCGATTATTGCTCCACAGGAGACCCATCATGCCGCGTTTGAAGTTCGGCGCCTTCCTCGCCCCGCACCATCCGGTCGGCGAGCATCCGTTGTTGCAGTTCCGCCGCGATCTCGACCTCGTCGAGCAGCTGGACCGCCTCGGCTACGACGAGTTCTGGTGCGGCGAACATCATTCGAGCGGCTGGGAAATGATCGGCTCGCCCGAGATGTTCCTGGCGGCGGCGGGTGAGCGGTCGAAGCGCATCAAGCTCGCGACCGGCGTCATCTCGCTGCCCTATCACCATCCGTTCAATGTCGCGCAGCGCATGGTGCAGCTCGACTGGATGACCGGCGGGCGGGCGATCTTCGGCTCCGGCCCCGGCGCGCTCGCCTCCGACGCCCACACGCTCGGGATCGATCCGATGGTGCAGCGCGACCGCCAGGACGAGGCGATCGGCATCATCCGCCGGCTCTTCAATGGCGAGCGGGTGACCGCGAAAAGCGACTGGTTCACCTTGCAGGACGCGGCATTGCAGCTGCTGCCGTTGCAGGAGGAGATGCCCTTCGCCGTCGCGTCGCAGATCAGCCCATCCGGCATGACATTGGCGGGGAAGCACGGGATCGGCATTATCTCGATCGGATCGACGTCGAACGAGGGCCTCAACGCCCTGCCGACGCAGTGGGGCTTTGCCGAGTCCGCCGCCGCCAAGCACGGCAAGACGGTCGACCGCAAGAACTGGCGTGTGCTGTTGAGCTGGCACATCGCCGAGACCCGCGAGAAGGCGCGCGCCGAGGCCCGCGAGGGCCTTCTGCGGCATCACAACCAATACGTCGTCGGCACCTTGCAGCGGCCGGATGCGAAGCCCTTCAGCGACCCCGACGAGGCGGTCGACAAGACCGCGTTCTCGAGCGGGGCCGCGGCGACGATCGGCACCCCGGACGATCTGGTGGCCCGCATCAAATCCGTCCTCGAGGTCAGCGGCGGTTTCGGCACTGTTGTCGGCTTTGTCCACGACTGGGCGAACCCGGAAAACACAATGCGCAGCTGGGATATGGTGGCCCGCTATGTCGTGCCGGAGATCAACGGCTATCTCGCCGGTCTGCGACAATCGCAGCACTTCGTCTCCACCAATCGCGGCGTCTTCGACCGCGCTAAGGACGCGATCATGGCAAAGATCAACGAGAACGAGGCCGCAGTTGCCGCGCTCTCGGTGACGAGGGGGTCGCGATTGGGCGACGTGGCTTCGGCCAGCAACGTCCCCGATCTCGACAAGGCCCGCGCGCAGGCCGGACGGCGGTGAGAGGAGCTTAGGAGAAAAATATGGCGCTGCTCATCGTCGATCTCGACAAGCGTATCGGCAACGCTAAGGCCTGGCGCGACACGTTCGGGGAACAGCTTCCCGATTTGGAGATCCGCATTTGGCCCGAAACGGGAGGGTTGGCGGATATCGAGTATCTCGCCTTCATGCACCCCGATTTCGACGCCCTTCCCGTCTTTCCGAATTTGAAGGCGATGTTCAGCCGCTCGGCCGGCGTGGAGGCCTTTGTCAGGCATCCAAGGCTGCCGAAGGTCCCGCTCGGCAAAATGGAGCCACCGGGCGGCGATCCGATGATGACGGAGTACGTCGTCATGCACGTTCTTCGCTTTCATCGCGACATGCCCGGTTATCAGGCGGCTCAGGCCAATCGGGAGTGGCGCCGCACAAGGATCGTTCGGCCCGAGGAGCGGCGCGTCGGGTTCCTCGGCTACGGCATGATGGCGAAAGCGCCGGCTTTGGCGTTGAAGTCGCTCGGCTTCCCGGTCTCGGCTTGGGTTCGGTCGCCGCGGGAGACGGAGGAGGTGCCGATTTTCCATGGCCGCGACGAGCTCGAACCGTTCCTCAATCAGACCGATATCGCCGTCTGCCTGTTGCCGCTGACGCGGGAAACCGAGGGCATATTCTGCGCTCGTACCTTTGCCATGATGCCACGAGGGGCGATGCTGGTGAATGTCGGGCGCGGCAAGCATGTGGTTGACGAGGATCTGATCCGCGCACTCGACTCGGGGCAGTTATCCTACGCCGCATTGGACGCGCTGTGGCCCGAGCCCCTGCCGCCGGATAGCCCGCTCTGGTTGCACCCCAAAGTCACTGTGATGCCGCATGTGGCGCGGCGTCCGACGGTGGCGCAACTGGTAACGGAGATTGCCGCGAACATCCGAAGCCTCGAAGCTGGCGGCCCCCTTCTGCAGGAAATCGATAAGGCAATGGGATACTGATACGTCAGCCGCGACGGACGTACGGGCGCACCGCGTCGATCAGCACCGCAGTCGGGGCGAGGCGCGGTCCCGCGCCATCGTCGACCGGATGGACGATCGTCACGCCCCAGCTGGGCAGCCTCTGCAGCGACGCCTGCGCCTCGGGATGGTTCAGCAGCGGCGCGTTCAAGGATGGGCCGACGATCACCGGCGTACCCCGCCCGATCGCCTCGGCGGCCACGGATAACGCAAGATTGTCGGCGATGCCGCGCGCGAGCTTGTTCAGCGAATTGAAGCTGCAGGGCGCGAACATCACCACGCCACGCGGCGGTCGCGGGCGGATGGCCAAATCGAAGTACGATTCGACGACCTGCACACCCTCGATATCCGCGAGTTCGCGTGCCGCGACAACGCGCGAGGCATTTGGTGTCGGGACCGCGATGACGGTTGAAAAACTAAGCTCGACCAGCCCGCGCAGGAGCTCGGGACAACGCGCTGCCGTCGTTGTGCCGCTGAGCAGAAGGTAGACGACGTCGAACCTCTCGTTAGCACCCGCGGAACTGGGGCTCATCTCCCGCACTCAGGCGCCCACACCCCAGCCGATTGCGTTGCGTAGCAACCGAATAAACGCCTCGCTTTCCCACGCGCCGTGAAAGGTGGAGGGCGTCGTGTCCGTGGGGTCGGCGGCCCGGGCCGCGCGGATGGCGGGGTTGTGACAATGGCCGAGAGCAAAGTATGTCACGCCGCCCTTGCCGACCGCACGCGTATAGCCGAGCACGCGGGTCCTGCCATCGGGTTGCAGGGAGGTGTCGGAGGCATAGAGGGTCCCGATGGCGGGCGACACTGCGTTCGGGCCGTAATCCGCAGTCAGCAGGATCCGCGTCGAGCCCGGATCTTGCAGCTCGATGAAGTACGGCTCGTCCTCGACCTCGAAAGACCTGCCGAGCCCTCGAGTGAGCGGAGAATCGCCGGCGCTCACCTCGACGCGGATCTTGCAGATCGGGGGATGGGTCAAGAAGTAGCTCCCGAGGAGGGCGTGGTGCTCGGTCTTGACCGTGCGGCGCTGGCGTACGCCCTCCACCCGCTCCGCACGGCCGCCACTGGTCCCATGCAAGCCCAGCCAATGGCCGCCCGCCTCCAGCCAGCGCTCGATGACGCGGCATTGCGCGCCGTCGGGGTAGGGGCCGGCGACATAGCTGATCAGCAACTGGGACACCGGCAGCCATTTCTCGACATCCGCGAAATCGTTGGCGACCGAGGCCGGGACTTCCTGTTCGGCGAGCAGCCCAAGTAGCCTCAGGCGGGCACAGTCGTGATCGTGCCCGGCCATCGAACCGGGTGGAAAACCACCGGTGATGACATGCGCGCGACCGCACCTCGTCTCTCTCATCGGATCACCTCGCTCGCCGTTCGACGCCTACAAGAGCGCGGCGCCCAGTCTCTCACCTTCCTCTGGTTTCCGCCTACCATGAAATGACCGGCTCATGCCGCGAGCAGCCGTTTCTCCCTGGGGGAGTCTTGGTCATATCTCTTTCGGGAACCGTAACCCATTGAGAGCGCCGGCGTAGCGTGTCGCATCGAAGGTCTTGAAATTTGCAATCGGTGGGGTCAGGGTGAAGCGCAGGTGCCACCTTTGACCGCCTCTAGCTGCCACTTATCACCAGGCTTTTCATGCGTCCGGCCTGCACCGACGCATCGACACCATGAGCGGTTTAGGGTGTGTTGGTCCTGCCACGACCCGGTGGGAAGATCATGGAACTGTTCGAACCCCCGAAATACATCACGAGCCTGATCGCCGCGGTAAACGATGGCGCGAAATCAGCGCAGCTCGGTGCACTGGCGTTCACCGCTATCGGGCTTTTCCTGCTAGCCACCGCGTTCTCCGCGACCGACGATGACCTATTGCTAAGCCGAGCACTCACGATCTCCCAGCTTGGCGGCACAGCGGTACCGGTGGTGTTCGCGTTTGGATTGGCACCCGCAGTTTTCGTAGCGGTGCATTTTTACACCCTGATCCGTTACGACATGCTGGCGGGCAACATCCGGCGGTTCAATGGAGATTTGGCGGCGATGGTGGCGATCTACGCTGACCGGGACCGTTGTCGGCAGTTGCTGGCGAACGTGGAGTTTGTGAATGCGCTGGCGATGCCAAAGGGGTCGCGCACATCAAGTTGGATGTTTGACTGGACGGTGCGCGCGCTGCTGGCGGTGTTTCCGGTGGTGGTGCTGCTCTTTGTGCAGCTCCAGTCGTTGCGGCTACAGAGCGAATGGGTAAGCTGGACGCACCATGTCTGCATATTCGCTGACCTGGTGCTGCTGGTCTGGTTCTTCGCGATTACGCGGGGACGACACCTGGCATTTCTGGAGGGCACCGATCCGCCGGAAAGTGGCACTATGCTGGATGGCCGCCGCGGTCCTGGCGGTAGATCTATTGTGGCTGGAAGTGCCAGGGCGAGCCTCCAGGACAGTCGGGCAGGATCTCGGATACTACCTGACCCACCACCCCAGGTATTCGGCGCCGTTCATCGAGGGGGTCGGGTGGGTGGGGTCATTTCAGCCGATCGATTTGCTGCTTTGTACACCAGGCGCTTGGGGGTGCCGGTTCCTCACTGTCGCTCACCGCGTCATCGTGGCCAAGGTATGTGATGTGACGACGTTCGTCGCGGTGCGCGCCGGCAGGAATGTTGATGCAGAGTACCGTGCCTCGTTCGAAGTCGCTTCCCTGCGACAGCGCACCCTGCGGTTTGCTGATTTAGTGGGAAGCGAGCTGTTTGGAGCGGACCTGACCGGCGCCGACTTGACCGGCGCCGACCTGCGCGGCGCCAACCTGACCGGCGCCGACCTGAGCGAGGCCAAACTGATCGACGCCGCGCAAGTCGGCGCCGCGAGCCTAACCCAGAGGCAGTTGGACGAAGCCTGCGGCATAGCTCTGAAGCTGCCGACGGGTCTGACGATGAACAAGCCTTGCCCCCTTGTACGACCCTAGCCCGCCGCGACGCCCTGCTCCACGAGCTGCGCGTCCTCGCCCGCACCCATCCCGATGACGCCCCCGTGCGCGAGCTTCTACTGGCGTTCCAAAATTCTCTTAAATCATGCAACTAGGGCTTTGGCTTGTCGTAGCGTTCAAGCATGGCCCGTGAGATTTCGGGCGATGACGGCCAAAAGCCGCGCACCGCGCCGGGGTTCCGCTGATACTTGTCGAGCGCGTTGACGTCCGGCTGCACCGCGTTTTCTCCGTCCATGAAAATTACGCCCATGGCATCGCTCGGCAGCTTGGCAATGAAGCTTTCGGCGTCCTCGATCATGCTGCGGATACGGCGGTGCAGACCGGGCACGTCAATCGGGTCCTGGGTCGCCAATGCCTGAAATTCCTCTGCTGTGAAGCGGCTGTGCCGGGTGATTTCGGCGAGCATCTGCTCGGGTGTGGTGCCGGGAAACTTGCCAACTGCCGCGCACACTACGGCTCCGAGCGGCAGGATGTTTTCGTGAATGGTGACCAGATCGACAATATCGCGCGGTACGCGCCGATCCGCCGCCGCTGACGCCTTATTGGTCGCCAGATCGACCGGATGCAGCACGTAGCCGAACAGTTCGTCGGGCTGGGTCGGGAAAAAGCGGAAAGCCGCATCCGTCACCCATTCGAGCGGCATCGCTTCGCCGCCGCGTGCGACCGTGGCGTCGCGCTTGCCTTCGCGCACGCGTCCCCACGTGACGCTATATCCCGCCGCCGTGAGCGCCGCTGTGTCGGCCTTGGCGGCGCTCTCAAGCCGGGCTTCGGAATCATGGAAGATGTCAACATCGCCTGAGAAGCGCGGGCCTTCGCGGTTGATCGCAACACCGCCCGCAATGCAGCTGTCGGGGCTGCGCTGCGCGGCAAGCGCCCGCAATACGTCGGACTGAAACTTACCGATTGGCACGGCAAAGCTCTTCGATCCGCTCGGCGAGGCGGCGTCCATCCATGCCGCCATGGGTCCGTAACGGCTGGGTGATCGCCAAGGCGGCGGCCGGGGTCGGCTTTTCGACCGGGCGCATATTCCACAACGCGCGGGTGCCGTACTCGGCGAAGGCGCGGTGGTAGAGGCTCGCGAGGTCTTCCGGTTTTTCTGGCTCGGTACTCATGTCCGGTATTGTACCATAACTCCGTTAAAGACAATTTTGGCATAATACTTTCCCGGCGCTAGTTTTTTCACCGGTATTCTTGATTTCTGCAACGGGATGTCGGGCCGCCGCCTCTACAGCGCCAGCCCCTCGCTCGCCAGTGCCATGCTGTGCTATGCCGCGCGCGGCTGGCCTGCCTATTGAGGGCCTATGGCCCGCCAGCCTCCGCCGGGGCGAAATGCAGGATGGGCTGCCGCTGCGGGGTTTCCGGTTATCCCGACACACAAAAACCGGGCCTCTCCGCGAACAACGATGAAAAGGGGCTGCGCTCGCGCACGGCCCCGGCTCCGGTCAATATTCGGATGCAAGCATGATCGTGAGAACCCGGACGGTCTGGCCGAGGTCGCTCGGTTCTTCGCTCCCGTGCTGCATGTCGCGCGCGTAGTAGTCGATCTTCCATAAGATGCGGTTGCCGTCATAATCGAAGCTGCCGAAGTCGTGTTCCCTGTGCGGGTCGTTGTCCTGCGTGAAGCTGTCGAACGTCGCCACGCGCTCGGCAATTTCCACGGTTGCAATCAAGCCAAGGGCCTGAATGCCGCTTGTCATAAACTCTTGCCCAGGCTGATAGCTACCGGATCGAGGCTAAGGGTCGATTTGCGGAAGCGGTCGTTTAGTTCGGCAATCCTGCTGCTGTTGATCGTGTCGTTCATGGCGTTTCCCTTTCTCTTGGTTTTGGGTTGCATCTGCTGATGCAACCTTGGCCTTCGCCGAGAACGGGGGTGTGCAAACGGAAAGGCAAAACCGGCGAAAATTTTCGATCTGTTTTGCTTGTAGTGCGCCGAGGGGAAGTCACCCCTAAGCAGGGGCCGCGTCTGCGGCCCATGTGATGATGCGTGAGGGGGTGTTACCCGAATGGGCGGAGACGCCTTCGGCTCCGCGCGCTCTTGCGCGTATCACCCGGCCCGCAGGGACACGCCATAATTCTTGAATTGTGAAACAGGCGCAAGGATAAGCGATTTATTAATGGTTGAGGCGCAACCATAACCGGCTAACGATAAGTCTGGAGCCGATTGATATGAAGAGCAGCATCGGAACCCTCGCGCTGCGCTTTGTGGTCATGGCCGTTCTATTTGCACCAACAGCGGCCGCCCTGGCACAGGGCTTCAGTAGGTCCATCTGTCAAGATGTGTGGGATAGCAACGCCTTCAAATCGGTGCGTGTCTGCAACACCGTTTACTATCCGCCACCGCCGCCGCCAGAGCCTCCAGTCAGGCACACAACAGGGAGCGAGACTACAAATCAAAGTCAGGCTCAGAGGCCGTAAATGGCGCGGGCAGAACTCAGATAGGTACCCTTGGTTTCCACACTGACGTAGGACTGCTCGAACGCGTTTACTACTTTGCGGGCGAGCGCATCATTCTTCTGAAATCCGCAACCCTCCTTATAAAGGCTGCCTATAGCGGTCAGCGGCATAATTTGCTTTGCAAACTGATAATCGCCTGGCGCAATTTCGGTATGAAATCGCGCCTGCGTGCGGGTCGCGCGCGCGAAATTCGGGTAAGCGGTCGCCATAACCCCTACACTCGGAGCTATTCGCCCATCACGACTTCGGCAATCGCGATCCCGCTTTCTCCAGCGACGGCATATAGCAGATACACCCGCCCATTTTCTTCGAAGATGGCGGGATCGCGCAGTTGATTTACCTGCCCGTAGGCGGTGCTGCGCACCGAGGGGACGAGCGGTGCGTCGGCGCCCTCCCAGCGGCGCTCCGGCCGGAGGATTTCGGTGGGTGCGCTTTCCTTCCAGCCATGCCAATCGCCGGTCAGGTCGATCCGGCTCAGGAGAATTCTTTCGGGCACCTCACCAACCTGGGTCCAGAACACCCACAGCTCTCCGCTGCGCTTCATGACGGCTGAATGGCGCATGTTGAGGTTGAACAAGCTCGGACCTGGTTCGAAGCCATGCATGCCATCCTTCGACCGATAGAACTGCCCCGGCATTGCCATTGCGTAGGTCATGCCATCGTGCCGAAAGGCGCGCATGTAGGGGCGCCCCAATACCTCCGGCTGCGCGTTGAAGTCGATGCCGTTCCGCGATGTGGCCACGCGCGTAACCTGCGTCCCAGCGGCATCGAGGCCGTGGAAATACATGACGATCCGCCGCTCCGGCGCGTCGACATGTACATCCGGCGACGCAATGTGCGGCGTCGTGATCTCCAAGAGCAGATCGTGCGAGATTACAACACCGCTCTCTTTTACCCGAGCCTCGAATTGCGCCAACTGCTCCGGTGTCACCTTCGGCGGCTCGGTCAGGAAACACGACTCCTCGAGTTGCAGACTGCCGCGTGGGTGAATCCTCCAGGGTCCCAGCAAGTTATCTGCGTATGCGAGCCGGATGTAGCGGCCCTTGTGGTCGGCGAAATAGAGGTAATAGTCACCGAGCCGACCCTCGATCCAGTCAGGCGCCCGGATCATCGATGGACCTAGGATATTCGGGCCGATGCTGGGGTGCATGCCGGTCGAAATGATGGGTCTGTCGAGCAATCGCTCTACGCGCACGCCTGGCTCCTCCCCGTCGCGGTGCATAGCGTGTGAGTGTCCCCCGCTGTAAGCTCGCGCTACCGTGTTGGTCGGCGCTGAACGCCCTCTCGGCGCTATTGGTACGTCACCCCGCGACCGTTATCCGAGGCGTCTTTGATGGCGTCGACCAGGCGGTGCAGCTCGACCGCGGTCTCGAAGGTGGGCTGATGGCTTGCGCCGTCGCGGATTGCCTGTTTTCGAACAGCCTGGGCGAACAGTGTGTACATTTGACCGACGTTGAGGGCTTCGCCTGACGGCGTATCGGGCGGGGCGAACGTGAAGCGCTCCGGCACCGGCATTGGCGTGAGCGTGTTGCCGCCCTTCGCTCCGTGCAGGACAACCGCGCTCAATTGTGGAGAATCTGCGCCGGCTGCGACCAGCGTACCGTCGCGGCCGTAGATTTCCATGCGATAGCCGCTGCCGGCGTACGGAATGGCGCCGATATGGACGGATGCCACGGCGCCACTCGCCAGCCGGCCGCTGAGCAGCACGTTGTCGGGCGAGGTGACGTCCAGCCATGTGTTGGTACCGGTGTCGAGCCACTGCTTGGCCTGGGTCGCCACCACGGCGGACAGCCGGGAGAAGTCGCCGGTGACGAAGCGCATAGCGTCTACAGTGTGGCCGTTGGCGATCGTCAAGGTGTTAGCGCCGAGCTCGGCGTCACGCTGCCAGGTGCGGTGTGAGGGCCGGGTCAACACGCCCTCGCGGAGCAGGCTGACATGGACCG
>Ga0209040_10003601_pt1 | contig 11870 bp, 10 predicted proteins | sample BogFormECP12_OM3_FD_188240 | JGI IMG/M metagenome (GOLD analysis project Ga0209040, IMG submission 188240) | Bog forest soil microbial communities from Calvert Island, British Columbia, Canada - ECP12_OM3 (SPAdes) (version 2) | ecosystem: Environmental > Aquatic > Freshwater > Wetlands > Bog ... | reverse complement strand
ACCGCGAACCGGCAGATGTCGATCATCTCCTGCACTTCGCCGAGCGCCTCGGAGGCGATCTTGCCGGCCTCGATCGTCACCAGCGACGCCAGCTCGGCCCTGTGCTCCACGAGCAGCTCACCGAGCCGCGCGACAAGGGCTCCGCGCAGCGGCGCGGGCGTGGTCCGCCAGGTCGTAAACGCCTGGGCCGCTCCGGCGATCGCGGTGTCGGCACCGCCCGGGGTGGTTTCGGCGACGGTGAACAAAACGTCGCCGGTGATCGGGGTGCCGGCCGGTAGCTCCTGCGTGCCGGGTTCACCGAGTTGGGTTGACGAACCGAGCGCACGCAGCGCGTCGCGGACCCGTGCGCGCAGCTCGCCGACGGTGGGCAGCGTGGTGGACTCAGCGGTGGTCATGTGCTTGCCTTTTCGTAGAGCGCGTAGGGGTCGTGGATGTGGTGACCGATCACACCTGCCATCCAGTCCAGGCTGTAGTGGGTGCCGGTGGGACCGCCGAAGGATTCGGCGTCCGCATCGAGGTTGGACCGGAAGATCCCGGCGGCTGAGCGAGGCAGGAAGTCCTCGTACACGATCGGCCGCGACGGGTCCCCGTGCCGATAGTAGGCTAACTTCTGCGCCGCCAGCTCCGCATCGCTGGCCGGAAAATATTGCGGCCAAACCGATTCTACGGCCTGCTGCCACGCCGCACCCGATGCGGCGGCCTTGTCCGCAGCGGCCATCGCGGCGTCGTACCGCTCGCGGCCAATCGGCGTCAGCGCGACACCGCGAGCCTCCACCTCCCCGAACCGGACCCGCAGCGTGCCGTCGGTCACCGAGCCCTCCGGGTCGCGGAAGCGCCGCGGTTCAGCCAGCGCGCGAAACGACGTCTGCCGCAACAACACATCCGGCCCGTCCCAGTGCGGCGGCCCCTGGATCGTATCGATCATCGTGGTGCCCCGCGCGGTCATCCGTCGGTACAGCTCGTCGATGTCGAGCACCCGCGGGGTGAGGTGATTGATGTGAGTCGATCGCACGCCGGCGATGTCGGCGGCCACTGCGGACACCCGGGTAAGCTCCTCATACCAGGCGCGGTCGATTGGTTCCCGGGACAGTGCGAAGGCCGCCACGGCCGCCGCAACGAACCGCTCGGCCCGGTCGGCGGGGATGCCACCATCGGCCGCGATGCGCCGGGCTTCGTCGATCAACGCCGGGTCGAACAGTTGACGCTCTTCGAGAAACCGACAGACGCGGCGCTGCAAGCCGGCCGGAAAGAACCGGGTATCGGCGCTGGCCAGCATCGACGTGAATACCCGAAAGGGGTTGCGCGCCAGCGCGTCCGGATCGACAGGGCGAAACGCCGTCGATACCACTGGTACTGGTGACGCGGCGTCTCGCAGGTCGTAGAAGCCGACCGGATGCATGCCGAACGCGGCGAACAAATCCGCAACGTCGGCCAGCTCGCGCGGGCTGCCGACGCGGATGGCGGCGTGGCGCTCCGCGGTCACGCGGTCCAGCGACCCCAGTCGCCCGGCGCCCGGCCGAAGGGCCACGCAGTCGCTATTCACGTCCGAGCTGACGTCAACCAGGGTGGAGTAGGCAGGAACCTCGGCGCTGTACATCCGCGACAGCGCCGCGGCGAATTGCGCGCGCAGTTGACAGCTTTCGACGCCCGCCACGCTCATTCCGCACCGCCGCTGAGATAGTCTCCGGCAATGGCAGAGCGCGAGCGACTCGACGAGGTCGACCGCATCCTGGTGCGGGAACTCCTCGCCGACGGGCGGGCGACGCTGGCGCACTTGGCCGCCACCGCCGGGTTGTCGGTCTCGGCGGTGCAGTCGCGGGTGCGGAGGCTGGAGTCGCGGGGGGTGGTGAGGGGGTATACGGCACGCGTTGACCCCGAGGTCCTCGGGCACATGCTTTCGGCGTTCGTGGCGATCACCCCTCTCGATCCCTCTCAACCCGATGATGCGCCCGCCCGGCTCGAACACATCGAGGCCATCGAGTCATGCCACTCGGTGGCGGGTGAGGAAAGCTATGTCCTGCTGGTGCGGGTGGCCTCCCCGCGCGCGCTCGAGGACTTGCTGCAACAGATCCGCACGACGGCGAACGTGCGTACCCGAAGCACCGTCATCTTACAAACATTTTACGAGGGAAGACACTCTACGGCGTATTAAATACTGTCTGCCCACCGCCTTTGCCGAATTTTATCGGCTAGCATCTCAAAGTGACCACGGCTCTGACGTCCGAGCCCTACGAGGGCGCCGCCGACCGGTGGCTCGCGCCTGCCCAGGTACACGCGGTGCTGGGCCGCAGCATGCTGGCCGACGGCCTGGACCTCGTTCTCGACCTCGACCGATCGTCGGGGTCGTATCTGGTCGACGCCAGGACCGGCAAGCGCTACCTGGACATGTTCACGTTCTTTGCGTCGTCAGCGATCGGGATGAATCATCCGGCGCTGGCCGACGATGCCGCCTTCCGAGAGGAACTGGCTGAGGCCGCGGTGAACAAGCCGAGCAACTCCGATGTTTACAGCGTGCCGATGGCCCGGTTCGTCGATACCTTCGTGCGTGTGCTGGGCGATCCGGCGCTGCCGCACCTGTTCTTCGTCGACGGCGGCGCGCTGGCCGTCGAGAACGCGCTCAAGGTGGCGTTCGACTGGAAGAGCCGCCACAACGAGGCGCGCGGCACCGACCCGGCACTCGGCACCAGGGTGCTGCACATGTGCGGCGCGTTCCACGGCCGCAGCGGATACACACTGTCGCTGACCAACACCGAGCAGGTCAAGGTGGCGAGGTTCCCGAAGTTCGACTGGCCGCGCATCGACGCACCCTATATCCGTCCGGCTTTGAACAGGCACGACATGGATGCGCTGGAGGCCGAGTCGCTGCGGCAGGCCCGCGGCGCATTCGAGGCCCATCCGCACGACATCGCCTGCTTCATCGCCGAACCGATCCAGGGCGAAGGCGGTGACCGCCATTTTCGGCCGCAGTTCTTGGCCGCGATGCGCAAGCTGTGCGACGAATACGACGCGCTGCTGATCTTCGACGAGGTGCAAACCGGATGCGGGCTGACCGGAACGGCGTGGGCTTACCAGCAACTCGGTGTGACTCCCGACGTGGTGGCGTTCGGCAAGAAGACGCAGGTGTGCGGCGTAATGGCCGGACGCCGGGTCGACGAGGTCGCCGACAATGTGTTCGCGGTCAGCTCGCGGATCAGCTCCACCTGGGGCGGCAACCTGACCGACATGGTGCGTTCGCGGCGGGTGCTGGAGGTGATCGAGGCCGACGGCCTGTTCGCGCGGGCCGCGGTGCACGGCCACTACCTGCTGTCGCGGCTCGACGACCTGGCCCGCGAACTGCCCGGCCAGGTGCTCGGCGTGCGAGGGCGCGGGCTGATGTGTGCGTTCAGCCTGCCGACCCGAGCACGTCGCGACGAGTTGATCCGCGAACTGTGGCGACAGCGGGTCATCATGCTGGCCAGCGGCTCCGAGAGCGTGCGGTTCCGGCCCGCGCTGACGGTCTCACGCGCCGAGATCGACGCCGCGGTCGCAGCGGTCGCCGACGCGCTGCGCCGCCTCGACTCACGTCCGTAGGGTGCTGTCGCGCGGCTGCCGGGGCGGATCCCGGCCGCGCCATTCGCCCCCGTTTACGGCGCGTGACCCCGACCGGCAGACCCGTTCCGGAGGGCTTGACCGGCGCGAAGCAGGATGCCGTAAAGATGAGGCCCGTCACCGTCAGGGGGTCGTCAAGCATCGTCCCACCGAGCCCGGCCGAGAACACCCTGGGTGTATGACGTTTTTCGATTTGTTGCCGTCGCTGCAGCATGCGGTCACGCCCCGGATAGACCCGGCGATCTGGCCGCTGACCACACATGTCGACAAGTTTGGTCGGCTTTGTGTGGGCGGAGTGGCGTTGACCGAAGTCGCTGACGAATTCCGAACTCCCACATACGTCCTCGACGAGGCCGATTTTCGACATAGGATCCGGCGCTACCGCGCGGCGCTGCCCGACGTCGATGTCGTCTACGCCGGCAAGTCGCTGCTGACGACCGCGGTGGTCCGCTGGGTGACTGAAGAGGGACTGGGCCTGGACGTGTGTTCGGGTGGCGAGCTGGCCACGGCGCTCGCCGGCGGCATGGATCCCGCCCGGATAATCATGCACGGCAACGTCAAAACGCCGGACGAGTTGCGTGACGCGGCCACGGTGGGTGTAGGCCGTATCGTCGTGGATTCTCCCATCGAGATCGCCTTCCTGGCCGGGCGAGTGCGCCGATTCCAGCAGGTGCTGCTGCGGGTGACACCGGACATCGACATCCACGGCCACCGCGCGGTGAGCACAGGGGTAGCCGATCAGAAGTTCGGCTTCGCGCTGGCCGACGGGCATGCCGCGCGGGCGATCAAGCGAATTCTGGGTCAGCCGTGGCTCGAGCTGGTCGGGTCGCATTGTCACATCGGTTCGCAGGTGACCGACGCCGGCCTCTACGGCGAAGCCATCCGGCGGATGATCGCCACCATGGCCGAGGTTCGCGCCGAGCACGGGGTCATCCTCAATGAGCTGAACATCGGTGGGGGTCACGCGATTCCATACGTCTCCGGCGATGCGGAGCTCGACCTTTTTAAACTGGCCGATGTCATCGATGACGCGCTGGACGCGGCCTGCGCCGCCGAGCGCTTCCCACCGCCGAGAATCGTCATGGAACCGGGCCGCGCCATAAGTGGACCTGCCGGCACCACGATCTACCGGGTTGTCGCGGTGAAGTCACAGCCCGGGGGACGAACGTCTGTTGCGGTGGACGGCGGCATGAGTGACAACCCCCGGGTGTGCCTGTACGACGCGAAATATACTGTGGCGCTGGCCAACCGTCACCCGCTCAGACCGACCCAACCCATGACCGTCGTCGGCCGGCACTGCGAAGCAGGTGATGAGATCGCCCGCGACGTGCCGCTGCCGACCGACATACATCCGGGTGACTTGCTCGCGGTCGCCTGCACCGGCGCCTATCACCACAGCATGGCGTCGAACCACAACATGGTGGGCCGGCCGCCACTCGTGGCGGTCAGTAACGGATACACCCGCGAGCTGGTGCGCAGAGAAACCATCACCGACCTGCTGGCCCGCGACCGGGGCTGGACGAACCCGCAACCGGCGCCGCCCCGACACGACACCGGCGGCTGCGACGCACTGCTGCGCGGCAGTTAGGCAAGCAGTTGCGGCCTGCCGCCATCTTGGTCGTTGAGTCCCGGGAATCGAAGGTATGAGCGCAGCTGACGGCTTGCCGCGATCCCGTCGGACAGCTCAGTAGCCGGGTTCGTTACCCGGCTTCCACTTGATGCCGCAGCCCATCGCGGGAATTTGATCGGCCGGGACGGGCCTGCCGGCCAGCACCGCGTCAACGGCGGCGCGAACGTCTGCCGCGGTCACCGGCAGGTTGTTGCCCGGCCGCGCTCCGTCGAGCTGACCGCGGTACACCAGCCGGCGCTGGCCATCGAACACGAACGTGTCCGGCGTGCACGCCGCGCTGTAGGCGAGTGCCACCTGTTGGCTCTCGTCATAGAGGTACGGGAACGTCCAGCCGTGCCGAGCCGCTTCTTGGGCCATCTCCGCCGGCCCGTCCTGCGGGTAGCGGGCCACGTCGTTGCTGGATATGCCCACCATCGCCACCCCGCGCACGGCGAGGTCGGTGCCCAGTTGGGCGAGCCCGGCCGCCACCCGCTGCACGTACGGGCAGTGGTTGCAGATGAACACCACGACCAGTGCAGGGGCGGCGTCGAAGTCGGCGAGCCGGACGACCCGGCCGGTCGGGTCAGGCAATTCGAAGGCCGGCGCCGGGGTGCCCAGCGCGATCATCGTTGACTCGACGGCCACGAAACGAGCCTAACTTGCTTGTGGATCACCGACACGCTGGTGACGAACCGACAGGCCTACGCCGAATAGGTGCCAAACCGACCCGTCGGATGACAACCGACAACCGAAAAGATGGGAAAGAGCGGCGCCGGGGAACAAACCCGCGTGAGCCTCCGTTAGGCTGAACCAGATACTTGAGTGAATTAGGCTCAACTATTGGTTGACGCGCCCGCACCCGCGGGGGCAGACTTGAGCGAAGTTCGCTCAGCAGACGTACAAGATATATCAGGAGGAAAACTATGGCTCGTGCGGTCGGCATCGACCTCGGGACCACCAACTCCGTCGTCGCGGTTCTGGAGGGTGGCGACCCCGTCGTCGTCGCCAACTCCGAGGGCTCGCGCACCACGCCATCCGTCGTCGCGTTCGCGCGCAACGGCGAGGTGCTGGTGGGCCAGCCCGCCAAGAACCAAGCGGTGACCAACGTCGACCGCACCGTCAGGTCCGTCAAGCGGCACATGGGCACCGACTGGTCGATCGAGATCGACGGCAAGAAGTACACCGCGCAGGAGATCAGCGCGCGCATCTTGATGAAGCTGAAGCGCGACGCCGAGAGCTACCTCGGTGAGGACATCACCGACGCGGTGATCACGGTCCCCGCCTACTTCAACGACGCCCAGCGCCAAGCCACCAAGGAGGCCGGCCAGATCGCCGGGCTCAACGTGCTTCGCATCATCAACGAGCCCACCGCCGCGGCGCTGGCCTACGGGCTCGACAAGGCCGACAGGGAGCAGACGATCCTCGTGTTCGACCTCGGTGGCGGCACGTTCGACGTCTCGCTGCTCGAGATCGGCGAGGGTGTCGTCGAGGTCCGCGCGACCTCGGGTGACAACCACCTCGGCGGCGACGACTGGGACCAGCGCATCGTCGACTGGCTGGTCGACAAGTTCAAGAGCCAGACCGGCATCGACCTCACCAAGGACAAGATGGCGATGCAGCGGCTGCGTGAGGCGGCCGAAAAGGCCAAGATCGAGCTGTCCTCGAGCCAGAGCACCTCGATCAACCTGCCCTACATCACCGTCGACGCGGACAAGAACCCGCTGTTCCTCGACGAGCAGCTGACGCGCGCCGAGTTCCAGCGGATCACGCAGGACCTGCTGGACCGCACCCGCAAGCCGTTCCAGTCGGTGATCGCCGACACCGGCATCTCGGTGTCCGACATCCACCAGGTGGTGCTTGTCGGTGGCTCCACCCGGATGCCCGCGGTGACCGAACTCGTCCGCGAGCTGACCGGCGGCAAGGAGCCCAACAAGGGCGTCAACCCGGACGAGGTTGTCGCCGTGGGCGCCGCGTTGCAGGCCGGTGTGCTCAAGGGTGAGGTGAAAGACGTTCTGCTGCTTGACGTCACCCCGCTGTCGCTGGGCATCGAAACCAAGGGCGGCGTGATGACCAAGCTGATCGAGCGCAACACCACGATCCCCACCAAGCGGTCAGAGACGTTCACCACGGCCGACGACAACCAGCCGTCGGTGCAGATCCAGGTCTACCAGGGTGAGCGCGAGATCGCCGCGCACAACAAGCTGCTCGGCAGCTTCGAGCTGACCGGCATCCCGCCGGCCCCGCGCGGCGTGCCGCAGATCGAGGTCACCTTCGACATCGACGCCAACGGCATCGTGCACGTCACCGCCAAGGACAAGGGCACCGGCAAGGAGAACACCATCCGCATCCAGGAAGGCTCCGCCCTGTCCAAGGAGGAGATCGACCGGATGGTCAAGGACGCCGAGGCGCACGCCGAAGAGGACCGCAAGCGGCGCGAGGAGGCCGACGTTCGCAACCAGGCCGAGACGCTGGTCTACCAGACCGAGAAGTTCGTCCAGGAACAGCGCGAGGGCGAGGGCGCCTCGAAGGTGCCCGAGGAAACGCTGAACAAGGTCGACGCCGCGGTGGCCGACGCCAAGACGGCGCTGCAAGGCACCGACATCAACGCGATCAAGTCGGCGATGGAGAAGCTCGGCCAGGAGTCGCAGGCACTGGGGCAGGCCATCTACGAGGCCACGCAGGCGGCGCAGGCCGGAGGCGGCGGCGGATCCGGCGGTAGTGAAGACGACGTGGTGGATGCCGAAGTGGTCGACGACAACCGGGAGAACCAGTGACCCGTCCCACGGATGAAGCGCACGAACCGGTGACCGTCACCGACAAGCGGCGCATCGATCCTGAGACCGGAGAGGTGCGCGAGGCTCCTGGCGGTGCGGCCCCCAGCGGGGCCGCACCGCAGGAGCCCGCACCGTCCGATGACGCCGCCGAGTTGAAGGCCACCCTGCAACGCGTGAAGGCCGAGTACGACAACTACCGGAAGCGCTCCGTTCGCCAGGAGCAGGCCGCGGCCGAGAGGGCCAAGGCCGCCGTGGTCACCCAGTTGCTGCCGGTGCTCGACGATCTCGATCGCGCGCGCAGCCACGGTGACCTGGAGTCCGGGCCGCTGCGCGGTCTCGCCGACAAGTTGTCGAGCGTGCTCGAGGGGCTCGGGCTGTCGGCGTTCGGCGACGAGGGCGACGAGTTCGATCCCGAGCGCCACGAAGCCGTGCAGCACGAGGGTGACGGCACCAAGCCGGTGATCGGTTCGGTCCTGCGGCGCGGCTACCAACTTGGTGACCGCGTGATTCGCCACGCGCTGGTCGGTGTCGTCGACACGGTCGACGGCGGCCCCGCCGAGGAAGCATCGGAGACATCCGATATCGGCGCCGCCGCCCAGGCCGACACCGCAGAATCAGAATCGCCGGCCGGCTGATCGCGGCCGGAACCACCGGACGAGACCGACAATGACACAGGGTAAGGAGGTGACGCTCAGTGGCTCAACGCGAATGGGTTGAGAAGGACTTCTACAAGGAGCTGGGCATCCCCTCTGACGCCAGTCAGGAAGACATCAAGCGGGCCTATCGCAAGCTCGCCCGCGAATTGCACCCCGACGCCAACCCGGACGATCCGCGGGCCGAGGAGCGGTTCAAGGCCGTGTCGGAAGCGCACAACGTGCTGTCGGATCCCGCCAAGCGCAAGGAGTACGACGAGACGCGCCGGCTGTTCTCCGAGGGCGGCTTCGGACGTCGCTTCAGCGCAAGCAATTTCGGCGGATTCGGTGGCGCGGGCGACGCCACCGAGTTCAACCTCAACGATTTGTTCGATGCCGCGGGGCAGACGGGCGGCGCCAACATCGGCGACCTGTTCGGCGGGTTGTTCGGCCGGGGCGCCTCGCCGCGGCCAAGTCGTCCGCGTCGCGGTAACGACCTGGAAACCGAGACCGAGCTGGACTTCCTGGAAGCCACCAAGGGTGTCGCGATGCCGTTGCGGCTCACCAGCCCCGCGCCGTGCACGAACTGTCACGGCAGCGGTGCGCGCCCGGGCACCAGCCCGAAGGTCTGCCCCACCTGCAACGGCTCCGGGGTGATCAACCGCAATCAGGGCGCCTTCGGGTTCTCCGAACCGTGCACCGACTGCCGCGGGACCGGCTCGATCATCGAGCACCCGTGCAGCGAGTGCAAAGGCACCGGCGTCACCACCCGCACCCGCACGATCAACGTCCGGATCCCGCCAGGCGTGGAGGACGGCCAGCGCATCAGGCTTCCCGGCCAGGGTGAGGCCGGGCTGCGGGGTGCGCCCTCCGGCGACCTCTACGTCACCGTTCATGTGCGTCCCGACAAGGTGTTCGGCCGCGACGGCGACGACCTGACCGTGAACGTGCCAGTCAGCTTCCACGAATTGGCCTTGGGTACAACGCTTTCGGTGCCGACGCTGGAGGGCAAGGTCGGGGTCCGGGTGCCCAAGGGCACCGCCGACGGGCGCATCCTGAGGGTGCGCGGTCGCGGGGTACCGAAGCGCGACGGCGGTCACGGCGACCTGCTGGTCACCGTGAAGGTCGCGGTTCCGCCGAACCTGGAAGGCGCGGCCCTCGAAGCGCTGGAGAAGTACGCCGCCGCCGAGCGGGCCAGCGGGTTCGACCCGCGGGCCGGATGGGCGGGCTCGCGATGAGCAGGTCCGACGAATCCCGCACGTTTCTCATCTCCGTGGCCGCTCAGCTCGCCGGCATGCACGCTCAGACGCTGCGCACCTACGACCGGCTGGGGCTGGTCAGACCGCGGCGAAGCACCGGCGGCGGTCGCCGCTACTCCGAACGCGACGTCGAGCTGCTCCGCGAGGTGCAACGGCTGTCGCAGGACGAGGGTGTCAACCTGGCCGGCATCAAGCGGATCATCGAGCTGACCAACCAGGTGGACGCCCTGCAGTCACGGCTGCAGGAAATGGCCGAGGAGATCGAGGATCTACGTGCCAACCAGCGCCGCGACGTCGCGGTGGTGCCAAAGAGCACCGCACTCGTAGTCTGGCAGCCCCGCAAGGGGCGGTAGTGGTCAAATAGCAGGGTGTCAGCGACCACCGTGGCCGGGGGGTGTATGCACCGGGGCGCGGTATGGCTTGCCGTGTTGCTGGTGGCCGTCGCGGCGGCCTGTTCCCACACCGACGCCAACCCCAACAAGCCCCCGGAACGCCAGCCACAACTGGACCAGCTGACGCAACAGCTGCAACACATGCCGGGGGTCGTTGCGGCGACCGACAAGCTGGTCAACGACCCGGACCAAGGCCAGGTCTACTTCAATGTCGACATCCAGCTGGCCGACGACATCAGCGGCGATCAGCTCGCCGCTATCACCGGCAAATATCTCGACAACCTTCAGGCGGTCGACTACAGCCCCTACAAAGGCAACTTCCGGGCCAGGCGGGGCTTTGACTACTTCACGATCGACACCGGCGCCCATGACATCACCAACGCCGACCAGATCACGCGGCAGGCCCACAGCTGGGTCGACATGCTGCACGCATTCCCCGACGCGACTCTGTTCTTCCGGCCCACGATCGTGGCCGGAAAGGACTCGTCAGCCAATCATCCGGCCAGCGGCACGATCACCATTCCGATCGACGCCGACTACACCGACGTCGCCTCGACATTCGCCACGCTGGGCGGCAAGTTCGGTGAGCTGAGCACTGGCGAGTGGAAGGTCATCGCGGGCAAGAGCCTCGGCGGGGGCATCGAAACGTCCGGACGCCTGCCGAACCAGGCGGAAATCGACGCGTGGAACAGGCTCAACGGCGACCAGTTCATCCCGCATATCGACGTGATGTCGATCGACAGTTCGGGTAACGGGCCGCCGCTGTGGGTTTCCGAGGGACCGCAGTCGGCCGATCCCGACGTCGCGATCCGGCTCGCACGCGCGCACTTGCCGATCGTCGCGACGCTGCGCCCGCCGATCCTCTACACCGCCAGTGACCAAATGGAACGACGCCTGGACAGCCAGGGTCGTGCCGTCGGGCCGGTGGCCATCACGATCGGTGGGTGCACACAGCGTGCCTACCAGCCCACCCCCGCCGAGCAGCAGCTGATCGACCAGTACGAGAAGTGCGAATAGGCCTTACTCGTTGATCACCCTGACCGTGAACGCCGCGGTCGCCGGCTCGTTCTGGGTGGCCACCCTGAAGTTGCCGCGGCGCAGCGCGTCGGTCGGCGCTGCCATCGGCTCGAAACACACCACGTCGTCGGTGGTCGGCGCGAAGATCTGCGCCGCCGGGAAACCCTCGTCGAAGACCACCTCGATGCGACGGCCGCCGCCGGACACCGCGAACACCGCACCCTGCGGGACCTCGTCGTATCCGTTGTCGAACTCCTTGTCCCGCAACAGCTCTGCACCGGCCGGGTGCGGCTGTGACGCGCCGGTGGGCAACCCCCACGCGTCGACGAGAAGGTGGCGCATGGCGGGGGTTTCGATCTGCCACTGTGCGCGGGGCACCTCCGGGATCTGAAAGTAGGGGTGAAAGCCGAAGCACAGGGGCACGGGCGCGGCGGTGGTCGGGCGCACGGTGGTCTTCACGGTCAGCGCACGATCGGATAGCGTCATCTCCAGCGTCAGCTTGTGCGGGAACGGGAAGCAGGCGAGCAACCGCGGCGTGGCGCCGAAGTCGAGTTCGGCGGTCAATCGGTTCTCGGTTTGCCCGGTGGTCCGCCAGCCGG
>Ga0209040_10003600_pt1 | contig 11872 bp, 10 predicted proteins | sample BogFormECP12_OM3_FD_188240 | JGI IMG/M metagenome (GOLD analysis project Ga0209040, IMG submission 188240) | Bog forest soil microbial communities from Calvert Island, British Columbia, Canada - ECP12_OM3 (SPAdes) (version 2) | ecosystem: Environmental > Aquatic > Freshwater > Wetlands > Bog ... | reverse complement strand
AACTCAAAGCTTTTGGAAATATGGTCGACTACGATCTTACCGGACATAACACCACCTGACCGACTTGAATCTTTCCATAAGACGGGTCAGACCGTCGAGCATCAGCCCGATCAATCCGATGATGATCATCCCGGCGATCACCAGATGCGGCAGCTTGGGCGTACTCGAGTACACACGCAGCAGGCGCTCCAGATTCTTATGCGGATGGAGTGTCGAGACGCAGAGAATGTAGTCCTTGGGAGAGCGCGCATCGGCGATTGTTCGAAACATCGGGTCCACGCCGTGATGGACGACCACGGCATCTGCGTCATTATAGCGGCGCAAATCCCGCCGGGTTGCTTCGGAAACCGCTATCAGGTTTCTAGACCGCTTTACCGCGAGCCATAGAAAGAAATTCCAGAACGGCAGGTCAAACCAGCGAAAGTACTGTGGAAACCGCTTGTACTGCAGATCATGAAATACGGTCACAGACGGACATGGACAGCATGCCGGCGCCGTGAATCCGGGATTGAACAGCACATCCAAATGCCGCGCAGCCAAAGGGAGTCCCGTCTGCTCCCACAACAATCGCCACGGCCGAATGGCCGCCCGCACTGGCTGAGGCTTCCAGTGAAAGTTCGACTGATCCGGAACAAGATCGCGGCCGGTTTCACGATTTGTGAAGATCCAATACTCGTTGGTTGAATCGATTTTGGCCAGTGCGGAGAGTAGGCTCCGCAAATAGATCTCCGTCCCGCCCACGCCGCCGGGAATCAGGTAGAGGGCGTTGACGCCGATGCGCGCCATCTCTTCTGAACCCTTTCAGCGGCCAAGACGCCGCAGGCCTTCAATCGCCATCTGGTTGTGGGGATCGATCGTTAATGCGTGATGATATTCCTCGGCGGCGCGGGTGGCGTTTCCGAGCTTTTCGAAGATACCCCCGCGATATGCGTAGATCATTTCAAAATTTGGATCGTAGCGAGCGCCTTTGTCCAACTCATCCAAAGCTTCCGGGTATTGGCCGGCCTTGGCAAACTCCATGCCAATCTGCGAGAACACGTGAGCGGAGGGCTCAATGGACGCGGCTTGATTCAGTTTTTCTACCGCCGCATTGACGTTTCCAGCGCAGTCGTAGGCCAGCGCCCAGTCTATCAGCAGATCGTAAGACGGCTGTTGCAAATGAGAAGTGCGCTCAAACTCGGCGACAGCATCCGGGCACCGGCCAGCCTGGTAGTCCGCATATGCTAATTGAAACCTGGGACGCGCCTTTTGGGGCGATTTGGCCACGGAATCGCTCCACATCTCTATGGGATTGCTCCAGAGTAGGTTGCGTTGATAGGTCAGCACCGCCTCAATCAGAAGCACCGCTGACAGCGCCACAGCGAGAGTGACCGGCTTGGTTTTCCATAGCCGCAAGAGGCCCACCAGCATCAACACCAAACCGATAAATGGCAGATACATGCGGCGTTCGACCAACAAATCGCGAATCGGAATCACCGACGATGTCGGTCCAAACAGAACCAGCGCGAGAAAAAATCCGTACGAAGTCAGCGGAAAGCGCCGGCGGTAGAACCATGCCGCCGCGATCGCCGCCAGCAACACAACCAATGCCAGTATTGCCCCGTGGCCGACAATCGTGCGCGAGACCGGAAAATCATAGTCCAGGTTCTGTCCGATGGGAAGAACAAACAACCGGAAATAATCGATCATGGCGCGCCATTGGGAAAAGAAATATTCATACCACGGCAAGTCTTTCATCCCGAATCCCGCCGTGGCAGCGGTGCTGAGAGACTTCCAAACAAAGGCGGCAGCGGCAGCAGCACCGGCCAGCGCAAGTGTATACAATCTCCAATTCCCGCGAATTCCGCGGGACGAAAATCCCGGGTTCCAATAAAAGTCTGTCAGCAGCCACACGCCGAGCAGCGCGGCCGCATGTTCTTTGCTCAACAGGGCCAAGCCCGTTAACGCAAGCACGGCAATGGAGGTAGGAAAATCGATCTCGGTCTTGCGCCGGTAGAGAAACAGCGCAAAAGAGCTTAGAACAAAGAACACGCTTAGTGTTTCCGACCGGCTGGCTATATAGCTAACCGACTCCGTTTGCACGGGATGCAACAGAAAAAGGCCCGCGCCAAAGGACGACAGAATCTCAGTGTTGATCTTGTTAGCTTCTCCGCGATAGCCCAGAATCTTTCGGACAATCAGATACACCAGGACGCCGTTCAGCAAATGTAGCAGCACATTGACGAGGTGGTAGGGATAGGTGTCCTCGCTGCCCACCTGCTGAAAATTTAGCCAGAAGCTGGCCATCAATACCGGACGAACGCCGGCCATCCAGGCCCGTAACGGCGCGCCGGCATAGTGCGGCTGCATATACGGAAGTTGCGTGTCGTCAAAGAACCACGGCCCGTGCAAGGCCGGGCCGTATACTTCAAACACAGAGACCACGGCCACCAAAAGCACAACCGCATAAGGCCACCAAGGCATCCGCTGGGGCGCAGCTGGCAGCTTGCTCTTCACCGGCGCCGCGGTGGTCCGCGACTTTTGTTTAGTGCCGCTCATGTCCGTTCTGCAACTGAAACTCCACAATCGCCAGACGCTGAGTGAGCGCGATGTTTGCGTCTTTCAAGTTGGAGATGATCATGGAGAAGCGGTAAAACACAATCAAAAATACCCCGAATACCAGCATGATGAGCGTGAGCGGCGCGTCGCTGACGCCTAGAAAGTTGGCGATCCAATTCAATAGAGAGTGTGAGCGGGACAGCACCAGCAACGCAAACGCCGCCATCAGCCAGCTCACCGAATACTCCACGCGAATATGCGATCTTCTCACGGAAAAAAGGACAATCAGCATCAGCACGAGGCTGAGAACGGTCATGACATTCGATAGCCGATCCATCGGGGTTGCTCCTATTCTTCAGCCTCAGCAGGCTTGGCCTTCCCTATCCGCACAGGCGGGTTATCAACCCGCCGCAGGTTGCCAACTGTTGCCAACCTGCCCCACAGGCTCATTAGTTTTTTCTGCGGCCTTCAAATTTAAGCACGTTCACAAACACTCCAAGCAGAACATGAATGATGTAATAAAACGATTTTGGAACGGTGATGGAGCTTCGGCCAGCCTGGCGGGGTCGCATGGCGCAAGGAATTTCCTGAAAACGGAACTTCTTACGCTGGAGCACTACCAGCGTTTCGATCTCCGGATATTCCAGCGGAAAGCTGCGGGTGAACACGCCGAGAGCTTCCCGATTGACCCCTACAAAACCAGAGGTGGGATCGTACACCGGCTTGCCCAAGATCGGACGCAGCACCAGCCGGAACAGCCGGATGCCGAAGCCTCTCGCCACGCTGGTGTGGCCATTGGCGCCATCGCAAAACCGCGAACCGATAATCATGTGATATCCGGTCTTTCGCAAAGACGCCAGAATGCGCGGAATATCCTGGGCGCTGTGTTGACCGTCGCCATCCACACGGATGACGTAATCGTAGCCCAGTTCGAAAGCCAGTTTGTAACCCGCCTGGACACAGCCACCGAGTCCCAGATGATAGGGCAGGCGCATCACCTCGGCTCCGGAGGCACGCGCGACATCATACGTCGAATCGGGGGAACAGTCGTCAATCACCAGCACGGGCGCATGAGGCAAGACGGAATCGATTTCTTTCAGGACGCTGGCAATAGCGGCTTCCTCGTTGAAGGCGGGAATCAGGATCAAGAACTCATCCGGCCCGGAGGCTTTCCTCACAGGGCCGCCACCTGCCGTGGACTAACTGCATAGCGGCGCAAGAGCGAGCAATATTGCCGGGAGGTCAACCGGCGCCGAATCGCCTTTCGCTTCCGCCACAACTGAGGCCACTGTTTCACCAAACCCAGGTGCGCAACGGCTACATACTTCAGCAAGCCGATACCGGAATTTCCCGATTCTCGATACGCGGCGGCAGCGCCCTGACCGCGCAACGCATACCACCCATGCCAGAAATAGCGAGCGAGAGAATAAAACGGAGTTAGCCACAGGACGGATAGCGGAAAATTCTTCACAACAACGAAAAGCCGGTTCCTCTCTACATAGTAGGCTTTGAGCGGCGACGCCCGGCCCGCCGAATGCGAGTAACGGTGCTCGATTCGCGCATCCGGAACATAGACGCATTCCCAAGCGGCCCAGCGCGCACGCAAACCCAGATCGGTGTCTTCGCAGTATAGAAAGAACTCTTCGTCGAAGAGCCCGATCTCCTCCAGCATCTCGCGCCGGTACAGCGCGGCGCATCCGCTGGGCATCAAAATCTCCTCCAAGCGATTGTAACCCGATGGCGGCTGCAGGTGACCGCGCTGCTTGCTGCTGCCATCGGGGCCGACCAGCATCCCGGCGGAGTCCAGGCGGCCGTCGGCGGCCAGAACGATACGCGGCGCGCACATGCCAATCTCCGGCCGCTGTTCCATCGCCCAGACCACGGCGCCCAACCAGTTTGCATCCGCAATGGTGTCGTCGTTGAGGGTTGCGAAGTAGGGCGCAGCCGATTGGCGGAACGCCTGGTTGATGGCGGCCCCGAATCCGGCATTGCGCTCGTTCACGATCACGGTTACGCTGGCTTCTTGGACGCGGTTCTGTCCGCTGTTGTCGATGACAATCACTTCAAAGTCGCGGAAGGTCTGTGCGCGCAGCGAATCGAGACAAGCCGCCAGCGCGTCATCGGCGGCCAATGTCGGGATGGCTATGGTGACTTGCGGCACATTGCTCTTTGCGCCACTCTAGTGGCCGGTCCAGCAGGCCACGCGTTTTTCCAGGAACGCGGAAATCCCCTCCTGCGCGTCCTCAGCCAGCGCATTCATGGACATCACTTCTTTGGCGTAAGCGTAGGCTTTGGGTTGATCGAGATCGATCTGCGCATAAAACGCTTGTTTACCCAATCCCACCGTAAAGCCACTGGCGTCGGCGATGTGGCAGGCCAGCCTGCGCGTTTCCGATTCCAATTCCGAGGCCGGAACGGCGCGATTGATGAGCCCCCAGTCGCAAGCTGTGGCGGCATCCACGGGCTTGCCGCTCAGTAGCATCTCCATGGCGCGCTTACGGCCCACAGCCCGGGTCAGCGCCACCATGGGCGTGGTGCAGAACAGGCCGATCTTGACGCCGGGTGTCGCAAACGTCGCAGTGTCGGCGGCAATGGCAAGATCGCAGGTAGCCACCAACTGACAGCCCGCGGCGGTCGCGATGCCCTGGACCTGAGCGATCACCGGCTGCGGAACGCTCTGGATCTTCGTCATCAGCACCGTGCAGACGTCAAACAGGCGGCGATAGTCGTTCACCGTCCGGCCCACCATTTCGCTCAAATCGTGCCCGGCGGAAAACGCTTTGCCGTTGGCGGCGAGGATTACCGCCCGTACGTTGGCGTCGGAACCAAATTGGTCCAACGCATCGATCAATTCGAGCATCAGTTCGAGCGATAAAGCGTTGCGGCGCTCGGGACGATTGAGCGTCACGATGCCGATTGAACCCTCGCGCGACGTGGTCAAGCATTGGTAAGACATTTCAGCTCCTGTTTGGAGTTTACTGCGTCTTGCTGCGCGCAAGAGAGAATGGTTCCCGCCACAGTGTCCGGTTCGGCTCTGTAGGGAGTGTCGGGCCCGGGTTTGAATTCAGTGACATGCACCAAGGTGCGTAACGGCCGTTGCAGGTGCGCTCTGCAACGCGCGGGTTAATAACCCGCGGCAGGTTAATAACCGATTAATAACCTGCCCCACAAGCCGAGATGACGCCGTCACACTATTTTGCCTGGGAGATGCGCTTCTTGTCCTCGTACATCGCTACGTCGGCAACACGGAGCAGTTCTTGCACAGTATCGCCCGCCTTCCAGGCAGCGATGCCAACGGCCGCCGTTATCGAGATTTTGCGCTTGCCCGTATCTGTAGAGACCGAGTAGTCGCCATTCACTCCCTTTTTCACATGCGCGATGCGGTCTCTGATATCCCCCAAAGCTCCATCGACCACGACCACAAATTCATCTCCACCTATGCGCCCCACAATATCGGTCGCACGCAAGTTATGACGGAGTTCGGCAGCAAACTGCTTCAACAGGTCGTCGCCTGCCTGGTGGCCTAGCGCGTCGTTTATCTGCTTGAACTCGTTCAGGTCGAGATAAATCACGAAAAAAGGCGATCCGTTGGCCGTGCGGCGCTCGAGTTGCCATTCCAGGATTCGCCGGCTGCTGACACCCGTCAGTGGGTCGATCGAGGCCAGGCGTTCCGCTTCCTGCATCCGCTCCTCGTAGACGGAAACCTGCGCGCGCAGTTGCTCGACGGTGCGTTTACCATCCTCCGTCATCCTGGTTACGGAGTCGACCAGCTCTACCGCGTTGCTGCTAAGCGACTGACGCATGGCAGAGATGTTCTGTAGCGTGGCAGCCTCTTGCAAACGCCCGGCTAAGGCCTGGAAATACTCGCCATATCGCTGGTCACGGTCACCGACCTCGGCAGCGGCCTTCGCAACGTGAAGCAGGAGATCTTTGACCTCTTCGGCGCTCTCCTGGTAATAGCCGGCGGCGCTGTCGCTCCAAGTTTTCAGTTCCTGCCCGACACTCTGTTCGGTTTCCGCGAAGACAGCCGGCGCGGCAGTGTTCACCAGCCTCTCTTGAAGTTTCAGCAGACTCTGTTTGAGGTTATCACCGGTAGGCGGATAGGCCCTGGCGCCGGCGTCTCCTACCGCGGTCAATGCCGCGCGATAGGATTCTAAGGCCGATCTCAGAGATTCCTCCAGTTCCACGTTCATCGCCTTGCGCAGAGAAATCATTCGGCAAGTATCGTATCGGACCGGCGCGCGAAATCTTGAATCCCCTCACTTACGTTCCGGGCTAGACTCACTGCTCGGGGGTCCAATAACAGGCCCTTAGGATCTGTCATGAAACAACCTTGCCACTGCTTCGGAACCGCTCCCTGACGGTCGCGGCTCAGCCATTCCTTCCGAGCCGCGACCGTCAGGGAGCGGTTGGATTGGTTGTTTCATGACAGGCCCTTAGTGCTTGCGGCGATAGAGAATCGTTTCCCGGGTCCTTCCCGCAACTTCGTAATTCTGCAGCCAAGCGCGCAGATCTTGATATTGCGTGATCGCAAGACTCGGATTGAGGGGGCCTAGGCCGTCGGCGATCCAGGTGGGCGCCGTTTCCATCAATCGCTGGCGATTGTGTTTGGCCAATTCGGGTACAACGGATTCGGAGTTGGTCAAATGCCGGTCGGCCAGGACTCCGGTGAGCGGCTGCGAATCGAGAAACGGCGTTCCGGCGGGCAGTCGCGAAAAAACGAACATGTCCGGCCGGTAGCCCCAGACCAATAGCGTGCCCGCCGGCTTCATCAGATTTGCAACTGCCCGGCTGTCCTCTTCCAGTTCCCGGTCGGACCATGGGGCGTCCGGGTGAATGGCCAATTGCACGTAGCGCGGGCCAAAGCGAAGCAGCGGAGCCAGCAACAACGCCAATATCACCCAACGCTTGCCTTTCAATAACGTGTATCCGCGCGCCGACATCAATACTAGTGGCGGCAATAGTTGGAAATAATAACGCGGAAAAAAACGCCAGCCCGCGGCGACCGCGATCAGGGACAGTGCGGCCCAGGAAACCCACCGCCAGTTCTTTTCCCGCCATAGAAAGAAAGCGGCGGCCACGATCAGCGCGGCTTGAAACCCGGCCCAGTTCAGCGTCCGACTGAATCCTGTCTGCCAGGCAAATCCGTGTCCGGCATAGAGCGCGCCCCATTGCCATACCTGTTCGAAGTAAGGGCGGCCGAACCAGAGAAAGGAGGCGGCGACAGGAACCGCGAATCCCACCAAAACCAGCGGTCCAGCCCACAGCACGCAAACCACGAGCACGAAGACGGCTTTGGAATTGACCAGCAGAGCGATGCCAGCCAGCAGGCCGCTCACAAAAGGGGACAGCCCGCGTGTTTCCGGCGCGGGAAACCGGGAAACACGCGGGCTGTCCCCAGCGAAGTATACCGCCATTGTGTGCGGAAGCACCATCAGCAGATCCGGCGCCAGCGGCATGACAGCGGAGGGTACGCCGAACGTCAGGAAGAACGCCAGCAGCGCGGCTGCGGTCACACCTTCCCGCTCGCTCCAGACGGCGCGCCCGAACACGAATACCGCCAGGCAACAGAGAAAGATGAAAATGGTTCCGGCGATGCGCAGGGGCCAGCCCGTTTGCGCGCCCCACAACAGATAAGTTGCCGACGAAAGCGGCGGCTTGTCGAACCAAATGTCGCGGTAGAGCGCCTTGCCATTGAGTATCTGCAAGGCAGCGGCCGCCGGGTACGATTCTTCCACCCACAACACGCGCAGGTGACAGAGCCGCGAAATCAGAATTCCCGCAAACAGCGCGCTTAGGGCGCGAATTGCGCTCCAACTCACTCATTGAATATATCTTGAAGGTACGTGCCCATCCACCTGTTTCGAGTAGAGCCCGCTGAGAAAGGCAAGCGGCTAGACCACTTTTTGCAAGACAAACTTCCGCAGTTCAGCCGGTCGCGCGTGCAGGATTGGATCAAGTCCGGCCGCGTGCTCGTCAACCAGGGCGCGGAGAAGGCTTCCTATGCGCTGCACGCCGGCGACACAATCTCGGCCGAACCAGCCGATCTCCCGCCGCTAAGAGCGATAGCGGAAGAAATCGCGCTGGACATTCTTTATGAAGACTCGGACGTTGTGGCCGTGAATAAACCGGCGGGCATGGTGGTGCACGCGGGCGCCGGTCAGCACACTGGAACCCTGACCAACGCGCTGGTGCATCGATTCGGCCAACTGTCCGGCGTCGGCGGCGAAGAGCGTCCTGGCATCGTGCATCGTCTGGATCGCTACACCAGCGGCGTGCTTCTGGTCGCGCGTAACGACGCCGCGCATCGCGCATTAGCCGCGCAATTTTCCTCGCGTTCGGTCGAGAAGGTTTATCTGGCGCTGGTTCACGGAACGTTCGCCACCGACAGCGGCCACATCGATACGCCGATCATTCGCGATCCGGTGCGTCGAGTTCGCATGACCACCAAATTGGGCCGTGGGCGCAATGCCATCACAGATTACAAAGTCCTCCGCCGGTTCGCGGACAGCACGCTGCTCGAAGTGAAAATCGGCACCGGCCGCACGCATCAGATTCGCGTACACCTGGCCAGCATCGGTCATCCGGTGGTCGGCGATACAGTCTATGGCGCACCGAAGAGCGCGCTGGGCCGATATTTTCTGCACGCGCACCGCATCACCTTTACCAGCCCTTCCAGCGGGGAGCGGGTTACCGTTTTGAGTCCCCTCGCTCCCGAACTCGACAGCGTCATCGCAGGTAAAACGTCACCGGTCCCGCAAACACCTCTTCAAAATAAGACGTAAAGCGCTTGGCCGCGCCATCCGGTCCCTTGATCTGCCCAGCGGCCAAAACCGCGTCCACGTTAGCCGCTCCTGAGATCAATTGCCCCAGCGCCGCCTTCGGGCCCGAGAACACCGCATACGGCGTGGCTGGCAAACCGGGCTGAATTTCCGCGATGCCACGCCGGATCGCCACGGTGAATTTCTCCTGGGTATCGGCGAAGTCGAATCCGTACGCTTCCTCTATGTCCATCACCTTCTCTGCTTTCAATCGCGGTGGAAGCGTCTCCAGTTGAACGCTGGCCGGCAACGCCCCTGCCAGCGCCGCGCTGCCCGACCGCGCACGGTAGGCCTGGGTCACCATCCGGTAATCGAGCGACCCATCCAGCGCGTGGGCCAGTGTGAGATACAATCCGCGCCAATTGGCGTTCATCGTCGCATAGCCCAGCTTGCGGAAACACGCCGCCTTCAATAGTCGCGCATCGCGATCGTCCTCGGTTACGCGGATCAGATACGTTGTCAGCTCGGCCGCAAATTGCGGATCGCCGCCCGCATATGCCTTACGCGCTTCGGCCAGCACTTTATCCCGGCCGCCCATCATCGCGATCATGCGCCGCGCGTACTCCACTCGCGGAGTCGGTTTCAACGTCACCGGGTCGCCTTCAAACCAGCCGATGTTGCCCTGATAAATATTGGGAATCGAGTGCCGCACCGTACCGTAGAACTCCCGCAGCCAGGGACGGAAATTTGCCAGGTGCGGAGGCAGTTGCACAATATCGGCAATCTCATCCGGCGCCAATCCCTGGTTCATGTAGCGCACCGTCTGATCGCGCGTGAACTGGATGGCATCGCGATAATTGCGCAGCACCTGTTCCACTTCGGTCTTTCCGGACACTGGCGGCCCGTGCTGCAGCACCATAAAGTCGGCGTTGAAGCCGCGCAAGCGATCGATACTGCGAACCCACGTCATGGGATCGCGATACACGGCGCCACGAAGCGTATAGAGATTCGGAAAGGTGTGGTCTTGAATCACCTCGGCGGAGAGCAGCACATGGTTTTGCGGAAGGTACAGCGCGATCTCGGAATTGGCCTCGCTCGGGACGTAGACCAACTTCAGTTCGACTCCGGCGATAGTCAGATCCAAATGATCCGCAAACGTCCGCGTGGGAGGCTGAAACGCCACGGTCCGCATCTGCAACAGCGGGCCGATGCCCGAGTTCATCCCGTCGTTTTCCGGGCCGCCCAACAGGCTGTTGTACATGGCCAAGGCGCGGTTCCGCATGATTTCGCCGGCCACCAGCGTCTCCTGCAGATATTCGCGCACCAGCGATTCATGCGCGATGATGGGCACTTGGTCCCAACCGGCAAACGCTGTTGTTCCCTGCACGTGGTCGGCGTGATGATGCGTGTAAATAATGGCCGCTAGCGGCTTGGTTGTGATTTTGGCAAAATCGGCGGCCACCGCGCGCGCCTGCTCGACATCTATTCCGGTGTCGACTACAATCGTCCCGTCAGTCCCCTCGATCAGGATGATGTTGGCCAGGCCGTAGCCGACGGCGCAGTACACGTTGCCGCCAATCGGATAGATTTTCTTGTCGAACAATCGGGTGTGCTCGCGCAGCTCCGGATCGATGGAGGGCGTCACATGCAGGTCTAAGTCTTGAGCCCGCACCAGACCGAGCAAAGCTAACAGCAGAATCATTCTTGTTTGCATACTTGGGGGATTATATGCCAGAGGCGCCTGGGATTTCGCGTCCGTCGGCCTCCCGCGCATTCCCCAGGCCGTCTTGCCGTAGTCTAATAAGCTTTGAAGTACCTGATTCTCTTTTTGGCGTCCGCTGCTCTCGAAGCCGGCACGCCTCAGGTTATTCTGTCCGAACTCATTCCCGGTTCCGGCGTCAGCATGGTGATTGCGTCGGCCGCGGACCACGGCGGCAACTTCTATGTCGCCGGGCGCACCGCCTCCACTGATCTCCCCGTTCTCATGGCCGTACAGACCGCTCTAAAAGGTCCGGGCGATGGCTTCGTTTTGGAAATCAGCCAAACTGGCAAGGTGCTCTTCGCCACTTATTTCGGCGGCAGCGGTGACGAGTCCATCAACGGCATTGCGGTGGACGCCCGCGGCGACATTTACATCACTGGCAGTACCACGTCCACGGATTTTCCGTTGGTCCACCCGTTCCAATCCCAGTCCAGGAACACTGTCGAGACCGGTTTCGTAGCCAAGATCGACCCCGTGGCCTCCAAGATCGTGTATTCCACTTATCTCGGCGGTTCGACGTTCGACACGCCGGAAGCCATTGCCGTCAACTCCTGCGGAGAAGCGCATCTCACCGGCCGCACCGGCTCTTCCGATTTTCCCTTGAAATCGCCGCTGCAGCAATACGGCGGTGGCTATGCCAATGCTTTCGCAACCAAGATGTCGAGCGACGGTTCCGCGTTGGTTTACTCGACCTTTCTCGGCGGCAGCGGCTACGATTGGGGACGCGCCATTGCGGTTGATGGCGATGGCCGGGCCTATGTCACCGGTCAGGCGCAGTCTGCCAATTTCCCTGTCTCTCATGCCATACAGA
>Ga0209040_10003597_pt1 | contig 11874 bp, 9 predicted proteins | sample BogFormECP12_OM3_FD_188240 | JGI IMG/M metagenome (GOLD analysis project Ga0209040, IMG submission 188240) | Bog forest soil microbial communities from Calvert Island, British Columbia, Canada - ECP12_OM3 (SPAdes) (version 2) | ecosystem: Environmental > Aquatic > Freshwater > Wetlands > Bog ... | reverse complement strand
CGCTCAACGGAAGCGTGGTCGCCGCCTCCAGCGTCGGCTTGATCAGCGGGACGTCGACGCCGGAACCGACGACGAACACGCCGTCCGGGCGAGTCTCCAAACCCTCGGCGCCAGAGACCATCGTGGTCAACTGGGCCACCGCCGCGTCGTCGTCGTCAGGCAGGAGCCGCCGATCAATATCGACGATCGACCCATCTGCGGTGTCGACGACGGCTAACGTCGCGGTATCGGGCTCGATGAACAGCAGCGCGGTGTGCGCGTAGTTGGTTGCATTGCCGACTGCCTGAGCCAGCGCCGCGGCCGCCAGGAACGCCGAGACCAGCATGACGTTCTCGACCTTGTGGGCGGCCAACGCGTCGCGCAGTGCGGCGGCCTCGATCGGGTCTGTCCAGGTAACTCCAGTCGACGTCAGCTGGTAGCCGCCTTCGGCAGCACCTTCCCGGGTCCCGAAAATGGCCGAAATCACCTGGTCGGCTGCGCTGACCGGTGCCGTGTTCTGCTCAGCGGCAAGGTCGAAATTGTCTTCATCGACGGTGGCGCCATCGCCGTTTTCACCTTCGACCAACACCATCCGGACGGCCGTCGGCGCCATCGACACACCAAGAACGGTGTCCATAGCTCCCCTCAAAAATAGTTATTGCCAGCCGGCTTACTCCACAGACGATCTACGACGCCTTGGATACCCCCTTTGTATTCCCCGTGTCCGCCGATTTTACCCCGTTTTGCCGTCCGTGGTTGGTGCGGAAGACCCGTGCCCGCTCAAGCTCAGATGCCACCACGCTCCCAGCGGCGGTGGTCCCAGCGGTCCCATTCCCTGGGATGCACCGGTGGTTCCTGCTCCGGGGGAGCCAAGGTCGGCCGCGGTTGCTGGACGACCGGTGCGGGCGCTTGCGATGGTGCCTGAGTCGCCGGGGCCGGTACTGCCGATGGCGGGGGCGGGGCAGGCACCTGGGCTTTCGGCGCGGGCGCCTGACTCGCCGGGGCCACGACGTTCTTGCTGAGACTCGACCGCTCTTCGGCATGCGGCCGGATCCCGAGCGCCAGCGCGAGCGCCAGTGCCACCACCCCACCGACAAAGATCGCCATCGCGCTAATCGCCACCAGGACTGCCCCGCGGCTTCGATGTTCGCCAAGGCCGGCGCCAAATTCCGGGTAAAGGTCGTTGTCGTCCGGCACGGCACCGTAGGCCACTTCTCCGGGGCCTGAGCCGGCAGGCTGCGCTTGAGGGATCGCGACCATCGCAGGTGCTCCCAACGATGCATTCGCCGACGCCAGCGCAGCCCCGCGCGCCAACGCCGTCTCCGGCTCCTCCGGTGCGGTCACCGACAGTGAGGTCGACGCCTCCAATGCCGGCTTGATCAGCGGAATGTCTACGCCAGAGCCCACCAGAAACAGGCTCTCCGGGCGAGCTTCCATCGCTTGTGCTCCGGAGACCATGGCGGCCAGCTCTGCCAGCACCGCGTCGCCGCCTTCGGGCAGTGGCTGGCGCTGCACATCCGCGATCGACCCGTCGGAGCTGTCGACAACAGCCAACGTCGCGGTGGTCGGCTCGACGAACAGCAGCGCGGTGCGGGCGCAGTTGGTTGCGCTACCCACCGCCTGAGCCAGCGCGGCCGCAGCCATAAACGCCGAGACCGGCATGACGTTCTCGACCTTGTGGGCGGCCAGCGCATCACGCAGGGCGTCGGCTTCGACGGGGTCTGTCCAGGTCACCCCGCTCGATTGCAGCTGGTGTCCGCGTTCAGCCGCGCTTTCCTGAGTCCCGAGGATGGCCGCGATCACCTGGTCCGCGGTGGCGGCCGCGGCCGACTCAGGGGCGACGTCGAAGTTGTCCTCATCCACGGTGACCCCGCCGGCGCTTTCCCCTTCCAGCAGCACCATGCGGACTGTCTTCGGTGCCATTGACACACCTAGTACAACGTCCACCGCTCCTCCACACCACAGGGTCAGCCTTGACGTTTCGACCCTAGTCCGCGGCGACTCGCTGATACTTCGGGATCGCTACCGGTGCCCAAACCCACCGAATCCGTGGCCACCACCGAAGCCGCCGAACCCGTGGCCGCCGAAGGGCCCACCGAAGCCGCCGAACCCGTGGCCGCCGAAGGGCCCACCGAAGCCACCGTGCCCACCCCCGAACCTGGGCTCGCCACCAAAAGGCCCTCGCGGTTGCGTTACTGGAGCGCGCATCGGAGGTCGGGCGGCCGGCACGTGGACCGGCGCCATGGGAATCGGCACGGGCGCCGGGGCTACGGGAACCGGGACTGGGGCCGCTGCCCTGGGAATCGGCGCGGGTGCTGGCGGGTTCAACGGCCTGGGCACCGCCACCGGCGAGGGCAATTGGACTTGCGGCTTCGGGACGGACGCCTGAGCAGGCGGGCGCGGTTGCTGGGTTGGGATGATGAGGTTTTCATTGGGGTTGGGCCGCAAATCAACTGTCGGCCGGATACTTATCGCCAGGGCAATCTCCAGCGCGACAATCGCGCTGATGAAGATCACCGATAGCGCACTACCTAATAGCAGGATCGGCCTGCGCCGCGACGCGATCTCGTCCTGACTGACATCGTCGGCTGCCTCCGCGATTCCGGTGTTGGCGTCGGCGTCTTCGTCCGGGACCGCGCTGTAGGCGACGTAGTCCTTGCCCGCCTTGACGGGAAGTTGGGGAATGGCACGGTATTCGGGCAGGTATCCGGGAAAGCATCCGGCGAGCACCAGAGGGTCCACCTCACCGGTGCCGGGGTCTAGCGCGTAAGCCAGCGCGGCCGTGGACGACGCGAACAACGGCGCATTCGCCGACGCCAGCGCCGCACCCCGGGCCAGCGCCATCTCCGGTTCATCAGGTGTGGACAGCTCAAGCGAAGTCGCGGCCTCCAAACCTGGCTTGATCATTGGGACGTCTACGCCAGAACCGACGACGACCACCCCGTCTGGGTGGGCTTCCAGCGAGTCAGCGCAGGACACCATCTCGACCAGTTGGGCCACCGCCTGGTCCTCGTCTTCAGGCAGGAGCTGCTTGTGCACCTCCGCGATCGACCCGTCGGCGCTGTCGACCACAGCCAAAGTCGCGGCATAAGGCTCGACAAAAAGCAGCGCGGTGTGGGCGTAATTAATAGCGTCGCCGACCGCCTGAGCCAGCGCGGCGGCGGCCATAAACGCCGAGACCAGCATGACGTTTTCGACCTTGTGGGCAGTCAGCGCATCACGCAGCACCGCGGCCTCGACGGGATCAGTCCAGGTCACGCCGGTTGATAGCAGTTGAAAGCCGCCCTCAGTAGCGCCTTCCCGAGTGCCTAAGATGGCCGAGATCACCTGAGCGGGTGCAGTGGAAGCCGACCGATCAGCGGCGACATCGAAGTTGTCCTGGTCGACGGTGACCCCGTCGGCGTTTTCACCTTCGACCAGGACCATGCGGACTTTGGTCGGTGCCATCGAGACACCAAGCACGATGCCCACCACCGCTGAAGCTCGCTCCCTCCAGGTAGTTTGCTGCGCCGCCCAAATATTCGAGGACCGGATTTCATTGGCCCCAGCGGCGCACTGCCGATTCCAATCCGGGATTAGCTGCGCTTTATGAAGTTCTGTAGGAAAGCCCCCAATGCGTCGACCCTACTCGCGTGACCCCCTGAGGATTGTAAAAATTCAGTTGCGCGTCGCGGCGCTGTGACTTCTGGTTATCAGGCGGCGGCTAATGATGTCCGCCACCGCCGCCACCGCTGTGGCCGCCACCCCCAAATCCGCCGCCGCTGTGGCCGCCACCCCCAAAGCCGCCGCCGCTGTGGCCGCCACCGCCAAAGCCGCCACCGCCCGGAGCCCCACCGCCAAAGGGCCCGCCGCCGCCCGGAGCCCCGCCGCCAAACGGTCCCTCACCCGGAGCGCCACCACCGACCGGTCCGCCACCGCCAAACGGTCCGCCGCCGCCAAACGGTCCGCCACCGCCAAACGGTCCGCCACCGCCGAACGGTCCGCCACCGCCGAACGGTCCGCCACCGCCGAACGGCCTTTCGCCCGGAGCGCCACCGCCGAAGGGTCCCTGGCCCGGAGCACTGGGTTCTGCGCCGGGGGCGTTGATGGGCCCGCTGCCCGGGGCGCCACCGTGAATGGGCACACTACCCCCAGGGCTCCTTGGCTTGGGCGGTGTCCCTTGCCCGGGCGGAGTTTGGTGGAATGGCGGCTCCTCACCCGGGTTGCCGCCCTGTGGTTGCCAGCCCGGGACCTGACCTCGGGGCTGGGGAACCACCGGTTGTTCCTGTGGCCACTGGTGCGTCGGGATCTGCAGCAGGGGCGGGCGTGAGACCGGGTCGGGGACCAGCGCGTGGACCGGTGGCGCCGGAATCGGCACAAGCACCGGCGGGACCACAACTGGAACAGGCACGACCGGAGCGGCCGGCGCCGGGGCCGCCGGAACTGGAGCCGGCGGAGCTGCGGGCAGGGGTGCCGGTGCAGGCGGGTTCAACGGCTTGGGCGCCGCCACTGGGACCGGCGCCTCGATTTTCGGATGCGCGACGGATGCCTCAGGGTTCGGGGGCGCGGGCGCCTGCTCGGCTGGGACGATGAGGTTTTGGCCGGGCGTAGGCTGCAACGCGACCGTGGTGCGGATGCCTACTGCCAGCGCGATCTCCAGCGCCACCACCGCGGTAATACCGGCAACCGCCAACCCGCTGCCGAGCAGCAGGACCGGCTTACGACGCGGTTGACTGTCACCCAGGCTGACGGGTGTGGTTGTAAGGACGGTTTGGGCGTCGGCATCCTCGTCCCGCACAGCGCTGTAGGCAAGATCGCCGTCACCGGGCTCCACATCGGTGGAAACACCACTGACACTGAGGTATTCGGGCTGGACGTACGGATCGACCGCGCCGGTGCCAGGGTCTTGGGCGTAGGCCAGCGCAGCGGTCGACGAGGCGAACAACGGCGCGTTCGCCGAGGCCAGTGCCGCCCCACGGGCCAGCGCCGTCTGCGGCTCTTCCGGCGCGCTTACATCGAGCGAAGTCGCCGACTCCAGTGCCGGCTTGATCGACGCAATGTTGACGCCTGACCCGACCACAAACACACCGCCCGGAGCTAATTCCATCTCCTCTAGCCCGGCTATCATCCCGGTGAGTTGCGCGGTGACCTCGTCGTCAGATACGCCATCGACCTGTTCTTTGTACATATCGACGATGGAACCGTCGGAGGTCTCGACGACAGCCAAAGTCGCGCCCTCAGGCTCGACGAAGAGGACCGCGGTGCGGTCGTAACCCATTGCCCCGCCGACGGATTGAGCCAGCGCAGTCGCGGCCAAAAACGCCGACACCAGCATGACGTTTTCGAGCTTGTAGATGGCCAGCGCGTCGCGCAGCACGGCCGCTTCAACCTGGTCGGTCCAAGTCACTCCGATCGAGGACAGCTGCAGGCCTGCCTCGGCCGCGCCTTCGCGGGTGCCGAGGATGGCAGAGATTACTTGATCAGGCGCGCAGCCGGTGTCCGACTCGTCAGCGGTGGTGAGGACGAACTCGTCCTCTTCGACCGTGACGCCGTCGGCATTTTCGCCCTCCAAAACGACCACCTGGATCGACGACGGTGCCATCGACACCCCGAGCACGATATTCACGACCCCTCCAAGGTTCTTAGCCAGCCATGTCCGCGCGGAGGAGAAAAGCGCAGACCAACTAATAATCGCGCAAAAGTGCTATGTGGGGGCCCTGTTGAACTTAAGTAGATCTTATGAAGTTTTGGTAGGAGCGAGACGGCGTCGGACCCCGCTGACCCTGGTACTTCGAGCCGACGCGAGAACTGCCGTAGGGATGTTCAGCTGGGCTGGTCAATCGCAAGATGCACAGCTGACCGATCTTCATGCCCGGCCAGAGCGTTATCGGCAGGTTAGCGACATTGGACAGCTCCAGCGTGATGTGACCACTGAAGCCGGGATCGATGAAGCCAGCGGTCGAGTGCGTCAGCAGGCCCAGGCGGCCCAGCGACGATTTGCCTTCCAGACGCCCCGCCAGGTCGTCGGGCAGGGTGAAGAGCTCCAGCGTCGAGCCGAGCACGAACTCACCGGGGTGTAGCACAAACGGCTCTCCGTCAACGGGTTCCACCAGGCTCGTCAGCTCGTCCTGCTGTTTGGCAGGGTCGATATGGGTGTAGCGGGTGTTGTTGAACACCCTGAACAAGGAGTCGAGCCGAACGTCGATGCTGGACGGCTGCACCAAGGTGTCGTCGAACGGGTCGATGCCCAACCGCCCGGAGGTGATTTCGGCCCTGAGGTCACGATCTGAGAGCAGCACGCGATGAGCCTATCTGCTGGTGGGCGGGGCGCTGGCTCAGCGGAGGTAGGTTTCCCGACCCGTGGGGTAGCCGCCTCCCGTAGTGGTGACGTGGACGTGGTCGTAGTGGCCCATCCCCATTGCCCGCGTACCATGCGGCGTGTAGTACATGCCGCGCCAAATTGCGTCTTGCATCCCAAATCGATCGGCGTTCTGCAGCACAAAGGCGACGATCTCGTTTCCCAGGGCGATGCCTTCGGCGGAGCCGGGGTTGGGAATCATCACATCGATCGCCAGACCGAGGGGATGCCATGGCAGCGGATCCGGTCGCACGCCACCGATTTCGTGAATCTCGGGGAAAGCCGCACCGATGGCGCGAGCCGCCAGGATGGTTCTGACCTGTAGACCCCGCTCGTTTGCGACTCCAGCGGGCAAAAAGCGGCTGTCAACCCGCAATCTCGAGGCTCGGTCGAACTCGCCTTTAGCCAAACCCACTGCGCCGCCGGACATATCGGCGATCGGTGCTGCGGCCACGATCTCCAGGCAGCACGGCGCAACGTCGCCGACGACCGGCTTGGCGTTGTCGCGGGCGGCGAGTGGATGGACATCTCCCGCCACCGCGAAGAACACGGCGGCCGGGGCGAGGAGCGCTGCCAGGGCTACCGACGGCCTTCGTCGTTCCCGGGGTAATTCATGCCGACCCACGGAAAGCACATTACGACACGATAACGAAAGAATAAATATGCCCGTTTCAGGATCAGGGGGCGGAAATTCTTTCAGCTTGTCTACGAGGGTGAACGCCTACTTAGGTTTACGCCCGAAAAGGTACCGAAGCAGATAGCGGCGTTCGATTCCCGCGCTCGAATGACTTTACGCATCTGCGCGCACCGCCGCCTGTTATTTCGGCGCTGAGGTCACGATCGGACAGCGGCACCCGACGAGCCCGTCTGCCGGCGCGGCGCAGGATGCTAGCCTTCTCAGGCAACCGCGCCGATGTAGTTCAATGGCAGAACATCAGCTTCCCAAGCTGAATACGCGGGTTCGATTCCCGTCATCGGCTCCACGGTGAACAGCGCTAATGCCTGTGAACGCTGGTTCGCTGGGCGAGCCGGTCCCGTAACGGTCCCGTGCTCGACTACGCGACTCAGGCGGATCACCGCGCAAAAGGCACGAAGTCGTCAGCTACCGCTAGGCAAAAATCGCAGCAGTGCGGGTAGTCCGTACATGGCCAGCAACGCCGACGATGCCCGCAATACTGGGCGACGAGGCCGTCCGTGTGGTCCGCGCATCACCGGCTACCCACGCGTCGAGCAGGCGTGAACCGGACAGGCATGGCGTGAATGCCGTTGATCAACGTCGATTGCATCCGCTCGACCGGCCCCGCCAGCTCCATGTGCCTCATTCGGGACAACACCTCAGGCACGAGGGCGGTCGCCTCCACCCGAGCCAGGTTCGCGCCGAGGCAGAAATGCGTCCCACCACCGCCGAACGCTAGGTGCGGGTTCGGCGTGCGGGTGATGTCGAAACCGTCGGGATCGGTGAACTGGGTTCGATCCCGATTGGCTGACGGGTAGAACATCGCCACCCTGTCGCCCTTCTTCACTGGCACCCCGCGTAGTTCGGTGTCCTTCGTGGCCGTGCGGAAGAACGAGTTGACCGGGCTGACGTAGCGCAGCATCTCCTCGACGGCTGTCGACACTAGCGACGGGTCCGCATCCAGCTTCGCCACCTCTCCCGGATTTTCCATCAGAGCAAGGAGTCCCCCGGCGACAAGGTTGCGGGTCGTGTCGCCGCCAGCGTTGAGCAGCAGGATGAAGAAGAAGTTGAACTCCAAATCGGTGAGGCGCTGTCCGTCAACTTCGGCATGCAGCAAAGATGTCGCGATGTCGTCGCCGGGCTGCGTGCGCTTGATGGCGGCGAGTTCGGTGGCGTAGGTGAATATTTCCATCCCGGCCTCCGCGACGCGTGCGTCGTTGACGCGACCGATGTTCGTGATCTCGGTCAACTCGTACAGCCGATAGCCGTCTTCAAGCGGAATGCCGAGCAGTTCGGCGATCACGTAGGACGGCAGCGCCCCTGCGACGTCCTTGACGAAGTCGCACTCTCCCTTCTCGATGACCCCGTCGACCACGTCGCGCGCCATGTCCGCGATATGCGAATTGAGATTGGCGACCTGCCGAGGGGTGAACCCCCTATTGACCAACTTGCGCAGCGCGGTGTGCCGCGGCGGATCCATTGTCAACATCAAAATGCCCCGGCTGTCGGGGGCGGGATTATCGGGACCGTGAACATCGAGGCTCACACCGTCCGTCTCCGACGACCACGTCACGCTATCGCGGGACACGACCAGGACCTCGTCGTAGCCGGTGAGAGCCAGGAATCCCGGTCCATCCTTATACGGGTGCCATGCAACCGGCGCGCGTTCGCGGAGTTCCCGAAATGCCTCGTGAGGCATGCCTGCCACATAGGTGTTGACGTCGGCAAGGTCGACACCGCCAATGCTGATCGCGTCTTCGGTCACGTAAACCTCCCTGCGACAAGCTGCGCATCCCGGACTGGGACAAGCGGATCCAACCATAATGCGTATACAGGCACGTCCACGCGAGATTCCGCTGACTGCCAACCCCCGTCGCATCGGCCCGACCTAACCATGCAGCGGGATCACGTTGCCGCTGTAGCTCGGCGTCGGCGAGGTCCCCAACGCGCCGAGCGCGGCCATGTTGCCCGCGTGGTCGTCGGTATTGATCAGGTGCGCGTAGACGGTCAGCGTGGTCTTGACGTCTCGGTGGCCCATCAACTCCGCGATGTCGATGGGCCGAATTCCCGCCGCGATGCAGAAACTGGCATACGAATGCCTCAAGCTGTGGAACGACTGCGTTGGCGACAGCTTCGTAGCGGGCGTCAGTCGGTTCGCCCGCAACACAGCGGGCCGGAACACCGCCTTGTAGAACGTCGGGTGGCGTAGCGGCTGGGTCCAGTCCAGCACCAGCCGATTCTCGGCCTCGGTCACCGTGAGTTCGGCAAGGGCTTCGGCTTGACGGTGCGCGCGGGCTTTGGCCGCCGCGCTGGGTGTGGTCCCGGCTCCACCCGGTTTGGCCGCTCCTGGCTCGGCGGTCTTCACCGGTACTCCGGTCGGCCGGGGCCGGGTCAACGCCATACCGGGCCACAACGGCGCTGTCGGCTCGTCGCGGCGCGGGTGCTCGGCTAGGTAGTCGCGCAACAGCGCGGTCGTCTCCGGCGTCAGGGACACCCGCCGATTACTGCCGGGCGTCTTCGGGGTCACGTAGACCACCTGGGCTCCCAACGCCCGCGCCGCGCGCTGCACGTGCAAGCTGCCGGGTTTTGCCGGGGCGTTCGGGTTGATCGACGGCTCCGGCAGGTCAACATCGCCAACTTGTAACCCGTCGATCTCCCCCGCCCTCAGACCCGCCCAAGCGGCGACGTGGACCAGCACGTTGTATGGCGAAGGTGTCGCCGCGACGAGCGCCGAAACCTGCGCCGGGGTAAGGAACTGTGCCGGGTCATCGACAATCCCAACCTGCCCGCCCTTGCGGCTGCGTTCGGTCGGGAGCTTTACGTGTTCGGCGGGGTTCTTGGCCAGCCGGCCATCGACCACGGCCTGCTCCAACACCATTCGCACCGTAAAGAACGCGTGCCGCACTGTTGAGGGCCGCTTGCCCGCTGCGGTGAGCCGATTTACCCAGTCCTGGATGTACTCGCGGGCTATCTTGTTCAACGGGTAGTCGCCGAACACAGCGTCAATCCCCAGCGTCTTGCCGTCTCCTTGCCGGGAGCTGGCGGAGGCGAGGGCGTAGCGGTGGTTGTGGTGGGTGGCGCTCTTGAGGTCGGCGCGCGACTCCAACCACCTCGCCGCTGCGTCGCGGAACAGCACCTTGCCCTTGGCCGGGTCGAAGTCCATGCCCGATGCCGTCGCGGTGTCGGCCTTCACCGCGAATGCTTTTGCGTCCTTGCGGGTGCGGAAGCCGCCCCGGGCGCGCTCCTTGCCATCCGGCGCGTACCAGCGCACTACGTATGTCGTTGTACCGGACTGCCTTACGCGCTTCTGTACTGTTGCCATTTTTCTCCTGTAAGTTTGCCTACTACGATACGTAGTAGATGCCCTAGAAACTGTGCACGTTAAGCGGGAGGAGCACCACCACAAAAAACAACCCCTACCCCATCGGGGGTGGTCATGCGATTGCCCCCAATTCGCCTGTAGCCGTGGCACTTTGATAGATGCGTCGCACTGTGCTTGGCTGCCATGTTGTCTTGCCCAGTGGGCTGAGAATGCCCTCGGTGCTCAGCGCGCGAGCGATGCGCTCATACGTCAGGCCTGCGTTGCGATCCATCACGATCCTGCGCACGACGCCAGCTGGTGCCTGGGATCTGCGGCCATTGCGCTCGCCTCGTTGCTTGCGTGCCGCCAATGCCGCCTTGGTCCGCTCGCTAATCAGCCGTCGCTCAAACTGCGCGAACACCGCAAGCATGTGGGCCATTGCTTCGCCTGCGGCCGTCGTCAGATCCACGCCCAGGTCAAGCACGACCAGGTTCCAGCCTTGGCCGCTGGCACGCTCAATTACGTCTGCTGCATTGATGATTGAGCGAGCAAGCCTGTCCATCTTGGCAACTACCAAGCCGTCACCTTGCCCAGTTGCCAGTAGTTGTAACACTTCTCGCAAGTTCTTGTTGATGTACTTGCCGCTTGCGGCCTCGTCGCTGAAGTACTCAACGTCCCAACCACGGCGGGCTGCTTCGGCTTCGATCGCTGCGCGCTGAGCATCAAGACCGTTGTGAGTCAAGGCCTGCTCCTCTGTACTGACTCGCGTGTACGCAAACATCAAGGGCCGCATTGGTTCTGGTTGTTCTGATAGTTCTGATTTTGCTGGCATATCGCCTCCTGGGTTCGGGGCGGAAACGTTCGTATCCGCCTCACGCCCCGAATTTTACGCCAGTCAGCAACGGCAGCACTACATGATTACCTGGTCTTATCTGACCGATGGCAAACTATCGGCACCGCCTGTTCACCCGCCTGGGCAGCTCGGCCATTGCCTCTTCCATGGTCATAAGCCTTGGAACTTCGGGCCCCGTAGGCGATGCCGAAACGTTCCCCCGTCCCGCGCCCCTCTCGGCGGGTCTACGTTCGGGAGCGCGCCGTTGAGGCGGGTTTACGCGCGGCTTACGGGGGCGCGTACCGCTCAGCGGATCGGGGATTATCGCGCGGCCTTGGCTTGCTAGGTGTTCCGCGCGTGAAATATTGGCGACACCAGCAAGGGTGGGCGGCTGCTCGGCCTCTTGCGGCTTTGCGGCCTTGCGGCGCCCACGACCACCACCGCTAACAATGGGGTGGATCTCTGGCGGCAGCATGACGTTAAACGCTGCCTCCGCCTGGGCCGCTTGGTCGAGCGCAATAATTCTGCGTAGCAATGCTTTTCGCCGCACTTGTGGCGCTGCACCGCCGTGCATGGTGCAGACGTTGGCGCCTTTAGCGGCGTACCGACGGCAAGGCTGACCTTCACGCCCGAAATGCTTACTCCTGTTATCCTCGAAATTTCACCCGAGTGCGAGTGCTCCCGGGACGTGAGCCGGTGAGGATCGTTGGTCTTGACTTCGGGGTCCCGGGCAAGGCGACGGCGCCGCG
>Ga0209040_10003593_pt1 | contig 11880 bp, 8 predicted proteins | sample BogFormECP12_OM3_FD_188240 | JGI IMG/M metagenome (GOLD analysis project Ga0209040, IMG submission 188240) | Bog forest soil microbial communities from Calvert Island, British Columbia, Canada - ECP12_OM3 (SPAdes) (version 2) | ecosystem: Environmental > Aquatic > Freshwater > Wetlands > Bog ... | reverse complement strand
GCTCTGCAGTGGGCACGGTGGCTTATATGTCGCCCGAGCAGGCCCGTGGCGACGAACTGGATGGCCGTAGCGATCTGTTTTCGCTGGGCGCGGTGCTGTATGAGATGGCCACGGGGACGATTCCGTTTGGGGGCAAAACCTCGGCTGTGATTTTTCAGGGGATCCTGACCGGCAATCCTGTTCCGGCGGCGCAAATCAACGCATCGATTCCGCCCAAGCTGGTGGAGGTCATTGACAAGGCGCTGGAGAAAGACGCCGAGCTGCGCTATCAGTCGGCGGCAGAGATGCGCGCCGACCTGAAACGGCTGAAACGCGACAGCGATACCAGTCGAAGCTCGGGGACATTCGCGCAGAGCGGAGCCGTAGCGGCGGCACCGCCTTCGTCGCAGACGCCCGCGCCGGTTAGCGCTGCTGTTTCACACGCATCAAGTGGTCGCGTCCTGGTTGAAAATGCCAGGCAGCACAAAGCGCGCGCAGGGCTGGTGACTGTGGTGGCGGTCGCCATTCTGGCAGCAGCGGGCTTTGGCGTGTACTCCCTGTGGAACCGCAGAGACGCAGGGCCCATGCCATTCCAGAACATGAGCATGGAGAAGCTTACGAACACGGGCAAGGTATTGATGGCTACGGTCTCGGCGGACGGCCAATACGTGTTCGATGTCAGCGATGACGGTGGCGGGCGACAAAGCCTGTGGATGCGCCACATCGCCACCGGCAGCAACAAGGAAATCATTTCCGGCACGGAGGCGAAGTACACCGGCCTTACGTTTACACCCGACGGCAGCTACCTGTACTTCTTGCGCATCGAACCGCAACGCCCCTTTATCGGCATCCTCTATCAGATTCCGGTACTGGGTGGGACACCGCGCCAACTGATCGAGGACGTGGACAGCCCGGTCACGTTCGCGCCTGACGGCCAACAAATGGCGTTCGTGCGCAACAGTTCTGCCGAGGCCAATTCGAAACTCATTATCGCGCATGCGGATGGCTCCAACGAGCGTGTACTGGCGACGCTGCCGATTCCCGGTTACTACGATCCGGCATGGTCTCCGGACGGCAAGTCGATTGCCGCTGCGCTGATCGATCCGGGAGGCAAGAGCCTGGGCCGGATCGTTTCTCTCGACGTCAATGAGGGCAAGGAAGAGACGCTGTACGCCGCGACCGCGCACTTGCGGAAGCCCGTATGGACCCCGGACGGGCGCAACATCATCATGATTTTCAGCGACAGCACAACCAAGTGGGACGGCCAGATTGGCGAGATCGACGTTCGCAGTGGCAAATTCCGGCGGATCACCAACGACTTGAACGCCTACAGTGGACAGTCGCTGGCGGTGACTAGAGACGCGAAGCAGTTGGTGGCCATCCAGTCCGTCCTGGAAACCGGGTTGTACGTGATGTCGTCGGATCCCCATTCCGCCGCTCCGCAGGCGATAGATAACCAAGGAGAAGTGGCAGTGGGATGGATCAAGGGCGGACGCCTGCTGGCGCTGGACTTTAAAAGCCACATTTTCACCATGAATGCGGACGGCAGCGACCGCAACGTCGTCTTCCAGTCCGACCTGCCGATTCTGGCGCTTTCTGTGTGTCCAGATGGTGAGCGTGCGCTGTTCTTGACGCCCACCAAGCAAACCAAGGGAATCAACGTCTATCGTCTGGATATCGCCGGTGGAAGAACCACGGAGCTGACTGACGGCAAGTTTGACCAGGCCCCGGTGTGCTCTGCCGACAACAAATTCTTCGTTTACACGGCGCTGGTCAATGGCAAGAAGTCCCTCATGCGCATGCCGCTGGACGGCGGCCAGCCCAAGCGATTATCGGATGATGTTGTCGAATTCGCTGCGGTTTCGCCGGACGGGCAGCAGATTGCAATGCTCGCCATCGAGGGTGAGGGCGTTCATTTCAAGCTTGTGATTAAGGTAATACCGGCGAACGGCGGTGCTCCCATCAAGACGGTCGATGCCCAACCGCTTATCTCCGGCCTGATGCAGTACTCCGGGGACGGGAAGTCCGTCTTCTATGAGATCACAGAAAAAGGCGTATCCAACCTGGTGAAGCAGTCGCTGGACGGCGGAGCGCCTGTCCAGGTGACCGATTTCACCGATCTGGTCGCCTACGGTTATGCCTACGACTGGCCGAACAAGAAGTTGGCGGTTACGCGTGGCAAGTCGAATTCCGACGTGGTGTTGATCAGGCAGCAAGCGGCAGCGCAATAAATCATGACAGCATGGGTTCATAAGCAGAGCGCGAGGTGGCGCGAGCCGGTAATTTCACGTTAAGGTATTGGTTCACGGAGGATTGGATGTTTTGTACTGAATGCGGACAAGCGATGGCGGACGAGGCCAAGTTTTGCGCCTATTGCGGTACCAGGAGAGCTGTCTTGCCTGCGGGGGTAGATGCCTCGTTGGTGCAGACTCCTCCCACTAAACCGGAACCGCCCAGCGTGACTCCGCCTGCACCGCTCCGCACCATCCGCTCAACCGCGGAGATCATGCCGATTCGTACCCCCCTGCCGACAGCCCCGCCGCCCATCGTCCAGGAAGCTGGCAGAATGCAACGGGAAGAAACTGCGCCAAGTCATTCGGTCGTGCCTTGGCCTGGAGAGGAAGCCGCCACTCCCTCGCTGTTTTCGAGGCCGGAGCCTCCCGCGGTCAGTGAACCTGAGCCGGCGAGGCCGACGGCTCCGGCTCGTTCGGCGTATGACGATGTGCCGGCCAAGCCTGCCGAAAATCCAGCAGCGGTTGCTTACGCGTCTGTACCTTTTGCGGCATCGCCGGGCGCGGCGGACGTAAGTCCCAGAAGAAGCAAGATTTCTCCGGTGCTGATCGGAGCCGTGATCGTCGCATTGCTGGCGGTTGGCGGGATCGTGTGGATGTTGCGATCATCGATGTCAGTCGGCGCTAAGCCCGCCAAAGTGGAGATTACGATGTTTCCGGCGACCGCAAAGGTTGTCGTGGGCAAGCCCATCGATTTTGCCGCTACCGTGACCGGTGCTCCCTCCAGCGAAGTGACGTGGAAAGTGGAGGAGGGTGATGATGCCGGACAAATCCAGACGAGGGGCGCTTACGCCAAGGAAGGCGCGATATCCCTTTATTGCACCTATACCGCGCCCAAGACTCCGGGGACGTATCATCTGGTAGCGACCAGTACCGCCGATCCCAGCAAGTCTGCGTCCGCGGAGATCACGGTTGCCGCTAAATAGGTGGCACGAATCGCGGCATGGAACTGCGAAGGCGTTATCTTGCGCAGCACACGGAAGGCTCAGCGAGCCTGCGCTGCCATCATGGCATGGGCTTCGGCGATGCTCCAATCCGGAATCGCGCCTGGTCGGCTGGCCACCAGCGCACCCACAGCGTTGGCGCAGTGTGCGATGCGCTCCGCATCCCAGTTTTGGTTCAGGCCGTGTACAAAGGCGGCCGAGAAAGCGTCGCCTGCGCCCACCGTGTCAGCTACCGTGACGTGATAGCCAGGAGCCTGGCTATATTGGCTGTCTTTGAGGATGGCGCAGCCGCGCTCGCCGAAGGTCACGCACATGGTCCGGCAGCCGAACCGATCGGACCAGCGGCGGCAGAAATTCTCGATCGAGCGGCCCGGACCTTCTGATGCATCCACCGAAGCGTCGAGGGACTCTGCCTCAGAGTCACTGAGCTTGGTGACGGTAGCGAGGGAGGATAGCTGTTCGATGGTCGCCAGGCTCCAGTGGCCCTCGCGCAGGTTCACGTCGTAGAATCGCTTGGCCTTAGGGACGGCCCTCAGCAGCTTCCTGGTCGAGGCCATGGCTTGCGCCGACATATGGAAGAGGGTGCCGAAGTAAATCCAGTTCGGCTGGATTTCGGCTATGCGCTTGAGTTCCCCGTCGTTGAGATCGACGAAGTCATAGGCGACGGGCCGCACGATGCGAAACGTGGGCTTACCTTCCATGTCGAGTTCGACCTCTGCAGTGCCCGTGGGTTTGCCGGGCAGCACCTGCACGAACTCGGTGGACATCCCCCGCGCCCTGAGCAGATCGAGGGTCTTGCGTCCGCGCGCGTCCTCGCCGACGGCGCTGAGCGGAAACACTTCGTGGCCCAGCTTTTGGGAGTGCGCAGCAAAGTTCAGGGGCGCCCCGCCGAGGTATTCGTTCTTGCCGATTACGTCCCAAAGAATCTCGCCGACACTGACGATGCGCACGGGCTGTGCCTCCTGGCTTGAACTCGGGGGGCGGCTGCGATGGTCCAAATAGCCCTCAACCCGAGCGGAGACACTGTAACAGACCGTGGAATATTCGCAAGCGGCGGGCGAGGATAAAGTGGAGCCTTGCAATTGCCGGCAGTAAGTTTATGATCAAATTCTTTCCGGGGCGTGGGAGATGAAGTTTTCCTTCAAGCGGGCTGATCCACAGGTTCTCGACGCCGAACCCACATGCGCGGAGTGTCCCCAGCTAGCGGGAGCTGATATTGCTGGCGTAGTCCACGGTAAGCGCGTCGGGGGCGATTTCTACCAGTTCGTGCGCGCTACTCCGCAGAGAGTTGTGTTCGGGCTGCTGGACGTTGCCGGTTCACACACCGAAAATCGCGGCATCGTAGCGGCGGCAAACGCAACGTTTCGTGAAAAGGGTCCTGCATGTGTAGCCAGCGATGACTTGAATGAGGCCGACGCCATGATGGAGTTCTGCCACGAACTGAACCTCAGCATCCTCCGCGCGGCCGCTGGCGTGCGCACATGCTCGGCCTTTCTGGGCTGCTACAACGAGGAGCTTGGCACCGTGTGTTATATCAATGCCGGGCACACCCCAGGACTGTTGCGCTATGGCTCCGACGTGAGCGAACTGCCGGCCACCGGGATGCCACTGGGGTTGTTCGTGGGTTCGACCTATGAGGCCCCAACCGCGGCAGTTCCAAAAGGCGGCGCCTTGCTGTTGGTGTCGCGTGGGGTAGTGGAGGCAACCCATAAGAAGGAGGAGTTCGGACTGGAGCGGCTCAAGCAGCAATTCGGGCTGACTCCGTTGACTAGCGCGCACGGAGTAGCCTCGGCGGCTCTGCAAGCGGTTCGCCAATTTATGCAGGCAACTGCGACGCAGAATGACCTCACCACGTTGGCGCTGGTGCGGCCGTCGAAAGGCCCTCAGACGTTCTAAGCGTTACACTTCTTAACCGCCGGAATCGCTCCCAGAGCAGCTGTAGCCGCGTCCCTCTGGTACTCTTAAAAGAGATCAATCGTCTGTTTACTTCTGCGTCGAATCGGGAACCAAACCTGTCTCGACCACGAAGTTTCTGATGAGCGCTTTGTCCCGTATGAGATTTCACCGCAAGTTGATGGTCGTTGGGATTCTATTTCTCTGTGCACTTTCAGGGCTCGCCCAGACGCCCACGGCGCAGTCACCCGCCGCTCAGACGCCGGCGGTACAGACTTCTGCTACTCCGTCGCCAGGGGCCGAAACTCCTCAACCGCAAGCCACCGCGGAACCACCGAAGAAGACCGCCGAAGAAATCCTGGAAGAGGAAAAGAAGCAGAGGATGCTGGGTATTGTGCCCATCTATGGCATGACCAACTATAGCTACGCACCCGCATTGACGCCGGGGCAAAAGTTCGACCTGATGATTCGTGCGTATTGGAGCCCTTTCCCTTACCTTTCAGCCGGGTTTCAAGCTGGTCTTAGCCAGGCGTTCGACAATTTTGAGGGCTACGGGCAGGGGGCTTCTGGTTACGGCAAGCGATTCGGCTCGGCTCTGTTGGATGGATTCGATTCTGCCTTTTTTAGCAACTATTTCTATCCCGTTTTGTTCAAGCAAGACCCCCGCTACTTCCGATTGGGTGACAGCAGCACCAAGAAACGTCGGATCGCCTCCGTCATTGAACAGGAATTCGTAACCAAAAAGGACTCGGACCGCAAGCGAACGTTTAGCTACTCGAATGTGCTCGGAGCGCTGACTGCGGGGGGCATTTCCAACGCGTATTACCCGCAGGACGAGCGTGGCTTCGGCCTGACCATGAGCCGGACGGCGGTGTCGTTTGGCTGGGGTATGGTTGGGAATTTTGTGCTCGAATTCTGGCCCGACGTCTCGCGCGGCCTTCGCCACAAACGCAAGCCCGACGATGTCACGGTGAAGTAGCTGCTATCGCGGTTGTTTTAACCTCTCCAAAGCAAAAGACGACAAGTCGACTTTCGTAGGCAGCCCCAGTGCTCGCTGCGCGAGCGCTTCGCCGACGGCAGGTGAGTGCTTGAAGCCGTGGCCGGAACACGCCGAGGCGAACAGGATGTTTCGATTCGCATCCACGTAGTCGATGACGAACTTGGCGTCAGGAGTGACAGTGTACAGGCAGGTTGTGCTTCGCAGGCACAGTCTGTCGACGTCCGGAAATCGCGGTGCGACGTATTCGGAATACATTTCCGCGACGGATTCCTCGCTCACCTCCCGCGGAACCGCGTCCGGGTCCACAGTGTTTCCGTAGAGCTCGGTGGCGATCTTCAATCCTCCCCGCGGACCGTCAATTGCGGGAAATCCATACAGCATGTCTTGCACGCGATTGCCCGTGATCCAGATGAATACGGGGAAGCGCTCGGGCAAGTAGCGTTCGAAATTCTGTTGGAGCGCGAACCAGCATAGCGTCTGCCGATAGACGTGGAAGTCACGGGCGTATTCAGGCGGCAACAGCTCTGCGATCCACGGACCCGCGGTGAGGATCACCTTGGCCGCGGAGCAGCAAGCCTTGTTGGTTTTGACCTCGACGGTGCCGCCTGTCGGCGTAACTTTCAGCACAGTTTCTGACATGCACACCTTGGCGCCCAGTTTCTTGGCCTGCGCGATCTGAGTTTCCACGCAGGCTTCAGGGCGCAGGAATCCTGCTCCCGGCTCGAAGTAGCCGACTTCGCCAGCGGTGAGTCGAAACTGCGGATAAATGCGGTGAATGTCGTCGGTGCTGAGTTGTTGATGCGGGATGCCGAAGTTGTTGGCGGCGTTGATCGTATCCAGCAGGAACGAACTCGATCCGTGATGGTTGCCCTCGACGCCGGGAGAAGCCAGCACCAGTCCGCCGTTGCGGGTCATCAGATTGCGGCCCGTGGCGGCTTCCAGTTCTTCCCAGATTTGATTGGAGCGCAGGACCAGGGGCACGAACTCGCGGCCTTCGCCGATCGCCTGGCGGGTGATCCGGGTCTCGCCGTGCGAGGAACCTTGATCGTGCGGCGGCTCAAAGCGATCGATGCCAATCACTTTTGCGCCCAGCTTCGCTGCCTGGTATAGCGTGGCGCTCCCCACCGCTCCCAATCCAACTACAACAATGTCGGCGACAATAGCCATTCCCGCCATGATGCCACACGCCCCTTGTCACAGCGACAATTTGCGCTCACATGAGAGACTGTTTCCCGGTAACGATCCATGACGATTCGCCAGTTGAGCTCGCGAGTGGTGTATCGCAATACCTGGATGACTGTGCGCGAAGATGAAATCGAGCGCGACAATGGCGAGCGCGGCATCTACGGCGTCGTCGAAAAATACGACAGCGCCATCATCCTTCCCATCGACGGTGACCAGATATATCTGGTCGAGCAATTTCGCTATCCCGTGGGTGTGAATTCGCTGGAGTTTCCCCAGGGCAGCCTGGAGAAGAACGATGTTAATCCGGCAGAGATCGCGCGCGACGAACTGCAGGCGGAGACCGGGCTGGTGGCTGCAAGTCTTGAGTATCTGGGTGAGATCTACATCGCCTGCGGCTATGCCAACCAGAAGACCCACGCATTTGTCGCGACTGGCTTGACGCAGGCTGCGCGGCAGCCTGATGTTGAAGAGCACGACCTTGCAGTGCGCAAGGTGAGCCTTGCGCAACTGCAGCAACTCATCGGCGATAACACCATCAAGGACGCGCAAACCCTGGCAGCCTGGGCGTTCTACCAGGCGCGCGCCGCCGGGCAGGAGCGCGCATGAGACACCGCTCCGAGGCGTGGCAAAAAATCGCTGGCGCGAGCTTCGATGTCTGCGTCATCGGAGGGGGTGCGACAGGCTCGGGGTGCGCGCTGGACGCGCAGCTACGCGGCCTCAGTACAGTGCTGATCGAAGCTGGAGACTTCGCCTCGGCCACCTCCAGTCGTTCGACCAAGCTGATTCACGGCGGCGTGCGTTACCTGCAGGAGGCGGTGACCGACCTCGATCCCGGACAGTACAACGTGGTGAAGCGGGCGCTGCACGAACGCCGCATCATGCTCGACAACGCGCGTTTTCTGGCGCATCCGATGGAATTTCTCGTCCCCTGCTATTCGCGTTGGGACGTTTTCTATTACGGTGTTGGGGTAAAAATCTACGATCGTATCGCTGGCAAGCACAACTTCTTTCCCGGTCGCTATCGTTCACTGAAGGATTCTTTGGCGCGATGGCCGCTCCTGCAGGGCAGTGGCCTGAAGGGGACCATCGCGTATGCCGATGGGCAGTTCGACGATGCCCGTTACTGCGTTGCGCTGGTGCAAACCTTCACGCAGGCTGGTGGCGAGGCGATCAATCATGCCCGTGTCGTCCGTCTGCAACAGGATGCCGGCGGGAAGATCTCCGAAGCCGAAATCGAAGATCAGCTTTCCGGCGCGAAGACCTCGGTGCAGGCGCGCATCTTCGTCAACGCCACCGGCCCGTACTCGGACCAAATCCGAGAGATGGCAAAGCCGGGCGTGGAGAAGCGGCTGCGACTGAGTAAGGGTGTCCACATTCTCTTACCTCTCGACGACCGCACCACCGACGCCGTGGTGGTGCCCAAGACCGACGATGGGCGCGTGATCTTTGCCATCCCATGGCTGGGGCGGCTGCTGGTGGGGACTACCGATGACGAGGTGACTCACGAGGACGAGTTGGTGGTGAAGCGCTCGGAGGTCGAGTATCTGTTGCGGCAGTTGAATCGCTACTTGTCGCGTCCGTTTGCGGTTGAGGACGTTGTGGGTGGGTTCGCCGGTGTGCGTCCACTGGTGAGCCAGGGCAAGGGCGCAGGGACCAAGAAACTGATTCGCGAGCACGAAGTCGAGGTCGATCGCGAGAGCGGCCTGATCAGCGTGCTGGGCGGAAAGTGGACCACCTACCGCGCCATGGCCGAGGACGCGATCAATGCGGTGCAGCAGCAACTCGGTCTGCCGGTGGGCGGGTGCCTCACCCGCGAGCGCCATCTCAGCGGCTCGGAGGGATATATTGCCGATTATCCGCAGACCTTGGCCGCCACCTATGGAGTGGCCGAGCCGACCGCGCGGCACTTGTCAGAAAAATTTGGAACGAACGCCGCCGCGGTGCTCGATCTGGCGCGGCAGCAGCCCGATTTGGTGCAGCTGATTGTGGCGGGATTCCCCGCGATCCAGGCGGAGATTGCCTACAGCGCCCGCAACGAGATGGCGGCCACACTCGACGATGTGCTGGAGCGCCGCACCGGCGTGCAATTTTTTAGCTGGAAGACCGCAATCGCGGCGGCACCTGTCGCCGCCGCAGTGATGCAGAAGGAAATGGGATGGGATGCGGATCACACGCAACACGAAGTTGACGACTATGTCCGCACCATTTCCTCCTGGATGCAGAAGATTGGAGTGGCGAAGGACGAGGCGAAGGCGTAGAACCTTTCTCTTGGGTTGAAATTCAACTGCAGGCAAAGGACACCGAACCATGCCGGACTACGTCGGCGCCATCGATCAGGGCACAACCAGCACACGCTTCATCGTTTTCAGTCGCTTGGGGCAGATTGTTGCTACGGCGCAGAAAGAGCACGAACAAATCTATCCCCAGGCGGGATGGGTGGAGCACAATCCGCCGGAGATTTGGGCGCGCACCCAGGACGTCATCGCGGAAGCCATGCAGTCGAAGGGGCTGAAGGCTAGCGACCTCGCCGCCGTGGGCATCACCAACCAGCGTGAGACCACGGTGGTGTGGAACCGCAAGACCGGACAGCCGGTGTACAACGCCATCGTGTGGCAGGACACGCGCGTCAGCAGCTACGTAGAGGATTTGTCAAAATCCGGCGGGCAGGATCGTCTGCGCGGCAAGACCGGTCTGCCTTTGGCCACGTATTTCAGCGGGCTGAAGATTCGCTGGATACTGGAGAGCGTACCCGGCGCCCGTGCGCTGGCCGAATCCGGCGAGGCCGTCTTTGGCAATATCGACACCTTCCTGCTGTGGAATTTGACCGGAGGGCCTAACGGCGGCATTCACGTGACCGACGTGACTAACGCCAGCCGCACCCAGTTAATGAGTCTCGAAACTCTGGCGTGGGACGAAGAGATTCTCAGCCTATTCAATATTCCCGCCGCTATGTTGCCGCGCATTGTTTCCAGTAGCGAGGTGTACGGACATGTTGCGACTGGACCGCTTGCGGGCGTTCCGCTGGCAGGAGACCTGGGGGACCAGCAAGCCGCGCTGGTGGGGCAAACCTGCTTCGAGCCTGGGCAGGCGAAGAACACCTACGGCACTGGCTGCTTCCTGCTGATGAACACGGCACGCGAGCTGGTGCATTCGAAGTTCGGCTTGCTCACCACCGTGGCGTATCAGTTCGGCAAGAATCCGGCCAACTATGCGCTGGAAGGCAGCGTGGCCATCACGGGCGCGCTGGTGCAGTGGCTGCGCGACAACCTGAACCTTATCCGCAACAGCACCGAGGTCGAGACGCTGGCGCGGCAGGTGGAAGACAACGGCGGCGTTTACTTCGTGCCGGCCTTCTCCGGACTGTATGCGCCCTACTGGAAGTCCAGCGCGCGGGGTGTGATTTGCGGGCTGACGCGTTACGCGAACAAGTCGCACATCGCACGCGCCGTGCTGGAGGCGACCGCCTTCCAGACCCGCGAAGTGGTGGAGGCGATGGAGAAGGACTCGGGCATTCAGCTCGACGTGCTGCGCACCGACGGCGGCATGGTCGAGAACGATATGTTGATGCAGTTTCAGGCCGACATCCTCGACCGCCCGGTGGTGCGCCCGGCCATCAAGGAGACGACCGCGCTGGGCGCCGTCTATGCGGCGGGGCTCGCGGTGGGTTTTTTCCGCGACCTCGACGACCTGCGTGCGCAATGGTCGGTGGACAAGACCTGGAACCCCGGCATGCCGGGGGAGAAGCGAGAGCGCATCTACCACATGTGGAAGAAGGCGGTCACGCGCAGCTTCGACTGGGTGGAGGATGAGGGCGGGAAATAGCGCAGGTTTGTAGTTGCTGTGGGTAGAGCAGGCCTTTAGGCCTGCGTAAGAGTTTCATTGTGAAGATCGAGCCCCGCGGGGGCGGCACAAGTTTGTAAAGTCATGCTGTGCCTACGGCGCTCGGATCTTAATAGATGGCGCTACTGCGGGCCTGAAGGCCCGCTCTACAGGGAGAACGAAGCAATTATGACTTCACCTTTCGTGGGCGAGTTTGCGGGAACCCTGGTGCTGATCCTGCTGGGCGACGGCGTGGTGGCCAACGTCCTGCTGAAACGCTCGAAAGCCGAGGGCGCGGGCTGGATGGTCATCACTACGGCATGGGGGTTCGCCGTGCTGTGCGGCATCTTCACCGCCATTGCGTTCGGCAGCGCGGATGCGCACATCAATCCCGCGGTGACGCTGGCCTTTGCCATCACCTCGGGCAGCTACGCGAAAATCGTTCCTTACTGGAGCGCGCAATTTCTTGGAGCGTTTACGGGAGCGACCTTGGTCTGGCTGTATTTCCTGCCGCACTGGAAGCTCACCGACGACCAGGGCGCGAAGCTGGCCGTCTTCTGCACCTCGCCCGCGATCCGTCACTATCCCGGCAACATTTTTTGCGAAGTCATTGGCACGATGCTGCTGATCGTGGTGGTGGCCGCGATCGGCTCAAAGGCCGTGGCTCCCACCGGACTGACGCCCGGTCTCGGTCCTTACTTCGTCTCCGCGCTGGTGTGGGGGATTGGGTTGTCGCTGGGCGGGACCACTGGCTACGCCATCAATCCCG
>Ga0209040_10003592_pt1 | contig 11881 bp, 10 predicted proteins | sample BogFormECP12_OM3_FD_188240 | JGI IMG/M metagenome (GOLD analysis project Ga0209040, IMG submission 188240) | Bog forest soil microbial communities from Calvert Island, British Columbia, Canada - ECP12_OM3 (SPAdes) (version 2) | ecosystem: Environmental > Aquatic > Freshwater > Wetlands > Bog ... | reverse complement strand
CGAGCCCGCCCTTGGCCACCGCCGCGGCCACCAGCCCCGCGAAGGCGAGCAACGAGCCGACCGAAAGATCAATGCCTGCGGTCAAAATCACGAAGGTCATGCCGACCGCCAAAAGGCCGGTGATCGAAACCTGCCGCATCACGTTGAAGAGATTGATCGAGGACAGGAACCTCGGCTCGATGACGGCGAACAGCACCATCAGCGCGACGAGGAACAGGGTCGGCGCGAACCTGGCGACGAAGCCGAAGACGTCGAGGCCGCCAGCCTGGCTCGGTTCGGCTACTCTCGTGTCGGTCATCACGCGCCTCATGAAGCCCGGACGCGCGCGTCGGCCGCGCCGTCGTGGAAGGTCATCATCGACATCAGGATTTCCTGCGTCGCGTCGTTGCGGGCGATCTCGCCGGTCACCCGGCCCTCGCGCATGGTGACGATGCGGTCTGAGACGGCAAGGATTTCCGGCAATTCGGAAGAGATGACGATGACGGCGATGCCGGACTTGGCCATCTCGATGAGCAGGTTGTGAACTTCGACCTTCGAGCCTACGTCGATGCCGCGCGTCGGCTCGTCGACGATGAGGATCTTGGGCCTCAGCGCCAGCCAGCGCGCCAGCACGACCTTCTGCTGATTGCCGCCGGAGAGGAGGCCTGCGAACTGATCTGGGCCCGCCATGCGGATCGAGAGCAGGCGGCGGAATTCTTCGACGAGCGCATCCTCGCGGCCCTCGTCAATGAACCAGCCGGCGCGGCTGATCTGGTCTTGCGCCGCTATCGTGATGTTGGTGCGGATGGCGAGGCGAAGGAACAGCGCCTGTTTCTTGCGGTCCTCCGGCACGAGGCCAATCCCGTGCAGCATCGCGTCGCGCGGGCCGGCGAACGACACGGCCTTGCCGTCGACGCGGATCGCGCCGTGATCGAACTTGTCGGCGCCGAAGATCGCCCGCGCGGTCTCGGTCCGGCCGGCGCCGACGAGCCCGGCGAGGCCGAGAATCTCGCCCTTGTGGACGCGAAGCGAGACGTCGACGAGTTCGATCGCGTGCGGATCGCGGGCGGTGCGGCGCCGCGTGAGGCCCTCGACCTCGAGCGCGACCGGCCCGTGCTCGGGGATCGGCCGCTCGCCGTAAAGCGCGCCGACGTCGCGTCCGACCATCATGCGGATGATCGCGTCGACAGTGACGTCGGCGACGGCCCCCGAGCCGACGTAATGTCCGTCGCGCAGCACAGTGAACCGGTCGCAGAGCCGGAACACTTCTTCCAGCCGGTGGGTGACGAAGATGATCGACAGGCCCTCGGCCTTGAGGGTCCTGATGATTCGAGCGAGATTCGCGACTTCCGCTTCGCTGAGCGCCGATGTCGGCTCGTCCATGACGATGAGCCGCGAGCGCATGGAGAGCGCCCGCGCGATCTCGACGAGCTGCTGCTCCGCGACCGAGAGATCGCGAACCGGCGTCATCGGGTCGCGCTTGAGGCCGATCTTGTCGGTGATCGCGCGGGTGTCGTCGATGAGGCGCCGCCAGCTGATGAAGAGCTTCGAGCCTGGTTCGCGGCCGATGAACACGTTCTCGGCGATTGTCATGTCGGGGGCGAGGGTGAATTCCTGATAGATCGTGACGATGCCCGCGCGCTGGGCGTCGTGGGGCGTCGCGAACGCGACCGGATCGCCATAGAGCTCGATTTCGCCCGCGTCCGCGCTGTGCGCGCCGGACAGAACCTTGAGCAGCGTCGACTTGCCGGCGCCGTTCTCGCCAAGCAGGGCGTGGATCTCGGCCTGGCCGACTTCGAGATGGACGTCCCCGAGCGCAAGCACGCCGGGGAAGCGCTTGCTGATCCCGGTCATTTTGAGGATCGGACGGTTCGCGGGTTCGGGAGGCGCAGGCGGCTGCGCCAACGCACTTTGCATTCGCTAGGACTCGATGGCGGAAGCGGCGCTTTGGAGAAGAGCGCGCCGCTGACGGCGCGCCCTCTGGACCGCGCGGGTCATTTGACCTCGTCGAGGCGTTCCGCGTCCTTGAGGTTGTCCTTGGTGATCGCCGCCGGCGTGATCAGATTGATCTGCTGATCTGGCTTCTTTCCGCTCTTGATGTAGTCGGTCGCGATCTGCACCCCCCACGCGCTCTGCTTGCCGGGGAACTGCTCGATCGTGGCGGTCATCTCGCCGTCGCGCACCTTCGCCAGCGCCTCGGGCAGAGCGTCGAAGCCGATGATGGCGAGCCCCTTGAGGTTGCGGCCCTTGACCGCCTCGATCGCGCCGAGCGCCATGTCGTCGTTGGCGGCGACGATGACTTGCGGCGGGGTCGCCATGCCCGCGAGCATCGCCTCGGTCACCGAAAGGCCCTTGTCGCGTTGAAAGAGCGCGGTCTGCTCGAACACGATCTTGTATTTGTCGCCCGCCTTGTCGAGCACGTTGTGCAGGCCCTTGTTGCGGTCGATTGCCGGGCTCGCGCCGGGCTGACCCTGCAAGTTGGCGATCGTCGCTCCGTCGGGGAACAGCTTGAGGATGAGGTTGCCTTGCGCCTCGCCGCCCTTGACGTTGTCGGCGCCGACGTGGCCGAGAATGCCCGTCACCGACGGCACCCGCCGGTCGACTGTGACGACCGGCACTTTGGCGTCGACCGCCTCTTGCAGCGCCGGCGCCATCGCGTTGACGTCGATCGGGCTGATCACGATGCCTTTGACGCCCTTGGTCAGCGCCGCCTCGACGTCCGCAGTCTGTTTAGGCGCGGAGTTCTGCCCGTCACCCTCGATCGTGGTGAGGCCCTGCTTGGCCGCCTCGGCCTCGAACGCCTTCATCATGTGGACGAAGAACGGAAAGTTCATTCCCGGAACGGAGACCAGGATCAACGGTTTGTCGTCGGCGAACGCCGGTGCGGCGAGCGCCATCGCCATGAGGCCGGCGGTTGCAATTCGGCGAGTGATGCGCATTTAATTTCCTCCCTTGAGCCAGCCAGAGCTGACATGTTAGCCGGCGGCGTGGAACCATGTCCGAAATCGCCGCCGTCGACAAGGGCGCGCGCACGGCCGCCACTCGACAAATCCCGGCAAAATGTGAACATTGCGGGGCCGCCGGGTGCTTCGCCGCTTCCGGGCGCAAGGAGGGAGACCCCATGGCGATCAATCACGCCGAATTGCGCGCCTGGCTCGAAGCCAACTGCCCGCCCGAGATGCGCGAGCCCGCGGGTGAAGACGACATCTGTTGGGGCGGCCGGCGCTGGGTCTTTCAGTCAGAGGCGCAAAGGCTTTGGCTCGAACGTTGCGCCGCGCGCGGCCTCACCGTGCCCGCCTGGCCTAAGGAATACGGCGGGGCAGGTTACTCGCGCGATGACGCGGCCGTTCTGGCCGAAGAAATGCGGCGCATCCACGCTCGCCCGCCGCTGGTCAGCTTCGGCATTTGGATGTTGGGTCCGGCGCTCCTCAAATTCGGCTCGCCTGAACAGAAGGCGACGCACTTGCCGCGCATCGCGCGCGGCGAAATTCGCTGGTGCCAGGGCTATTCCGAACCGGGGGCCGGCTCCGACCTTGCTTCGCTGCGCACCAAGGCGGAGGATCGGGGCGATCATTTTCTCGTGAACGGCCAGAAGATCTGGACGTCCTACGCCGACAAGGCGGACTGGATTTTCTGTCTCGTGCGCACCGATCCGCAGGCAATGAAGCAGAAGGGCATTTCCTTCTTGCTCATCGACATGGCCATGCCGGGGGTCTCGACCAAGCCGATCGTGCTGATCTCGGGCAAATCGCCGTTCTGCGAGGCCTTCTTCGACAATGTCGAGGTTCCCAAGGAAAACCTGGTGGGAACGCTCAATCGCGGCTGGGACGTCGCCAAATACCTCCTGACCCATGAGCGCGAGATGATCGCGGGCGGCGGCAATCTCTACGACATCCACGCCCTCGACCGGGCGGCGTCGGCGAAGGCGCACGGCGCAAAGCTCGCCGATCCGATCCTGCGCGCCGAGATCGCGCGCGCGGCGATCGACACCTATGCCTCCGAGGCGACGCGGCAGCGCTACCTCGCCGAGGCCGCGAACGGTGGCGAGATCGGCGCGCGCTCGGCGCTGCTCAAATATGACGGCACCGAGCTCAACAAGCGGCGACACGAGCTCATGATGTCGCTCGCCGGCGCTGAGGGCCTTTATTTCGACGGCAATCTCGGGCCGGCGCAGGACATCGCGCGGGGCTGGTTGCGCTCCAAGGGCAATTCGATAGAGGGCGGCACGTCGGAAATCATGCTCGACATCGTCGCCAAGCGGCTGCTCGAGCTCCCCGCGGATTGAGGCGGCCGATGCTGCTGTTGAGCGAGGAACAGAAGCTCCTGATGGAGAGCGCGCGCGGCGCGGTGACCGCGAGGGCGCCGGTCGCCGAGTTTCGCCGGCTGCGCGCCGACTCCAGGGGCGAGGGTTTCTCCCGCGCCTTCTGGCGCAGCTGCGTCGAACTTGGCTGGACGGGCGTGCTTGTTCCAGTCGAGTACGGCGGCATCGATTTTGGCGTGGTCGGCGCGGGATTGGTGGCGCGCGAGATGGCGCGCGGTCTTGCGCTATCGCCCTTCCTCTCGACTTCCGTCTTATCGGCGAGCGCGCTTGCTCGCGCCGGCTCGGCGGCGCAGAAAGCGGACTGGCTGCCGAGGATCGCGCGCGGCGAGGCGGTCGTCGCTTTGGCGCTCGACGAGGGCGCGCGGCCCGGCGCGATCGCGGCGAAAGCGACGCGCACGGCGTCGGGCTTTCGGCTCGACGGCGTCAAGCACCTCGTGCTCGACGGCCAGGCCGCCGACGCGATGCTGATCGCGGTGGAGTGCGAGGGTCAAGCGGCGCTGCTTCTGGCCAAGGCCGACGCGACGGGCCTCTCCCGCGACGCGCGCACGCTGGTCGACGGCCGGCGCGTCGCCAGCCTGAGGCTCGACGGCGTTTCCGTCGACGCCGACGCGCGCCTGGCGGGCGGCGCGGCGACGATCGAGGACATCGTCGACATCGGTCGCGCGGTCGTCTCCGCAGCGCTCTGCGGCGTCGCCGAGGAGGCGTTTTCGCGCACCGTGCGCTATCTCAAGGAGCGGCGCCAGTTCGATCGCCGGATCGGCAGCTTCCAGGCGCTGCAGCACCGCGCCGCGCGCATGCATATCGAGATTGAGAACGCGTGGTCGGCAAGCCTGAAGGCGATGGAGTCGATCGAGGCGCGGTCGAATTCCGCCGCCCTGGATGTCGCGATCGCCAAGGCCAAGGCGAGCGAGGCCGCCTGCGCCGCCACGGCGGAGTGCCTGCAAATGCATGGCGGCATCGGGATGACCGACGAATTCGACATCGGCCTTTTTCTCAAGCGCGCGCGTGTCGACTCGGTGCTGTTCGGCGACGCCGCGTTTCACGCCAATCGGGTCGCGACAATGCTGGGCTATTGAGGCGGCGGGCGGCTCTCACGCAGCTTCGATCGCCATAGCGGTCGCCTCTCCGCCGCCGATGCAGAGCGAGGCGACGCCGCGCTTCAAGCCGCGTGCGCGCAGCGCGGCGATGAGGGTGACGAGGATGCGCGCGCCCGAGGCGCCGATCGGATGGCCGAGCGCGCAGGCGCCGCCGTTGACGTTGACCTTGTCGTGGGGCAAGCCAAGATCGCGCATCGCCGCCATGGCGACGACTGCGAAGGCCTCGTTGATCTCATAGAGATCGACCGACGAGGGCGCCCAGCCGGTCTTGTCGAAGAGCTTCCGCAGCGCGCCGATCGGCGCGGTCGGAAAGTCCTTGGGCGCGGCTGCATGGGTCGAGTGCGCGACGACCCGGGCGAGCGGCTTTGCGCCGCGCTTATCGGCCTCGCTCTCGCGCATCATGACGAGCGCCGCGGCGCCGTCGGAGATCGAGCTCGAATTCGCGGCGGTCACCGTCCCGCCGTCGCGAAAAGCGGGCTTCAGCGTTGGAATTTTTTCGGGGCGCGCCTTGGGCGGTTGCTCGTCGGTCGCAACAAGCGTCTCCGACTTGCCCGCCTTCACGCTGACCGCTGCGATCTCCCAGGCGAAATCGCCGTTCTTGATCGCGCGGTTGGCACGCTCGAGCGACGCAAGCGCGTAAGAATCCTGCTCGGCGCGCGTGAACTGGTAGTCTTGCGCGCAATCCTCGGCGAAAGTCCCCATGAGGCGCCCCTTGTCGTAGGCGTCCTCGAGGCCGTCCAGAAACATGTGGTCGATGGTGCGGCCATGGCCCATGCGGTAGCCGGTGCGCGCGCGGTCGAGCAGATAGGGCGCGTTGCTCATGCTCTCCATGCCGCCGGCCGCCACAACGGCGGCGGAGCCGGCGCGCAGAAGGTCATTGGCGACCATCGCCGCCTTCATGCCCGAGCCGCACATCTTGTTGATGGTCGTCGCGCCCGCGGCGAGCGGCAATCCTGCGCCGATCGCCGCCTGCCGCGCCGGCGCCTGGCCCTGGCCCGCCGGCAGCACGCAGCCCATGAGGATTTCATCGACGCTGTCGGCGGCGATCCCGGCCCGCTCGACCGCGGCCGACATCGCGCGCGCGCCGAGCGCCGGGGCGCTTACGTCCTTCAGATCGCCGAGAAAGCCGCCCATCGGCGTGCGCGCCGCCCCGACGATGACGATGGCGTCAGCCGTGGTCATGTCTTGCTCCGTCCCGGTTCGCCGCCTGACTATCGCGCGCCGGCGCACTTTGTGTAAACTCCTTGCATGAGCCTTTCGAGCGAAGAAATCGAACGCTACGCGCGCCAGATCGTCCTGCACGGCCTCGGCGGCCCAGGACAGAACAAGCTCAAGGCCGCGCGCGCGCTCGTCGTTGGCGCTGGCGGCTTGGGGTCGCCCGCGCTGCAATATCTGGCCGGCGCCGGCGTCGGGACGCTCGGGATCGTCGACGACGACGACGTTGCGCTCTCCAACCTGCATCGCCAGATCATCCATGGGACCGGCGACGTCGGGCGGCCGAAGACGGAGAGCGCCGCCGCGGCGATTGCGCGCATCAATCCGCATGTCGCCGTCGAGCCGATCGCCCTGAGGCTCAACGCATCCAACGCCCGGCCAATCGTCGCGCGCTTCGATGTCGTGCTCGACGGCTCCGACAACTTCGCTACCCGCTACGCGCTTTCCGACGCCTGCTATTACCAGCGCCGCCCGCTCGTCTCCGCCGCGCTCGGCGAATTCGACGGCACGCTGACGACGCTAAAACCCTACGAGAAAGGTCCGGACGGCAGACCCAACCCGACCTATCGCTGCCTCTTCCCCGACCCGCCCGAGCCGGGGACGATCCCGACCTGCGCGGAGGCCGGCGTGTTGGGGGCGCTCGGCGGCGTTCTCGGCTCGCTGATGGCGCTGGAGGCGATTCGCGCAATTGTCGGCGGCTTCGAGGACGGCGACAAAGGGCTCGTCGGGCGGCTCCTCATGATCGACGCGCGCGCGATGCGCTTCGAGACGTTGCGCTACGGCTGGGACGAGGCCAATCCGCTAAGCGGGTCGAGAGCTTCGCTGGAAGCCTTCGCGACGCGCGAAAGTTAGCAGTCAAAGGCTGGCGCTTGCGACCGCGGATGACCGCCGGACTCCAGCGAGCGGCCGGAGTAAAACGCATCATTTACGGCGATTGACGGGTCATAGATTCGACAAACGAGAGGCATAAAAGCACGGCAGTTCCTGGGCTACAGACTAACTAATCTGAGCGAAGCTCGGAGCAACCACGGATTGGTCCGCCATGACGCGCTCGCTATGGGCGATTCTCGGGGCGTTGGTCATTGTCGCCCTTGGATGGTTCTTCTGGCCGACCGGCAACCAGACAACAATGGCTCCGCCGGCGCCCCAACCCGCCGCACAAGCGCCCTCTCCTCCACCCGCCGCGCAAGCGCCGCCCGCCGCTTCGACAGCTGAGCAGACGCCGGCTGCCGCCCCCGCCGCGCAGGCGCCCGCCGCATCGACGGCTGAGCAGGCGCCGGCTTCCGCCCCCGCCGCGCAGGCGCCTGGCGCTTCGGTGGGCCAAGCTGGCGACGCGGGCGCCGCCGCCAATGACAAGGCGACGAACGAACTGGCGTCTCTCAAGCCAGGGTTCATCCCGAAGGACCTGATCACCGCGCTAAACGACTCGGTGATAAACTTCCCGACGGGCAGCGCCGAGGTCCCGGCCTCGATAACCCGCTTTCTAGAAAACGCAGCCAGCGACCTCAAGCAAGTCCCCAAGGGCTACGTGCTGGAGATTGCCGGCTATACGGACAATACCGGCGACGCGGCGATCAATCTTGAACTGTCGCAGAGACGCGCGGACGCGGTTCGCGATGCGCTGATCAAGGCTGGAGCCGATCCGGACATATTGCTTGCAAAGGGCTACGGCAGCGCCGATCCGATCGCCAGCAACGACACGCCCGAAGGACGTCTGCGCAACCGCCGCATCGAGTACCATGTCGTGCAGGAGCCCTGACCGATTGCGGCCCGGGGAAATCGGGCCCTTTCAAGGCGCGACCTGTGGTTCGAGCGAGGAATCGCCCCCGACGCGCTCGGCACGCGAACGTGACCGCGCTCAAATCCTCAAAGGCGCGGCCATCCTTAAAACGAAGCCCCTCAGACGTCGTCGTAGCCGCCGCCCCCGTCGCCGTCATGAGACGAGTCGTCCGAGCTGTCGAAGGTTGAGTCATCCAGCTGGTCAAAGTTGGCGTCCTGGACGCCGGGCGCGCCGGGATCGAACTGCTGGAAGTCCGCGTTGCCTCGATCGGGCGCCCCCTCGAAGATGTTGACCGTCTCATTGCCGCCGCCCGGGACTCCGCCGCCGAACAGCCCCGCTCCGCCAATGCCGCTTCCGCCGAAGAGGCCGCCGCCCGCATGGCCGCCGAACAGGCCGCCCAGGAGATTGCCGAGCGCGACGCCGCCCGCGACGCCCGCCGCCGTCGAGGCGGCGTTCTGAAGGAAGCCACCGCCACGTGGCTGAGGCGGAGCGCCCCAGGGACCGGGCTGCGGCGGATAGCCCTGCGGCTGCGGCGGCGGAGCAGGATAGCCTTGGGGCGGCGGGGGCGGAGCGTAGGCCGGCCCCGGCGCAGGGGCCGGCCCGCGCTGATAGGCCGACGCGTCATAGCTCGGCCGGGGCGAGGCGGCCGGCGCTCCGCCGCCGAAGATCGTCTTCCCGAGATTGCCGAGGAAACTGCCGTGTTCCTGGCTCTGCTCGGCGCCCTGGCGCGCTGCCGCCTCGAGTTCGGCGATACGATGCGCCGCCGCCTCCAAGGCGCGCTGCTGCACGAGCACCGTTTGGGACAGGAGGTAGGGCGCGAACGGCGCGGCGCGAACCGCATCGTTGATGAAGTCTTCCGCCTCGGCGTCGCGCGGCGTCGCGCCAGCCGGTTTTACGCGCTCGAAAAGGTCGGCGAGCATCTGGCGTTCTTCGGGGGTCATATCGCTCTCCCTCACGGGCCGGATCGGCCGCGCCGGGCATATAGCGACGCTTGCGGCCAATCCAAGACTTCGGCCAGCGTTTTTCGCTTCGATCAGGCGCATTCGAAAGCGGAGTCCAGCAGAGCGCGGCGCGCCTTTACTCAGGCTTGCCGATCGTTTAGGCCACGGTCGCAAATGGCCCCGGCGCGGCTTATTGTCGCTGCGCCGGGGCTTCGCTCGTTTGAGGAAGGCTGGAGAGCAATCAACGATGGCCAACGTTGTTGTTGTCGGCGCCCAGTGGGGCGACGAGGGGAAGGGCAAGATCGTCGATTGGCTGTCGGTCGGGGCCGACGTCGTCGTGCGCTTTCAGGGCGGCCATAACGCCGGCCATACGCTGGTGATCGACGGCAAAACTTACAAACTCGCGCTGCTTCCGTCTGGCATCGTGCGCCCCGGGAAACTGTCGATCATCGGCAACGGCGTCGTCCTCGATCCTTATCATCTCGTCGAGGAAATCGAGAAGCTGCGCGGCGAGGGTGTCGAGGTGACGCCGGCCAACCTCAAAATCGCCGAGAACGTCCCGCTCATCCTGTCGCTGCATCGCGAACTCGACGCCCATCGCGAATCGGGGAACGCCCGTGGAACCAAGATCGGAACCACCAAGCGCGGCATCGGCCCGGCCTACGAGGACAAGGTCGCCAGGCGCGCGATCAGGCTGATGGACCTCGCCGACCCGGACGCGCTCGACGACAAGATCGATCGCCTGCTCGCCCACCACGATCCGCTGTGCAGGGGCCTCGGATTGCCGGCGCCGAACGCCGCGGCCGTTCGCGACGAATTGGTTGCGGTCGCGCCCAAGGTTCTGCCGTTCATGGCCCCGACGTTCGAAATTCTCGACGTCGAGCGGCGCGCGGGCAAGCGCATCCTGTTCGAGGGCGCGCAGGGCGCGATGCTCGACGTCGATCACGGCACGTACCCGTACGTTACGTCCTCCAACACAGTCGCGGCCAATGCGGCCACGGGCTCCGGGCTCGGGCCCAGGGCGATCGGCTATGTGCTTGGCATCGCTAAGGCCTACACGACGCGCGTCGGCGGCGGACCTTTCCCGACCGAGCTCAACGACGATATCGGCCGCTTGATTGGTGAGCGCGGCCGCGAATTCGGCACGAACACCGGGCGGCCGCGCCGTTGCGGCTGGTTCGACGCGGTGCTCGCGCGTCAGGCGGTCCGCACCTGCGGCATCGACGGCCTCGCGCTGACGAAGCTTGACATTCTCGACGGCTTTGAGACCATCAAGGTGGCCACTCGCTACCGCCTGAACGGCGAGGAGATCGACTATCTGCCGGCCTCACAATCCGCGCAGGCGCGCGTCGAGCCGGTTTATGAGACGATCGAAGGCTGGAAGGGGGCGACCAGCAGGGCGCGGTCATGGGCGCACCTGCCGGCGCAGGCGATAAAATATGTGCGCCGAATCGAGGAACTGGTCGGCGCGCCGGTCGCCTTATTATCGACGAGTCCAGAGCGCGACGATACGATTCTTGTGCATGATCCGTTTCAGGACTAAGGGACTTTTCGCGATTTCCTGCAGAGCGGTTGAGCGGACGCTTTATGGCTGATTATCATTCGCTGCTCATGCGAGCCGTCGCGAATTTGCCGAACGCAGGCACGCCGGCGACGCGTGAGGCGATCTATGGCCGCGCGCGCAAGGCCCTGCTCGAACAGCTCAGAAGCTTGCGTCCGCCGTTGCCGGAGAGCGACATCGGGCGCGAAGAGAGCGCGCTCGATGCGGCGATCGCCCAAATCGAGGCGAGGTTCGCGCCGCAAGTGGAGGGTGCGCCGTCCGTGGCGCCCTCGGCGGCTGCAGGGTCGCCCGGCCCTCCGTCGGCGGGCAAGACGACCGCCGCCGCGACGTCGCCTTCGCCGAAGCCCGCGACGCCGAATGCGCCGCCTCAACCCCCCACGTTCCAGCGCTCCCCCGCGCCCGCGGCGCCGCATGGCCCCTCGACGCCGGGCGCTCCCACTGCGTCCGCGGCCTCGCAGCGCGCCCCTTCCCCCACGGCGCCGCAAAGCCCGCCGGGGCCGTCGCCAAGCGCGCCTGTCCAATCCGCCGTCCCGCAGCGGCCTTCGCCGGGGGCGCGGGCTCAAAGCCAGCCGGCGCCGAGCGCGACCCCTCAACCCCCAATTTCGCCGGCGGGAAAGCCCGCCGCCGTCGCCCCAGTGGGCGCCGCCTCCCCTCCGCCGGCTCGGCCCGTGCCCGTCGCCACAGCCGTGAAGCCGCCGCAGCCGGTCGTCGGACCGAAGGCCGGCCCGGCCGCGCCCGTGGTCGCGGCGAAGGACGCCAAGGAGGAAAGTTCGCCGGCGGCGTCGCCGCTTGACCTGACGAAGGCGGTCAGGTCGACGAAAGCGGACGACGGGCACGCCTCCGGCGCGCCGCCCGTCGTCGTGACTCGTCCCGACGAGCCCGTGCAAGCGGTCGGGGCGCCGGAAGTGCCGAGCGAGGTCGACCGCCCCGGCTCGGCCGCGCGACAGGATTTGGGAGGCCAGCGCCCCGTTGCGCCAGGCGTCGACG
>Ga0209040_10003589_pt1 | contig 11891 bp, 12 predicted proteins | sample BogFormECP12_OM3_FD_188240 | JGI IMG/M metagenome (GOLD analysis project Ga0209040, IMG submission 188240) | Bog forest soil microbial communities from Calvert Island, British Columbia, Canada - ECP12_OM3 (SPAdes) (version 2) | ecosystem: Environmental > Aquatic > Freshwater > Wetlands > Bog ... | reverse complement strand
GTTGATAATTGTTTCTTGTGATACCGTTCTATACGCTTTGATTTGGTCTCCTAACTCCTTCACGTGGGAGTTAATTGCTTGTTTGCTTGGTTTAATTATGGTTTTAAATCCAAGCAGTTTTCCATTTGACTTCTTTCCTGAGTGTGTTTTCCCGACCGCATATTGTCGTATAGCAAAACCGAGAAAGGTGAACCCAATATTTCCTTCATATTTATTCAGCGTATGTCGTATACTTGTTTTTTCTTTATTGAGTTCCAGTCCTATCTCTCTTAGTTTTTCGGTCACTCTTTTTGCTGCTTCCTCAAGTTTCTCTTTATCGGAGTACATGATGATAAAATCATCCGCATATTTTACGAGGATTGGTTTTTCTTCCCCCGCTTTATATTTTTTTTCGCTATTTCTTCTATACCATGTAATGCGATATTTGCTAAAAGAGGGGAGATAACCGAGTTTTGCGGGGCACCTTTTTCTGTTTCAAGAAATTCCTGGCCTTCCAGGACTCCTGCTTTCAACCATGCCTTTATTAGTTTCCGTATTGCCGGATAGGTATGGATTTTTTCTAAGAGTGCTTGATGATCAATATTATCAAAACAGCCTTTTATATCTGCATCAAAAACATATTTTGGTTTTTGTCTGATGGTGCTAAATATATGCTCAATTGCATCATGTGCTGACCTGCCAGGTCTAAAACCGTAGCTACGAGGTTCAAATCTAGCTTCCCATTCGGGTTCCATTACAATTTTGATAAGCGCTTGTAGAGCCCTATCCTGAATAGTAGGAATTCCCAGGGGTCTTTTACTTGTTTTACCCGGCTTTTCGATCCACACCCTACGGACTGGTTTTGGTTTGTACCCTTTCCAGTATTTTGGGTGGATAGATTCAGCGAGGTCAAGTCTTTTTTCAGGGGGAAGGGATTTAATCCCGTCGATGCCAGCAGTCCTTTTTCCCGTATTTTCTTGGGTTACCTTTCGTACTGCGATTATTCGGGCAGCTTGTGATTTTGTGAGCAGTTTTTGTAATTCTTGGACTTCCTTTATCTTGCCATGAAGACTTGCTTGATAGATGCGTTTTTGGATACTGAATACTTGTTCCTCCAGCTTACGCCAGGGGATAATATTCCATGCGCCACTTCCTTCTTGAGTTTCCCCCTGAATTTGTGTTTTCGCTTTTTGTAGGCTACTTACGCCTCTTTCTTCCATACACCATATTCACGTCAGCCTATCACTTGGCTTTCCCAAGGGCATTTGCTTCTTGAATAATCCTACCATAAAACCCATTTGGTTGACACCTACTCAAACTATTTTTTTTGAGAGTGATTTTATGGTTACTTCGTTTCCATTATTTGCTTTGCGCTGCTTTAGATGGCTACTATCCACCGTATACCATATCGGATGGATACAAAGAAACTGTAGATTTCTTTGTTTTTTTTAATGACGTTTGGCAGAGACATCATCCTTGGTACATTGCCATTTTTGGCTCAAGCCTGTATCTATTCTGCGTTGGCTTGTTGAGGGTCTACCGATGGTTCAGTCGTAGCTTTGTCTCCTCATCATAGCAGCTTGCTAGCAGAGTATCCCATATCAGAATTATGGTTTCCCCACATTTTTCCCAGCTTCACCGATTGATGGTCAGTCGCTACAGTGTGGGAAATGCATTCCTCCATCCATCTGGAGGAGAAGAAATTTAGTCTTCTTGCAAAGAATGAATTGTCAAAGAACTCAGTCCCTTGCACGCTTTTCTTAGTTTAGCTTGTTAAACTAATCTAATCGGAGCGTAACGAATCGCACCTACCCATCCCTCGTAAGTTATAGCTTGTGGGGGAAAGTAGATAAATTACTTAGTATATAGATATATTAGCAGGTTGGTGTATATTGTGTCCAGGTCTGCGGGGCAACGAAACCTATTTCCTTGTATGCGTCTCCGAGCCGTTTGGAATGAGGCATGGGGCTGAACCTCTGCAACCCCTTCTCTCGTTGTTAGCGCCGGTGTGAATCCGTAGATATTTGCCGATGAATAGCGGAAACCGTCAGCCGCGGTAGCTGATTCTGGCTCCGGCAAATCCTGTGCCAAGATTATACGCGTCGGCATTTTTATACGGATCTTGACCGGCGTTCACACTCGTTCAGCCATGTTCCTGGTCGGAGCCGAAAAAGCCTGCTCCTGGCCCGTCACCTGCATTTCTTTGGGTGCGGTTGCACACTGGCTGCCAGGTGAGGCGTGGGAGGCCCCCTGCCCTCGCCATGTCCGGGGAATGGGTGCAACGGTCGCCCTGCTAAGGGTGTGCAGGGCGACGCTGTTTGTCAAAGCGAAGGCGCTGGAAGGCGACGGCTCGTAGGCCGGAGGCTTACAAAATATTCCTAGCAGGTCTTTTGCGTCGCTTGGGGTATGGGCACGAGTTATCCACAGGGTCTGGTGTGTTAATTCTAGTGTTATAGATGTGTTAAGCGGTGGATAACATATGACAAACTATTGAAATAAAATGCATTATAGAAATGCCCGGTGGGTGAAATATCGAAAGTTGGTGGGTGAAATATCGAAAGTTGGTGGGTGAAATATCGAAAGACTTGACCCGGTGGGTGAAATATCGATAATGGCGCGATGGTGGGTGAAATATCGAACACGGCAGAACAGGAGGAGGAAGGCGATAGGTCGCCGCTTTTGCCTGACCGCTATCCAACTGGTGATTTGTTCGTTTGCGATATTTTCGATGCGGCTCCGAAGGGCGACATGGCATCGATGGAGCATCCCATTTTTTCCCTATCAACCAAGCCCGACCTGCGGATACGGCGCTATGAGCATGGCAAAAACTACGTCGAGATAATTCCTTCAGCGCTTGGGCTTGCGACCGTCCATGACCGCGATGTGCTGATTTATTGCATCAGCCAGCTTATCGCCGCCCTGAATAAGGGGCTGCCGGTGTCTCAGACCATACGCTTGAAGGCGTTCGACCTGATGGTGGCGACCAATCGGCAAACCAACGGCCAGGCCTATGAGGCGCTCAAGGCCTCCCTCGAACGTCTCGGCGGCACACGCATCAGCACCAATCTCATTACGGGCGGCGAGGAAATATTCGAGAATTTCGGCCTGATTGAGAAATCCAAAATCGTCCGCCAGACGCGCGAGGGCCGAATGCAGGAAGTAGAAATCAAACTGTCGGATTGGGTCTTTAACGCAATCCGCGCCAAGGAAGTGCTGACCCTGCACCGCGACTATTTCCGGCTGCGCAAGCCGCTGGAACGGCGCATGTATGAGCTGGCACGCAAGCACTGCGGACAGCAGCCTGCCTGGTCAATCTCCCTGGAGCTGCTGCAAAAGAAGTGCGGCTCCAACTCCACGGATAAGGAGTTCCGGCGCTTAGTGCGAACCATCGTCACCCAGGATGAAGTCCACGCGCATTTCCCGGACTACGCGGTGACGATGACGGATGACCTGGTGTGTTTCAGCAATCGGCGGGCGACGCAGGCAAAGCCAAAACCGCAGTCCGGCGACCTGTTCGACCGCAACCCTACTGTCACCGAAACCGGCTTTGCCAAGGCGCGGAAGGCAGCGCCAGGCTACGACATTCACGCGCTATATCACGAGTGGGTAAGCTGGTGGCGCGATAGCGGCAGCCCGGAACTAACCAGCCCGGACGCGGCGTTCTCCAGCTTCTGCCGCAAGCGGCACGAGCGCGCGCCGCTGGCTTGATGACGGAGGCCATTATACGCATTTTCATATATATGGATATTCACATATACGAAGATACGCCTATACAGATAGGCGATCAGCCTTTCAGCCACTTTTCCAGAAGCTCCTGCAATATGTCGGACAGGTCGCGCTCGCTCTCCTCGGCCTGCAATCGGGCAACCGCCGCCCGCTGCGTCCGCCTTTTCAGGAAGTGGGAATAGAGCTTCCATTCGGGATTGCTGCGTTTGCCGGTGGCGGGGCGGCCCCTGCCCTTCTCCGCCTGGGGTTCGGCGGCGGGCGCAGATACCACGGCAGGCTCGGGAGCCTCAGCTTCGGGCGGTTGACGGTGCAGCTCGGCCAGCGCCGCGAATTTTCGCTTTTCAGCCATTAATGATTTCCTTCCCCGCCGCCTCATAGGCTTCCCAGGCACGGGAGGCGTTGCGGTCATCCTTGACGCCGTAAACCGGTACCCCCTCGGCGGCGGCCTTCTCGAACGCGGCCAGACGGGGAATTTCCGTCTTGAATACCGGGATGCCCTCGGTGGTCAGCATCTCACGTAGTTGCTGGCCCTCGGTGCGTGGTTTGGGGGGCACCATCGTGAGCAACACTTTGTGGCATTGGTTGCCAAGGCTGCGCAGCTTGGCAAGGGTATGCGTCAGGCCGTCCGTTGCCACGCTCTCAGGCACGGCAGGAATCACCAGCAAGTCGCAATTGCTCGCAAGGTCTTTGAAATCGTCGTCGGTCGGGTTGCCTTCCGTGTCGATGATGATGTGCTGATAGTCGCGGATGTGGCTTACCATCTGCGCGTGGGTGACGACCTTGAAGGGGAGGCCCTTATCTGCGCCTCGTTGTCTCCACTTGGTCGCGGTGCGGATGGCGTCGCCGTCAACGAGCAGGGTAGGGGCGAGGCGTTGCAGATAGGCGGCCAGGTGAATGGCCGTCGTGGTTTTGCCGACGCCGCCTTTGTAGCTTGTGACCGTGATTATCATCTATCCGTCTATGCGAAATGGTGAATAGGCACACATATGCATAGGCAGAAATGCGCCTGTTTGTCTATGTACATTTTTAGATGTGTGAAAATTCGAATCTCCGTATTTGTGTATATGCGGAAATGTGAATAGGCACTGATTGCTCCTTGAAGAGGATGTTGGGTTCCTTCTCCTCCCGCCTGGCACCGATGACGGTGCTGGCTGGATTGGTGGTGAGGACCTTATTCGCCTCGAGGAAGCCGAAGAACTTGCGGATGGCGGCGAGTTTGCGGACGCGGGAGACGCCCGTCAGTTTCTGGCCGGACAGGAAATGCATGAAGCCCTCGACATCGGTCCGCCCCATCCGCTTTGGAATGTCGAAGTCCACCCGGACGCCGCGCCCATTGGCACCGCCGAACACAGCGGTATCAGCGTGAAACCCGGCTGTAGTACTAGGGGACATCTCCTTCTGGTTATTCCACGAACTCTGAGCTAGCATACTCAGCATAGCGAACAACTTCGGATGGATATGCAACGTGACAAAGTCACCTACTAAAATAGATGATCACCGCCCCGTATTAGGGGACTTAATCCAAAGGATTCAGCAAGAGCTAACTGAAAGCGAAGCTTCTCGTCTCCGAGGTGGTGCTCCTGCATTATTTCAAGTGGATACGCTTACCATCGAAGCTCAATTTATCGTGAGTGAATCTACAACCGGCAAAGGTGGCTTCGACCTGAAGATAGTCACTGCAGGTAGTGACTTCTCCTATAAGTCCGACCAGATTCAGAAGATCACTCTTGCTTTAAAGGCTGTTCCCGAAGTGACTGCCTCCCCTGACCACCCTCTTTCCGAGTTAATTGATTCATCACTCTCTGGCCGCTACCCGCGCCCTCGAGAAGATTAAACTCCATTCCATTCGGATCATAATATGGACTACTTTTCTGAATCTGGGTATCTCCATCCAGCTCTGAATCAGGTCCTGCGATCTGATTATGGGTATTTTGATTCAATTAGCTTAGTTGCTTCCTATGATTTTACGCATGATGAATATTTGAAGGACAGAAAACGACACCACTATGATCAGCCTCTTACAGAGGTCCTTAAAACTGTTCTTCATGAGACTACCCATCTATATCAAACCATTTCCACACCATACGGAATTTATCATCAGACTCTTCGTCTTCTGCAAACTGATATAACCAGATACATATTACGATGGGTCCGTCAGTTTGATAAAGGCCCCCTTCAACCTTCTTTGCTCCACCATGCGCTCCAGCTTAATGTCAACAAATCACAACTTTTCTCCATGATGTCAGGGTGGTTCTTAGCAGAAGCAATGCTGCTTGTGCTTGAGGGAGATTTAGAAACCTACCGTAAGCTTACAGATATGCTGAATCGCTCATCATTACCCTCGATGAGCTTAAATCAATTATTTGCAGCATTGGACCCCTGGGTTTCATCATTTTTTGTTCGCAACGGGAAATCATGCCCTAAAGGAGTGCATGGTTTTGTATCCGACGATGATGCTTTTTTATCCGACTTACAATACCTATTGCTTAAGTCAGCGTCATATCCTGATAATAGAGGTGTGCTAGAAAGCTGGGCGACAGCTGCTGAATTCTGGGCCGATAAAGATGTTAGTATCGAGCGTGACGGCCAGCTTTTTAGAAGCAGCTATACAGCTCAGAAGGCTCCATATTATCAATTTTTAAACGAAGCACGCTCCTCGATCGCAGCATCTACAATCGGTGAATTTACATTCACGTATATTGCTCTATGTGAAATCGCACTATCTCCTCCAGTCCTTCAGCATCATAGGGGTTTAAGCGATAAGCTAATGTCTAGCTGGCATCTTAATCCCGCGCAACGCTTAAATGAGTTATTCTCAGCAGCGAAGGAAGTGCGGCCTATAAAAGTACCATCAACAGACTATCTGCCTTTTACCAATAGCGTGTGTTCTAAGCTTGGATGGCCAACACCCCTCAAAATTGCCCAGGCAACTAAATTGTCACTGATATGTAGTAACCATGATCTTCTCTTCTACTTTTATGCAAAATCAGCGGATATTAGATGCCGAATTCCCCATGCCTTTATTGATATGTCTGTTTGGTTCCTTCCAGAGCAAAGTCATATGAAAGAGTTTTATTATTTCTTTTCCCATCCTGTAATCGAATTTAAGGATTCTGTTGGCTTCCATCCGGATCCGTCTGTGCTTACTTTTTTCTTAAATCAGTCTCTGCTGACTCGATATTCCCGAGAGCTATTTATCGGCAGTGGAAAGCATATTGCGCTTCCGTTTAAGGCAGAGACAACGCTTTGCGAGACTATTAGAAGTACACTTGAACCCCATATAGGTGCCTTTTTCGGCGAGGTGCCTTATTCAATTAAGCTGAAAAGCAAATGAGTGGAAAGCCGCCTTAGGTCATTGAAACAAAATGGTTCCGGAAATTCCGCGGTTTTGGGCTTAGAACCCCTTGGTGGCGTGCTCCATGTCGTGCAAAAGGAGAACCGACTTGCGTCGGGCATGCTCTCTGACCATGAAGGATCATTAGTTTCGGACGGGAATGCGGCGTAGCGACACGCATTTTGAAGACTCACAGCTTCTCCTGACGAGAGGACCATCCATCCGACCTCTCCGGCCACGAACTGCGGTGCGGTAACCGCAAGCACCCTAAGTGGCTCCGAGCGAGATGAGTTTTCCGAGTTCCGAGCACCGCTCATGGTCTTGTCTCCTTCCAATACCACCGGACATCTTTGCCGCTATGGATTGCCTTCAAAAAGGAGTCAGAAACTATTTATTTTACCTGTATATACCAATACTTGGCAACTTGGTAGGGATACTCTATCCGTTATCTAGACCGTCAGAAGCGCCCGATTCGAACGGGACGCCAAGACATATTTACCCCCATCGAGCCTCAATGGTCGGGCGGCACCTCAAAATGTTATAATCATTATAGATGGCCAGCGTCGTTACAGAAACTCCATTATCTACTATAAATGTTGATGTCCGAAAAACTTGGAATGTAGTGATAAATATGCATTGGGTAACGAGAATAACTTTAGGAGTAGCTGGCATCCTAGCGGTAGCAGTGTCTATCGCAGACCTTTTTAACTTACTTACGACCTTTACCTGGCTAAACGATAGAATACCTATATTAACCTTACTGCTCGTCGCGCTTGTTCTCTCAGTGACAGCATCAGAGAACCGCGATTATTCGTCAAAAGTTAACGACAAGCTGGAAAGATCGACAGCACTCATTATCGAAACCCTGAATAGGAGTCATGGGGTTGAGCCGGTTCAGTTTGAAGGTGTTCGAGAGCTTTATGATTATGTTGCGGGCAAACTAAATACAGCCACTACATCTGTGGATGATATTACATGGGGTTCACGGATAGGTTATAGGACTCAACTTGAAGAACAGAGCTATCGTAATTACCTTAATGCCATTGATGGAGCTTGTAAACGAGGTAATGTGATATACAGAGAGGTATCCAGTTTCAGTTCGGAGCATTACTTACACAGGTCAGAATATCTTATTAAGAAAGGCTATTATAGCTATCATTTAGGATATTATGATATCTCTGCTGTTAAGGTTCCCTTAATGTCATATATAATTATAGACAGTAGCGATGTTATATTAGGATTTTACCGAGTTCCGCTTTTGCCTTCTGAGGGGGAAATTTATATTAGTGTTACTCAGCCTTTTATCGTCAAGTTCTTTAAGGACTACTTTGAAACACTATGGGCAGGTTCCACCAAAATCAAGGAGGCCAATATAATAAATAGTTCCGTTCTTAATAACGTAAGGAATCGCTTGAACCGGGGAGATACACTATGACAACGAAACTAATCTCTAATATACAACAAGCGCTCCGCGATTTTCAGATCGACGGATGGCTCTTCTGTGACTACGAGCTTCGTGATCCAATTGCATATACGGTGCTTGGCATTGACAGAGATAAACTGACAACACGTCGGTGGTATTACTTCATTCCAGCGGAAGGCGAGCCAATTAAACTGGTTCATGCCATCGAGCGCAATCGTTTATCAGAACTCACCGGTAATACTATTATTTATTTTGGTTGGGTTCAGATGCACGCTGGACTTGCCAGATTATTGCCAAGCAAGTCTAGAATAGCCATGCAATACTCTGCGAACAACGATATACCCAGCGTCTCCTTTGTAGATGGTGGAACTATTGAATTAGTTCGATCGCTTGGCATAGAAGTCGTTTCCTCAGCAGATCTGGTACAATTATTCGTGTCTAGACTAACAGATGATGGTATTTGTCTTTATAAACGAGCAGGTGAGAAAATTCACCAAATTAAAGATGAAATCTTCGCGGTAATTTTTAACAAAGTGAGTTCAGGTAATCGTATTACAGAATATGATGCTCAACAATTCATTTTAGAGCAGTTTGATAGAGAGAATCTGACATCTGATGGTATGCCTCCTATAGTTGCTGTAAATGCACATGCCGCAGACCCGCATTTTGAGCCGACTCCAAATAACCCTAAACGGATATGTGTTAATGATCGAATACTAATAGATCTGTGGGCCAAAATAAATTCTCCAAGTGGCATCTATTACGATATAACATGGTGTGGATATATCGGTGATACTCCGCCAAGAGATTACGTTGAGCTATTCTATATAGTTGTCCAAGCCAGAGATCTCGGAAAGAATTTTATTGTCGAGAATCTGCGGAAAGGAGAAAAGGTTTTTGGTTGGCAGGTCGACGATGTATGCCGCCAATACATTACAAGCAAAGGCCATGGAGATTATTTCATACACAGAACAGGCCATTCGATTGATACTCATGTTCATGGGAAGGGAGCTAACCTGGACAACCTGGAAACTAGAGATACGAGGCAGATAATCACAGATACTTGCTTTTCAATTGAGCCTGGAATATATAAAGGTGACGTAGGGGTAAGATCAGAGATTAGCGTATTGGTTGATAGAAATAAAGAAATTATCATAGTGGGGCCCGAGCAGGAACAACTTGTATTGCCACGGTCATCTAAGATATAAGGTGTCAAATTGTCGGACGCGCCTGCTTTATATGGCCCAGTTACAACCTTGCTGTCACCTGGTATCGTTTGAGGCTGCATTATTATATGTTAAGTTAAACGGTCATTATCTATAAATACATATTGATAAGAGAAATAATCCTTTAATTTCTTCTAAGAGCTGCCTAAAAAAATTATAAAAATACCTTTTTCCTAACATTGTTGAGTAACTAACTTACCCAACGATACTTCATGACAGTAACGTTGTAACTGGGCCTATATAGTAACGTGATTAGCGAAATAGCATATTGTTTTTAAGACTTAGTCATGGAATAAAAGATCGACAGCTAACTGATACATACTTTTTAGTCGGGAAGTATTTGTTTTAGAAGAAAGTGGGGCATCTTGAGAATACAAATCATTTTTTTGATACTTTTTTCCCACAAAAATATCACCCTGCCTGGGTCTGCATACTTCATTTGTATCAGAACTCATTGCGTTTGTCAAGTTTCTATACGTAGTTTTTGATATGCAGTTTTGAGACAGTAAGGATTTCCGGAAATCAGGCTGTTTCCTGGGGTTGCCGGCGGCGAGGATTTCGGAGTTTTTGCTATCTCAAAAACGGTCGTTATTGAGACAGGCGTGTTGTTGCCGCAGCGAAAGCTCTCGGTCAGAACGTCAACCTGCCCCAGCCTAGCGCGAGCAGCCCAAGCGGCGCGATTGGGGCCGGAATCAGCCCACCCAAAGCTGACAAGATGCCTCCAGGCTACGCGTAACCGGGGAGAGGCGGTGGGTCTAAATCACAGCTACCACCACCTGCCCAACCCTATGCCTCAGCTTCCACGTTCGGCGGCATCCGCGTCGCTCGCCAGGTCGGCCAGCAGTTCAAAGAACTCATTGGACTGGCCGATGAAGAGCCCGTCTTTGGTCAAGCCATTGACAGCCGCCATCGCGCCTCCCTCTTGGTCCGAGGTCGGGCGGATGATCGAAACGGCCGGGAACTTCCGGCTCAGGAACGGGCACGGTTCCGGCATGATCAGGTTGGTCTGGAAATCCTCGCCGCCGAGCGGCGCGACATTGAGGTTCGGGAACACTAATTGAGGATTGTTGGGGTCGGTCAATGGTGCGAGAGGGTCCGAGATTGCATTGCCCGCCTTGTCATGCCAGGTCTGGAAGTGGGATGTCTCGGTCGGACCGATGCTGAGCAATATCCGCAGCACTTCAAGATTGGTGACCTTCAGGGCCAAAATTGGGTAGAGGCTGCTGCCACCTTGCTCGATGAAGCAGAAATGGAAGGCAGCGGTGTTGGCGATGGCCTGGATGTGGCCCTTCGGGCTGAGGTCGGCATCCGACATTGGGATGGCGGGAAACTTCCCGCTGCTCAAACTCGGGACCGCCTGGGCAAACTTGAAGCCGGGATCGAGATCGGGGTTTTTCGCGCTGCTGCGGTACCGGGTGTACCAGCTCGTGTCCACCGTGAGCTGCATGAGATTGGTGAGCCGGCCGATCTGGTTGGCTCCAGTGGCCTTACTGCTCGGCAGGGTGCGAAACTGATCGAGGTTGACCGGGTCCGCGCCCTTGGAAGCCAGGTAGGCGTTCAGGAAGTCCCGGTGGGTGAATTCATCGTCGGTATTGTCGTGGATGTACTGCGACATGTCGGCATCAAGGTTGTTGAGAGCGGCGGTATAGGCCGCACTCCCCCCGGTCGGCAGGCCGGGGATCTCGTTGTCCTGGACGCCGCCGAGTTCGGCGTATTGCAACCACAAATCGGCTTCAATGGTTTCGACGGCGGCCAGGAATGTGAGGATAGCGATGTCTCCCTTGGTCACTCCGTTGGCCCATGCGGAAGCGCCTTTGGGCAATAGCCCCAGGCCGATTGCGGCACCCCCTGCCGCCAAGCCCCCGCCCTTGATGAACGCGCGCCGATTGCCGCTGACGCTGGGTTTCTCAACTTGATCTTGCATCGCTGTTCTCACTGATTGCTGTTGTTGGTAAGCGTGTCGCTCCCTTTGTTCAGCCTATGGCTCCGGAGCGCATGACGGGCGACACGTCTGGATCGACGCCCCCCCTGGCCATTTTATTCCGCCAGCTATCCGCGATGTAAAGGTGGCGTGCGTCTGGCTCGATGAGGGGCGCGGGGCGATACGGAACGTGTCAACGACTTTGATACAGCCGGGTTTGGAATTTAAGCTCTATTGTGGGGCGTCGATTCAGGGTCGTTAAGTTGGTCGAGCCAAGCGGCG
>Ga0209040_10003587_pt1 | contig 11891 bp, 10 predicted proteins | sample BogFormECP12_OM3_FD_188240 | JGI IMG/M metagenome (GOLD analysis project Ga0209040, IMG submission 188240) | Bog forest soil microbial communities from Calvert Island, British Columbia, Canada - ECP12_OM3 (SPAdes) (version 2) | ecosystem: Environmental > Aquatic > Freshwater > Wetlands > Bog ... | reverse complement strand
CTGGGGCTTCAGTGGTCATGGGCGCGGATACTCCGATTGTACTCAGAGAGTTTCTGAACCGTGTCTAGCCCCGAACGTTAGTGAGGGGATGGGCGCCCATCCCCGCGCTAACGTTCGGGGTTAGTAAACCGGCTAGGCTTCTTTGCGCGCGTGCTCAAACAAAAAGCCGAGCGTTTTTTCCGAGCGTATATGGTACGCAATCCGCCCGGCAGCGCCATTCTTCTCCAGCTTCTTGCGCATGGCGGCCACCGGCTCGTGCTCCTGCTTGGCGATGCGCTGGATCTCGCGATCGAGTTCTTCGCGGGTCGTATCGATGCTTTCCCGCTGGGCGATCTTCTCGATCAGCAACGAGGATCTTACGTCGTGGACCGCTTTCTCCCGCTGCGCTTCCTTGAGCTTGCTCCAATCGATCTTTAGCTCGCGAGGATCGATGCCCCGGTCGGAAAGCTCGCGCAACTGGCTCTCCATCCGCATTTCAATCTGCCGGTCGACATAGGCTTCCGGGACTGGGAACGTGTGCGCCTCGACCAGTTTGTCCACCAGTTCCTGCTTTGCGGCTTGCTGCGCTTCGTGCTCCCGCTCGCGGAAAATCGCCTTGCTCACCGCATCGCGCAGTTCTTCGAGATTCGAGTAGTCGCCCAAATCCCGCGCAAACTCGTCGTTCAGTTCCGGCAGTTCCTTGAGACGGATGGTCTTGAGCTTCATGCGGAACCGGACTGTTTTGCCAGCCAGCTTTTCCTGGCCGTAGTCCTCCGGATAAGTAATGTCGAACTCTTTTTCCTCGTCCGGCGACATGCCCTGCAGCGCCTCGGTGAAGGCGGGCATGGTATCGGGATCGCCGACGTGCAACATCATCTCGTCCTGATGGATCGGTTCCGCCGCGCCGGCGATGCTATCCAGCGAAACCATCGCATAATCGCCGTCTTCGACCGGACGCGGCTCCACGTTGACGTATTCGGCTTTCTGTTCGCGAATGCTTTCCAGCCGCGCCGCCACGTCTTCGTCCTTCACCTCCGGGTCGTGATAGTGCACGCTGACGCCGCGGTATTCGCCCAGTTCAATCACCGGCGCCACTTCAAACTCGGCCTTGAACCGCAGCGGCTGGCCAGGCTCAAAGTCCACTTCCTTGACGGTCGGCTTGCCCACCACTTCGAGCGAATCTTCATCCACCTTCTTGCGAAAATATTTGGGCACCACGCTCTCAATCACGTCTTCGCGCACCTGGCTGGAGAACCGGCTGCGAATCAAATTCGCTGGCGCTTTACCCGGACGAAAGCCAGGCAACCGCACCTTCTGCTGCAGCCCAGTGACCACGCGCTCCGTCTCGCGGTCGATTTCGTCAACCGGAACGGTAATCTCAATTTCGTGTTTGCAACCTTCGACTAACATGACCCTATCCGATCTACGGTAATGGACATCGACTCCAGCTTCATGCGGGCAATCTGGCGGTCGATGCCGTCGGGCAAGAAATGTATTTTTGGCTCGAGCGTCTCGCGATGCTTCACTACGTACTCCGCCGCGAGCGCTTGCCCAGCCAGTTTCAATTCCAGCATCGCAGCGGGCTCCGGCGCTAACGACTGCAGGGGACGGCCGCTATTCAGCAGGTACGCACGCCGTCCGTCGCGCAGAGTGCATTCTTCAAAATGCTGGCGGACGGCGCGGCGGGACGACACCACGCGCGCCAACGCCTCCACATCGATCTCGCCCGAAATCTCACCAGCGTTGGCGAGAATCGACCCTGATTTCAGCTTCTCAAATACATCGCGGCCCAGCACGCTCTTTGCTCCGGAAGCGGTAACGATAATGTCCGCAAGGCCAGACCCTTCGGCAACGGAGGTAACGCGATACCCTTCGAGCACCGCTTCCAACGCGTGTACCGGATCGCTTTCGGCAACCATCACCTGCGCGCCCAGTCCGCGAAGGCGCGCCGCGATTCCCCGCCCGCGCGGCCCGAAGCCGGCAACCAACACACACGAACCGGCCAGCAGCGCGCCGGTGAGACGGAGCAGCGCGTCTACTACCGCTTGCCCAGCGCCGAATTTATCTACAAACAAACGGCTAGTCAAGGAGCCAGCCACTGCCAGTACGGGAAATTGCAGCTCCATTTGAGCCGCTCGCGCCGCCCCAGCCCCGGTACTCTCCACCGCTCCAAAAGCGCCGGTTGCTTCGGAAATCAACTCCGCGCCGGTATCCAACAAGAACACCGGATTCTGTTCCATGACTTCGGAGCGGTTAGCGGAAATCTGGATACCCCAATCGCGTTGTAAACTCGCGGCCACGTCCTCTTCGGGCTCGACCGCCCACACCAGGACCTTGCCGCCCGCATCCCGCAGCATGATGCATAGGTTCGCTGTGCCGGCGGTGACGGGCCCGTGGACCCCTATCTTCATTCCATCCAGAAACTGGGCCTTGATGAATTGCTTGCGAATCGTCTGGAGAACGGGCATGGAATGGAACGCCCATTCGATACGCCTCTTGCCGCCATCCGCCAGATCTTTCAGATCGGGCGAGGGCGCAACCGCTACAGCTTGGCTCGGCATAGCGCTTCCGCGCTCAACGGGCTACCAACGCAGCCTTGCTGCCGGCCTGCAGCGCTTCGGCCTTGTCGGCAGCTTCCCAACTGAAACTCTCTTCCGTCCGGCCGAAGTGGCCGAACGCCGCGGTCGCCCGGTAAATGGGACGGCGCAACCGCAAATGATCGATCATGCCTTTGGGGGTAAGAGGAAAGAGCTCGCGAACCAGTTCCACCAGCCGGGACTCTTCTATGACGCCGGTGCCAAAGGTGTTTACCATCACCGATACCGGTTCGGCAACGCCGATGGCGTAAGCCAGTTGCACTTCGCAGCGCTTGGCCAAGCCGGAGGCGACAATGTTCTTGGCCACGTAACGGGCCATGTAGCAGGCCGAGCGGTCAACCTTCGTCGGATCTTTTCCGGAGAATGCCCCTCCGCCGTGGCGGCCCATGCCTCCGTAGGTATCGACGATGATTTTGCGGCCGGTGAGTCCCGTGTCGCCATGCGGACCGCCAATTACAAAACGTCCAGTTGGATTAATGTGATAACTCGTTCCCGAATCCACCATGTTCGACGGAATCACCGGGTCGATGATGTGCTTCTTCACCTGCGAGCGCAACTCTGAGTTGGTAACGTCGTCATGATGCTGCGTGGAAACCACCACGGCGTCAATACGCTTAGGCTGGCCGTTGACATACTCCACACTCACCTGGCTCTTGCCGTCCGGACGCAGGAAATCCAGCTTCCCGGAACGCCGAACCTCACTCAACTGCCGGACCAGCTTGTGCGCCATCATGATGGGCAGCGGCATCAACTCCGGCGTTTCATCGCAGGCGTAGCCAAACATCAGACCCTGGTCGCCCGCGCCGCCTGTGTCCACACCCATGGCGATATCGGGTGACTGGCTTTGGATGGTGTTCAACACACCACACGTCTTGGAATCGAACCCGTAAGCGGCGTCGAAATAACCTATGTCCTTGACCACTTCACGCACAATTTTCGGAACGTCGACATACGTCGTAGTCGTGATTTCGCCGGCCACCACGCAGACGCCCGTGGTGATGAGAACCTCGCAAGCGACGCGGCCCGTAGGATCGTCCGTCAACACCGCGTCGAGCACGGCATCGGAAATCTGGTCGGCCATCTTGTCGGGATGACCTTCGGTCACCGACTCCGACGTGAAAATATGACGCATGTTGTCTGCCACCGGACTACAGCCTCCTGAAACTGAGTGATCTTGCGACTAGCAGCGGGCGATGGGTGCGGCTAAGCTAATTTTTAAGTCTAGCATGCGGAGCGGCGGCCCTGGAAAACGCGCACCTGGCCCCGCGCCACCGTGAAAACGTGTCAAAATCAAATAGGAGAGAGCGATGAGTTTGACCGACGAGGACAAGAGCTGGATTACCGAACAACTGCGGGCGGTCGAGACAATCTTGCTCACGGAGTTCCATAAATGGGCATCCCCTGTCGAGGCACGTCAGAGAACCCACGCCGCGGCTCTGAGAGCGGTCGATCTGGAAATGGAAGCGCTGTCGGACAGAGTTGCCAACCTAGAAAAGCGCTAAAGAAGGCTGCGGTGATTTCGAGATGCCTGCAAAGTCAGGCTGCCAATTCATAGACCACTCCAAGTTCTTCGGCCACCGCCGACAAACGATGGTCCGCTGTCCATAACTTCAATCTCCCCACTACAGCGGATGCCAGAAGGTGAACATCGATCCAACCGATGCCGCGGCCATGCAAGGCCCGATGGCGAACAAACGCGACGGCGTCATCATGAGGCACCATCGCCGCTTGCTGCATCAGCTCGTATGACGACAAAAGTTTCCTACGGCCTCTCCGGTCGCCGATCAGGAGTTCTCCGTAGACCAACTCATGTCCAGTTACTTCAGACAGACCGAGCAGTCTGTCCAATTCCACTGCGTAGGGCGGCCGGTTAGCAAGAAACCGGATCCAAACGGAAGTGTCAACCAGAACCATTTACGTCGCTCTTCGTTTTGGGGTCGGCCTCTCACGACGCCTCGGAACGTCGCGCGCTTGAGGCTCAGAGCCACGTAGAGCCCGAATGCGCTCATAGGCAGCATGGCGAACCAGCGCTTCAAGACCTAAACGGATGGTCTCGGTATCAGTCGCTGCTCCGCAGGCCGCTTTCGCCTCGTTGAAAAGTTGGTCGTCGACGTTGAAGGTCTTCTTCATACATCCAATCTTGCCATACAAGTATGGCTGCTGAAGCCATACTCCCGGTGTTGCATTGGCCAGGTGCACGAAGAGCGGCTCCCGCAAAAGGTGCGGTTAGGCCGGGCCTTCGCCGGCAAACGCCTCATTCACGATGCCTTCGATGGTCTTCACCTCATGGTCGCGAAGCAGCTTGAACTCCCCTCTCCGGCGCTTCTGCGAGAGCTTGCCTTTATTCTGTCGAATAAACGTCACGATGTCTTCGGCCAAGCGGGTGGGCATATCTACGATATCCATAATGCCGCGCAGTGCTTCATCATGACGGCGCAGATAGTCGATCTCGCGCGGCAGGTCCTCTTCGACGGTGCGTCTGACACAGGCGTACAAAAACTCGGCCGCCGCGGTCGCATCGAAGTAGCGATACAGATCGGCGGTGTCGTTGAGAACCTCGACATTTCCGTTCAGAGCCGGCCGCCATTCGATAAATGGCATGAGGGGTCCGGAGTGCGCCTGGAGTGTCGTCCGGTATTCGTCGATGCGCTGGAGCATCACGGACGATACCGGGAACACCATTCCCGGCGGGGTGAACTTGCGCTCGGCAAGAACATGGTGAATCAGGCACCGGTGCATGCGGCCATTGCCGTCCTGGAAAGGATGGATGTATACAAAGCCAAAGGCCGTAGCGGCGGCTTCGAGCACGGGATCCAGTCCGTCCTCCCGCATGCGGTCGTTTGCGGCCAGAAGACCCGCCATTAGCGCGGCTAGATCTTCCGGACGCGCGCCGATGAACTCAGGTAGCGGCTCGCCGTTGTGGTCGCGCTCGCCCAGGAATACGCCGTCGGGACGCAGACCGGCGCGGATGAAACGCGTGTCTTCTATGAGAACACGCTGCAAGCGAAGGATCTCATCGAGGCTCAAAGGGTTCTTTCCAGCCTGAAGGACGGCTCGCCCCCAGCGCTCCAAGCGGGTGCGCGGCGGCCGCTCGCCCTCGATCTCGAAGCTGGCGCGGCTATCGGCCAGCAACAGAAAACTCGCCGCGCGCGCGATTAAATTCGCGCTGGTGTGCCCGACCGTTGCGCGCGCTTTGGCGGCAAGATCTAATTCAATGTAGCCGCTCAGGGCGCGGGTACGCCGGACGATCGGACAAAATGAGCCGGCGCCCAGCAGGTTGTCGCGCACTCTGTGCCGGCGGGACAAACGCGGCGCGCCCGTGAAATACCGTTCCGGTTCGACCAGATCGATCGCCGCGAGATTGGCCGGGGCATCCGGAACGGCAAGTCTGCGCCCCGTCAGATGTTCATAAAGAAACCAGGCGCGCCGGACAGGCTCGCTGGCCGGGGATGCTCGGACCATCTGTTGAAGGGCCTTGGCCGGCGCCGCATCCCACAGGCGTTTGAAGATCAGAAGATCGAGGTCCTCGTGGCGCAGGGCGAAGCTGAGATGGCCGGCCAGCGTGCCGCCAGGCCAATACCGCTTGTCGAAGACGGTCCACTCCTTCTCGGTTCGCTTGCTGCCGCGTATGTATTGGTTTGAGACGCAGGCCGGCGCGCGGACCGGCGCGGGGATGGAGAAGGCGCGCACCAACGCCGTCCAACCGGCCAGCTTGCAGCCGCGAGGGACGGTCTTTTCCTGAAAGATGCCTAACGGCCCGGTATCGATCCGCAATGTCGAAAACTCTTTGCTGGGGTCGAAAACTGCCCTTATTTCGGGCTACATGTCGAAATTCACTATAACATGCCCTGGGTCGAAAATCGTTCGCGGCGGTCGAAAAACGTACTGAAATCGGCGCTGATGTCGAAAATGGCTTGCTGGGCTAAACCTTGCTGGACTAAACATTGTCCTGAGCCGCATCGACACTTGCTCCCACGCGGCGTAGCCATTTCGAGGCGGCCCACAGCAGGCCCGCCAGAATCACCAGCACCATCAGCCAGAACAGGATGCTCGCCCAAAAGGCGGCGTTGAACTCCGGCCACTGAAACCGGAATTGGCTTAGCCGGTCCCATCGCTCGGTCATCCAATGCCAGCCGGTATGCGCCACCAGCGCCGACAAAATGATGGTCCCCATGCGCTCAGCCACAACGAACCGGAACAGCGCATCAATCGCCGGTATCAGAATCAACAGCACCAGCAATTGCCCGAGTTCAACGCCAATATTGAACGACAGCAGCGACGTCAGCAGATGGGTTCCGGCAAATTGCAGCGTCTCGCGCAGCGCGAACGAAAAACCAAAGCCATGCACCAAGCCGAAACCGAACGCCATCATCCAGCGCCGTTCGACACTGGCGCCGCCGGCAATGTTCTCGAGAGCCATATATACAATTGACGCGGCAATCAGCATCTCGATCAGCGGCGGAAACCAGAGTGCGTCGGGTCCGAGATTGTAGGCGGATGCAATCAGCGTCATGGAATGCGCCACCGTAAAGGCGGTCACGACCGGAACTAGCGCGCGAAAGCGGCGGAACGGAATGACCAGACAAAACAGGAACAACAGGTGGTCCGTGCCGTCCAGAATGTGGAAAAATCCCAACTGAACAAATCGAAGCGCCGCCTGCAGCCAGCCCGGGTCCAGCGGCACCACACCCGGGTCGCCGATAAATTCAAACGCGCGAATTACGCCGTTCGGCGGAACAAATCGAAGACTGGTGACCACGCGCAAACCGAGGCGCGCCAGCCCCGGATGGATGGAAAACTTCGATTGATCTGATTCGATCGGATACTCGAACAGCACATCGAGCAGCGGCTGGTTCCAAAACACATTGGTCTCGACCGGCAGCGGCGGACCCATGACATGCGCGAGAGCGGTTTCGAAAGAGGTGAAGGATTTGTCGGATTCCAGAGATATTTGCGTCCGAACGAGTTTCGGCTTCGGCAGCCGGGTGTCACCCTCGTAAATCGAAATGTCGCCGGAGATCCACAACATGGCTGCGTCATCGAGCAGGGCATCCACGCGGCTGAGATCCAAGTATCCCGGCCCGCGCTTGGGAAACTCAATATCGCGCATAGCCTTCAGCGGAACGCGGATGAGCAACTGCATTTGCCGGCCCGCGGGCTTCACAAAGACTTGCGCCGTTACGTCGTTAGGAATATCGTGAGCGCCGAGATGGAGCGTAGCCAAGGCCGCGATCGAGGCGAGCTGGGTAAGGCGATGCATAGCGAAAGCGAAACTCAGTTTATCGCAGCCGGTCTTCATGTATACTAGCTTCCGCTGTCTTGCGCAAACCAAACCGGGAGGATCGGGAAATGACAAAGCGACATCTTTACAAAGGAACGGTTTTTTTGGCCCTGGCCGGCGCGCTCGGAATCGGTTCCATATGGCTCAACCGCAGAGCCGTGGTGGAGGCTGCCGGAATGCAGGCGCCCCGGTTTGAGGTCGATCCCATGTGGCCCAAACCGCTGCCCAATCATTGGGTGATGGGCAACGTGATTGGTGTGTCTGTAGATTCCCAGGATCACGTCTGGATCATTCACCGCCAGGGCTCGCTGGAGGCGATGGAATTGTACGGCGTGGCGAACGCCCCGAAAGGCGCGAACAAGCGGCGCAACGGGGTGGTCGAGTCCGACTGCTGCGCACCTGCGCCCCCCGTTTTGGAGTTTGACCAGGAAGGGAATCTGCTGAAGAGCTGGGGCGGCTCAGACGGCGACGGTTACGTGTGGCCCGATTCGAATCATGGCATTTTCGTCGATTACAAGGGCAACGTATGGATCGGCGGAAATGGCCGCGGGACTCGTCCCGCGGCGGCACGTCCCGCGGCGGCGGCCGCCGGACCAGCCGACGAATCTGCGCCTCCGCCCAGCCGGGGACCGGCCACGGTGCACGACAGCATGGTGATGAAGTTCACGCAGGATGGAAAATTCCTGACACAAATTGGAAAATCCGGCGCGAAACTGGACAGCAACGACACCGGGAACCTGGGTCTGCCGGCGAAGATGTACGTCGATCCTAAAACGAACGAGCTGTATGTCGCGGACGGCTACGGCAACAAACGCATCATCGTGTTCGACGCCGAAACCGGACAATACAAGCGGCACTGGGGCGCATATGGCAATAAGCCCGACGATGCGAATCTGGGTCCTTACAATCCGGACGATCCGCCGGCCAAACAGTTCCGCAATCCGGTACACTGCGCCGAACTGTCGAATGACGGGTTGCTCTATGTTTGCGACCGCCCGAACGACCGCATTCAAGTGTTCAAACCGGACGGGACGTTTGTGAAGGAAGTGGTCATCGAAAAGAACACTCGCGGCGACGGCTCTGTCTGGGACATCGCGTTTTCCAAGGATCCGCAACAGAAGTACATCTTTCTAGCGGACGGAGCCAACGAGAAGATCCACATCATCCAGCGCGAAACCATGGAGATTCTGACGAACTTCGGCGATGGCGGTAGGCAACCTGGCGAATTTTATGCCGTGCATAGTATCGCGACGGATTCCAAGGGCAACATCTTCACGACCGAGACCTATCGCGGCCAGCGCGTGCAGAAGTTCGTTTATAAAGGCTTGGCCCCGGTAACGAAGAAGGATCAGGGCGTGGTGTGGCCGAAATCCGCCAAGAGCCCGATTTGAGAGCAGAGAAACGAGAGCCTTGAAGTTTTTCCACCGATGGACTACAGGCGCGGCGTTGATTTCCGCGATGCCCTTGAGGATGCGGGCTTTGAGTTCGTCGAGAGATTGCACTCGGATATGCTGCGGGAAGGTACGGGTCATTTTGCCAAATAGAGTCTCGACGATGTTCCGCCAAGAGCCATGCTTCGGCGTGAGCACGTACTGAAACTGGGTTGGGGTGCACGGAAAGAAATGCATGCGTTTTTTTTGGAACGGTGTGCGGAATGATTGTCCAGTATGATTCTGATGGCGCATTCCGGGGGATAGTGGGCGTCGAGATCGGCCAGCAGGCGTATGAACTCGCATACCGCGGTGACGGTCCTCCACGCGCGCCGTGATGCGGCCGTCCTGGAGATCCACAGCGCTACTAAGATCGAACAAGTCCCCAGGCTCTCGTACTCGTGATCGCGGCCGATTTGCAGGCTCGCGCTTCCAGTGAAAAAGGTGCTCAGTCATCGCCATGAAATATCTCCGAAACGCGCTCTCCTGACACGAACATACACCCCCGCGACGCGGCTGCGACCTTTAAATCAGTGTAAGCGGTTGATTCAATTCGAAAGAAAAATCTGAAATTGCCGTGACCGTGTTCCACTTGGTGGCCCGTTTTTTTGCCCAGGGACAGCACCCACTCTGAGCGCACTACCGGCAGCGGAGTGATTTACCCAGCGACGTACTAACTTTCAAGCGGGCCGCCTTGCGTCGGGTATAACCCCAACCCTTCGACCACTCCGGCATCGTGCGTCCGGCGCCGGCGGAGGATTGTGGTCTTGCCGGCTCCAGGTGGACCGGTGAGTATGAATCGATCGACTCTCACACTTTCTCCAAAATAACCTTGTCGCTGCTGGCTCAGGGTGCAAGAGAAACATTCACTGTCCGAGGCGGAGTTCGAGGCGGAGAAGCCAACAGTGCAGGTCCCCTCACTTACGTTCGGGGCTAGGCGGCTAGGCTGGCTACACCGATTCAATCGGCACCAAACTCTGGCGGCTTGACCCAAACGGGACGTGCGTGGCTCTCTGACTCGGGATCTGCCACTTCAAAACCTGAGCGCCTGAAGAAGCACCTCCCAAACCTCGCGAAGAAAAGCCAGGGACCCCATCGGAGGTGGACGTAGGGTCATACCGCTTACCCTGGCTTGAGCGCGAGATTGATGAAATCCCGGACCGATAAGATCCGGGCATTACCGAATTGCCCCAGGCGAAGCAAGTCCTTGTCTTCACTGACGATGAAGTCCGATTTGGCGGTGGCCGCGCATTCGAGGATGCGGTCGTCGTCGGGGTCTTCCTTAATGACGTGAAGTGTTTCGGTCGGGGAGACGTGATTACCGAGGGCCAGCAGCTTTTCCCTCGCATCCTGGAGCGAATACCCGTCCCACTGGAACTTATCGCGCAGCACACGGTTCGTCTCGGCCACTATCGCGTCCGAAATGTCGATGCGGATGTTTCCGGCCCGCGCGTGGCCGATGATTATAGTCGCCGGACCGCCGAAATGCAGCGCCCTGAATACACGCTCGTATCGAGCGTGGCACTGATTACCGTTTGATTAGGGCTCAATGGCCGCGCTGCTCAGCGCGGGACTCGGCAATCAACTGATCGATGTCGGACTCTTTGATGCCGAGCGTCTTTGCCCGCTCCGCGCCATAGTCCAGTAGCTTCGTCCACGAACGATCTTCGACATACCGCTTCACGGCGTCGGTGAGCACTTCATCGACGGTGCGGTGTTCCGCCTGCGCCGCGTTCTGGATTTCCGCCAGCAATGGCTCAGGAAGCGAAATGTTGTTTGCTGCGTGCATGGCTGTTTCTATTCTATAGGCTCGGAGATTCCCGTGTAGCCGGGCAGCACAGGTGCGAACATTTTCCCCGCCATGCGGGCGCGGCGCTCCGCGCATGGTCGAAGACAAGACACCATCCCTAAGCCTGTCGGCTTAGGGATCGCGCGCTCTGCACCGATCACCTTTGTTCGGCTTCTTCGGTGCGCGTCCGATCTTTGTTCGGTCAGTGATTAACCCACTGCGATTTTTCGGCGCTTTTCCGACGTGGGATTCCAGCGTCGAACATCGGTCGAACACTCGGCGCAGTTTGTCCGACAGCGGAAACGACTGACCGCTCACTCGTTGCGAGTGAAAAAACACCACCTCGTCCGACAATCCCTTTATGTTCCACTACCGGGTTTTTGTTGCCGATTCGCATCGGTCCGGGCTGTCTGGCTGTCGCAGAACGTTGCAACTTGTTGCAGATTGCCGTGACCCTCGAAAAATGTCGCAATTTGTCGCAAATAGTTGCAAAGCGCTGCAACCGTGCTCTTTTGAACGCCCTGCAATTCTTCACCAAAAAACATGTCCAAAATCTGCTTTCTGGGCCGTTATCTGTAGGCTCGCGAAATTTCCGCGGCCGGGCGTTCGGATGGCAAAGCCCGCACATATTCCGGTCGATGAGCACGCCTTCGGCGAGCAGGCGAAATGTGCGAATTCTCGTAACAAGGCCTTGCTCGAATTCTGGGAGCGCCACTCGGGAAAGAAACTCAATTTGAGAAGCGCCCGAGAAATGCAATCGAACATAGAAGGGCTCATCGGCCTCCTGGCGCAATGGGATCGGGAGGATTGTGCGA
>Ga0209040_10003586_pt1 | contig 11895 bp, 14 predicted proteins | sample BogFormECP12_OM3_FD_188240 | JGI IMG/M metagenome (GOLD analysis project Ga0209040, IMG submission 188240) | Bog forest soil microbial communities from Calvert Island, British Columbia, Canada - ECP12_OM3 (SPAdes) (version 2) | ecosystem: Environmental > Aquatic > Freshwater > Wetlands > Bog ... | reverse complement strand
GGTAGAGCGGACCGTACTTGAGGTTGCCGCCGGTTACCTGCCATATCAGGCGCGATCCATCCTCTGAGATGGCGTGCCTTGGCCCTTCATAGGTGGCCCTCTTTTCCTGGGTGCCGAGTCCGACGGGCTGGGTTGCCGCTTTCCCGTTGGGGAGGACGCTGACGAGCTTCAGGTGTCCTTCCTGGCGCCCGGCTTTCGTTTCTACCGGTTCCCGCGACCACTCGTAGAGTCCTGAGCCGGAGGCGCCTGCGATGAGCGGTTCCTGGGAGCTGATGACGACGTGCTTGAGGTCCGGTGTGGCACCCTCGAACTGCATTCCTTCGCCGGCGTTCGAGGCCAGCGGTTCATAGCACGCACCGTCACACTGCGGGTTGCGCAGGTAGATCGTCCGTCCCGGATATGGCGTGCGCGGCCGTCCTTCTTCGGTCGTTTCGGCCGGGAGGCGCGTTTCGAGCGGGTTCACCAGGGCGTCGGACAGGTCGGGGGTGAAGAACTGGTACTCGCGGCGTTCCTGGGCTTTGATGCCGAGCCCCTTTTCGTTGGACGCGGTGATGTTCTTCACCGACCATTTTCCGGGCTTTTCCCGTGTGGAGATCAGCTGCGACGGTTCGGGCGCCCTGTTGCCTTCGGGTTCTTCAGTACCGACCGGCGCGGCCGCCAGGAAGGTGAGGGCTTGGCCTCCCGCGGATGCCTGGATCACGCCTCCTTCGTGAGACAGGGGCTCGATCAGGGCGCCGTTCTTCTGGGGCGGTGAGACGAGTTCCCACGCCCGGCCGTCGGGCAGCGCCGCTTCGCCACCGACCGCCGGCGGCGTCTTGAACGTCCCTTCCTGTTCGCTGAGGACCCGTTCGCCGTTTTCCGCATCTGCGTTTTCGGCGACCACCACGAAGTGGTAGGTGGTGCTCGGCGAGAGCCCCGTCAACTCCGCCGCGGCCGGCTGGTCAACCCAGCCCGAGCCGATGTCCGTGCCCGGTGCGGCCGGCGCTTCGCTGGCGCATTCTTCGGCTTTGCAGCTGCCCGTGCCGTACAGGAAGCGATAGTGGGTGTCGAGGCCGGTCGGGTCGATCGCGGCCTTCAGCTTTGCCGATGAGGGTTCGACGTTCGCCGCCGCGAGGCTTTCGGGCTTCACGACCGGCTTGCCCGGTTCGGTGTGGTGGAAGATGTCGACCCGCGCGGTCGTGGGGTCGGCTACGAGGATCTCATCGCTGCCCGCGTCCACTGCGAGACCTTGGGCGCCGCCTGCTTCCAGCTGTTCGCCGCCGAAGCGCTGGATCAGCGAGCCGCCGGAGGTGTACGCCTCCACGCTCGTCCCGTTGTCGCGATACACATCGCCGCTGGTTTCATGTTCGCTGGAGAGGTCCACACCGAGCCCGGTCGTGTTCTCGCGACCGAGTTCAGCCAGCGGTTCCGCTTCGGAGAGCAGTTTCGATTCCGCGCCGGCGACCTTGAGCTTCACCGCCAGGCAGGGATTGGCTTCGCATTCCTGTTCGGTGCCTTCCTCGCTTGCTTCTTCGCGTTCTTCGAGGTCCTTGCCGTTCGGCTCGTAGGTGATATAGGCGTTGCCCGCGCCGTCGACCGCGAATCCCGGCCTGATCGGGCGATGTTGTTCTTCGGAGATTTCTTCGGGCACTTCGAATTCGACGCTCTGCTTGACGACTTCCTTGCTGAATTCTTCTTCGACCTTTTCTCCCAGCAGTTTGCCCTTCACCTGGTCGCCGTAGCGCTGGAGCACGAAGAGGCTTTCTCCGTCTTCGCGCTCAGCCCACAGGATGCCGCTCGGATCGACCGCGACCCCGTCGATTGGGCCTTCGGCTTCTTCTTTGGCTTCTTCGCCGGAGATCAGCCTGTCGATGAATTCGCCGTTGGCGCTGAACTTGTCGATCGACCCCGCTTCCCTCGTTCCGTTGGTGACCACGTACACGTCGCCGATCGAGGGCTCGGCCACCGTCCATTTCAGGCTGGATCCGGTCGCTTCGGCTTCCTGGGAGAGTTCGACCCTGGTCGGGGATTTAACCGCCGCGATCGTCGTGCCGGCTTTCAGTTTTGCGCCCGTGATCGTCCAGCCCTTGTCTTCGAGCTTGAACTTCGCGCTGTTCGATTCGTAGATGACCTTTTTGCCCCCACTTTCGGCGATCGTTCCGTCCGAGCCGGATCGTTCTTCGCTGGAGTTATCCACGGCGATCGCGAGCGGGTGGTCGAGCTGCTCACCTTTCAGGCCGCCGAGGCCCAGCAGGCATTCTTTCCATTCCTTTGTGCACGTCTCGTACTTGGTTTTGCCATCGTTGACGCCGAAGCCCCAGGTTTCGATGAATTCGTGTGCGGGAGCCGGCCCGAACACGGACACACGGTTGTTCGCGCTTTCCAGGACGTAGATGTCGCCGGTACGTTCGCTCGCCGCGATCGCCGAGGGCTTGAAGGCGGGGCTTGCGCCCGGGGCGATGAAGGTGGAGTATTCGTGACCCCTCTGGCTGAGGGCGCTCGCGGGCGCGCAGCACACGAGCAACGCCGCAAGCAGTGCGAGGATCGCCGCGATCGACTGGCGCCAAGTCGTCCCAACGAGGCGCCCGCCCATACGCCCGCCGCAGGCAGCGCCGCTCGGCCCTCGCGTCTCATCCCTGGCTGTTCCCTGCCCCATGCCTTCCCTCTCGATCCCGTTCCATCCCTCTCCTGAGCAGGAGGCTATCAGCTGGATCATGGCCGTTCAAGCGAGAACCGTCGGCCGGCAGTGGCATTCCTACCTCGACCGCGGCATTGCTACGCCGACCGCATCATTGCTATCTCGGCCGGGCCATTTCCTGGCCGTCCGGCCAACTGTTCGCGACGCCGCATTGCAGGTTTCGCTCGGAGCATCTGTTTCTCGCCCGGAGCGTTTCCTGGCCGACCGGCCAACCGTTGGCCGGCATTCTCCTGGCCGACCAGCGGGCGCCCGCCATCGCGAGCTCCGTCCCCAGAACGCGTGTATGGGGCCCGAGGGCCCCACACACGTACTGCGTTACTGGTCTTGTACTGCGTTACTCGTCTTGCTACTTCGATCTGACGCTGCTTACGAAACCGAGGTGACTTCGCCTGTCAGCACCGAGGTGGTGTTCTCACCCGACGGGAGGTTGACTCCCGGAGGTGTGATGTTGCTCACCAGGATCATCGGTTCACCCGGGTTTTCTTCGTCGAACGGGTCCGTCTGGCCGCCTTTGGCGTTGACGCTGAACGTCTGCGTCGAGGTCTTCTTGTATTTCCCTTCGGTGTTGCCGGAGATTAAGCCGTTCAGGTTACCGAACGTTTTAATTGCAAGGCCTTCGCAGCTGAATTCAGCTGACTTGCCTTCTCCGTTGTTACCTTTCACTAAGCTGGCCGGTTTGCCTTCGACGTTCACGAGCGTCGCGTCGAGTTCTTCGGTCGTGATGTCGCCGACTTTCTCGCCGACCTGATGTGACGTGCACTTTTTACCTTCACTCGTGCAGCTTGCGAAGACGACCGTCACGGTGCTTAATTTCGGTCCCGTGATTTCGCCTACCGACTTGGCGTTCTTGCACGTAACGGAGCCGACGACCGTACCACCGGTCCACGGTTCTGCTTCGTTTTCAGGGATGTAGCTGTCAAGGGTGCTCACGCCGTTCTTGCCCTTGAAACCCTTCTTTTTCAGCGTTTCCCATGAGCCGCCGGCTTCGTATTCGCCTTCTTTGGCTCCGCCTTTGGATTCTTTGGAACATTCCTTGTCGTTCCATTTGCCTTTGCCTTTTTCGGCTTTGGCGACCTTGTTACAGGTCAGGTATTCCGGCGCTGCCGCCTGGGCGGCCGCTGCAACGACGGCGCTCAGCGCGAAAACCGCCACGAGGCATAGCCCCACGATCCTGATGCGTTTCATCTGTCCACTGCTCCTTTTCCCTCTTGTATAGGATCGGCTGGATCCGAAGTCCCCTCGTGCTGACGGGGCGATCCGAAACCAGCCGTGTCCGTCCGGCTGTCCCTCAGCCGAACGGTGTGGTCCTCTCGACCTTTACAGAAAGCGTGCCTCCCGTCAAGGACGAGCACGAATCACGCTGAACACGGGGCGTCTCGACCTCTGTCCCCCACCGGGGGCTCGGGCGTTTCCGAGTACCTGGGCGATCCCTCCCCATCTCAACGCTTGACCTCATGTCGCGCGGACCGTACCACACGGCTGGACCTCTCGTCAAGCCGCTGGTCACAGGATTCTCACCGATCCTGGCTGGCCGACCAGCTTACATCAAGACTCACATCAGCGCGTCCCGGCTCAGCGAGGCCCTGCTCACAGCGGCGCCCTGCTCACACCGCGGCCACGTCTCAGACGGCCGAGACCTGCTCCTCCTCGGCCACCCGGAAGGAGGACCCGCAGCCGCAGGCAGCAACCACGTTGGGGTTGTTCACCTTGAAGCCCGCGCCCTGCAGGCTCTCCTCGTAGTCGATCGTCGAGCCGCTCACGAACTGCAGGCTCTCGCGGTCGACCAGCAGCTTCAGACCGTGGCTCTCGAACACGACGTCGTTCTCGCGCTGCTCGTCGAAGGCCAGCTGGTACTGGAAGCCCGAGCAGCCCCCCCCGCGCACGCCCACGCGCAGGCCGGCGACGCCCACATCGGCCTGCTGGCCGGCGAGGAACTCGTGCACCTTCTCGGCGCCCTTGTCGGTGATCGTGATCATCGCCTGTGTTTGTGTGGAGGGATCCAAGACTTTCCAAAGTATAGCGGTGGCTCCGCCGCGCGCGGATGGCTTGCAAGAGCGGCTTATCCGCCTGCCCGGAGGGCCGCCGCCCCGCTACCCGGAAGCGCCGCCTGCGATCCTCTACGCTAAGGGCGATGCCCACCGCCGAGGACATTAAGCAGCGGATCGAGGCCGCGATCCCGGGGGCGCACGCCGAGGTCGAGGACTACACGGGCGGCGGCGATCACTTCCGCGCCACGGTCACCGCCGAGGCATTCGCCGGGCGCAGCCGCATCGAGCAGCACCGCCTCGTCTACGAGGTCTTCGGCGGCGAGATCGGCGGGGCGATCCACGCGCTTGCGCTCAAGACCCAGACAGCCGCCCAGACTCAGACCCCCTCAGAACCAGGAGCCTCCCATGCCCAGCAGCCAGTTCGATGAGATTCCCATGTTGCGAGCCGAGCCCGAGCCCGCTCCGGCGGCCGCCGGGGAGCCCAACCCGATCCGCGACGCGATCGCCGCGGCAATTGAGGAGCATCGGGTGATCCTGTTCATGAAGGGGACGCCCGAGGCTCCTGCCTGCGGCTTCTCCGCGCGAACGGTCGCGGCGCTGCAGTCGCTGGACGTCGCGTTCGCTGCCGTGGACATCCTGCCCGACCCGCGCATCCGCCAGGAGCTCTCGGCGATCTCCAACTGGCCGACCATCCCGCAGCTGTTCGTCGGCGGGGAGCTGCTCGGCGGCTGCGACATCGTCACCGAGATGTACGAGTCGGGGGAGCTGGCGCAGGCGTTGCTGTAGCGTCCCGCGCCGCATGCCCCCGGTCGCGGTCGTCACAGACAGCACGCACTATCTCCCCCGCCGGCTGGCGGACGATCAGGGCATCCACCAGGTCAGCCTCTACGTCGGCTGGGGCGGCGAAGCGGTGCGCGAGCTCGACATGGACGGCTTCGACGGCTTCTACGAACGCCTGCGTGAAGACCCCCAGCTGCCGAGCACCTCGCAGCCCTCGATCGGCGATTTCCTGGCGGTCTGGGAGCCGCTGCTGCAGGCCGGCAGCGACATCGTCTCGATCCACCTCGCCGGCGGCATCTCGGGCACCTGCGAGGCAGCCCGCCAGGCCCACGGCCTGCTCGCCGAGCGCGGGCTGGGCGAGCGCGTGGAGGTGATCGACGGCGAAACGGCGTGCGGCGGCCTCGGCATGGTCGTGCTCGCCGCGGCCGCCGCCGCCCGCTCGGGCGCCGAGAAGGACGCGGTCGCCGCCCACGCGCGCGCGGCGCGCGCGGGGCTGAGGATCTGGTTCTGCCTGGACACGCTCGAGTACCTCCGCCGCGGCGGGCGCATCGGCAAGGCCAGGGCCTGGCTGGGCGGAACGCTGAAGGTCAAGCCGATCCTGTCCCTCGAGTACGAGATCGTGCCGGTCGAGCGTGTGCGCACCGCCGGACGCGCCTTCGAGCGCATGGTCCGCTATGCCCAGGAACTGCACGACAGCGGAGCCGACAGCTGGGTGGTCCAGCACATCCAGGCACCCGAGCAGTCCGAGCGCCTGATCAAGCGCTGCCGTCAGATCTTCGACTCCGAGCCGCTCTTCACCTCCGAGGTCGGGCCGGTGATCGGCACCTACACGGGGCCGGGACTGATCGGCGTCGGCGGGCTCGCGCGGCGGCTGCTGGCCTGAGCGCGCGCGAGGGGCGCTGCCCAGGCCCGCGAGAAGGCGGGGTCAGTCCCCGCCTCGGCGCCGCCGGCGGCGGCGCAGCATGCGGGCGCCGAGCATCACGCCCACGACCGCCCCGCCGATCATCAATTCCTTTTGGTGGCTGCGGACCTGCTCGCGCCAGTCGGTGAGGCGGGCCACCTCCCCGCGCAGGCGTTCGACCGAGACCCCGAGCTCCTTGCGGTTGGTCTCGATCGAGTCGCGGATCTCGGCCGGCGTGCGCTGCGCCATCAGCTCTCAGCTCCCTGGCCGGCCGCCGAAGCTCCCTGGCCGGCCACCGAAGCTCCCTGGCCGGCCGGATAGGGGGTGCTCCTGGCCGGGGCCCGCGCCTGGCCCGGCTCGCTGACCGTCTCGCGGATCCTGCGCGCCTCCTCGATTGCCATGCTCGGTACCGGCGGCGAGCCGCGTTTAAGCGCCCGGGCGGCGATCAGGCCGGCGATGACGCCCAGCAGCACCAAGATCACGGCCATCGCGAAGAAGCCCCAGAAGTAGGTGAAGTCGTTGCCCGGCAGGTAGTAGTAGAGCAGCCACGCGAAGCCGATCAGCACGAACAGCAGCGCGGTCGCGAAGAAGATCCCGGCGGCCACCCCCACGACGGCGCCCCGGGCGAGCTTGGTCGCCTTCTCGGTGACCTCGGCCTTGGCCAGCTCGATCTCCTCGCGGACGAGCAGCGTGGCGCGTTCGGAGATCTCATTGATCGACGTGGCGATGTTCTGGGGCTGCTCGCCGCGCTGACCGACCCCTCCCCCCTCCTCCGGCGACCGGTGCGGCTCGCTCATTCGGGCGGTTCCTCGCCGAACACGCGCCGCCAGACCACGACGGCGGCGCGATCGACGACCATGTTCGCCAGCGCGCCCAGCCCCGCCAGCAGGCCCGACCACATCAGGCGCTTGACCAACTCGTTCTCTTTCATCGCGCCAGTCTATTGCCCGCGCGTGTCGGCTCCGCTGCGGCCGGCGCCGCTACGGGCGCGGGCGCATCGCCGGCGCGCTCTCAGCGGACGCTGCCCGAGCCCGCAACGCTCGTCTCGAGGCCTCCGCAGACGGTCTCGACGACGAGCCACTTGGCCCGCTCGAAGTGCTCCTCGCCCTGCGGCAGCAGGTCGAAGATCCACCCCGTGAGCAGCTGCTCGATCGCACCGTAGAAGGCCATCGCGGCGAAGCGCGCTTCGATCTCCGCCTTGAAGACGCCCTCGGCCTGGGCCTTGGCGATCATCCCCCCGATCAGGTCGTAGGCCTCGCGGATCGAGTCGATGTGGGTGTGGCCGAACGAGTTGGCCGCGCGCGTCACCTCGACGATGATCACCTTCATCAGGTCCGGGTCGTGCTGGTAGCTGTCGATGATGAACGATGCGATCGCCCCGAGCTTGTCGCGGACGGGGATCGCCTCGGCGTCGACGTCCCGGATCAGCTCGAGCATCACGTTCCAGCGCTCGAGGAAGAGCGTGTCCAGCACCTCGTCCTTGGAGGCGAAGTAGTGGTAGACCAGGCCGTAGGCAACCCCGGCCTCGTCGGCGATGTCCGACACGCGGCAGGCATGAAAGCCCTGGCGGGCGAACACGCGCACGGCCGCGTCGAGGATCAGCCGGCGCTTGTCCGCCGTGGCCCGGGCCCGGGGGATCGGCGTGCGTCCGGCGCTCACGCCGGCTCCCCGACCGGCCAGCGGTAGGCCTCCGGACGGCGGTTAGCGAGCGCCGGCAGGCTCGCGCGGATCTCGCGCTGGCGCTCGAGATCGAGCTCGGCGACGATCTGGCACTCGCTGTCGGGCGCCTGCGCCAGCACGACTCCCCAGGGATCGACGATCATCGAGCGCCCACCCGAGTGGTGTCCGCCCGGGTGCGCGCCGACCTGGTTGGCAGCGATCATGAACAGCTGGTTCTCGATCGCGCGGGCGCGCACGAGCGTCTCCCAGTGATCGCGCGTGGTCGCGAGCGTGAACGCCGCCGGCAGCGCGATCGCCTCCGCGCCGCCGACGGCGAGGATCCGGTAGAGCTCGGGAAAGCGCAGGTCGTAGCAGATCGAAAGCCCCAGCCCCACGCCCTCCGCGGTCCGGGAGAGGACGATCTCATCGCCGGGCTCCTCGATCTCAGACTCGTTGTACACCTGCCCGCCGACCTCGACGTCGAACATGTGCAGCTTGCGATACACCGCCCTGAGCTCGCCCTGCGGGTCGATGTGAACCGAGGTGTTGGCCAGCTTCTCCCGCCCGGGCAGGCGCTCGAGGATCGAGCCGGCGATGAGATCGACCGACAGCTCGCGCGCGAGCGCGCGAGCCCAGCCGATCGACTGGCCGTCGAGGGCCTCGGCCGCCGCGCGCATGTCCTCGTCGGTGCCCATCGCGGTCCACTTCTCGGGGAGTACGATCAGGCTCGCCCCGTCCGCTGCCGCGGCCCGCGTGAGCCGCTCGGCGACGGCCGTGTTCGCGGCCCGGTCGGCGGTGGAGTTGAGCTGAATTGCCGCGACCCTCACAAGCACGTCCCTTCCTTCGGGCCTCGCGCCCGCAGCCGGCGGGGCCCCGGCACCCGCGAATAGATTGACTGGTCAGTCAATACCTCAAGGATAAACGCTGCCGTCGCGAGAGGCCGACCCGCCGCGCTCAGGCAGATGTGCGGAGACTGACGATGACAAGATCGGTGTGACGAGCCAACGCTGCGGCGAGGGCTGCATCCTTGGTGGCAAGGGGCTCGTCAAGCACCTCGGCCAGGGCGGCGAAGAGTGCGTCGGCGGCGGTGAGATTGTGGCGCAGGGCCCACGCGCGGTCGCGCAGGTGCAGGCTGGAGAAGAACGCCAGAGGCATGTCGCCGAGATCCTCGACCGCTGCGGCTGCACGCCGCTCGCGGAGTCCGCCGGCGAACGTCATGCGTCTCAGCACCGCGATCACCTCAAACACCAGCAGGTCGGGAGCCGCCAGTTCTCCCTCCTGCATGATCAGCATCTCAACCTGCTCCGCCGCTCCGGTGCCGAGCAGGAAATCCACCGCGCCGGAGGTGTCGAGGACGGTCACTCGCCGGCGTTGCGAAGGCGTCGCACGGCGGCCTCGGTTGGCTCCGCCGGATGCGCCGAGCCGCGCGCCCTCACGCGTGCAGACAGCTCGGCGGCCGTGGGCCTCGATGCCGATCGCGCGAGCAGGCCGCGCACGTACTCCGACAGCGACACGCCCGCGAGCGCGGCGCGCGACTTGAGGACGGCGTGCACGTCCTCGGGCACGTCGCGTATCTGGACCAGCACACCCATACGACTCGTATGTTAGCATGCGCTACGCATACTCATTGTCATCCTCCGTGGCATCGCCCCGGCCGCGACTGCGACGCAGCTCGGCGAGCAGCAGCTTGGAGTGCATCGCCCCGAGCAGCTCCCGCAGCGGCTCGACGCCGGCGGCGACGATCTCCATCGCGCGCTCCACCTCCACCTCTCCGGCAAGACGGTCGAGCAGCGCCCTGACCTCCTGCTGCACGAGCGGTTCGAGCGCCTTGCGGTAGCGCAGCGTGTCATACACGGTGAAGCCGAGGGCCTCGTCGTAGCCGCCCGCGCGAAAGCTCGCGATCGCCTCGATGATCTTCACATCGTCGTTGTCGTAGCCGCGCTGGCTCGGTGTCAGCACGCCGATCTCGGCCAGGCGATCGAGCACGTTGCGCGGCAGCCGGTAGCGCTCCTGGACGGCCCGGCGGGAGACCCGGCTATGATCTTCAGTGCTCGCAAGCGCCCGCTCGAGGATGCGATCCTCCAGCTCGATCAGCGCGCGCACGCGCTCCGGGTCCTCCCGCAGCGCGCCCCTGATCACGCGCAGCGGCATGAAGCGCTCCTCCTGCAGGCGCTTGATCAGCTCGATCCGCTCGACGTAGGCCGGCGGGTAGTAGGCCATGTTGCGGCTCGTCCTGACGATGTCCTCGCCCCCGCCGAGCAGCCCCTCGCGCAGGTAGTAGCGGATCGTGCCAGGGCTCACGCCAGAGCGCTCGGCCAGCTCGCTCATCTTCAACAGCTGGCGATCGACGGAGCCGTTTGAAGCGACGGCCGCGCTGCCCTTGACGCTCGTGCCCACGCCGCCGCCCTGCCCGCTCACGCCCGCAGGCTGGCGTCCTGACCCAGCCCTGACTGGGTGCCCGACCCGGCCGGCCCGGCTGCCGCACCACAGGCCATGAGCTCGGCGATCTCGGCCTCGCCGTAGCCGGCCGCACGCAGCACCTCCTCGGTGTGCTCGCCCAGCGCCGGGCCCGGCAGGCGGGCATGATCGCCCGGCGTGCGCGCCAGCTTGACCGGGATGCCGAGCTGGCGGACCGGGCGCTCGCTGCCCGGCTGCTCGATCTCGACGACCATCTCGCGCCGGCGCACCAGCTCCGAGGAGAGCGCCTCGTCGAGCTCGAGCACCGGCTCCAGGCAGCAGTCGTGCTCCTGCGCGAACGCCTCCCAGCCCGCACGGGTGCGTTCCCTGAAGATCGCCTGCACCTGCGCGTGGGCGTCCGAGCCGGGCTGCTCGAACTGCATCGCGATCAGCTCCTCGCGGCCGACGCCGCGGCACCAGGCCTGCCAGAACTTCGGCTCGAGCGCGCCGAGCGAGACCCAGCCGTCGGCGCACTCGTACGGCCGGTAGCAGATCAGCGATCCGGCCAGCGGCAGCTCGCCGCGACGTGGCACGATCCCGTCGGCGAAGTAGCTTGCGGCCACCATCGCCAGCCACGAGAGCGCGCCGTCGGACATCGAGACGTCGACCAGCTGCCCCTCGCCCGAGCCTCTGTTACCGGCGCACGCCGCGCGGCCGTGCGCCGCGGGCTGCGGCGAGGAGCCGTCGCGCTCGCGCAGCGCGGCCAGGATCCCGAAGGCGGCCATCAGCGCGCCGCCGCCGAGGTCGGCGATCTGCCCGGCGGCCTGGACGGGCTCGCCGCCGCCCTTGCCGGTGAGCCCCAGCAGGCCGATCAGCCCGAGGTAGTTCGTGTCGTGACCGGAGGCATCGCGCTTGGGCCCGACCTGACCGTAGCCGCTGATCGCGCAGTAGACGATTCCCGGGTTCTCCTCGCGCATGCGCTCGTAGCCGACGCCGAGGCGGTCGAGCACGCCCGGGCGGAAGGACTCCAGCACGACGTCGTATTCGCGCACGAGTGCCAGCAGCGCCTCGCGCCCGCGCTCGTGCTTGAGGTCGAGGCGGATCGAGCGCTTGTTGCGGTTCAGCGACAGGAACAGGGCCGAGCGCGCGCTGGCGTGGGCGCCGTCGTAGAAGGGCGGTGACCAGCGGATGTAGTCGCCCATGCCGGTGTCCTCGACCTTCAGCACCTCGGCGCCGAAGTCCGCCAGCAGCAGCGAGCAGAAGCCGCCGGGCAACAGGCGCGAGAGGTCCAGGACGCGGATGCCCTGCAGGGGAAGGCTCACCGTGGGAGTCCCGCGCGCACGCCCGGGGTGGCCGCCGGGCCGCCTCTCAAACAGGACATCATGCGCCGCTCACCGCGGCTCGCTGCGGGACGGCCAGCAGCTCGCGGGCCTCGGCTACGGTCGCCGGGCGGCGGCCGATGTCCTCGGTCATCTGCCTGGCCTTGGCGATCA
>Ga0209040_10003585_pt1 | contig 11896 bp, 13 predicted proteins | sample BogFormECP12_OM3_FD_188240 | JGI IMG/M metagenome (GOLD analysis project Ga0209040, IMG submission 188240) | Bog forest soil microbial communities from Calvert Island, British Columbia, Canada - ECP12_OM3 (SPAdes) (version 2) | ecosystem: Environmental > Aquatic > Freshwater > Wetlands > Bog ... | reverse complement strand
CTCGCAACTCCTCGTCGTCGGCAGCCATGGCCGCGGCGGATTTCCCGGCATGCTGCTGGGATCGGTGAGCACGGCGGTGGCGCAGGCGGCCCGCGTGCCGGTGATCGTCGCCGGACAGCAGTAATCAAACGACAGAAATCTACTCTCTCACCGTAGTTTTGGAGGTTTAAGCATGGGCGGCATCCCGTTAGGGCGCATCGCGGGGTTTCCGGTAAACGCCAATTGGAGCGTACTGGTCATCCTCTGGCTGTTTACCTGGAGCCTGGCCTCAACTCTGCCCACCACCGCCGCAGGTTACTCACCAGGCGCCTATTGGGTGGCCGGTGCGTGCGGCGCCACGGTATTGTTGGCATCGTTGCTCGCACATGAGCTTGCGCATGCAATCGTGGCTCGCCGCGCCGGTGTCAAGGTTCTTGGTGTAACGCTGTGGATTTTCGGCGGCGTCACCCGTCTGGGCGGTCAAGCGAAGACACCGCAGACGGCATTCCGGATCGCGGTGGCGGGCCCCGCTACGAGCCTGCTGCTGGCAGCGTCATTTGCCGGCGCCGGAGCCGGATTGCGAACCCTGGGAGTCGGGCACATCACCATCGGTGTCGTGTGGTGGCTGGCTGGAATCAACGCACTGCTAGGCGTTTTCAATCTGCTGCCCGGTGCTCCGTTGGATGGTGGTCAAGTGCTGCGCGCGTGGCTCTGGCGCCGCTACGGTGACCCTACGCGCGCTGCCGTAGGCGCAGCGCGGGCCGGGCGCACGCTCGCTTTCGTCCTGATCGCATTCGGGCTGCTCGAGTTTCTGGCCGGAGCCATGGTCGCCGGAGTCTGGTTGGCGTTCATCGGCTGGTTCATCTTCACCGCCGCGCATACGGATGAGGCGTTGGCCTTGACTCGGAATGCGCTTACGGGTGTACGAGTCGGGGAGGCAATGACTCCCCACCCGCATACGGCGCCGGCCTGGATCACCGCCCAGGACTTCATTGAGCGTTATCTGCTCGGCGACCGGCATTCGGCCTACCCGGTGGAGGATCACAACGGGTCGATCTCGGGGCTGATAACCCTGACCCAGTTGCGCCAAGTGGAACCGAGCAATCGTTCCAACACCCTTATCGGTGAAATCGCCATGCCGTTGAGCCGGGTCCCCACCGCCACCTCGGACGAGCCGGTCACCGCGCTGCTGGAACGGCTGGCCTCCGGTGAAAGCAGCCGCGCTCTCGTCATCGACGGGGGGCGTGTCGTAGGTATCGTCACCCCAAGCGATCTCACGCGTTTGGTCGACGTGTACCGGCTCGCAAAACCCGAGATCACCGCCGCAGACGGGTACCGAGGCCGTTACGAAGGTGGCGAGGTAAGGAGGATACTGTGAGCGACAGGCGAATTCGACCGGCCGTCATCGTCGGTATAGATGGCTCTCAGGCGGCGATCCATGCTGCTGAGTGGGCCGCAGATGAGGCCGTCGGTCGTGGGGTCTCGTTACTTATGCTTGGGGTCATCAAGGCCACTGATCCCTCCGCCGAGGACTACCACCGAGACGTCGCACACGCCGAGACACCGCTTCAGGCAGCACGACTCGCGGTCGAGGCGATGGGAAGACCGGTGAAAGTTGAAACAGACATCCTCCGCGGGCCACCGGGTGCCATTTTGGTTTCCGAGTCCGACGATGCTGAAATGATCTGCGTCGGATCTGTCGGGATCAGTCGCTATTCCCGGGCGTTGTTGGGTTCGACCGCAACCGAAGTCGCAGAGAAGGCGCTGTGTCCGGTCGCGGTAATCCGCTCCCAGCCAGATCGGCCCGGACCGGACATCAACTGGATCGTGGTGGCGGTGAGCGACGCGCCTGGACGCGATATCATCGTCGATCAGGCGATGAGAGAAGCACAGCTGCGCAAGCTGCCGGTGCTGGCTATCGCAACTATGCAAGCTGACGCGGCCGAGGCGCCGTCTCACGAACTCGACAATCGCTTGTGGCCATGGAGACGTTGGTATCCGGACGTCCACATCTACCCCGTGACAACGGGCGACACCGTCACGCGTTTCCTGAAGACCATCGATGACCTAGTCCCGATGGCTGTTGTCGGCGCCGCCGACGCCGGAGAACTTGCGCGGATCGTTGGGCCGCAGGACCATCCCGTCTTCCGGCATGCCCAATCCTCGGTGCTCATCGTGCGCTAGTGAAGGGTCACCAGCGGTGATTCGACCGGCAACGAATGTTAAGCGTTGGTCAACATCTGATCGATGATGTCCTGAGCGGTCCGCATGTGCTTATTCGCCTGAGTCATCAGCGACAGGAATTCGCCGTCATAGTTTCCGGGTGAGCCGGCCACAGCTGCCAGGCACAAATGCGCAGCGAAACCGAAGTCCATGATCGCCGAACTCAACTCGGCAGTCAGCTTCCGATTGGGGCTAGGCAGACGGCTCTGCATCTTGATCTCCGCAGCATCATGCACATGCTGGCATGCCGCCGCCAAAGCGCCTGGCCTGAAACGACTGAACGCTTGATCCACGTCATCCGATGCGTTCCGCATATCAGTGAAGTCTTTCTCCGCCCCAGCCCACCATTGTTGCAGCGCTGTAACGCTGGACGTCGCCGGACCCGCCGAACCGATCTGTCGCGGGTGGTTCATAACAGCCATGCCGGCTGCTGCCCCAGCGAATAGAACAACGGCGATAGCGATGCCAATGATCCATTTCGCCCGGCGTCTAGATCCGGTTTTGGACGGCTCAGGATTAGGTGCGATCGGGACGCCGAACTGCCCAGGCGATTCCCGGCCGGGCGGACCCGGATGCCCATAGCTATAGTTTGCCATCGTTCTTTCTCTTCCTGGGTTGGGCCCCAAACCTGTTCTGAGTTCTTGCCTTTCGACGCTATGCAGCACGACCGTAGGGAACCTGTGTCGTTAGTCCTCAGATCGAGGCCTTTGGTCATGACCTGCCATGTCCGCGGCGACTACCCCAGGCAGGGGTCGCCGCCGTGTCCTCAGCCGCACGTCTGAGGTGTTAGTCAGGCGGCCCGGGGCAGGTCCGGAGTTGAGCTCGCCGGTTGTGACGCCGGGCGGGTCCGCGGAGGCATCCAGCCGACGTAGGCCAGATACAGCCCGATCAGCACCTCGACAGCGGCGCCGGCGCGCCACCAACCCATTGCGTCAACAGCGGAGTTGGCCATCGAAAAGTAAGTGTGGGAGCCCGCCACCAGAAACAGCCCCTTGACTGCGACAAGCCAACCCACAACCGAGACGATGGTCGCCGCGACGCCCCGCCAGTACGGATGAAGGGCAATCACCACGAGACCAAACAGCAGGATGAACGCCCCAGTCACCCACGACCACAACGGGTCCGCTTCGAATCCGGACAGCATCGCCCGCATATCAGTTGGCCGCAAAGCGGCCGACGCGGCGATGATGGCCAAGTACGGGCCGATCACGCGAGCGAACATGCGTGTCCTGTTCTGGGATTGATGTGAAGACCTCATTGCAACTACCTCCGTTTAAGGCCGCCATCCGGCGAGATGACAACCGGTGTTGTTGTATTCGAGATGTGTTGGTCCCGTATGAATATCCGATCATCTCGGCGCCGACATGCGACAGAGGCCGAAGTCCCGGCAGCGCTGGGCCGTTCGTCACAATGTCAGCGGGATGTGTCCGCTGCCGGATCGAAAGCTATTGCTCTACCGTGTGCGTACGACGATTACCGGAACGCTCGCCGACTGTGCGACCGCAGCGCCGACCGCGCCGAGTCGCATGCCGCCGAACCCGCCGCGGCCGTGGCTGCCGAGAACCACCAGTTGCGCGTTTTGGGATTCCTCGATCAGCCAGCGCGCCGGCGTATCACAGACCAACCGTCGACTGACGCGCACATCGGGGTACCGTTCCTGCCAGCCGGCCAAGCGTTCGGCCAACAGTTCCTCACCCTGGCCCTGATATGTCCGCCAATCCATGCCGAGGATCGGGAAAACCCCGACGTCGCTCCACGCGTGCAGCGCGATCAGCGCCACTCCCCGCCGCGACGCTTCGTCGAATGCCCAGGCGGTGGCGGCTTCGGAGGCGGGCGAACCGTCTACACCCACCAGAACGGGCGCTTCCGGGTCGACCGGAAGGGACGCCTGGTCGGCGTGGATGACCGCTACCGGGCAGTGCGCATGCTCAACCACGCCCCTACTGACCGAACCCATTACAAGACGCCCGAGTGCGCCCCTGCCGTGACTTCCGACGACGATCATCCGCGCCTGGTTGGAGGCATCGACCAGCGCATCCACCGGATGCGAATAGAGCACCTCTGTTCGAACGTCTGGCAGCCGCGGCTGATCCACGGCGGCGCTGAGACCTTTGCGCGCTTGGTCGATGACGTGTCGCGCGTTGTCGTCTTGCCATTCCGCGACGGTTGACTGGTCGGCGCTGACCGGCCAGCTGACGATCACCGGTTGTACGACATGCATCAGCGCGACGGGTTCATGACACAGGGATGCTTCACGCGCCGCCCAGGATACGGCCGCATCCGATTCCGCCGAACCGTCGACGCCGACCAGTATTCCGTATTTTGTTGAGGTTTCTGACATCTCGCCTCTCTTGATCGCGACCGATTGCGCGTGACTGCCGAGCAATCAGCGACGAAATTCCAGGACGTCAGACAACGGTCGGCGAGGCGTCGGTGGCGGAACGTCCTCGCCGTCCGGCGCGGTACCGACCCGTATCAAGACTTGCGGCATCGCCTTGGTCACCATCAGATCTCGGATGATGTCCCGGCTGGCTTCCAATTCGGTGATGTGCGTGAGGGGGCACGTCGCCAGTCCGGCCATGGTGCATTCCAGCAGCACCTTCGATAACACCTGGCCGGCGTGGAGTGCGTCTGCGCGGGTGTCCTCAGGTGTGGACAGCACCAGTATCTTTGCTTGGTCCTGCGAGGTGGCGGAGCGCCGATCGCTAAAACCACTGGACGGGAATTTTCGGTCTACCGCAACTCGATCGGCTTCTGGCCAGGACACCAATTGGCTGGGTGGGATTCCTTCGGACTGTCTGAAAGGACTTGTCCACCATTGCAACTCACGGTGATAAAAGTCGTCGTAGCGGCGGAGGGATTCGGTGAGCCGCGACGCTTCATGTAGTTGCGGGCGTGCGTTGTCGGCCAACACCTCGATGGAGACCAAATCGGACCCGAATGCGATGCGCAGCGTCGTCTCGAATGACTGCCAATCCCCTGGTGGCCCAAACGGCAATCGGTCGCTGCGGCGTCGCGATATCGCATCGGCACGGTCGCGCCAGGCCTGAGTCACGTAATCGAGCGACGTGAAACAAATCGACGCGAGGTGCTCGAGCCTATTCGGGTTGGGGAACTCATCGATCTGGGTGTTCCATCCGGCGGCGGCCATCGCGGTTTGGAAGTGATCGAGCACGGCGCCGCAGCTGATGATTGCCTCGCGGCCAGAACTGTCGGTTGATCGCACGACACGATGAGGATCGGTGAACACCTCGACGTCGGCGGGTGTAGCCACCCATCGCCAGGGTTGGCTGTTGTGCAGCGATGGCGCACGGCATGCCAACTCCACTGCCCGCGCGATCACATCGGTAGCCACTGTCGTTGTCGACACAGGTTCACCAGCCCTTTCCTCTCTCAAGCTTTACGGGGCGGGGCACTGGAAGCCAGGGTCATTGGTCCCTTGAGGACGCGGCGTATTACCCGGCTGTGGAGGTCTTCGGACCGCTTCGCGAAGAACGCGCCGGCTAACAGAATGTGCTCATGGGGCACGCCATGGCCACCAACCAACAGGCAGTCGAGCCATACAGCGTGGTACACGAGACTCACACCGGGCTCGTCGTGCTCGTCGGAGATTTGGCATACAAGGTCAAAAAAACCGATTCGCACCGACTTCCTGGATTTCAGCACTCAGCAACGGCGTGAACGGGCTCTTCAGCGCGAACTGGAGCTCAACCGGCGGCTGGCGTCCGCCAGCTATTCGGGCGTCGCTCACCTGAGCGCTGAGTGGGCCGGCACTAGTGAGCCGGTGCTCGTCATGAAGCGCCACCCGGACTCGTCCCGGCTGGCCACGATGTGCGCCGCGGCCAACCAGTCACCGACCCACTAGAGAAAATCGCCGAGATGCTGGCGAGGTTCCACGAAAGCGCCGAGCGGGGCCGGCCCGTCGAAGCGCAAAGCACCGCCGCTGCGGTCCAAGCCCGCTGGGATGCGAATATCGCGGAGCTGCAGCGATTTGTCGGCACGGTCATCGACCGGCAACGTTTCGAGGCCGTCGAACGGTTGGCAGGTCGATTCATCGCCGGCAGGGCGCTGCTGTTCGCTGGACGCGTCCACGTCGGGCGGATCGTCGACGGACACGGCGATTTGCTTGCCGATGATATCTTCTGCCTTCCCAACGGTCCGGAAATTTTGGACTGCCTGGAGTTTGACGACAACCTTCGGTACGTCGACACAATCGACGACGCCGCCTTTCTGGCTATGGATTTGGAGTTCCTGGGCCGCAAAGATCTCGGCGAGTTCTTTCTTGCTCAGTACAGCCAGCTAGCCGCCGACCCGGCTCCGCTGCCAACCTCGGCCGCGCGGGGACTCGACCACGCTGACAACCGCATTCCGCGATATCTTTTTCCGTAGGCTTGCGCTCCATGACCTCGTCGCTGGCCGCTGGGCTAACGGCCGCCGAAGTGGCCCAGCGGGTTGCCGACGGCAGGACCAACGATGTGCCGAGCCGGGCGACCGCAGCGTGGCCGACATCGTCCGGGCCAACCTATTCACTCGGATCAACGCGATCCTCGCTGTGCTGTTCGCGATCGTGCTAACGACCGGTTCATTGATCAACGGGCTGTTCGGGCTGTTGATCATCGTCAATAGCGTCGTCGGCATGGTGCAGGAACTGCGAGCCAAACAGACGCTGGACAAGCTGTCCATCCTCGGGGAAGCCAAGCCGCTGGTGCGCCGGGCCGCCGGAACACGTGAACTGTCGCCCAACGAAGTCGTGCTCGACGACGTCATCCAACTGGGCCCCGGGGATCAGGTGGTGGTCGATGGGGTGGTGATCGAGGAATCCGGTCTGGAGGTCGACGAGTCGCTGCTCACCGGCGAGGCCGACCCTGTCCTGAAGCGCATCGATGACGCGGTGATGTCCGGCAGCTTCATGTCGCCGGGACTGGTGCATACCGGGCCACGAAAGTGGGACGCGAAGCCTACGCAGCCAGGCTGATTGCGGAGGCCAACAAGTTCACCCTGGTGCGCTCGGAGCTGCGCGCCGGAATCAACAAGATTCTCCAGTTCATCACCTATCTGCTGATTCCCGCCGGGCTGCTGATCATCTATACGCAGCTGTTCACCACCCATGTCGGCTGGCAACAGTCGGTGCTGCGCACGGTGGGCGCGCTGGTCCCGATGGTCCCCGAGGGACTGGTGCTGATGACGTCGATCGCGTTCGCGGTGGCCGTCGTTCGCCTGGGCCGCCGGCAGTGCCTGGTGCAGGAGCTGCCCGCCATCGAGGGACTCGCGCGGGTCAACGTGGTCTGCGCCGACAAGACCGGCACGCTGACCGAGAACCGGATGCAGGTCGCCGACCTGCAGCGGCTCGATTCCGCGGCTGGCATGGACACGATCATCGATGTACTGGCGTCGATGGCTGCCGACGACGCCCGCCCCAACGCCAGCATCCAGGCCATCGCGGAGGCCTACCGCAACCCGCCGGGCTGGACCGTCACCGCGACGGCCCCGTTCAAGTCGGCCACGAAGTGGAGTGGGGTGTCCTACAGCGAGCACGGCAACTGGGTCCTTGGCGCCCCGGACGTGCTGCTGGACTCTTCGTCAGTGGTCGCTCGGCAGGCCGAGGCGGCCGGTTCGCGGGGGATGCGTGTGCTACTGCTAGGGTTCACCGACCTGCGGGCCGATCATCCCGATGCCCCCGGCCGCGTCGTTCCGGCTGCTCTGATCATGCTGGAGCAAAGAGTTCGCCCAGACGCCCGCGATACCTTAGAATACTTTGCTGCACAGAATGTTTCGGTCAAGGTGATCTCGGGCGACAACGCTGTCTCGGTGGGTGCCGTGGCATCGAAGCTTGGCCTCGACGGTGAGACGCTCGACGCCCGGAAGTTGCCCACCGACCCGGACGAGCTGGCCGAAACGTTAGAGAAGTACACCACTTTCGGACGGGTCCGCCCGGACCAAAAACGTGCGATGGTGCGCGCCTTGCAATCCCGCGGCAACACCGTCGCCATGACAGGTGACGGTGTCAACGACGTGCTGGCCCTGAAGGACGCCGACATCGGTGTTGCGATGGGGGCGGGGAGTTCGGCGTCACGGGCTGTCGCCCAGATCGTGCTGCTAGACAACAAGTTCGCCACGCTGCCCGATGTCGTAGGCGAAGGACGCCGAGTGATCGGCAACATCGAACGGGTATCCAACCTGTTCTTGACCAAGACCGTGTACTCGGTGCTGCTGGCATTGCTGATCGGCATCACCTGCCTAGCCGCCAAAGGGTTGGGCATCAAATCGTTGATGTTCCCGTTCCAGCCGATCCAGGTGACCATCGCGGCCTGGTTCACCATCGGGATCCCCGGGTTCATCCTGTCGCTAGCGCCCAACAACGAACGCGCGCAATCTGGTTTCGTCCGCAGGGTCTTAAGGACAGCGGTGCCCAATGGCGCGATCGCCGGCATCGCGACCTTCGCGAGCTATTTGCTGTCCTTCCGAGGAGCTACGGCCACCCCGGTCCAGCAGATGCAGGCGTCAACCTCCGCCTTAATCACCCTTTTGGTGGTCGCGGTGTGGGTGCTGGCGGTGGTGGCCCGGCCCTACACCTGGTGGCGGGTGGTGTTGGTCGCCCTGTCCGGCGGCGCGTACGTGGTGATGTTCAGCATTCCGCTCGCGCGCGAGAAGTTTATGCTAGACCCCTCGAACATCGCGTTGACCGCCACCGCGCTGGGGATTGGCGTGTTCGGCGCGGCGATTGTCGAAGTGATCTGGTGGTTGCAGGGCTCCGCTGGCCGAGCACCGCCTCGCTTGTGGCGCCGGCCGGAAGTCTGATTAGGCGACAGATTCCCAGTCACCGTCGCCGTCGATGACCCTCCCGGGACGATTCCCGGCGAGGGCGGCCGAAGTTCGACGAAGCGGACGAATCACCTCACAAGTCGGGATGCTCGGACCAAGTTCAAAGACCCGCATGCGGATGCCTTGAACCAACCATGTCGACCAGATGTCTCGCCCGGCAATCAGGCCGCACGCCGAAGATCTTTGGGTTGTGGACTCGCCTCGTGTGACGCTGGATGGCTTCGCGCGGCCATCCACCCGACGTAAGTCAGATACAGACCGATCAGAACCTCGATAACAGCACCGCCGCGCCACCAGCCCATTGCGTCAACTGCAGAGTTGGCCATCGAAAAGTAGGTGTGGGGGAAGGCCACTAGAAACAGGCCCTTGAGTGCGATAAGCCAGCCTAAAACCGACACGATGGCCGCCGCAGTGCCCCGCCAGTACGGATGAAGGGCGATGACCATGAGACCCAACAGCAGGATAAACGCGCCAGTCACCCAGGACCACAAGGGATTCGCTTCGAATCCTGAGAGCAGCGCGCGCATATCATTGGGCTGCAGAGCAGTCGTGGCAGCGATGATGACCAAATATGGGCCGACTACGCGAGCGAACATGCGCGTCCTGCTCTGGGATTCTTGCGAAGATCTCATTGTATTGCCTCCGTTCAAGGCTGTCATCCGGCGATACGACAACCATGCTGTTATGTTCGAGATGCATTGATCCCGTGGCCATATCCGATCATTTGAGCTCCGACCTGCGATAGGGACCGAAGTCCCGCTTGTCCGGGCCGTTCGCCACCACGTGCTGCAGTGGTGTCCCGACTTCGGTTGGATCGCCCGGATGCTAACCGGTGCGCAGCAGCACGGTAATAAGCGAAACTATGACCAATAGCGCCGAGGCGCTTTCCATCAATCCCCAACCGCACCAGTGTAATTGACGGGTGATTACTTCTCTGATGTCGACCTGGGTAGTTGCTCCATCAGACCTGGCTCGGCTGGCTCGGCTGGCTCGCGAACGAGGGCCAACTCCGGCAAGGTTTCAGTCCGAGATCTTGGTACCGAATGCCAGGGGCGTCGGTCCGTGATCGGACCATCTGAGCTAGGGACCGAAGACCCTAAATCCGAGGGACTGGGGAACCGTAAGGTCACGATCGTCGACATCGCGAAGGTGGCGGGTGTCTCGCGAAGCACGATCTATGAGTACTTCCGCGACAAGGCCGCCATCGTCGAAGCGTGCGCCGAGCATGCTTCCGAGCAGTTCTATCGCCGGATGTCCACGGCGATGGATCGGGGCAGCTCGCTGGAGGACAAGCTCAGCCGTGCAGCGGTATTCGTTGCCCAAGCACGACGAGTCATCGCCTCCGAGAAGTACTTCGACGAAGACGCGATCAGCCTGCTGCTGACCAAAGACGCCGCGGTCTTGCTGCGCGAATGCGTGGACTTCCGTGCGCCCCACCTCGCTGCGGCCAAGCTCACCGGCGAGGTTCGCAAGGACCTCGACGTTCAGTCGGCCGGAGAATGGTTTGCGCGCATACTGTTCTCGCTGTTCAGCACGCCGTCATCGACCCTGGACATGGACAACCCCGATGTCGTCGAAGACTTTGTGCGTGCACACCTGGTCCGAGGGTTCGCCAACGAGCGGCCACGGGCAAGGCGAGCAGTCGACGCGCGCTGATAGCCTACCGGGGCATGGCCCGATGGCAGCCGGATCGAGGACTAATGGCCCTGCCCTAGGCAGCGCCGCCGGACAACCCTTGACGGCAGGTAACGATCGGAGGTCGAGAAATGCCTGCCACGGTAGTGGGAACCGAAGTCATCGAGGATGCGGTGCGGTCAGCGTGCCGCGCCCCGTCACAGCACAACAGCCAACCTTGGCAATGGGTGCTCAATGGTGATCAACTCCGGTTGTTCCTGGATCCAAGTCGGGTACCGGAGACCGACCATTCCGCGCGAGAAGCGCTGATCGGCTGCGGCGCGGCCCTCGATCATCTTCGAGTAGCGATGGCCGCGGCCGGGTGGCAGTCGCACGTCGATCGGTTTCCCAGTCCCAACAGCCCGAATCACCTGGCGTCGATCAAATTCACCCCGATGGATTTCGTGACTGACCAAGATCGCCGTCGCGCCGGCGCCATCTGGGAACGCCGCACCGATCGGCTGCCGTTCAGCGGACCAACGGACTGGCAATCCTTCGAACCGGTGCTGGACAGCACGGTGGACGGAGCAGCCGTCCATCTGGACATCCTCTCCGACCATTTGCGTCCCCGACTCGTGGAGGCAACTCAGCTCGCCGAGTCACTGCGGTTCTACGACATTTCCTACCACGACGAACTGCACTGGTGGACAGCACCATTCGAGGCATCAGAAGGCATTCCGTACAGCGCCCTGACTTCTGAAGCCGAGGCTGACCGAGTCGGAATAGACCGGACTTTCCCGGTCACCCACCAGCCCGAACGACGCGCCGAAATTCCCGACGACCACGCCAAGATCCTGCTGCTGTCCACCGACGACAACGGTCGCGCCGACGCATTGGCTTCCGGCGAAGCGCTTTCCGCGGTAATGCTGGAATGCACGATGGGCGGCCTCGCCACATGCCCGGTTACGCATCTCACCGAGCTGTACGTCACCCGCGAACTCATCCAGTCGCTCATGGATCACGAGGCCGTACCGCAAGTGCTACTCCGGGTGGGCGTGGTGCCCGTCACTGAAAAAACACCGCCGCCGACACCGCGGCGACCGCTTTCCGAAGTTCTACGCCTGAAAGGTTGAGGGGAACAGCGATGCACGATTCGAACTCGCCAAAGCCCGCTGTCGTCGTCGGCATTGACGGCTCTCAAGCCGCGATCCACGCCGCAGAATGGGCAGTCGATGAAGCTGTCAGTCGAGAGGTCCCA
>Ga0209040_10003583_pt1 | contig 11899 bp, 11 predicted proteins | sample BogFormECP12_OM3_FD_188240 | JGI IMG/M metagenome (GOLD analysis project Ga0209040, IMG submission 188240) | Bog forest soil microbial communities from Calvert Island, British Columbia, Canada - ECP12_OM3 (SPAdes) (version 2) | ecosystem: Environmental > Aquatic > Freshwater > Wetlands > Bog ... | reverse complement strand
TTCAAACCGTAACGTAGCGGATTTAATCGCAAGCGTGGTTTGAGAAGCCGTCGCATTTATGCGAAGGAGAAGTCACAATCAGCAGAGCGCCGGTTTACTCCGGCGGATCGAGGTGACCAACCATGGATTCCCCTTTGCTTCACGGCGTAGAAATACAGGCTCCTTCGAATGCCGGCCAACAGCGCGTGTTGACGCCGGCCGCTCTGCAATTCGTTGTCGAACTGCAACGCCGGTTCCAGCCTCGTCGGCTTGAACTGCTAGCCGCACGCGCGGCGCGGCAAAAGCGGCTCGATGCCGGTGAGAAGCCGGATTTCCTGAAGGAAACATCAAAAATCCGCGAAGCAGAATGGACCGTGGCGCCGATTCCAGCGGACTTGCTCGACCGCCGCGTGGAAATTACAGGGCCGGTCGACCGGAAGATGATCATCAATGCGCTCAACTCCGGAGCGAAAGTATTCATGGCCGATTTTGAAGATTCGAATACGCCCACGTGGTCAAACCAGATCGAAGGGCAACTCAATCTGATGGATGCGGTGCGACGGAAGATTACCTATTCGGACCCCTCCACGGGAAAAGAGTACCAGCTGAATGCGCGCACCGCGGTGTTGTTTGTGAGGCCACGGGGCTGGCATTTGGAGGAACGCCATGTGCTGGTGGATGGCCAGCCGATGTCCGGCTCGCTTTTTGATTTCGGGTTGTACCTATTGCATAACGCCAAAGAACTACTGGGATCAGCAACCGGTCCGTATTTCTACTTGCCGAAGCTGGAGAGCCATCTGGAAGCACGATTGTGGAATGACATTTTTGTATTTGCGCAAGACAAACTGGGACTTGCGCAAGGGAGCATCCGGGCCACGGTCTTAATCGAAACCATACTGGCTTCATTTGAGATGGACGAAATTCTGTATGAATTGCGCGAACATTCCGCGGGGTTGAACTGCGGGCGCTGGGACTACATTTTCAGTTTTATCAAGAAGTTTTCGCACGATCCGCACGCGGTGCTTCCGGACCGCGCGCAAGTTACCATGTCCACACATTTCCTTCGCTCCTACAGCAAGTTGCTGATCCGCACATGCCACCGGCGAAACATTCATGCTATGGGAGGAATGGCGGCGTTCATTCCGATCAAGAGTGATCCAGTGGCGAATGAGAAAGCAATTGCCCAGGTGCGCGCAGACAAAGAACGGGAAGCGGGCGACGGGCATGACGGTACGTGGGTGGCACATCCGGGACTGGTTCCCGTGGCTATGGAAATTTTTGACCGGCTGATGCCTGGGCCAAACCAGATCGATAGGAAACTCACTGAATTTCAAGCGACCGCGGAGGATTTGCTGCAAGTGCCGCCCGGCGATATTACCGAAGCGGGCCTGCGACAAAATATCGCGGTGGGCCTCGGCTATTTGGAGGCGTGGCTCAGAGGAATTGGCTGTGTGCCGCTATTCAACCTGATGGAAGACGCGGCAACGGCAGAAATCAGCCGGGCGCAACTGTGGCAGTGGATTCACCAGAGTAAGCAGCTCAAAGATGGACGCAAGATTGATTTTTCCTTGTGCGACAGCATCATCGACGAAGAACTGAGCAAAGCGAAAAAGGGAGGTGACGCGGCCCGCTTGGCCGCCTACGAGAAGTCCGCCGAGCTTATGCGCGAATTAATCCGTGCGCCGCAATTCGCGGAGTTTCTCACCGTACCGGCGTATCAGGAGATTTTGCGCGAGGGTAACTAGCCAGACGGCGAATGGAATGGGAATTGCAGATCACCATCACTTCACTCGCTGCACAAATTCTGAGGTATTAATCCTGGCGCAATGCGGTCATCGGCTCACAGCAAATCGCATCCCCAGTGGAGGAAAACCAAATGTTCCCAGTCGAGTGTATACCCAATCGGCGCAACTTCCTGATGGGTGGCATAGGCATGGCTCTCGGGCTTTCTACCCTTACCGCGCTTCCTTTGGTAACCGCCGCTGAGGAAGAGAAATGGGTTGTCGGCCCGCAACCGGGTTTCACGCCTGAGGTCGGCACGTTGACTTCTATGCTGGCCTTCACCCGTGAGCAAGTGGTTTACAACGTGAAGGGCTTGTCCCAGCCGGATCTTGATTTTCTTCTCGATGCCAAGGCAAACACCATCGGCGCTCTGCTTCTCCATCTCGCCGCCACCGAAACCTACTATCAGATGAATACCTTCGGTGGGATGAAGTGGGATTCGTGGCCCGACGATGTAAAGAAAAAATGGGACATTCCGATGAATCTCGGGGAACCGGCTCGGCGAGCGATCAAGGGGAACAGTCTCGACTACTATCTCGATGCCTTGCATCAGACCCGCGAGAAGAGCCTTGCCGAATTTCGCAAACGCGACGACAAGTGGCTGGCGACCGTCGTTACGGAAGAAGACTTTGTAGCCAACAATTACGCCAAATGGTTTCACGTCGCGGAACACGAATCCAACCACGACGGCCAGATCAAATTCCTGAAGAATCGTCTTCCAGACGCAAAAGCCAAGTCTGAGTAAGAAAGCAGGACCAACTCACGGTAGGTGCCCGCCAGAAAACCGGATCGTGGGTCCTTAGAAAGACATCGATGCTCCGCTCGATGGCAAGGAAAAGTAGCGGGACGAATCAATGATGCGAAACTGATTCGTGCATTGGTGTATAGAATTGGAATGCATCCAGAATGATTGGAGGCCACTGTGTCCATTCGACCGGTTAAGCGACTCATCACGTCCCAGCCAACTATCGAGGGTGCGGGAGTTCACCTGCGCCGCGCATTCGGCTTTCACAACACATCCGATTTCGACCCGTTTCTCCTGCTGGACGATTTCCGAAACGACCTTCCCGAGGATTACTTGGCAGGCTTCCCTTGGCATCCACATCGCGGCATTGAGACGATCACGTACGTTCTCGCAGGAACCGTCGAGCACAGCGACAGCATTGGCAACCGTGGAGCAATTGCCGCCGGTGACATTCAGTGGATGACCGCAGGTCGCGGCATCATCCACCAGGAAATGCCCAAAGGCGATTTGGAGGGCCGGATGCATGGCTTCCAGTTGTGGGCAAACCTCCCCTCGTCCCTCAAAATGACGCAGCCGCGTTACCAGGAAGTGAAAGCGGCGGAAATTCCGGAAATCACCGACGACGATGGCACCCGTGCCCGCGTCGTCTGTGGCACTTTCTGGGGAAAGAAAGGACCGATCGTAGGCATCGCGGCCGACCCCGTCTATATTGACGTGTCGGTGCCACCGGGCATGCGAAAGTCGCTGCCTGTCGAGATGACTCGTCACGCGTTTGCTTACGTTTTTGCAGGTGCAGGAAAGTTCTGCAATGCATCTGGTCCCCTCGCCGTTCCAACCGATTCGGTCGGCTGGTTGGACACAACGCCACCGAAAGAAGCGGCTGACCGCTCTCTCGTGCTCTTCGATAGCGGCGATGAAGTCGTTCTGCAAGCTGGGCCTGACGGAATACGCTTTCTCCTTGTCTCGGGCAGGCCCCTTCAGGAACCGGTTGCGTGGTACGGCCCGATCGTGATGAACACCCAGGAGCAGCTTCGCGATGCATTTACCGAGCTTCAGAAAGGGACATTCCTCGAGCACAAGGAGGTACGGTAAGGTGTCGCTTCGTTTAAGAAAGCCCAGTGGAAATCGAAACCGACCAGCAGAATGAAATTGCTCCAGCTATTCGCTGACTTTGTTGTTGCGTTGGGCGGCCTTGAGCTTCTCGATATCGGCCGGGGTGAGTTGAGGCCGGTCAATGGTCAAAGTCAGCGTGCTGATTTTGCCGCTGAACTCGAACGGAACCTGGTAGTCCTGATCGTCTACCGGCGTTCCGGTATCGGCGCCAACGTCGAAGTTTTCGTCCCACTGCAGAATGAACGGAATGGTGTGTTCCATGGACTGCGTGGCAACGGTTTTGCCGTCAACCTTCAGTACGCCCGTTCCGCCCCGCCCGATGCCGCTGGGGCTGCCGAACATGAGCGTTCCCATGCCGAGTCCGTCGTACTTGAACTCGAACTCGACCGTATGTTTGCCGGGAGGAACTACCTCCGCGCCTTCCCAGCGAACACGTTTCAGGTCAACGAGGTTCCACGTGAACACTGGCTTACCCTTCAAAAAGTAGAAACCGTAGCCACCGAAGCGTCCGCCTTGGGTGACGATCATGCCGTCGCCGCCACCCTGCGGGATCTCCACTTCGGCCTTAAAGTTATACGACGAGTTGAGAATGCTGGGCGCATCGCCGTTTGGAATGCCGGTCACGCTGCCGTGATACACAAACACATTGCGCCCGGCGCTCAGGCTAGGCTTTGGAGTGAGAAGGCGAGCGACAACAGAGTTGTCGAGCGGCAATACCTGATATTTCTCCGCTTCCTTCCAGAAAAGGTCCTGCAGCTCTTTCAGCTTTGCAGGATTCTTTGAGGCAATGTTTTCATATTGCGTCCAGTCTTTGGTCACATCATAGAGTTCCCAAGGATAATCCGCGGGATGTTCGGCCACGATCGTGCCGGTGTCCCAGGGTGGACGCATGACTTTGGTGCTGGCGATCCAGCCATCGCTGTAAATGGCGTGGTCACCCATCATCTCGAAATACTGGGTGCGATGTGTTGAAGGCGCGTTGGCATTAGCCTTTTTGAAGGTGTAGCTCATGCTGACTCCTTCGATGGGCTTCTGCTTGATGCCGTCAACGTAGTCGGGCGGCACAATGTGTGCGGCATCCAGAATCGTCGGCACGATATCGATCATGTGGTGGAACTGGTGGCGAATTCCGCCCGGATCATCAATGTGACCGGGCCACGAAATGGCCATGCCTTGACGAACACCTCCGAAGTGCGAAGCAATCTGCTTCGTCCAGCTGAATGGGGTATCAAAGGCCCAAGCCCAGGGTACTGCCATGTGAGGATAGGTCTTATCGGTGCCCCAAGCGTCATAGAAGTACTTGAGTTGCGCTTCAACCGGAACCTGAACCTGATTGAACATGGCAACTTCGTTCGGAGTACCTAGCAAAGTGCCTTCGGAACTGGTGCCGTTGTCGCCTTCGATGTAGATGATGAGCGTGTTGTCGAGCTTTCCTTCGTCTTCAACTTCCTGGATCACGCGGCCGATTTCGTTGTCGGTGTACGCAACGTAGGCGGCGAACACATCCACCTGGCGAAGGAACATTTTCTTTTCGTCGGCATTCAGTTGATCCCAGTGCTTCAGCAGGTCGGACGGCCAGGGCGTCAGCTTGGCATCTTGAGGAATGACTCCGAGCTTTTGCTGGTTGGCAAAAATCTGCTCACGCAGAGCATCCCATCCGTTCTCGAACAAATGCATGTCGCTGATCTTCTTGATCCATTCGGGCGTCGGATTATGAGGCGCATGCGTACCACCCGGAACATAATAGATAAAGAAAGGCTGTTCTGGGGAAACCGCGTCGACCCGCTTCATGTACTCGATCGCATCGTCAGCCATGGCCGTAGTCAGGTTCCATCCCGGATGCCCAACGTACGGGTAGATTGCAGATGTGTTGCGGAACAGATTCGGCTCCCACTGATTGGCGTCTCCACCCACGAATCCGTAGAAGTAGTCGAAGCCCATGCCGTTCGGCCATTGATCAAATGGGCCGGCCTGACTGGCAGCAAACGCCGGTGTGTTGTGGTCCTTGCCAAACCAGGAGGTGGTGTAGCCGTTTTCCTTCAGGATGCGGCCAATCGTGGCTTTATCCTTCGGGATGATGCTGTTGTAGCCTGGATAACCCGTGGCCTGCTCCGAGATCACTCCGAAACCCACCGAATGGTGGTTGCGGCCGGTGATGAGCGCAGCGCGTGTCGGAGAACAAAGCGCGGTGGAGTTGAAATTGGTGTAACGCAACCCGTTCTTGGCAATGCGGTCCAGCGCCGGCGTGGGAATGACTCCGCCAAACGTGCTCGAGACGCCAAAGCCCGCGTCGTCGGTCATGATGAGCAACACGTTGGGCGCGCCCTTGGGTGGCACGATGCGCGGAGCCCAGCACGGTGTGGAATCACGCGAATCGCGCTTGATGACTCCGCGGAAGGGTGGCTCTGGCGCAGGCAAGGGTGTTCCCGGCTTTAGAGACTCGGTGCCAGCGGCAGAACAACCTTCGGGGGAGTTCTGTTGCGCGGAAGCAGCACCGGCGGCGAACGTTGCGAGCGAACAAGCAGTAAGAACAAAACAACGGATACGAGCGGTCTGAAACCCGCGCGAACTGCCATACGAGAGGTAATTGTCAAACACCTATTTCACACTCCCAGCTAGGATGTGAATCAAATCTGTTAGAAACTCTTGGAACTGATCGTGAATTGCCATTGGCCCGGGCGGGGGTAATTGCAGTTCCGCAATATGGAGACCGCAAGCATGCAAACGCGCAAGTGGCGGCCAGACCTTATTTGCCAATATTTAAAGCTGATTCCGCCCTGCTTGTCCACAAACAAAATGACAACATCGGTCAGAGAAATTTCTGCGTCTCAGTGCGTGCGTTGGCCTCTCGGCCGCGGCTACTACCTCAGAGAGAACCAGACTTACAGTGGGCTAGGCAAGACATCGTAAGAAAATTAAAATAGCAACTAATAGCAACTCATGACGAAGAGAAGCGGCGCGGGCCAATGCTCTCCTCGAAAGCGGTCAAGTGGTTGGTAGTCTCGTCCTGGTGGCGCCGGAACTGCTGGGAGCCAGGCAAACGGCCTGACGAACTTTCCGCCTCAGAGTGAATACGAGGTTCCGTAAGGTCGTCGGGAGAGCTGCGGCACTACAAAAGGGATTAATTCCGAGTACTCGGCAACCCTTCCACAACTGGCTTAGCAACATCAAGGGTTGCCCGACATCCGTCCCGAATTGTTTGCGTTTGCCGAAGAACCAGTGTACTTCCAGAAGCATACTACTCACATCAACATCGACTCTGATATCTTGGCGCTACGCGGGAGGTACGCCACTGCACGATCAAGCTCTAGCAGCGCTCCGCGGCCAAGTTGCCGACGTCATTTCTGGAACCTTTTTCGTCTTTGTCGGATTGGCCGCCTGGGGCATTGCGGCAATGCGCCGCCGAAGCGGTGTGCGCCTCCTGATCTGGTTAGGGATCTGGAGCGCGATGTACGGTGTCCACCCGCTGCTTGTTACGCTTGCTGCTCTTGGACTTCTGCCGCACTGGCTTCAGGTCAGTGTCCCCTATTTAGGCACTGTGATCGGGTACCTGATCTTGGTCGTGGCTACGCGCGCCTGGCTGGAACTAACTCGCGGCAAAATGCGCATCTTTATTAAAGCGGTAATCTTTCTGGCGCTGGCTATCGCTTTGGCAGGTATTGGCTTCTTCCTTTTTACGGGATCGAACGACAAATTGATCCCAACCAACAATGCCCTGGCCGTTTGCTCGACCTCTGTGCTTTTGACGGTCGTTGCAGTTCCAAAATTGGCGCGCCGGTTCCTGGCCACCCCACACAGCAAGGTTCTGCTTGTGGGGACGCTGGTTTTTGCTGTGGAAGCCATCTTTCGCAACCTGTCAGGTACCCTCCGGTACGAATTTCCAGCTCTCTGGAACTCACCCTGGAACTCGCGAATCTGGGATTCGCTGGGATTCGCCGCCCTCCTGTTTTCTTTTGGATACCTCGCGCTCCAAATGGTCCTTGCGAACGAGCGTCGCTTGCAGTTGATTGAAAACGAACTCGCGATCGCTCGCGAAATACAGAACTCGATTCTCCCAAGCAACGTCCCTGTGCTCAAGAACCTTCGTATCGCGGCTACCTATTGTCCGATGACCGCCGTGGCCGGCGATTTTTATGATTTCATTCCTGTGGATCAGCACCGCGTCGGTGTCTTGGTAGCCGACGTGTCAGGACACGGTGTCCCTGCCGCATTGATCGCTGCGATGCTCAAAATGGCTGTGAAATCCATCATCCCCTGTGTTTATTCTCCCGGAGATGTTTTGCAAGGCTTGAATCGCCTGCTTTCCGGGCAAGCTCCTGATCAGTTCGTTACTGCCGCCTACTTGTTTATTGATACCCAGAATCACAAAGCGCGCTACTCGGCCGCGGGGCATCCCCCGCTGCTCCTGTCACGCGGGGGAATATTGCATCGTATCGAAAGCAACGGCCTAGTGTTCGGAGTGACACCGCAACCCGACTATCCCGTTCGCGACATACCCATCTGTCCCGGAGACCGGCTTCTCCTCTACACCGATGGTGTGATTGAGCCCGAAAATGCCAAAGGCAAACCGTTCGGTGACTCTAAGCTCGAGCAGGTTGTTCTCGGTGCCCAGATGTGCCCACCGTCTGAGTTAACAGACAGACTGCTCACCGCGATCCGCGTTTGGCAACCCCCCTCGATGGCTCAGCAGGACGACATCACACTCATTGTCATCGACGTGGTCTAGCCCTGCGAATCGCAAGTGGCAAGCGTTCCGCGGCGTGTGGTTTCAGGTAATCGTAAATCCAGCCGGAGAACATCGTGGCTCCATCGCCGCGCTCCACGGCTGTGGCAACGTCTTCACCAACGATCTAAATCAAAACGCGTAGCGGGTATCCATCCTTCGGCATGAATTTTGCCGATAACGTCCTTCACGCAGCAGCGGAGCTTTTGCTTGTGAACATCCAGTCCGATGGAATACATAGGTCCCATGAGAAGCCTCCCTGGTGTCTCTGAATCAGCGGGCTCGCTGAGTTCAGCTTTTGTGCGCCCCTCCCTTGACCTATACATTCAAACTCACCAGTTAGCGCTTCGGTCATGGGATTGAATGAATTCGCTAAAGTTATTTTTTCCGAGCATATCTTTAATGCTTTCCAAAGATTTTATTCTGGAGATCCGGTCCAAACTCGTCGATTAGTTCGTCGATCATGCTGGACGGAAGGGACATGCCAACACGAGAGAAGGTGGGGCCGACGCCGCGATCTCCCTCCGGATAGTACGCATTGGAAAGGGTGCTTCTGGCAATGCTGCCTAAGATCCCGGCCAAGTTGAAAGCCCGCCTACCTTCATCCGTGTGCGTCAGTACGGGCCGTATGAGTGCATGCCCCAGCCGGTTTTTGAACGGCCCGCTGCCCAGGCGATAATAGCGGGGGTCCTGATGCAAGATAGTCGGAAAGAAAAACGTTCCGAAGAATCCACCCGCCGCTTGATCCGCAAATCCGGCTCCGAATCGCTTTCCGTATCCGGAAGCGCCCTGGCCGTATCCGGGGAGATCATTGTTTGCCTGCGCCAGCCCGGCTTCGAATGCGACCCACCCATATGTGAATGGATCGGTTTCATTCTGTTCGTAGAGTCGCCACTTCCCTCGTGCTGTGAGTGGAATATGTTGCTTGCTGTTAGTTACCGTGACGAGGATGTTCCTCTTCTATTGCATCACTCTTTGGAGTAAGGGTTTGCGTTGCAGTCGGGGCGCTTTGCCCAATCGACCCTCTTTCCGTGTTTTCGAGCAAAGTACCGGGAACTTCTTGGGCGTGAGAGCCGATCGCGCAGAAGAATGAGAGGAACAATTGAGGTAAGACCTTCACCCGCATTGGATTCTCAACACTCTGAGCAAAGACCAGCAACCACGATAGCTATAGCAGGTTGACGGGAGATACCGATGTGACCAAAGACACGCGGGGCATGAGGAGAATACGCCTGCAACCGAATCCACGGTTGCAGCCCAATCGAGGATCATGCAGGATCGGCTGCGCGCTCGCCAAACTGGGCGGTGGGATCAGCGGCCAACAGGGTAGTGTTGACGCATCTGGTAACGCATTATAAAAGGGCGCGATCTCTGTCGCGGTTCGGGATTCGAGCGGGAATCTGGCGATGGAAGCGACACTAGAAACGAAAGCCGAAACCATCCTCCAGTTTGTTCATGGCCTGAGTGGCAGTTTGCGTGTGACTTTTGAAGAAAGAACGGCTTACCGGGACTTAGCCGGCCTTGTCAAATCCTTCTTGTTCTTCACCGGAGTCCGACTCCGGTGACGTGACCTGGGTCACGCACTCGTCAGTCCCCTGCACTTACTGTATGCCGCGACTTCTGGCATACAGTAAGTGCAGGGGGTGCATCATGGTGGCCATCAAACTCCCTAATCTCACCAGCACTTTTCTTTTCATGTTTATCGCTGTTTTGCTTGTTGTCGGTTTACTCTTTTGGGCCGTAGGCACTCGTTAGGGCCATCAACTGGTGGCAATTGTCCCCGTGCAGTCACTCAAGGAGTAGACAATATGAGCCAGATGATTCGCTGCAGCACTTTAGTTCTGATCATGTCGATCTGCGCTGCTGGAGGTATGCTGCCCGCGAATAAAGTGCAAACAGACATGCCAGATGTTGCATCCGGCAAGAAGACATATACGGAATATTGCGCCTCGTGTCATGGCGAGGACGGAAGAGGCATGGGGCCTGCCGCATCCGAGCTTAAGACACCACCATCGGACCTCACAACACTCGCCAAGAGGCATGCTGGCAAATTCCCCGAAGACTATGTCTCCGAAATCGTGCGAATTGGCAAACCCATTCAAGCTCACGGTTCATCGGACATGCCTGTCTGGGGTCCTATCTTCAGCGCTCGTGACAAATTTAATGAGGTGGCTGTAAGGCATCGCATTAAGAACCTTTGCGCTTATCTGGCAACTCTTCAGGAAAAAGAATCGTAAGTGGGCTTGACGTTTTGGCTGGAACTTCGCTCCCCTGAGTTGGGACGAATCAGGAAACCAAGGGAGACTCTCCAGATCGAGCTGCCTTCTATATTTCAGTCCTAACTCGGTTACCGGAGTCAGCTCTCTCACCCGGTGTACGTTGCAACATATCCCAAGACACGTTTCCGGATTCACAAGTGATTGGGTTACGCTCGAAAATAATCCACTACCTGAGCGGAAATGGGGGTACTAGACTGAACAGGAGCTTCTAGCGTTCATCCTGAGACTTTTCAGCACCAAGCAACGTACCCACAAGTAAGGAGGACTGCGATGAAATCCTCGTTAACGTTACTTGTGCTTGTCCTACTTTTGCTGAACATTCTGGCCGGATGTGCTGCCGGACCTAACCAGTTCAAAGGAACGGCGACCGAACACAACGTCGTCGCGGGTTTCTGGCTTGGGCTCTGGCAGGGCTTTATTGCGCCGTTCGTGTTGGTGGTCTCACTGTTCAAAAGTAACCTCAATATCTACGAGCTCCACAACAACGGAGCTTGGTACAACTTCGGCTACTTGTTCGGCCTCGCCTGCTTCTTCGGTGGAGGCGGCCACGGTGCGGCGCGTAGGAAGTAATTATGACGGACAAGTCCATTTGGGTACTGTGCCGAAGATGCCCTATAGCGTGTCCACTCAGGAGTGAGCCAGTGTGATCTATAATGCGGAAACCATATATCGAACCAGAAAAGCACAGTGAGCCCTAGGAATCATGCTAACCAATGCCCAGGAGCATAATCAGCTTTGACACCGTGCGGAATATAGGACTCGCGTTGCCTGGCGTGGAGGAGAGTACAGCCTACGGGCAACCGGCACTCAAGGTGCATGGAAAACTCCTGGCGTGTATCCCCGCTAATCGCTCGGCTGAACCTGGCTCGCTTGCCGTTCGGGTGGATTTCGATGACCGCGCCGAGTTGCTCGCTGCGGACCCTGATGTTTACTATGTAACGGACCACTACGTCGGCTATACCGCCGTGCTGGTTCGCCTGTCACGCGTCAATCACGGTATGTTGCGGGACTTGCTCGGGATGGCCTACAAATTTGTGACCCGTAACGCAGCGCCCCGTTCGCTAGCGCAGAAGCGCCGAAAGCCTGGACCAAGAAAATAAACAAAAATCCGAATCCGAGCGCGTAACGAAGTCACCGCACTCTGCGCTCTCCCTAGTTAGTTTGCGCTCGCCGTACAGCTTGGAAAATACTTGGAGAAACTAGCTTACCTACTTAGGGCTTACAAATTCCCGCCACCGCCAAGCCAAACACCACGGACAGCAAACTCTCGCTGAGAAT
>Ga0209040_10003580_pt1 | contig 11901 bp, 10 predicted proteins | sample BogFormECP12_OM3_FD_188240 | JGI IMG/M metagenome (GOLD analysis project Ga0209040, IMG submission 188240) | Bog forest soil microbial communities from Calvert Island, British Columbia, Canada - ECP12_OM3 (SPAdes) (version 2) | ecosystem: Environmental > Aquatic > Freshwater > Wetlands > Bog ... | reverse complement strand
GCGCGCCACAGGCCGCTGCTCAACGATACCGATCCGGAGCGCACGCTCGAGACGCTCATGCAGCGCCGCGCGCAGCTGTACGCCGAAATTGCGGACATCACCGTATCGACCGACGGCAGGCGCGTTCAGCTGGTCGCCGAAGAAATCCACTCCGAGCTGCGCCGCGCGCACAGCCAGCTCGCGCAATGAGCGTCGTACGCCCCTGAAAAGCTTCGTATAATCGATACCGTGGAAACACTCACCGTCGACGTCGGACATGCGCTATACCCGATCTTCATCGGGCCTGCGCTGCTTACGCGCCGCGACTTGCTCGATGCACAGATTGCGGGCCGTGCGGTGCTGATCGTCAGCAATACGGTCGTCGCGCCGCTGTATGCGGCGCGCTTGCGCGCCGGGCTCGCGGATCGGCGCGTCGCCGAGTGCATTCTCGAGGACGGCGAAGAGCGCAAAACGCTGCAGACCGCGAGCCTCGTGTTCGACGCCTTGGTTGCGCACCGGCTCAATCGCGACGCGACCGTTCTTGCGCTCGGCGGCGGGGTCATCGGCGACATCGCAGGATTCGCCGCCGCCTGCTATCAGCGCGGCGTGGCCTATGTCCAATTTCCAACGACGCTGCTCGCCCAGGTCGACTCCTCCGTCGGCGGCAAGACCGGCGTCAATCACCCCGGCGGCAAGAACTTGATCGGCGCGTTCTACCAGCCGCTCGCCGTGATCACCGATACCGACACGCTCGCGACGCTGCCTGATCGGGAGCTGCGCGCCGGCCTCGCCGAAGTCATCAAGTACGGCTTGATTTTCGATCCGCAATTATTTGCGTGGCTCGAATCCCATATCCAGAAGCTGCTGGCCCGCGATGCGGACGCACTGACGCACGCGATCGGACGATCTTGCGCGATCAAGGCCTCGGTCGTCGGCCGCGACGAGCGCGAGCAAGGCGTTCGCGCGATCTTGAATTTCGGCCATACCTTCGGACATGCGATCGAAGCGGCGACCGGCTACCGCGATTATCTGCACGGCGAAGCAGTCGCCCTTGGGATGCTGATGGCGACGGATTTGTCGAATCGCCTCGGCTTGATCGACCGTGCAATCGTCGAGCGCGTGAAGGCGCTGCTGGTCCGCGCGGGCCTGTCGACGGCGGCCCCAAAAATCGGCAAGAATCGCGCGCTCGAGCTCATGCAAATGGACAAGAAGGTGCTCGCGGGCAGCGTGCGTCTGATCCTGCTCGATCGGCTCGGCAGCGCGATCGTCACCGGCGATTACGCGCACGATGCGCTCGCGGCGACGCTGGCCGAGTACTTCGAATGAACAATCTGGCGCCATTTGCGGCTCACGACGCGCAGTCGCGTGGACGTCGCCATCCGGAGCCACCGCCCGCTTACCGGTCGGAATATCAACGCGACCGCGATCGGATCGTGCACTGCACGGCATTTCGCCGCCTGGTCTACAAGACTCAGGTGTTCGTCAATCACGAGGGCGATCTGTATCGAACGCGCCTCACGCATTCGCTCGAGGTCGCACAAATCGCGCGGACCATCGCAAAGGCGCTGCGACTCAACGAGGTGCTGTCGGAAGCCATTTGTCTCGCGCACGATCTCGGTCATACACCCTTCGGCCATGCCGGGCAGGATGCGCTCAACGAGTGCATGCTGGATTTCGGAGGATTCGAACACAATCTGCAGTCGCTGCGAATTGTCGATGAGCTCGAGGAGCGATACGCCGATTTCGACGGATTGAATTTGAGCTTCGAATGCCGTGAGGGGATTCTCAAACATTGCTCGCAGAAGAACGCGCTCAAACTCGGCGACCTCGGCGAGCGGTTCATCAACCGCCAGCAACCTGGGCTCGAGGCACAGCTCGCGAACTTCGCCGACGAGATCGCGTACAACAATCACGACGTCGAGGACGGGATTCGCGCCGGCCTCGTTACGATCGAGCAGCTGCTGGAAGTTCCGCTGTTCGCCGAGTACCACGCCGAAGTTCACGGACTGCACCCGCAACTTCCCGGCCGGCGGCTCGTCTACGAGGTACTGCGGCGCATGATCAATCGCCTCGTGACCGACCTCATCGATTCTTCGGCCGAACGCCTGCGTGCCGCCGGCGTTGCGTCGATCCAGGAGGTCAGGGCACATCCGGCGCCCTTGATTGGATTCAGCGAATCGACGCGCGTGCTGAACCTGGGGTTGAAGTCGTTTTTGCGCGAACATGTCTACAAACACTATAAGGTGCAGCGCATGACCTCCAAAGCGCGACGCGTGGTGCGCGAGCTGTTCGATGCACTGTTCGCCGACTCGGGTTTGATGCCCGACGAACACCGGGCTACGGGCACGCGGCGCGAGGCTCTGCAGGGACCGGCCGGCCGGGCGCGGGCCGTCGCCGATTACATCGCCGGCATGACCGATCGATACGCCATCTTGGAACACGGCCGATTGTTCGACCCCAACGATAAGACCTGAACTCCATGAAGAAATTCGAACCGCTGAAGAACGACCTGCTGTTGCGCGCGCTGCTGCGCGAGCCGACGCCGCGGCGGCCGATTTGGCTCATGCGCCAAGCGGGCCGCTATCTGCCGGAATACCGCGCGACACGCAAGCGCGCCGGCAACTTCATGGCGATGTGTACGAATCCCGAAATCGCCTGCGAAGTGACGCTGCAACCGATCGATCGGTTTCCGCTCGACGCGGCGATTTTGTTCTCGGATATTTTGACGATTCCGCATGCAATGAATTTGGGACTCGAATTCGAGGCCGGCGAGGGCCCGACGTTCGAGAGGCCCGTGCGCACTGCGGCCGACATCGATCGATTGCCGATCCCGGACCCCGGAATCGAGCTGAGGTATGTGATCGACGCCGTCTCGCTGATTCGCCGTGAATTGGCCGGCCGCGTGCCTCTGATCGGTTTCGCCGGCAGTCCGTGGACCGTCGCGACGTATATGGTAGAAGGCGGCGGCAGCAAGACCTTCGGTCAAATCAAGCGGATGATGTACGAAGCGCCACATCTGCTGCATCGCCTGCTCGATCGGCTCGCTCGCGCGACGATACTGTACCTGAACGCCCAGATCGCCGCCGGTGCGCAGGCGGTCATGCTGTTCGATACCTGGGGCGGCGTGCTGACGCCCGGACAATACGCGGAGTTCTCGCTGCATTACATGGCGCAGATCGTCGCAGAGCTCACGCGTAAAGCCGACGAGCGCATCGTTCCCTCGATCGTGTTCACGAAGGGCGGCGGGGCCTGGCTGCCCAAAATCGCACAGATCGGCTGCGACGCGGTCGGTGTCGATTGGACCACGGATCTCGCGACGGCGCGCGAGCTCGTCGGCGGCCGCGTTGCGCTACAGGGCAATCTAGACCCCTCGGCCCTGTTCGCGGCGCCCGACACACTGCAAAGCGAAACATTGCGCGTACTCGACAGCTACGGCGCGGGTCCGGGACACGTGTTCAATCTGGGCCACGGCATCACCCCTGATGTCGATCCCGAGCGCGTTGCGGTACTCGTTGAAACGGTGCGCGACTACATCTTGAGCTGAGGTGGCGGCCGAGGATTAGTGGCGCGCCGCGCCGCGAGATCCGGGCCCCTCAAGGGGCAGGCGCGTCCGTCGGTGCCGCAGCTGCCAGCAATTCATCGCGCAGCGAGCGGCGCAAAATCTTTCCAACGTTGGTCTTTGGAAGCTCCGCGCGGAAATAGATGTGCTTGGGCACTTTGTAGCCGGTCAGCTGCGTGCGACAGTGCGCGGTCAGCTCCTCGACGGTGAGCTCCGGATCTCTCTTGACGACGAACAGAGCGACGGCCTCGCCGGAGCCCGGATCGGGAGCCGCGACCGCCGCCGCCTCGAGCACCCCGGGATGCTCGACCGCGACGCCTTCGACTTCGTTCGGATAAACGTTGAAGCCGGACACCAAAATCATGTCCTTCTTGCGGTCTTCGATATAGACGAATCCTTGCGCGTCGATGCGCCCGATGTCACCGGTGCGCAGCCAGTCACCGAAGAATACCTTTTCTGTTTCGTCGGGCCGATTCCAATAACCGCTCGTGACTTGCGGCCCACGCACGCAGATCTCGCCGACGGCGTCGATGCCGAGTTCGGCGCCGTCGTCGGTGCGAATTGAAATCTCGGTCGACGAAATCGGCAGGCCGATCGAGCCATTGAAGTCCAAGCCGATCGGATTGATGCACGCCGCCGGCGAGGTCTCGGTCAAACCCCAGGCTTGCGTCAGAATGCAGCCGGTCACCGCTTTCCAGCGCGCCGCGACCGGCGCCTGTACCGCCATGCCGCCGCCGAGGCTGATCTTCAATGCGCTGAAATCGAGCTTCTCGAAGCCCTCCGTATTCAGCAGCGCGTTGTAGAGCGTGTTGACGCCGCTGAAGAAGAAGAACCGGAATTTTCTGAGTTCCGCGACGAAGCCCTTGAAGTCGCGCGGATTGGTGATCAGTAGATTGTGCGCGCCGAGGTGCGAGAATAAGAAACAGTTCGCGGTCAACGAAAAGATATGATAGAGCGGCAGCGCCGTGATGACGATCGGAGAGCGCGCCGCCGGGACCATGGGTTTGATCCACGCGGCCGCTTGCAGAACGTTCGCGACCATGTTGCGCTGGCTCAGCACGGCGCCTTTGGCAATCCCGGTCGTGCCGCCGGTGTATTGCAAGAACGCCGCGTCCTGCGGGGCCACGGTAACCGGCCCGAGCTTGAGCCCCAAGCCGGATGACAATGCGCTCTTGAATCGCAACGCGCCCGGAATGTTCCACGGCGGCACCTGCTTGCGAACGTGGCGCAGGACGAAGTTCACGATCGGTCCGCGCGGAAATCCCAACATCTCGCCGACGCTCGTCACCACGACTTTCTTGACGTGCGTCGCCGGCAATACCGACTCGAGTACGTGCGCAAAGTTCTCGAGGATTACGATGGCCTTCGCGCCGGAATCCGCCAATTGATGCTCGAGTTCGCGCGCCGTGTACATCGGATTGGTATTGACGACGACCATTCCGGCGCGCAGGGCACCGAACAGGGCAATCGGATATTGAAGGATGTTCGGCATCATGAGCGCGATGCGATCGCCGTGGGCGAGCCCAGACTTGTGCTGCAGCCAAGACGCGAAGGCGCGGGACAATTCATCGAGTTGCGCGTAGCTCAAAGTCGCGCCCAAATTCGTATACGCCGGCGCGTGGTGATATTTGGCGCAGGCGTCTTCGATCAAGGCTTTGAGGGACGAACACGCCGAGGTATCAATGTCCGCAGGCACGCCGGCCGGATAATTCTTTAGCCAAATTCGATCCAAGACGGAACACTCCTCGTTATGATGGGGCGTGTATAGCACCGCGGAGTGCCGCCAGCAATCATCGGATCTGGGCCATCGCCGAACGATGCATCATTTCACTTAACGGAGCGCCTCCCATGAGAAAATCGGCATTGATGGTCATCGCCGCGTGCGTCGCGTCTTCAGGATGCGTACTCGGCAGCGGGGCCTGCTTGTTCCAGCAGCCGTTCAAACACCGCCTGGTTGGCACGATTCACTTCCGTACCTATGCCGACGGCGAGGACATCGACCACGTCCCGGTATTGAGCTTGGATCAAACCGCCTATATCTACGCGCCGTCCTTGAGTCACCTGTGTCTGCCGGCCAACGATTTGCAGCTCGTTGGCTGGTCGGAGTTTCCGCCGGACATTTCCGAAAATGCTCGCATCGAAGTTGACGGCTCGATCTTTCAGGCGGCATCGACGCATCAGCACACGCCGTTCCTCATGACCGTGCGCAACATCCTGCCGGTTGCTCATCCGCTCCCTGCGACCCCTGCGGCGGCGGCAACCGCGGCACCTGAGACGCATTAGCGGCGCGCCGGCCGGGCCGCGACCTGCGCGACTCGCCGTCCTCGTTGGAATTCTCGCCAATCGGACTACAATCTTCAGTTGGGGAGTTTCAACCACGGAGTATCGGTCGATGAACACCAAGTATTTCTTGAGCATTGCGGCCACATGCATGCTCGCCGCAGTCGCGTTGCCGGCCGCGGCTGACACGGCGCCGGCTACCACGACCTGCAAGGACGGTACGACCTCGACGGCGAGCGGCAAGGGCGCGTGCAGCCACCACGGCGGTGTTCAGGCCGCTGCGGCGACCTCGGCTGCGCCGGCTGCGGCAGCCCCCGCGGCCACCCCAACCGCGCCTGGAGCAGCCAAGGCGACACCAGCGGCCGCGGCTCCTGCGCCGGCCGCCGGCGCGGCACCTCCTGCAGGAGCAACCGCGAAGTGCAACGATGGCACTTACTCGACGTCCAAGAACCACAGCGGCGCCTGCTCGAAGCACGGCGGCGTTGCCGGGTGGCTGTCGGCCTCATAGCCGATTCGCATCAATCATCACGGGCCGCCCGCGGCCTGGGGCCTGGACCGATTGTCGGCGCTTACTGCTGGCGGCCTGCGGCCGTCCGTCCGCGCATAGGCGGCCGCCCTGGGCGGCCGCACCTAGGCGGCCCGCTAGCCGGCGGCCCTCATTTCCGCAGCAGGGGTCTCAAGACCGTCCACACGTTCGCAAGCAGCCGCGGTTGACCCTGCGCATTTGGGTGGATGTTGTCTGCTTGCATCAGCGCCGGGTTCAACGCGATGTCGCTCAACACAAACGGCAGTACCGGTACGCCGAGTTCTTGGCCGAGCTTCACGTAGCTCGAGAAAAATGCTTCCGTGTATTCAGGGCCGTAATTGGGCGGTATGCGCATCCCGAGCAGCACGACGGACGCACCCGCAGCGCGCGACAAGGCGATCATTTTGGCGAGATTGGTGTGCATGGCCGTCACCGGGAGTGCGCGCAGCCCATCATTGCCGCCGAGCTCGAGGATCACGAGCTGCGGATGGTGCACCGCAAGTGCGCGCGGCAGTCTTGCCAACCCCCCAGCGGTCGTCTCCCCGCTGACGCTGGCATTGACGACCTGGTAACCGTAACCTTCATCCTTTAGTTTGGTCCGTAGCAGGCTCACCCAGCCTGTTTCGACGTCGGTCAAACCAAAGCCCGCGCTGATGCTGTCGCCAAACACGAGAATCGCGGCGGAATCGGCGCTGGCCGAGAAAGCCGTCAAACTCAATACCAACAGGATGAAAAGCCGATTCACGGGCGCTCCAGATGCCGGATTCCACAGTGCAAGGCAAAATCGTGCTCGCAGCGAGCCACGTCTCAAAAACCGTCGCGAGCCCCGAGGGTTCGCTGACCATTCTCTCCGATGTCAGCCTCTCGGTGCGAGCCGGAGAGTCCCTTGCGATCGTCGGCGCTTCCGGCGCGGGCAAGTCGACGCTGCTCGCGTTGCTCGCGGGCCTCGACACGCCGTCCACCGGCCAGGTCACGATCGGCGGCGTCGATTTGACGCGCTTAGACGAGGACGGCCGCGCGGCGATCCGCGGCAAGCATGTCGGATTCGTGTTCCAGTCGTTTCATCTGATTCCTTCGTTGACGGCAATCGAAAACGTCATGCTGCCGCTCGAACTCGCGGGACGGCGCAACGCGCGCGGCATTGCCGCCGAGGCGCTCGAACAGGTCGGCCTCGGATCGCGCATGCCGCACTATCCGAAGCAGCTGTCCGGCGGAGAGCAGCAGCGCGTCGCGATTGCGCGCGCCTTTGTAACGCATCCGGATTTGCTGTTCGCCGACGAGCCGACCGGCAACCTCGACAGCGCTACCGGAACCCGCATCGCTGATCTGCTGTTTGAGTTGAACCGCAGCTCCGGCAGCACACTCGTGCTCGTGACGCATGACCGCCCCTTGGCGGGCCGATGCGGGCGGGTTCTCGAGCTCGACGCCGGCCATACGGTGAGCTGAAGCAATGCGCGCCTTCAGCTTCGCCTTGCGCAATTTGTGGCGCGACTTGAAGTCAGGCGAGCTCTCGGTACTCATGCTCGCGCTGACGATCGCGGTGCTGTCGCTGACCGCCGTCGGCTTCTTCACGAGCCGCATCTCGCAGGCCGTGCGCGCACAGGCCTCGGAGGTGCTCGCCGCGGATCTGCGCATCGAATCGGATCATGCATTGCGCGACGCCTATTTCGACGAGGCGCGGCTGCGGGGATTGAGAAGCGCCGAGGTGGCGTCATTCGCGACCGCGATTTTCAATGGCGATCTATCGCAGTTGGCCTCGGTGCATGCCGTGAGCCCCAACTATCCGCTGCGCGGCTCGGTGCGGATTGCCGACTCGCCGTTCGGCGTCGCGCGCAACACCGACCGAATCCCGCAACAAGGCCAGGCCTGGATCGATGCGCGCATCATCGCGCAACTGAATCTGGCGCTGGGCTCGAGCATGCGCCTCGGCAAGGCCTCGTTCATGGTCACGCAAGTGCTCGACTATCGACCCGACCAGGGGACCGGCTTCGTCAATCTCGCGCCGGCGGTGCTCATCAACGCCGACGACGTCGCCGCGACTCAACTGATCCAGCCGGGCAGCCGCGTGACCTATGCAGGGCTGTTTGCGGGCGCGCCCGCGGTGATCGAGGACTTTCGCGACTATCTGAAAGCTCACAAATCGCCGGGCGAACGCATTCGCGATGTCGATGACTCGAGCCGGCAGCTGACTTCGGCCATCGATCGGGCTAGCCGGTTTCTGAATCTCGCGAGCCTCGCGTCCGTGCTGCTCGCGGCCGTGGCCGTCGCGATGGGCGCACGGCGCTACGTGACGCGGCACATCGATACGGTCGCCCTGCTCAAGTGCATGGGCGCCGCGCAGGGCATGGTGCTCGCGATCTCCGTGATCGAGCTCTGTCTGCTCGCGCTCGCGGCGGTCGGGCTCGGCACGCTGCTTGGATTCGTCGCGCAGTCGGGTCTTGCATGGCTGCTGCGCGACCTGATCCGCGGCGCTCTGCCGGCAGCCTCGCTCGCGCCGGTACCGGTCGCGCTCGTGACGGTCATCGCGATGTTGGTCGGGTTCGCGCTTCCCCCTCTGCTGCAGCTCAAGAGCACACCACCCGTGCGTGTGCTGCGCAAGACCGTCGAGGCGCCGCCGCTGCGCTATGGTGCGAGCTACCTGCTCGCGCTCGCGGCATTGTTCGCAATACTCTGGACCCTGGTGCGCGACACCGAACTCGTCGCGAGCGTGCTTGCCGGCGTGCTCGTCGTGGGCCTCGCGCTCGCGCTCGCGGGCTTCGGTCTCGTGCGCTTGACGAGCCGGCTGCGCGGCGGCGTCGGCGTCGCCTGGCGCTACGGCCTCGCCAACGTCTCGCGCCGCGGCGGCGCGAGCGTCGTGCAGATCGTCGCCTTCGGATTGGGTCTGATGATGCTGCTCCTGCTCGCGGTCGTGCGCGGAGACTTGCTTGCAGATTGGCGGCGCAGCCTCGCCGTCGATGTGCCCAATAATTTCCTGATCAATATCCGGCCCGAGGAGCTGCAGCCGCTCGCCGAATTCTTGAAGTCCCGCGGCTTTGCGCGGCCGACGATGTATCCGATGGTGCGCGCGCGGATCACAGGCATTAACGGCCGCTCGAGCGAGACTTTGAAGCTGCGTACCGACCGGGCGCGCTCATTCGTCGAGCGCGAGCAGAATTTGACCTGGGCCGCCGACCTGATGCCCGACAACCAGCTGCTCGAGGGCCGCTGGTGGAGCAAGGAAGACCAGGGCAAGCCGCTGGTCTCGGTGGCCTCCGAATATCAAGAATCACTGCAATTGAAGCTCGGCGACAAACTGCAGTTCGACGTCGCAGGCGAACCGTTGACGGTCGAGGTGGCCAGCTTTCGCAAGATTCGTTGGGACAGCTTTCGGCCAAATTTCTTTCTGGTGCTTCCGCCGGGATTGCTCGACGGCGCGGCGGGCACCTACATGACGAGCATCTATTTGACGCCCGCGCAGCGACCTGCGCTCGTTGATCTCGTGCGCCAATTTCCCACGGTCTCGGTATTCGACGTCGACGCGATTCTCGCGCAAATTCGCGGCATCATGGACCGCGCATCGCTCGCCGTTCAGTACGTGTTTCTGTTCACCTTGGCGGCCGGCATCGTCGTGTTGCTCGCGGCGGTGCAATCGACGCGCGACGAGCGCCGCTACGAGAGCGCGATGTTGCGCACGCTCGGCGCGAGCCGCATGACGGTGCTGCAGGGCGTCGCCGCAGAATTCTCGGCGCTGGGATTTCTCTCCGGGACCTTGGCTGCGGTCGGCGCAACGGGGATCGGGTGGGTGCTCGCGCGCCGCTTGTTCTCGCTCGACTACACGCTCGATCCGTGGGTTTGGGCCGTGGGCCTCGTCTGCGGCACGCTGCTCGTCGGTATCAGCGGCACGCTCGCGACGCGACGCGTCGTCGACACGCCGCCGATCGTGAGTCTGCGCGAGGATTGAGCAAACTGGGGCGCCGTGCGGTCGTATTCGAGCGCCGTCGCACCGTCGCACCGTCGCACCGTCGCACCGCCGGCAGCTAATGCGCGTCGATGATCAGCCAACCCACCGGCGTGGGTGCGCCGCGGAACGGCAAGGTCTGGATTTGCACGTCGTAGAGGCCGGCCGCCAGTCCCGACGTGTTGAAGGCGATTTTCAGATCGCCGTTCGAATCCTTGAGCAAGTTGTCGAGCACGATGGCCCGTCCTTGATCGCGCTTGTCGACGACGACGCGGAACAGGTTTTCGTGCGAATAGCCCAAATCGATGTTGAGATCGACGAGTTCGGGCGATTTCGTGTTGACGGTCACGCGTGCGCTGTCGATGCCGGCGGCATGGTCGGGAGCCACGCGAAAATTGCGATGCGCCTTCGGAGCCGAGAGCGATCCGTCAGTCGCGAGCGCGTGCGCGGTCTCGAATTTGCTGCCGAGCGCGACGTATTTCGCGAACAAGGTGCCGAAGGCCAGCAACAGAACCAAGGCTAGCGCGCCGAGCCCGATCGGCAGGTAGGGCGTCTTCCAAAACGGCGGCTTGGGCTCGCCGAGATCCTGCGGGCTACCGCTCCGTTCGAGCAGCTTCAAGCTCGCGTGCGTGCGTTCCGACAATTGCAGTTCGTTGAGAAATTCGGGATTCGCGCGGCACCAATCTTCCAGCTGGCGCGCGCCCTTGGGCGGCAGCTTGCCGTCCAAATAGCGCTCGACGAGCCGGTGATCCTCGATGAATTTTCGATCGAATCGCGGCGCCGGCGCGGCCGGTTGGGTCGGCAGCATCGCGGAATCTGAGCGGGCGGAAGACGGCATTCCCATACACGCACGAGTCTGCCTCAGACCGGCAAAATCCAAATGTGAATCGCGCTGCAAATCGGCGAAAACCATCTGTGAAATGCCGCTCAAAAGCCGCTAATTATTGGTTCAAATTTGCCAGGGCCGCGGCTCGCTGGGCTTTATTGAGCCGTCGCCAGTCGATCTTCGGCCCGTCGGCGGCGCTGAAGGCCGCGTCGTCGATACGCACCACCGGTTTTGAGCGCACCCGGGAGCGGCGCGCCGGCAATGCCGTGGTCCGCCCGCGACGAATCAGCTCGATGATCGCGCGTATCACGGCCGGATTGTTCGCGAGGTTCCCATGCCATTCGTCGACATAGAACGCCCCAACCGTCGGCAGCAATGCCGAGGCGATCGGAACGGTGCCGTCGCCTTCGCTGCCGAATTCGTATTCGAATCCCGCCGCTTTGCGCCGTACGGCGACGATCGTGCTGCGATTGATGCCGACGATCTGAAGCATGCGCGAATCGGCCGGGGCGAGCGCGGTTCGCGCGGGCGCGATGCGCGCGAGCAGCTCGGGGTTGGGCTGCGGACCGCTCGCCGGCCATCCGCTGCGCGCATACAGATTCGCGCCGTGCAGGCGGTTGCGCGGCGGCAATAATTGGTAGAGGCCCGGGAACGTATGGAAGACCCGCTCGGCGAGATACTCCGGCGTGTGCACCAAATCCAGCAGTGCGACCTTGCGCACGAAGGGGTAAGTGCCACGCAAGGCCTGCAGCGGCGCATAAGAGCCGAAATTCGGCGTCCCCAGCATGATCAGT
>Ga0209040_10003578_pt1 | contig 11903 bp, 6 predicted proteins | sample BogFormECP12_OM3_FD_188240 | JGI IMG/M metagenome (GOLD analysis project Ga0209040, IMG submission 188240) | Bog forest soil microbial communities from Calvert Island, British Columbia, Canada - ECP12_OM3 (SPAdes) (version 2) | ecosystem: Environmental > Aquatic > Freshwater > Wetlands > Bog ... | reverse complement strand
GTGATACCGCCTGTGGTTGCGCCTTCGCCCATGACACCGATGCCTGTCTGCCAGCCTTCGATTGGTACTTTCTTAGTTGCCATGTTAACCTCTTCGGTTTAATACTGGATTTCTGAGATCGGCCCGAACGAATCTTACTCGGCCCTGACCGCCACTTGCCTGTGCTGCGGGGGTTTCAAGCCAATCATCCCACTCATCTTGGTCGCACTCAATGAGATCAATCGTGTCTTTCCAGCCGTCTTTGCCGAGACCTTTGGCGAGAACACGACCCGATTTCGACGAGGTTTTGACCCCGATCTTCATTACTCTTTTGTACCACAGATGAAGGAATATGTCGCGATCAAACTCTCGGTGTCGATGTCGTCGATACGGACGAAGACTTCGTACACGTAACCGCCCTCATCCCCATCATGCCATACCGCACCCTGAGCCGAGGAGCCATTGATGGCGTCCTTGATCTCGCTGTCGGTGAGCTTGTTCATCAGGTACTTCACGCGGCTCGCCGAGTTGTAGATGTTGAAGCTCGACAGACCTTGTGGCTGTTCGACCTGAGCCAGTTGGATTTCGCCCTTACCCGGAACTTGGTTCAACATCGGGCGGCTGGTGACTTTGAACAGGGCCACGAGGGTAGCCGCAATCTCACCGCAAACGTACTTGAGGAAGATTGAGAACTGCTTGGCTTCGTCGGCACCTGCCGTCTTGCCCAGCTTGAGGCTCTTCAGGTAAGCAAACGCCGAGCCCGGGCGTGCAAACCCTGCGGCCTTGGCGCTCGCGAATGCTGCACCCGGGACGCCTTCTTGCTGACCATAGAACTCGTCCGTGAACATCATGCCACGGATGTCATTCTCTTTACGGAGCGGAGCGCCTTCGAGCACCTCGGGCTTGCCATCACGACCGATGCCAGCGGCAGCGGCGGGGCTGGTGCTGACGTAGGCAATGATGGTGGTGTCAAGAGCACCGTCCAGAGCGGCGGCGAGAGCCATCTCTTCGGGAACCTCTTCCCCATCACCAACGATGTCGGGGTACTGCATTGGGGTGTTGGTCTGGTTTGGGTAGTCCACGAGTTCGTGCTGAAGCTCGGGGGCGACTTCACGAAGCACCTGACCCGGGAAGAAGAAATTGAAACCTGCTTCCTTTTCAATCTCTTCGGGGGTCTTTGCTACGCCCTCGCCTGCTTGTTTTTCGGTTGCTTTCTTCACGCCCTTACCTCCTGCCATATAGTCCTCGTCATCCCAGCGCAAACCATGCTTAGCTAAGATTTGCAAAGCTTCTTCTTTGCTCGGTCCACCCATGACGCCCAGCATGGCGGGGTTCATCTTGAGGGAATCGATTGCGATGCGAAGCTGGTGCTTCTCGGGTACGCCCATGGCAGCCACTCTCTTCAATACTGCGGTTGCTGTCTTGAGAGATTCCATTTTCATACCCACTTCCTTCATGAACTTGTCATCCTGCTTGTTCGTCTGCGGGTACTTGTCGGGATTCTCCGCACGTTCGGATTCCATCTCCGATTCGGCGATCTCTTCCCAATTAACCTCACCAGAGGGCTGCTCCCAATCGCTCTGCCCACCTGCGTCGTACCACATATTTGTGAGACTATCGACGAAATCGCGAGCCTTGTCGCCGCTCGGAGCTTTCACCACGCCTTCGAGTTGCTCACGTTCGTGTTTCCCGCGAGCGCCACGAGCTTCCTCGGCATTCTCCGCGTAGAACTTCTTGCTCTGCTCGCCGAACTTCTTGAAGAGCCGAGAAAACTGACCCGCCAACTCCTTCGGGGTCATCTTCTTCTTCAGAGCATTACGAACCAAATTGTGCAGTGTCGTGAGGCCCGCTGAGTCGTTGTTAATCATCAGGGCAGTGTGGCCTGTGATCCAATCACCATAACCCCAGTGGTCGCCTGCCATCTTAGCCAAGCCCTTCATGCTGGCTCCCTTAGCGGGCTCCCATTTCACAATGCAGCCTGCTGGACAATCCGCTGGGTCTTGTAGCCGACCCTCATACGTCCCGTCCGCAGCATACGCCACTGGAACCATCGGTGGTTCTGGCTTCGGCGGCACTGGCAGCCGAGCCTCGCCTTTCATCTGGCGGCTACGGTTCTGAGAAATGATCTGGTTACGCTCCTGCACTAACTTCTGGTACTCGGCGTATGACTGAGCGGCGATCTTCGCGGAGGCGTGCTGCGTCATGTACCGTTTGTAATCGTTCGGTCCCTTTTCCTTACCGCCCCAGTAGGCGTCAGCGTCAGCCAACCCTTCGGAACGCTGACGACGAAGTGCGGGACTGTTGGGGTCCTGCTTCGTCTCAGACGGCGGGTGCTGAATGGTCTGCTTCTGGTACGGCTGCATTTTCCACAGGTACTTTTCAACGAGCTTGTTAACTGCCGCTTCGGGCTTTGGAATCGCGGCGTACTCTTTGCGGAAGCTGTCCGCATCCTGCCCACGAAGGACGTACTCACGCCCGTTCATGGTCAGTAGCATGTGGAATCCCTGATCGTCCTGACCTTGTGCCACGCCAATCGCGGCGGTGCGAACCATGTGCAGATATTCCTGCCCAGCCCGCTTAAGCTCCGCTTCGTTGAAAAGACGTGCGTTCTTGAGGAATGCTGCTTTGATCTCGTGATACGTGGCGATCTTCCCCCTGCCATACTTCCCGCTCAGGATGTCATCAAGCTGCTGTTCGGTGATTTTGAAGTGATCCATGCAGGACTGACGGCCCATGCCCGAGGTGTACTGACCGCGAACCCGAGCAACAGTGTCGGGACTGGGGGCGGCACCTTCAAACAGGCTCTTGTGTCCTGCGTAGCCTTCTTGTGGACGCTCTGCGTGCTTTTCCATATTCGGGATTGCTGACAAGCTCGTACCTCCAAACATACCGTTGGCCGAAGTGTTTTCTCTCGGGTGTTGCTTCTCACCGCCGATGGGTTCGGCTGCTTGCTTGGAACGTGCCAAAGCTTCCGTGACTTGCTTAACCCAAATGCTGACATCGCTTGAACCAATCTCTTCCAAATCACCGAGATGGCTGGTGGTCTCATAGATAGCTTCCAGCATGGCATCTTCACCATACTGAGCAATCAAGTCAGGCTGTGTTCTCTGAATACGACCGAGAGTTGCTTGTCCTGCCGAAGTAAGTTCGTCAGCAGTAACGTATGCCGCCTTCTTTGAGCCAATGTTGATGATGATCTGAGTCCCGGGCTTGGCGGTAACTTCTGTCGCGGCAGCGGGTGCGTTGACTTCCTTGTCTCCGTAAGGACCGTCGCCCCTAGCCGCCATCTCATCTTCTTTCTCTTCGATGGTCTTACCGATCTCCATCTCAGCTTGGGCTTCGATAGCATCTCGGACAGCGGAAACGTTTTGGCGTTCAGGCGAACGAATTTCACCGTCGATTACGCCAACGCCGCTTTCATCGTGGGAGTTCTCAACCAACTCATCGTGACTCGGCCCAGCTTCCGCTGTAGCTTCGGGGGTTGCTGGTTCGAGCTTCTGAGACAGATCATCGTCGCTGTGCATCAAGTCCGCCCCAACCCTGCGGGCAGCTTCACGCAACCTATCGATACTAATTGGCATCTTCCTTCTCCACAACTACGTCCGCCAAGTCCCCGATACCGAGGTCGATGTGGCGTTCTTCATCTTCCTCATCGCCGTAGCCTGCACACGCTGTTTTGTCGTCTGCGGCTTGGTGTGCGTTCAGTGCATCGGTGCCGAGTTCCGCGACGATCTCCAGAGTGTTCTGAAGTTCATCCACGTTGTCGCCCTCTTCGTAAAGCTCACCATCTACGAATACTTGGTAGCCGTCCGTGAAGGTCAGGACTTCGACGCGGCTGTCATTGAGCATGAAATGCCCCGGCTCGCCCTCGTCGCTCCAACCCATACCTACCAGCGTTTCGACATACGGGAATTCCCCAACCTCGGCTGGCATCCCTGCGGCAGCTTCTTTAGCTGCTTCTGGAACCGAAACCGTTGGCTGCTTGATGTCAGCGTCTACTCCATCGGGGCTTTCCGTGTTCGACTTAGCCTCGGAGATGTCGCCCGAGATGTCAGCCGCGTGCTTACCAGCTTCCTCCACGGATTCCGTAGGTTGCTTGATGCTCGTATCAACCGTGTCGGGGCTAACTACTCCCGACTTCGCTTCCGAGATATCTCCCGAAATGTCGGCACCCTCTACCACCTTGAACATCGGCTCTTCTGGCTTTGACCACGTTGCCAACGGGTTCTTGTACGAACCGTCGTTCGGGTAAATCGCCGCTTCGGTCGGGTTAAAGCGACCGCGCAGATGTTCGTTGTGTCCACCGGGTTCCATGCTCTTCAGCAGGGCTTCCATGTACCGTGCGAGATTCTCATTGGTCGGCTTGCCTGCTCCACGAAGCTGTCCACGGGAGTTCACATCCCACGCAGCGTCGGTCGATCCCGGAATACGGATGACGTACTTCGGTGTAAGCGTGCGACCACCAATCTTCAGTTCCATCGCGGCGGTCTTGGTGACCTCAGCGTCCGTCTTCGGAAGAATGGCACCTTCGCCGCCCTTTTCATTCGCTGGGTTATCAGCGGTGTCGGCTGTCTTGGCTTTATCCTTGTCGGTCTTCGGGTCCATTGCGCCCTCGCCGCCGTGCTCATTCGCGGGGTTGTCGGCGGTGTCCGCCGTCTTCGCAGACGCTTCCACAGTATTCAAAGCCGTCCAGTAGTTATTGGCGGCGTCGTAGAAGATTTCCTGACCACACACCTCACAGACACTCTGCATGGCATCAACGTCATGCGGTTGGTGGTTACAATCGTCAGGTGACGCTTCGTCGTAACCGTAGTTCTGTTCCGCCAAAGCTACGTGATCTGCGTCCGTGTCGAAATCAATCTCGCCGAGATCAGTTAAGTGGTGCGAGACACCCTCACTATCCATGTCGAGAGATATCGGGCGTCCACACTCGGTACAAGTTTGCTCACCATCCGCTGTCTTGGACTCACCCGATGCCAGAATCGTGTCGTCGAAATCTGGGCTCATCTGCTCTTCCAAGGAGATGTACAAGGTGTTGTCCTCGTAAGGAACATCACTCTCTTCGAAATGACCATTCTTGTCGCGGCAATCACCATTCCAGCCGAGCCCGAGTTTTTCGGAGGTCTCTAAAGACGGGTGTACGCCGCCGCAGGCACCGCACTCGTAGAACACGGCGGGGGCTGCTTGAGCAGCTTCTTCCGCCTGATCCATTACCGCCTCGTTGTCGTCAGCGAGGATGGAGTCGAGCCCCGCGAAATGCTCATCGTCTTCATCGAACGAAGGCTCCGCAGAGCAGCATGGATCGTCCGCGTCTACGGTCGAACCACACTCGAAGCACTTACGCTGCTTGACCCAATCCTGTCGGTCGGCATCCCAGCGGGAGTTCTGGTTGGGGCAGCCCGTCTCATGGGTCGCCATGCCGTTGATACTCAACATCTCGCACTGGTCGCAACGGACACGCTGTCTTGCGGGTCGGGGGCGAGCAGCCGTCTTGGACTCCTCGTCCTTCTCTTCCTTTGGTTTTTCTTCCTTCGGCTCGTCTTCCTTCTTTTCCGACTTGCCCTTGCTACGGTTCTTCGCCCATTCGGACTGGGAGCCGCCTTCGGACTTCTCGGACTTGGTTTCCTTCGAATCAGCGGACGCCCCACCTTCGCCAGTGCTCGGCTTGTCCTCTTCGGACTTGGTGGTGTCGTTCTCCAGAGCTTCTTCAACCTTTACGGTCGGCTCTTCCTGATCGCCCTTGACCTGCTCGGGAACGTCACTTCGTGAAGCTTCACTCATCGCGGGAGCTTCGATCTCGTGTTCCCCTGTGGTGGACTTTTCGTTGTCCTTGCTCTCGCCCGGGAGTCTGATCTCGGGTGCAGGCCCCATATCTTCCATCGTCTCGGACCAGATGTCGTCGATGTCCTGAGGAACGTCGGCGAACTTCTTGCGCTGAGACGAATACTTACGAGCCATCTCGTCTTCACGCTTCTGAGCAGCCGTGCGGGAGTGCTGCGAGCGAGCATCGTAGTCTTCGCCGCCAAACCCACCACCAATCAAGCTGGCGATGTAGGAGGCATCGTTTTGTGAGGCCGTCTTTTTAGAAGCCTTTTTCGATGCAACCGGAGGCGGAAGATGGCTGTTATCGCGATTCTGTTCTGTCTCCAGTGTATCTCTGAAACCCGACGTTGGCTCCTGACGATTGTGTTCTCTCTCCAACGTATCGCCAAAACCAGTGTGGATATCTTCGGAACCGTACTGATAGATCATGTCATCGTCGCCAACGTAGATATCCACGTTGCCGAATGCCTTGGAAGCCTCGGTCAAACCATCACCCGTTGTCGGGTAATCGCCATCCCAGTAGCCCGCACCATGACCGCAGCGGGTGAGCCAGAAGTCATGACCCTGACGGAAATCGTCCTGACCATCCTGTTCGGACGCCGCAGCCAAAAGCTCTGCGTTTTCCGCTTGAAACTTTGCACAATCTTCGGTCATCGCCTGCAAGCAGGACGGTGCGAGATCGCGGATGTCGTAGTTCTTGTCCATCGGCTCGCCGCCTGAAGGATCGGACTCGTCGGTCGAAGACCACAGAGCGGTCTCGATGTAGCCACGGGTGAACTCATCGAATTCAGCAGCGACCTTCTTGGCGGTGCCCACCCACAAGGAGGAAGCCTGCTTCTTGCCCAGCCCGCCCCACTTGGCGGCGTCGAAGGATGCGTGATGATCCTTCAGAGCGTCTTTGCCCTGACGAGCTTGACTGACATTCTCTTTCAAATGGTCACTGATGGCCTCAGGGGTGTCGGCATCTTTCTCGGCACCTTTCTTCGAAGACGAGATCGACAAAGGAGTCGGCCCGTGCTTACCTGCGGCAATCTCTTTCTTGTGATCGGCTACCGCATGGTGAGCCTGATTGTCTTGGCTCATGCTGGAAGCATATTCCATCATCTTGTCGGCGTGCTTTTCAAGAGCCTCTTTAGCCTCTTTACCGCCTTTGCGGACTCCATCCAATGCCGCACTTGCGGATGCGCTCAGATCACCTTCTTGTGCCGCGAAACGTTCGACATCCGCCATCGACGTGAAGTTCACGCGCTTCGCCTGCTTGTCGGAGCCTCGTTTGTCGTACTGAGCCTTGACTTCACCAGCCCATGGGCCGGGGTTCTTTTCCTCGTACTTTTCGATTGCTTCCTTGATGCTGCTCGCCCACGTCGTGCTTGCAACGTACTTGCCGCTGACGAAGATATCGATCTTCGGGAAATCGCGACGGTCGCCGTAAGCGGCGGACTTGCCCTTACGCTCTTCTTCGGGACGACGGGGTACGCCAGTCTCGTCAAGAGCGATACCAATCGGGGCGCTGTTGATGACGGGTTTCGGCACGTCCTTCTCGTCCTTGTAGCCTTCGGTGCGCTGGTTGGCTTCATCATGAGCTTCAGTGCCCGGGCCGACGTTCGTGATCGGGGTCTCGAACACCGCAGTGGCGGAACCCTTCTTGTTCTGGTTTCGGATAGCAGCAAAGTCGATGCGCTGCCCCGTACCTTCGCACTGTGGGCAGTTATCGCGCTGAGCACCCGGCTTGCAGGTGCAGGGTTGACCAGTTTTGGGTTGGTATTCACCCTTCTTGACGCCCTTGTTGCAGAACTTGCAACCATCGCCTTCGCATTTGTCGCATTCCTGAGCCGCGAGACGTGGAACCATTTCACCTTTGGTCGGAGCCGTGCCTTCGCCAGCGTCGTCAACCGATTTGGTGTCGCTAGGCAGGAGGCTGTTGCGGAGAGCCGTGTCCAGAGATTCGAACACGTCCATCTCCTGCGGTTCCAAGACAGCCTTGGTAACTTCATCGGCGGTCTTGATAGTCAGGTTGAGGCGGGCTTTCTTCTGCCCAGCTTCCTTTGTGAGCAGCGGGAATTCCTTCAGCGGGTTCTCGGCCAACGCGGGCCAATTCAACTTCGGCGTGATGTCGGTGACATCGAACTTGGACGTTTCCACGTCGGTCATCAAGGCATCGAATGCCGAGGACAGGCGGGGATCGAAGTACGAACTGAAGACCAAATGACGGGTCAAGTTCGAAAGCTCGTTGTCATCTTTCGGGAACTGGAAGCCAACGTACTCACGCTTGTTAACCCAGTTGGGGGCGAACAGGATGAGGGCGGCGAACTTACCATCCTCGGAACCGAACAACTCTTCTTTGATCTTTGCGTAGGACGCCTGAGAATACTCATCCCACTCGGTATCACCGATCTTGTGGGAGATCATGTCGCCAATTTCCTCACCACCAAAGGTGCGGACGAGGCAACCATAAAGCAGGGCGGTCGGGAAGTCCTGCCCCTTCTTGTCGGCGACGGAAGGCGGAACGATGTAGATGCGACCGATGGCAATGTTCTGACGGAAGCCCTTGTAGAAAACTTCGAAAGACTGTACGTTGCCCGAACTACGGGCTTCCTTCTCGCCAGCCTTGATAGCTTCGACCGTCTTCGAGAGAAGACCCTCGTTCACCATGAATGACTGGAAAGACTTGAGTGCGATTGTGTTTCCGCTCTGAGCCATGCTCGTTCCCCTTCTGTTGCTATTACTTCTGTTTGTTTGTGCCGATGTTTTCCGCTTCACGACGAATGCGGAGTTCGTTCATTTCGATCTGGCTACGGAATTGCTTGACGTAGCTGGTGACCGTATGCTCATCCCAGCCCATGGCGCGGAGGGCTTCGACGCCCATCTGCATCCACTGACCTGCAACGAACTGGAACTTCTCGCCGTCGAAGTTGATGAAGTCCCGCTTCGCTTGGTTGTCCATCTCAATGATCTGACGACCGAGTTCGCGAACGCCCTTCAGTTGCTCACTAAGGCTCTTAATGGCGAAATTTTCCATCATACCCTTAATGGCCGAGTTCGGATTATCCAGATACACGTTCATGGCATCCAAAATCCCCGCCATTTCGAGGGCGATGAGCTTGCTGAGTTCCGCCTGACTGACATTCGGGTTTTCAATTTTTTCCCGAATCTCCTTCAGCTTGGAGGTATCCGCACGCTTGACCTTAGCATCCGCTGCTGCGTTGTACTTCCCCTCTAGGTCAACTACCAGTTCTGTACGAGTGGTTTCGCTCATTACTCTATGTCTCCTAGCTCAAACGAGCTATTGATCTGAACTTCTTGACGTTCAGGAGGATTCATGTCGATGTCGGCCATCTTCGTGTCGCCCGGACGCCCAGAATTCGGCATCAAGTCAAACTCCGCAAGAATAGTACGTCCATCCTCTGGCGCACCTTCCCCGACCTTGTGATTGGACGCTGTTTTGTCCATACCCGGGAAGCTCAAAAGAGTCCCGCCCGTGAGCCCGCAGTGCATTCCATTACGGTACGTGCAGGAAGCGCACTTTGAGGCCCCGATAATCGGATTGTGATCGGCGAGCTTGTTCTTGAGGAACCTGCAATCGATCTGGCTCAGCGCAACCTTGATTGGCTTGCGCTTCAGGCTGGCGATGAATTCCTTCACGGCCTTACTTGCCTGAGCAGTGCCGAACTTGGCCGATGCCTGCTTGTAAATCTTTTCCAGCGAATGCCCCTTCTTGTGATACCGCTCGATGACGCTGGCATCGAGTTCGGGCTTGCTCGCACGGTGTTCGTGGCGCACTTGATCGGGGTTGCTCTCTTGGAATCCTGTGTGGGGAACCCGAGAGATGTAATCGACGTTCGCCGCCGACTTGTGCTTCTGCACTACCGCCGAGTGTGTGGCACAGGATGCACACTTTGCACCCGCTACGAAATTCTGGTTGTGCATTCCAGCCTTTGCGAGGTACTCCGCATCAGCCTTTGCGAGAACAACCTGTCCATTGACGTTTGGTCTCAGGCTGCCGACGAACTCACGCAACGCCTTGCCTGCCGCAAACGCACCGAACTTCTTTTCAGCCGCACGGAAGATAGCTCCCAGCGAGTGACCTTTATCGTGCAACGCCGCGATGTGCGAAGAATCGAAGTCCGTCGCCGCTGTACGGCCCACGCGCTTCGACTGCGCTTCCACGCTGCCGAGACTTGGGTGACGAGAGACGGATGAGCTTGTCTTCGGGGCGATAGGCATGGAGCCGACCTTAGAGCCATCATTTCCATTGGCGATCTGAACCAAAGCCGCCCGCTTCTGCTTGTTCGGCACGCCTGCGGTCATCTTGTTCACGATGGGCGAAAGCTCTTTCGTGTTGCCTACCACTGGTAAGTGATAGAGCCCACAGGTCTTAGAGCTACCATTCTTCGAGAAATACTGGCACCCTTCGCACGCGCTGATCTGCTTTACGGATGCCGCCTTGGGTTCGATGCCCGCCTTCTTCCACTGCTCGTGTTGGCGGACGCAATCGTTGCTCGTGCTGCCGTGCTTCTCTCGTTCGTAAGTCGGGGAGTTCTTGTCCATGTAGGTGTTGGGTTCAAGGAACGCCATACCCACCAACCCAGCGTTTTCTTGCAGATATTGAGTCGCCATCTGGTGGTTGAACAATTCGATCTCAGCCAGCTTCTTCAGCTTGGCGGCGATCTTCGAAGGTGCCATACCCTGATTCAACAGGTCGTGGACATACTTCTGCACCTGAGCGTCCGACACGTTCTTTTTCTCGACCTTGCCGGAGGAAGCCGCCGATTCCAGCGTTTCCGTAACCTCAGCGAACAGCGAGTCGTCATCGCCCAGCTTCGTGCTGTAGTCTTCCTGATGCTGGGTTGCCTGCACACGCCAGTTCTGATTGGAGCCCGCTACACCGCTGATGTGCTGATCCTTGGCTGCCATGCGGTCCAAATGGGTGCCACGTGCACGTTCCAAACGGTCCTTTTGAGCGTTCTTCTCGACAGAACCCGTGCGGCTCGGCCACAGCGGGGTATGACGGGAGGCGGATTCCGCGATGTCGTCCATGAACTCTTCATCGACGTACTGGTGGGAGCGATCCAACTGTTCTTCGCCTGAATCCTGTGCGTCCTTCAAGCCGAGGTCTTTCCAATCGGGCTCGCGGTCGTCCAAGAATGCGTCAACGATGCTGGTGTACGGTTTCTTTTCTTCTGCCATGATTATCCTACCTTAGAACTCGATGTCGTCCATCAAAGAACCCATGAAACCCATGGGGTCGTTCTTGGGTGCCGCCTTGATCGTTTCGCCACTGTCCACTTCGTCGCCCACCAGCTTGATAATACTGTTGCCTTTGACCTTCCAGAAATCTCGGGTGCTGGGACATTCATAAATGTTGCCTGCGACTCGTTCCAGCCCCATGCTGGCGATCTTAGCCTTTACCGCTGGGAGGACTGGTGCGGCAGAAATGAAGTGATTGACGGAAAACACACCTCCATCGGCTGATTTTTGAGCCCCCAACCCAAAGCTTGACACTGCACGAAGCTTTCCCATGTTGATACCCTCTGAAGTAAGCATTCGATAGTCAAGAAAGGGGTAGAAAACGGAAAAACACGACTTTCAGGTGCCTAGATAGGAGCGCCAAAATGCAGACTATCAACAATCTGATCCTCAACACGAATGCTGCCGCAGCGGATGGGGCGTGGCGCAACGTTTCGAACTTCGTGGCATCCTCAATTCAATTTATCGCACGAGACTCTTCGGGTCTCTCGACCCCGCTGACTGGCACCATCACCATCGAAGTCAGCAATGATCCCAACGTCAACGTGGACAACCTCGCCACTCAGATTGCCGCTCCTTCGGCTCCAGTTCTCACCGCATTTACACCCGACACCAGCGGATATCAGCAACCATTCACCTACCCCGCAGCCACTTACGGAGTAAAGCTGACCTATGTCAACCTTCAGGGCGAAACGGTCGCCAGCGGAGCAACTTCGCTCGCCGTCGCCGCAGGCAAAACCATTTCAGTCGGTGCCCCCGGTTCGGACGCAACCGTAGACTCTCCTCCCGTCGTTAGCGGCTATGCCACTGGCTACAACGTGTATGTCAGCGTCAACGGTGGACCGTATATCCTT
>Ga0209040_10003577_pt1 | contig 11903 bp, 11 predicted proteins | sample BogFormECP12_OM3_FD_188240 | JGI IMG/M metagenome (GOLD analysis project Ga0209040, IMG submission 188240) | Bog forest soil microbial communities from Calvert Island, British Columbia, Canada - ECP12_OM3 (SPAdes) (version 2) | ecosystem: Environmental > Aquatic > Freshwater > Wetlands > Bog ... | reverse complement strand
ATGCCGTCCGGGCCGCCCTCGACGTCGATTTTCTTGATCACCTCGAGCGTCTTGCTGTCGAACATCACTACCGGTTTGCTGCTGGCGAAACCGTGATTGCTCTGGGCCGAAACCACGACGCCGTGGGCGCTTACGCCGGGAATCTCGCCGGCGGGCTCAAGGGTGTCCAGATTGAAGACCGAAATCCGCGCCGACGGCCCGCTGCGCGCCACATAGAGCTTGCGGCCGGCTTCGTCCGCGTATACATAGTCAAACCCTCCCGCTCCGCCGGCCTTCGCCGTCTTGAGAACCTTGTAAGGCCCCGGCTGGGCAGATGCCAGAAGAGCAAAGGTGGTAAATACAAAAAGAAATCGACGCATGTTGCGCCCAGTATAGCGCCGGAAACGGCCGCCCTGAGCGTCCATCTGGCCCCGAACGTCAGCGAGCGGAAGGCCGGTCGCCCTTCCCCTCACTGACGTTCGGGGCTAGAAAACCGGCTAGAGTTGGCGCTGCGCCGCCTCCGCGTTTTCCGCCAGGATCATCAATTGTTGGATGAACTCTGCTGGCTGGCCGACAAACAGGCGATCGGCCACAAATGCCTGAACCGTGGCGATGGGTCCTCCGTTTTGCGAAAGTGTCGGCCGGATAATCGAACAGGCCGGAAGGTTCGCATTGAGGAATTCGCATGGCTCAGGCAAAATGAGATTGGTCTGGAACAGCTGGCTACCCGCCTTTTGGTCCGGGCCCGACAGTCCTGCGTTGTGTTGGTTCGCCGGGTTATTGAAATCCACAAAACTCAGCCCAGTCACCGGATCGGACAAGGGCGCCAGCGGCTGGGCGAAGGCGTTCCCCATCTTGTCATGCCAGAGGGAGAAGTGGTCGATCTCCACCCCGCCGATGCTCAAGAGAATGCGCAAGACCTCCAGGTTGGATGCCTTCATGGCCAGTATCGGATACAAGCTGGATCCACCTTGCTCGATGAAAGCGAAGTGAATGGAGGCGATGTTGGCGATCGCCTGAATGGTGGATTGCGCGTTTCCGTCGTGCAAGGGAACCGCCGGCTGTTTGTCGATGTCAATGAGTTGCGGGAATTTCGCGCCCAAATCGGGATTCCGCGTGCTGCGGTAGCGAAAATACCAACTGGTGTCGACATCCAGCGTTTGCAGGTTGGTCAGCCGGCCCAGACTTTGATTGGCGCCGGCGGCTTTGGTGGGAGGTAGAGTGGCGAAGTGCGAGAAATCAATCGGCCGCGATCCCATCGACTTTAGATAAGCGTTGAGGAAATCCCGGTGGCTGATCTCATCGTCGGTATTGTCCGAAATGTACTGGGGCATGTCTCCGTCCAGGTTTTCGAGGGCGGCGACATAAGCCGGGTTTCCGGGATTGGGGTTGTCGTTGTGGTCTACCGCGCCACCGAGTTCGTTGTACTGCTGCCACAGGTCGGCCTCAATAGTTTCTATTGCCGCCGCAAAGGTCAGCAATGCGGCATCGCCCGGGGAGAGAGTGGAGAATCCTTGGGCAGCCAGTTTGCCGGCCGGAAAGGCGGCCGCGCCAGCTATGCCGATCTGCTGAAGGAACGAGCGGCGCCGGATGACCCGCTGCCAGGTGGCTCGCAGGTCGTCCTTCGTGCCGGGCGATGCGAGGGCCGCAACGCTATCTTGTTTCATATTCGTGAACTCCTTAAATTGCGATAAATCGAACCTTAATAAAGTCCGAAGCGTTTCGTTACATGAGACCAATTAGCGCGCTGGCCTATTCCAATCTTCAGGTAAATAAGATGTAAATAAATTGTGCGTGCGTGTCGTTCTGGTGAATAACATTTCCACGGAAGTCGAGGCCGGGAAGGCCGGCAGCGGCGGACTTCTGGTACTGGGCTTTGAAAGCGATGGCCGAACTTCTTGGGAACTGTGCTATACTGCCCACAAGGCAGATGCAGGCCGCGATCCACATCTCGTTGCCGTCCGGAAAACCATTCGCATCCGCTTTGCTAAATCTGAGCCTTAGCCTGCTTACGTTGGGCCTTTTGCAGGGCCCCGCCTAAGGCTGACTCACACGGGTTTTGAGAAGGCCACCTGGCGGGATCCCGCCAGGTGGCCTTTTTGCTTTATGAAGAAAGGGAACGAATGGACACCAACAGAGTAGCGGTTTTTGACACGACGCTCCGCGATGGGGAGCAGGCGGCCGGGACGCGGCTCGGCAGCCGGGAGAAATTGACGCTGGCCAAGCAACTGGCGCGGCTGAGGGTGGATGTGATCGAGGCTGGCTACCCGTCCTCGTCGCCTGAAGACTTCGAAGCGGTGCTGCGAATCTCGCAGGAGATCGAAGGACCAGTCATCTGCGCGTTGTCTCGCGTGGTGGAGGAGGACGTGGTGGCTTGCGGCAAAGCGCTGGCCAAGGCCAAACGGCCGCGCATTCACACGGGTGTCGGCGCATCCGACATTCACATCATGGGCAAGTTCCGCGACGACCGCTATGGCCGGACGCTGGCCGAGAAAAAGGTCAAGATGATCCAAATGGCGCGGCACGCAGTCCAAGTCGCGCGCACTTTTGTCGACGATGTCGAGTTCTATGCCGAAGACGCGGGGCGGTCCGATCCGGCGTATTTATTCGAGATGGTGGAAGCCGCTATCGATGCCGGCGCGACCGTTGTCAATATTCCGGATACGACCGGCTACACCGTGCCCGAGCAATACGGCAAGCTGATCCGCTCACTCTGCGAGAACGTGCCAAACATCGGCAAAGCCACCATCAGCGTGCATTGTCATAACGACCTGGGGATGGCGGTGGCGAATTCTCTGGCCGGCATCCAAAACGGCGCCCGTCAGGTGGAAGGCACCATCAACGGTATCGGCGAGCGGGCCGGGAATGCGTCGCTCGAAGAAATCGTGATGGCGTTGAAGACGCGCCGCGATTATTTTTCACAATATACCGATGTCGATGCCCGCGAGTTTGTGCGCACCAGCCGGCTGGTTTCGGAGATGCTCGGCATCGTGGTCCCTCCCAACAAAGCGGTGGTTGGCGCCAATGCCTTTTCGCACAGCTCCGGGATCCATGTGGACGGTTTCTTGAAGGAGCGGGAAACTTACGAGATCATGCTGCCGGCCGATGTTGGGTTTGCCGAAAGCCGCGTGGTGTTGACCGCGCGCACGGGGCGGGCCGGTCTGCGCGACCGTTTGGAAAAAATCGGTTACTCGCTCTCGAAGGAAGAACTGGATGTCACATACCAACGTTTTCTGACTCTCGCGGACAAGAAGCAGGAAGTGTTTGACGAGGATCTTATGGCGCTGCTGCATGACGAGATTCACTCGATCGAAACCGAATACCAACTCGAATACCTGCACATCTACAGCGGGACCTTTGCTATCCCCACGGCGACCGTGAGGCTGCGCATCGGCGAGGAGTTGAAAGAGGCGGCAGCCATCGGGGACGGACCGGTGGACGCCGTGTATAAGGCCATTGCGGCGGTGACCAAGACGACCGCAAAGTTGATTCGCTATGAGGTCCGCGCGGTCACGGGCGGAGCGGAAGCGATGGGCGAAGCCATTGTCCATTTGGAAGACAAAGGGCGAAAAGTCGTGGGCCGGGGCGCGTCAACCGACGTGATTGAAGCGAGCGCCAAGGCTTACCTGGACGCGCTTAACCGCTTCAGTATTCCCGAGATTGAGTTACCGGCCATGGCGATGCAGCCGCAGCCTTTAATGTAGCCGCTTCGTGTTGCAGCCGATGTACGGCATCCAACGTACAGGATTGCTGTACATTGGAAGAGATGGCCACGGAAACCACCTACACGAGCCTGCGGGAAAATCTGGCGAGCGTGCTGGATCAGGTGGTTGATCAGCAGGAAACGGTGATTGTCCGCCGCCGCGGTTCGCGGGACGTCGCTCTCATACCGGCTCGTGAACTTGCCGGCCTGATGGAAACCGCACATCTTCTGCGCTCACCGGAAAACGCCCGCCGCTTGCTGGCAGCCCTCAATCGGGCAGAGCGCGGCAAAGGAAAGGCCGCGACTATCGCGGAACTGCGGCGCCAAGTCTCCGGTGGCGAAGCAGTCTAAACGGTTCGCAGTCTTCCAGTCGCGAGTTCCGAGACGATCTGCGCTATTGGGTCAAGTTCGATCGCAGCCTCGCCCTGAGGGTGCTGGACTTGGTTGAAGCGGTGCTGCGCGACCCGTTCGAGGGGCTCGGTAAACCGGAGCCGCTTCGCTACGCGCTGGCCGGATGCTGGTCCCGGAGAGTGACCCAGGAACACCGGCTGGTTTACTGGGTTACCGAAACCAGGATTGATTTTTTGCAGGCGCGCTACCACTATTGATTACCGTCGAGCCGGCCTTCGGCCGAATAGTCGTCTCTATCCCGCCAGAGATCGGGATAAGATGTCCTCTAGTTCTTCCAGACTTGTCGCGCAGTGTAAGGCCACTGTATGTGCTACTGTGTACATACGTGTGGTTCGATTTGAATGGGACGAGAAAAAGAACCAAAGTAACCTGGCGAAGCACGGCATCGATTTTCAAACCGCCCAGTTGATCTTCGACGATCCGCATTGCGTTACGTTCATTGAGCGAACCACCAATGGCGAACCGAGATGGCATGGGATCGGCTCGGCGGAAGGATTAATCGTCCTGGTTGTCGTTCATACCTATGTCGAGGCCGGCGCGGACGAAATGATTCGGATCTCGGCGCGCCAAGCGACTCGCCGCGAAAGGCAGCTCTATGAAACAACTCACAGCTAAGAAACGCGCGGGACTGCGGCGCCTTGCCCAGAGGCCCGATCGGGAGATCGATCTGTCGGATATTCCCGAGATTCGCAAGTTGCCTTCGGACGCGGTGATCGGCAGGTTTTACCGGCCGAAGAAGCAGAGCGTGACTATCCGTTTGGATGCGGATGTTCTCGCTTGGCTGAAAGCGTCCGGGCAAGGATATCAAACCCGGGTAAACAAATACCTGAGGCAGCTCATGGCGAAACAGCGGACGTCATGAATTGAGCCGATGAGGGCACGTCCGATTCGGTTTCGGGACTGAAAACGGACCCAAAATGAAGACAGGACGTTTTGCGACCTCCGACCCTCACTCTGATGGTTGCTCCCGAATTTTGCGCAGGAGTTTTCGTGCATACGAGCACTCCTGCCACGTGACGAAAGCAATGCCAGCGACGATAGCTAGCCAAGCGATCAACAGCAGCATTCGCAGGACGCCGCGTGAGGCAGAGAATGCCCCAACAACGAGGGGCGAACCGAGAAGGGCGATCTTGAGAATCGAGGCCAGTCTATCAGTCCTCGACTCTGCGACCCTCCTTTCGGCGAGCCTGACTGCGGTTTTACGCTGCAAGCCCTTCTTCTCGACGAGGAGAACGAAGTCATTCATTGTGTACGCCCTGTCCCACTCTTGAGTCGTAAAGCAGATCCGAAAGTTTAGTTCGACAGACTTCATGAAGCGTACATAGCGACGCCTAGCTCGAAAAGTGTCAGCGCACTGTCCACCACGTGACGCCGGCGGCGATGTCAGGTAGGCAAGGAACCGTTCAGGATCATAACCGTTCCGACCATCCTGTCGCGCTTCTTCAAAAAGGAGTTGGACGGTTTTAGGCGTATCCACTAGATTGCTCTCGCGAACGGTTGTATCGCATACCGGTCAGAAAGCGCAATGTCTTAATGATGACAGGAGCTGCGCAGTCCTTTTTTTCCACACCTATGAGCGCATGCAGGCACGGGGGTCGCTTCAGGGAGCACGCCTGTGCCGGCCGGATCTGTCCCTACTGCAGCGGCAAATCGCCTTGGTCGTCCCGCAGTACGGCTTCGGCCTCCGGAATTACGCAGGCCGCGGCGACTTGATCGCCTTCCTCCATGCGCACCAGCCGGACGCCTTGCGTCGACCGGCCCGCTTGCCGGATCTCGCCGGATTCGATGCGGATCATCTTGCCTTCTTTGGTGATGATCATCAGATCGGTGTCTTCGCGGACCGACAGGATGGAAACCACCTTGCCGACCTTGCTGGTGACCTTCATATTGATCACGCCCTTGCGGCCGCGCGAGGTCAGCCGGTAATCCTTGAGCGGCGTCCGCTTGCCATAGCCATTCTCCGAGATCGACAGGATGAGACCTTCCTCGTCCACCACTTCGACGCCCACCAGATGGTCCGTCTCTTCCAGATCCATGGCGCGCACGCCGCGGGCGGCGCGGCCCATTGGGCGTACTTCGTCTTCGTTGAAGCGGCTGGCCATGCCCTCATGCGAGCCCAGGAAAATGTATTTTGTGCCGTCGGTGAGCCGCGCCGCCAGCAACTCATCGCCTTCGTCGATATTGATGGCGATGATGCCGCGCGACAGCGGATTGTCGAACTCAGTGAGTTCAGACTTCTTGATGACGCCGTGCTTGGTGACCAGCACGATGTACTGGCCCTGCGAGAATTCCTTCACCGGCAGAAACGCCGTGACCGCTTCATCCGGCTGCAAGTTGATGAGACCGGAAATGTGTTTACCCTTGCCGGTGGTGCCGGCATCGGGAATTTCATAGATCTTCAGCCAGTAGACACGGCCTTTCGTGGTGAAAATCAGCAAATAGGAGTGCGTGGAGGAGATGACCAGATAATCGACGACGTCCTCGGTGCGGGTTCCCATGCCGATGCGGCCTTTGCCGCCGCGCGTCTGCCGGCGGTAGGTATCGACCGCGGTGCGCTTGAGGTAGCCTCCGTGCGTGACCGTGACGGCCACGTCTTCCATCTGAATCAGATCTTCGAGCGCGATATCGCCCGCGTCTTCGACGATCTGGCTGCGGCGTTCGTCGCCGAATTCCTTCTTAACTTCACGCAGTTCTTTGATGATCAGGTCGCGCAGTACTTTCTCCGAGCCCAGAATTTCCAGATATTCACCGATCATCCGCTGTATATCGGCCAGCTCGTCGGCGATTTTCTGCTGCTCCATGCCGGTGAGGCGCTGCAACTGCAGCTCGATGATGGCCTGCGCCTGCGTTTCGGTAAAGCGCGGCCCGCGCGGGTCGGCATCCACCAGTTTGGCGTACTCGGCCACTTCAGCGGGAGTGATGAACTCCATCAATTTGTCGCGGGCTTCCTTGGGATTCTTGGAAGCTTTGATCAACTCGATGATGGCGTCGATGTTGTTCAGCGCCCGCCGGAAGCCGAGCAGAATGTGCTCGCGGTCGCGCGCTTTCTTTAGCAGGAAAATGGTGCGGCGGCGGACCACATCGGCCCGATGCTCGATAAAGCGCTTGATCATGTCGATCAAGCCCAGCTCGCGCGGCTGCCCGTTGACGATGGACAGCATGATCACGCCGAAGTTGGTCTGCAACTGCGTGTGCTTGTAAAGATTGTTGAGAATGATGTCGGCTTGCTCGCCGCGCTTCAGCTCGAACACGATGCGCATGCCGTCGCGGTCGCTTTCATCGCGAATTTCGGAGATGCCCTCGATTTTCTTTTCGTTGACCAGCGCGGCGGCGGCCTCAATCAGCCGCGCTTTGTTTACCTGATAAGGGATCTCGGTGACGATGATGGCTTCGCGGTCCTTGCCGATCTTCTCGGTGAAGGCCTTGGCCCGCATTTTGACGCTGCCGCGGCCGCGGGTGAAATAGTCGAAAATACCCGCCCGGCCCAGGATGTAGCCTCCGGTGGGAAAATCCGGACCTTGCACGATCTCCATCAGCTTAGGAAGCGTGGTGTCGGGGCGCTGCACCAGCTCGATAGTGGCGTCGACAATCTCCGACAGATTGTGCGGGGGAATGTTAGTCGCCATGCCCACCGCGATGCCAGAGGAGCCGTTGATCAACAGGTTGGGGACGCGGGCCGGAAGGACTTCGGGTTCCTGGCGGCGTTCGTCGAAATTGGGTCGGAAATCGACCGTCTCTTTGTCGATGTCTTCGAGCAGTGCGGTATCGATGCGCGAAAGACGGGCCTCGGTGTACCGGTAGGCCGCCGGCGGATCGCCATCCACCGATCCGAAGTTTCCTTGCCCGTCGACCAATGGATAGCGCAACGAGAAGGGTTGCGCCATGCGGACCAGGGCGTCATAAACCGCGGTGTCTCCGTGCGGGTGATAGTTTCCCAACACCTCGCCGACGATGCCCGCGCATTTGCGGTGAGCGCGGTTGAAGGCCAGGCCCATTTCCGACATGGCAAACAGGATGCGGCGGTGCACGGGTTTCAGGCCGTCGCGAACGTCGGGCAAAGCGCGGCCGATGATCACGCTCATCGAGTAGTCGAGATACGACCGGCGCATCTCGTCTTCGATGTTTATGTTGATGATGTTCTTGTTGCCGCCGTCACCCCCCAAGGGAAGCTGCGAGCCACCGCCGGGCGGAGGTGGAGCGGGAGGGAGATTGGGATCGTCTGCCAAAGGTTAACTCCTTGAAAATACGCGCTGATTGGCGTGTTTCAGTAAGTACTATTTTAGCAGACCGAGTCCAGCACGCGGTGGATTTCCGAAAAGAGTTCCTGGGGGCGAACTGGTTTGGAAAGATAGCCGTCCATGCCTCGCTCGAGACAAGCCTCGCGGTCGCCGTTCATGGCGTTGGCGGTGAGGGCGATCACGGGTAGCCGGCCACTGGCGGCGTTCTCACGGGCACGCAATGCGGTAGTGGCTTCATAGCCGTCCATTTCCGGCATTTGGATGTCCATCAACACCACGTCGAACATCGTTCGCTCGATCGCCTCCAAAGCCTCACGTCCCGTGCTGGCAACCACGACGCTGTGGCGCTGTTTCTCGAGCAGCCGCGCCACCACCCTCTGGTTGACGACATTGTCCTCGGCCAGCAGGATATTGAGATGCCGCAAGCTTTCACTGACGCGCGTATCATGATCCGTAGCCGGGTCCGGAGCCGGGTCCGGGCCGGGCGCGGAGTCCGGGTCGGGCGATGTTCCGACGGGTCTCCCGAGTGCTCTGAGGATGGCTTGACGAAGCTCGGCTTGCCGTACCGGTTTATTCAGGACGGCGTGAATGCCCGCCCGGCGGTTGTGAGCGATCTGGGGCTGTCCCATGGAATTCAACAACAGCAACGCGGGCCGGCGTCCTTCGACTTCCGTGAAAATTCGATGCGCCAGTTCCAGGCCATCCATGCCCGGCAAATTCCGGTCTACGACAACCAACGGGTAGGGTTGACCGTCGCTCGCGGCTTTCCGCAAGACTTCCAGGGCAGCCGCGCTCTCGCCCAGCATCAATGGTTCCATACCCCAGTGCGCGAACAATTCTTCGAGAATCCAGCGGCTGGTGGCGTTATGGTCGACCGCGACCACCGGCAGGCCTACCAGGATGTCAAGTTCCCCCGCCGATGGCTCCGCGGACGCCGTTTTGCTCTTGCCGACCACCAGCGTAAAGGAGAACTTTGAACCTACGCCGGGCGTGCTTTCGACATCGATGGCGCCGCCCATCATGGCCACGAGCCGCGAGGAAATCGTCAGCCCCAAACCGGTTCCACCGAAGCGGCGCGTTATGGAACCATCCTCCTGCGAGAAGGCGTTGAAAACCACTTTCTGCTTCTTGGGTTCGATGCCGATTCCCGTATCCTTCACACAGAACTCCAAGCGCACGCTCTCTCCGTCGCTGGAATGCTCGGCGACGCCGATGGCGATCTCGCCGTGTTCTGTGAATTTGATGGCGTTGCCTACCAGGTTGATCAGCACTTGCCGGAGACGCCCCGGGTCTCCGATGTACGAATCGGGGAGTTCCGGATCGACGCGGCAGAGCAGTTCGAGTCCTTTGATTTGCGCCCGAAACGCCAAAGGTTTGATGGCGCTGTCGATGGTATCGCGCAGGTCGAACTCCACTTTGTCCATTTCCAGCTTGCCGGCTTCGATCTTGGAAAAGTCCAGAATGTCGTCGATCACCGTCAGCAGGGCTTCCGCCGAGGACCTGGCGGTCGAGATGTATTCCTGCTGCTCGGCGGTCAAGTTGGTGCCCAGCGCCAAGCCTGTCATGCCGATGACGCCGTTCATGGGAGTGCGGATTTCGTGGCTCATATTCGCCAGAAACTCGCTTTTGGCGAGACTGGCGGCTTCCGCCGTTGCCTTGGCTTCACGCAGTTCGCTTTCCAAACGGATGCGCTCGCTGATTTCCTGAGCTACCAGCACCGCGCCTCGAAACACGCCGAACTGCATGGCCGTTCCGGACAACAGCACCGGAACCGGCGGGCCTTGCTTGGGAAGGCAGAATAATTCCAGGTTGGTCACTGGACCGAGTTTCAGCCTCTCGACGAGATCCTCGGGCTGGGCGTTTCCGGACTGGGCGTGCGCCGCGTGGATAAGAGCGGCGATCGGCTTTCCCGGCAATTCCTGTTCGCTGTAGCCGAGCAGAGCGGCGGCCGCGCGATTGGCCTCCAGAATTACGCCGTCCTTGCCGGTCACAATCACCGCGTTGCGGATGTTAGCCAGGATGTTGCCGACATAGTCCTTGGAAACGGTGGTCACCTGGAGGCTCTGGGTCATCTGGTTGAAGGATTCGGCCAGGTTTCCTAATTCATCCCTGGAAACCACGGGAATCCGATGGGTCAGATCGCCGGCGGAGATGCGTTGCGTTCCTAAAACCAGGGAACGAATCGGCGCTAAAATCCGCCGGATCAGGAAAGCGCCGAGGAGATTGGCCAGGATGGCGATCAAGCCGATGGCCAGGATGATCTGAACCGTGGCCGCGGAGAAAGCGCGGTCCATCGCGGTCTGGTTTTGATTCACGATGGCTTGCATGGCGGCGCGGGTGTCGGCTGTGGAACGGCCAATCCGCAGGACGCCGAGCTTGCGTGGGCTTGGCGCGGAAACGATGGGCACCGCGTACTCCACCAGATTGTCGCGGCGCTGTATGAGCAGTTTGTCCGTCAGCGCTGCTTGCGCGGCGAAAGTATCCGTACCAGCCGCTGCTTCTCCGGCGCTGGCAAGCAGGGCGCCGTTAGTGTTTTGCACACGGAGGTAGCGGATCTGCGGGTCTGCGAGTTCCGCTTTCAAGAGAGCGTCGAGCGGCGGAGAGTTGGGTGAAGACGCGCAAGTTGCCAGTTTGCCGGCTAATTGCATGGCTAAAGTCCCGCCGGTGCGGTCAGCGGCCCGTTCCATCGCGCCCTGAATCAAGACCTGTTGGCCGTGAACTGTTTGTTCGGCCCGGGTTCGCGCCATCGTGGCGGTGATGAGAACAAACGCGGTAAGCGTCATTAACATCAAAGCGGCGATAAAAATGGCGAATTTGCTATGTATGGTCCGAAACAACGCTATTCCCTGTCTGCTCGGGGAGTAGTCCCCTGAAGCGATGATCGGGTAAAGTGCTGTCAGACTTTAACTAAGGCGAGGTATTGGCCGGGCCGACTCATGTCTAGCCCCGAACGTTAGTGAGGGGATTGAGCGCCGATCCCCTCACTGACGTTCGGGGTTAGACGGGAGCGGTGGTAGCATTTCGTTGCACAGGCTTCAGCATAAACGGGCCGGGTGGCCCGTCACCAGGCGACTATGTCAGCAGACGAGGAAGTGGAGATCGGCTCGGCCGTTGGCGCGGGTGGCGCCTGTGGTTTCGGACTCGGCGGGTCAGTTTGTGGACGTGGCTTGCGCAGGAACACTGGAAGCGCCAACGCAAGGAACAACAAGGGCGCGGCGAAAACCGATGCCAGGTAGGAGAGAATTGTCCAGGCGATCTGGTCCGACTCATATTCAGAAAACGCGGCCGGCGACCGCAGAAACATGTTCAAGATCAGCGATCCGGCGAGCACTTTTCCCGCTCGCGTAACTACGCGAATCAGTATTTTCCAGCGGGAGACCGCCGCCTCCGTTATCCTCGGCAAGACGGGCGGGCCTGGCAAGGCGGATACTTCCGCTTGGCCCAGTGCGGGAGTGGACGAAAGCCGCCAGGTATCGAGCATCTTCCGGAGTTTTCCGGCTTGACCCTGGGAGTCGAAAGACTCGGGTAGGCGCAAGCTGAACGATCCTTGCGTCCAGCGTATAAGCACGCGA
>Ga0209040_10003576_pt1 | contig 11903 bp, 10 predicted proteins | sample BogFormECP12_OM3_FD_188240 | JGI IMG/M metagenome (GOLD analysis project Ga0209040, IMG submission 188240) | Bog forest soil microbial communities from Calvert Island, British Columbia, Canada - ECP12_OM3 (SPAdes) (version 2) | ecosystem: Environmental > Aquatic > Freshwater > Wetlands > Bog ... | reverse complement strand
CGGCGACCACTGCGAATCCCAGCAGCGCGGGCAGGCCGGAACCGGACGGCAACACCGCGCCCATCCGGTCGGCTACGCCGTTTTGCATGACCGCCTGCACCACGACGCCCAACGCCAGCACGAACACCAGAAACGGCACGTTGACCGCGCGCACGATCGCCACCGCGGTGGTGTGGCGTCGGGCCAGGCTTCGCACCGCCATCACCGCCGCCCCAGCGAGCGCCGCCCAGGCCGGCGCCACCCCCGCCGCTTCGGCGATCACGAATCCGGCCAGCGTCAGCGCCACCACCACCAACGCGAACACCGGCGTCTGCGGCGCGGGTTCGGTTTCGCCGCGATCGGGCTGCACGCTGAGATCCTGGCGGAAGAACACCCGGAAGACGACGTAGACGGTGGCCACCGCGGCCAGCCAGGGCAGTGCCATCACCAGGGTGAACTTGGTGAACGACACGTTGGCGACGTGGAATGCGAGCAGGTTGGTCAGGTTCGACACCGGAAGCAGTAGCGACGCCGCGTTGGCCAGGTGTGCGGTCGCGTAGGCGTATGGTCGCACCGGTGCCCGCAGCCGCCGGACCGTGGTCAGCACCACCGGCGTCAGCAGCACCACGGTGGCGTCCAGGCTCAGGACCGCGGTGATGGTCGCGGCGATCACGAACACTTGCCGCAGCAGGCGCCGCGACCCGGAGCTGGCGCGCGCCATTGCCGCCCCGGCCGCCTCGAACAGGCCTTCGTCGTCGCACATTTTGGCCAGCACCAGCACCGCGCCCAGGAATGCGACGACGCGCGACAGCTGGCCCGCCTCGGCCGTTGCGTCGTGCATGGAGATCGCGCCGACGGCTATCAACAGGACGACGGCCGGCACGGCGGCGAACGCCTCCGGCCAACCCCGGGGACGGGCGACCGCGAACGCGAGGACCACTACCAGCGACAGAAGAGCCAGAAGTAGCGACAAATTCAAGCCCACGGGTCCTCGCGCCGCCACACCGTCGGCATATCCAGCGCGATACCATCCTGGGTGGCCAGCTTGCTTAGGACGTTAAGCGAGAAATCCAAGTCGTCGCCCGCATACGGCAACGCGCGCAACGGCTTTGACAGCGAGCGGAAGAAATCGTCCCAATGGATCAACACCACGCGGCGCGCGCCCACGGTTCGCACTGTCTCATGCCAGTAGTCGACGAGATACGGCTCGGCCTGCAGACCCAGTTGGCCAACGCCGAGATAGACGACATCGGCGCGTTGGCCGGCCAGCGCGCCTTTCACGAAGCCGGCGCTGCCCTGGATCAACAGCCGTCGGCCCGACGGGCGGTGATGCACCAGCATCGACCAGGCCTCGCCGCACCGGTAGGCCGATGCCTTCACCGGTGGTATCACCGGCGCGGTGATCTCGCCGGGGAAGCGGTCGGGTGCGCTGTGACGCGACTTCACCAGCGTAATCTCAAAGGCGCCCAGGCTAATTGGCTCGCCCGACGCCGCGACAACCAGGCGCTCCTCGGCGAGGCCGTAGCCACGGCCGACGTTGGCCGCCGATTCTCCACCGACCAGCCGCGCGCCGGTGCGATCGGCGACCAGCGCGGAGTCCAACACGTGGTCGATATGCGTGTGAACCGGAATGACCGCTTCCAACCGTGTCACCTTCAGACGCGCCAGGCACCCGTCGACCCGCGCGGCCGACGGCGACACCTTGCCCAACGCCAACCGCGCCAGGCTGGGCCGGGAGAAGTAGCCATCGGTCATCAGCGCTGAGGACCCGTCGTCGAGCAGCAGCGTCGACACCCCCAGCCACGTCACCGCCAGCGGCGCACCGGATTCGATGACAGGCACGTTGAACCGGTGCGAATGCCGCGCGATATCCGGACGCCCAGGTCGCAGCCGCATCAGCAAAACGCCTTCAGGTCAATCCCGTCGGCCTTCAGCCGGTCCCGCACCGCCGTCGCGATCTGCACTGCACCGGGTGAATCGCCATGCACACAAACCGATTCCACGTGTACGTCGATCGCTGACCCGTCGACCGCGGTGACGTGTCCGGTGGTCACCATGGCGACTACCCGTTCAGCGATGGCGGCCGGATCGTCCAGCACTGCCCCGGGTTCCCGCCGGGACACCAGCCGGCCGTCCGGCCGGTAGGCACGGTCGGCGAATGCCTCTGGCACGGTGCGCAGGCCACGCTGTTGGGCCTCCTCGAAAAACACCGAACCCGCCAGGCCCAGCACCGGCAGGCCGGCATCCACCATCTGCACCGCCTGCGCGACGGCGGCGGCCTGCTCACGATTGGTCACGATCGTGTTGTACAGCGCGCCATGGGGTTTGACGTAGGACACCGTCGAGCCGGCCGCCCGGGCGAGTCCGTGTAACGCACCGATCTGATACACGACGTCGGCGAGCAGATCCTCCGGCGTGACGTCGATGAAACGCCTACCGAACCCGGCCAAGTCGCGGTAGCTGACCTGTGCGCCGATGCGTACGCCACGCCCGGTGGCCAGCCGGCACACCCGTAGCAGGTCGGCCGGGTCGCCCGCGTGGAAACCGCAGGCCAGGTTGGCGCTGGTGACTATCTCGAGCATGGCGTCGTCGTCACCGAGCTGCCAGACGCCGAAGCCCTCGCCCAAGTCGGCGTTGAGGTCGATAGAGGCCACGATGGCTAGCTTAAGACGGGCCTGCGCGCGTAGCTTCTGGCCGGTGACGATTGACGGCAAGGTAGTTGCGATCACGGCGCGAGCAGTGGGATTGGCGAGGCAACAGCATCGCTACTCGCCGAACGCGGAGCCAAGCTGGTACTGGGTGCGCGTGACCCCGACAAGCTGAATGCAGTGGCCACGCGGCTGTCGGCGGCCGGCGGCGAGGCGGTTGCCCAGGTGACCGACGTCAGCCGTCGCGGCGATCTGATGGATTTCATCTCGCTGGCCGCTGAAACCTACGGCCAGCTCGATGTTCTGGTCAGCAATGCCGGCATCATGCCGGTCTCGCCGTTCGATGAGCTTCGCGTCGATGACTGGGAGGCAATGGTCGACGTCAATCTCAAAGGTGTGCTGTTCGGCATTGCAGCGGCGCTTCCGGTGTTCCGGCGTCAAGGCTTTGGACATTTCGTCAACACCGCCTCCACGGCGGCGTTCCGGGTCACGCCCGGCCAGTCGGTGTATGCGGGCACCAAGATGGCGGTTCGGGCGATATCCGAGGGACTTCGTCAGGAAGCCGGCGAGAACCTGCGGGTCACGATCATCTCGCCCGGCATGACATCGACCAACTTCGCAGAGTCGGTGACCGATCCGACGGTCCGGGCAGAGCTGGAGCAGCGCCGCGACGTCATCGCGATGGCGCCCGATGCGGTGGCCCGGGCGATCGCCTTCGCTATCGAGCAGCCGCCTGACGTCGACATCGGCGAGGTCGTCGTGCGGCCCACTGCCCAGGCGTGAGGCATGACGCGCAGATCGGTGGCGACGAACACCGACGCTAACTCCTGCAATCCGGCCGGAATGCCCGGTAGCCTCAGACGGCATGAGCCCCACGCCGCGACGGCGGGCGACCCTGGCATCGTTGGCGGCTGAGCTCAAGGTATCGCGCACCACCATCTCGAACGCGTACAACCGGCCCGATCAGCTCTCGGCCGACCTGCGCGAAAGAGTGCTCGCCACGGCCAAGCGCATCGGCTATCCTGGACCCGATCCGGTGGCGCGATCGCTGCGCACCCGCAAGGCCGGGGCCGTGGGTCTGATGATCACCGAACCGCTCACGTATTCCTTCAGCGACCCGGCAGCGCTGGATTTCGTTGCGGGACTTGCCCAGTCGTGCGAAGAGCGTGGTCAGGGGCTGATGCTGGTGGCCGTCGGCCCAAGCCGCAGCGTCGCGGATCGGACGGCATCCGTGCTCGCCGCGGGGGTAGACGGATTCGTGGTCTACTCGGCAGCCGACGACGATCCCTACCTGCAGGTCGTACTGCAACGGCGACTGCCGCTGGTGATAGTCGACCAGCCCAAAGAGGTACCCGGTGTATCTGCGGTGGGCATTGACGACCGGGCGGCGATGCGGAAGCTCGCCGATTACGTGCTCGGTTTGGGTCATCGAGACATCGGGCTGCTGACGATGCGGCTGCGTCGCGACCATCTCCAGGGCCTGGTCGACTCCGAACGCCTGCGCTCATCGACTTTTCATGTGCAGAGCCAACGCATTGGCGGCGTCCGCGATGCGATGGCCGCGGCCGGCGTCGACCCGGAGTCGTTGACCGTGGTGGAAAGCCACGAGCACACCGCGGCGTCGGGCGGCATTGCCGCCAAGGTTGCGCTCGAGGCCAATCCGCGGATCACCGCGCTAATGTGTACCGCGGACGTGTTGGCGTTGTCGGCGATGGATTATTTGCGTGGCCGCGGTATCTACATACCCGGTCAGATGACCGTCACCGGCTTCGACGGCGTGCCCGAGGCAATTAGCCGCGGTCTGACCACGGTGGCGCAGCCGAGCCTGCAGAAGGGCCGCCGGGCCGGTGAGCTCTTGCACAACGCCGATATCCAGCCCACGGTCGAGGTGCTCGATACCGAGCTGATCCGTGGTCGTACCGCCGGGGCCCCGGCCTGACCGGCTTAGACCGTGAACGGTCAGATCTCGGCGTGCTCCCCGTTGCCGATCAGCAGCCGCACCGCCAGATCGAGTCGCTTGCTCACGTCGGTGGCGGATGCCCTCCTGGTGAGCCAGGCCAGCAGATTCGACAGCCACACATCGGAGATCACCCTGGCGATGTGGTACTGGTCTTCGCTTGGTTCGCCGTCGCTCATCGCGCGGGCGAACATCGAGTCGATGAGCTTTTCGACGTGATCGACCTCACCGGCCGCGGAGGCGTCGGCGAAGACGTAGGCACGGGTCATGGCCTCGGTCAGCAGCGGATTGCGCTGCATCGCGCGATTGAGTTTGCTGACCATGAAATTCAGCCGCTGGTACGGCGTTCCGCCGGTCAGGCTGGAGCGGTCGGTCTTGGCGTCGATTCGTTCGAATTCCCGGCCCAGCGCGGTAACCAGTAGATGCACCTTCGAAGGGAAATACCGGTACAGGGTGCCCACCGCAACGTCCGCGCGGTCGGCGACTGCGCGCATCTGAACTGCCTCGTAGCCGCCCTTGGAGGCGATGGCCATCGTCGCATCCAGAATGCGTTTGCGACGCTCGCGTTGCGCCTCAGACCCGAGCTCGGACTCGGCCAATACCGCCACATTCATCACCTCACGAGGCTGCGCAGTGGACGTACTCGAGGGTTCGCCCGAGTCGGTGTTCGCTGGCGACGACATCTGACGGACAGCTCCTTTTCTTGCGTCCTCGCTCGAAACGATACGCATGCCGAGCGCGAATTTCTCACCTCCATGCCGGCGGGACACCGGGATGTCCTGCTCCGATGGCATTCGACTTGACGGTCGATCGCTGGCACTATTAGAACACGTTCTAGTGCTGCGCGGGGCGTCTCCGGCAGTGCCTTTTCATGTCGACCGAGGAGTTCAGGTGGCCACCACCATCACCGACGAACAGTTCGCGGCGCGTGAGTTGGTGCGTGATTGGGCCGCCGGGTCCGGCGCCACAGCGGCGGTCCGGGCCATCGAGCAGGGCGAGCCTGACGCCTGGCGGCCGGTTTTCGGTGGCCTGGCCGATCTGGGCTTGTTCGGTGTCGCGGTCCCCGAGGACTGCGGCGGCGCCGGCGGCAGCATCGAGGATCTGTGCGCGATGGTCGAGGAGGCCGCCAAAGCCCTGGTCCCCGGCCCGGTAGCGACCACCGCGCTGGCCACGCTGGTGGTCGCCGATCCGCAGCTGCGCGCCGCACTGGCGTCCGGCGAACGCACCGGCGGGGTGGCACTCGATGGTGACGTCGAGTTCGACGACGCCACCTCGCGCGCCTCGGGCACGGTGCCCCGGGTGCTGGGCGCCGACGCCGGCGGCCTGCTGTTGGTGCCGGCCGGCGGAAAATGGCTGCTCATCGACTCAGCCGCCGCCGACTCAGCTGGCACCGTGGCGGTCGAGCCGCTGCATGCCACCGACTTCTCCCGGCCGTTGGCGCGGGTGGTGCTGACCTCGGCGCCGGCCACTGTGCTGGACGCCGCCGCGGACCGGCTGGAGAACCTGGCCGTGACTGTGCTGGCCGCGGAAGCGGCGGGAATCGCCCGCTGGGCGCTGGATACCGCCGTCGCATACGCCAAGGTGCGTGAGCAGTTCGGCAAGCCGATCGGCAGCTTCCAGGCGATCAAGCACCTGTGCGCCGAGATGCTGTGTCGCGCCGAGCAGGTGGCGGTAGCCGCCGCCGATGCTGCCCGCGCGGCGGGCGATGCCGATGACCGCCAGTTGTCCATTGCCGCGTCTATCGCCGCGGGCATCGCTATCGAGGCCGTGAAGGCCAACGTCAAGGACTGCATCCAGGTGCTCGGCGGCATCGGCATCACCTGGGAGCACGACGCACACCTCTACCTGCGTCGGGCCTACGGGATCGGGCAGTTCCTCGGTGGGCCGGCGCGCTGGCTGCGCCGGACCGCTGAGCTGACCCAGGCCGGTGTCCGCCGTCGGCTGAGCATCGACCTGAGCGGGGTCGCCGACCTACGCCCCCAGATCGCTGAAGCGGTCGCCGAGGTCGCCGCGCTGCCCGAGGAAAAGCGCCAGGCGGCGCTGGCCGAGGCGGGGCTTTTGGCGCCGCACTGGCAGGCGCCATACGGCCGCGGTGCCGGACCGGCCGAGCAGCTGCTGATCGATCAGGAAATGTCGTCGGCGGGTGTGCCGCGGCCCGACCTGGTGGTCGGGTGGTGGGCGGCACCGACCATTCTCGAACACGGCACGCCCGAGCAGGTGGAACGATTCGTGCCGGCTACCCTGCGCGGCGAAATCTTCTGGTGCCAACTGTTTTCCGAGCCGGGAGCCGGCTCGGATCTAGCGTCGCTGCGGACCAAAGCGGTGCGCGTCGACGGGGGCTGGGAGCTGACCGGCCAGAAGGTGTGGACGTCCTCGGCGCACAAGGCGCGGTGGGGTGTCTGCCTTGCCCGCACCGATCCCGACGCCCCGAAACACAAAGGGATCACCTACTTTCTGATCGACATGAGCTCGTCCGGCATCTTGATCCGGCCGCTGCGCGAAATCACCGGTGACGCGCTGTTTAACGAGGTCTTTCTGGACGGCGTGTTCGTCCCCGACGAGATGGTGGTCGGCACGGTGAACGACGGCTGGCGACTGGCCCGCACCACACTGGCCAACGAGCGGGTCGCGATGGCCCAAGGCACTGCGCTGGGCAACCCGATGGAACAGCTGCTCGCGGCGGCGGCAGAGATCAATCTCGATGTCGCGCAACAGGATCGGTTGGCGCGATTGATCATCACCGCGCAAGTCGGCTCGCTGCTCGACCAGCGCATCGCCCAGCTCGCGGTGGGCGGCCAAGATCCCGGGTCGGAATCCAGTGTGCGGAAACTCATCGGGGTGCGTTATCGGCAGGCCCTGGCCGAATACCGGATGGATCTGACCGAAGGGGCGGGTGCCGTCGAGGACAAGATCGTGCACGATTTCCTCAACACCCGCTGCCTGACCATCGCCGGCGGCACCGAGCAGATTCTGCTCACCCTGGCCGCCGAGCGGCTACTCGGCCTGCCGCGCTAGCCGCTCATCAGCTCGCCGTGTGCGGGCGTGGTCAGCGCGGAGGGCCAAGAATGACCTGTCCGAACTTGGCTGCTCCCTCGGTCGTACGTGCGGGCGAGATTTCGAAACCCTCCGGGCGCGGCGTTGCTCTGTCACGACCGGCGTAGCGGAACATACCTTCGATTCCGGCGGGGGTGTTGATCATGAGCAGATCCGCTTTCTTGGATGTGATGCGGTATGCGTGCGGAATATTCTTGGGCAAGAAGACGATCCCGCCTTCCGATAGCTCCAGCTCCTGGTCGTCGTACCAGACCAACGCGGTCCCTTTGATCAGCATGAAAACCTCATCCTCACGCGTGTGTTTGTGGTACGGGGGTGCTTCGCCTTCGTTGACATCGAAGCGTCCGATCATCAACTGGCCATCGGTGGCCTTGCCGTCGAGCAAGATTGCCAGTGTGCCGCCGTCGAGCCATTCCAGTTGCTGCTGCTGCTCCGGTTGCGCCAGGTATGCCATGCTCATGAGTCATCCCTATTCGTCGTCGGCGGAAGCACCGACTTGCTCCCGACTGGGTCAGTTGGGCGACTTCAATGTCGGATGGTCGAGAATATCCAGTGCAGTCGAATACGGCCATCGGAACGATCGCGGCGGCCGCGTTTGCTGCGATCCCGTAGGTCGTAGACTCGGAGATCACCGATGGGTACTGTGCTGATCCCGATTCCGGACCGTGACTTCGACCCGACCGAGGTCGCGGTCAGTTGGCACGTCTTAAAGGCAAACGGCCACCGGGTCGTCTTCGCCACCGAAAGCGGCACACCCGGGGTGGCCGACGACATCATGGTCACCGGCCGAGGCTTGGACTTCTGGTCTGCGCTACCGGTGTTGGGCGCCGTAACAATCGTGGGGCGGTTGCTGCGGGCCAACAAGGACGCTCGCCGCGCATATCAGGACATGCTGCAGTCGGCGGAGTATGCGCATCCGTCCAGCTGGAGTGCAACTACCCTGGACGGCATTGACGCGTTGCTGCTGCCCGGCGGCCATCGTGCCCGCGGAATGCGCTCCTACCTCGACAGCGACACGCTGCACCGCCTGGTCGTCGACGCCTTCGCCCGCGGGGTGACCGTGGCCGCGATCTGTCACGGTGTGCTGCTCGCCGCCCGTAGCGTTGATCCCACCACCGGTCATTCGGTGCTCTACGGCCGCCGGACCACGGCGTTGACCTGGGCGCTGGAACGCACCGCCTGGCGTCTCAGCCGGATCACCCGCTTCTGGGACCGCAACTACTACCGCACCTACACCGAGGAGCCTGGGCAGGCCACCGGCTACATGTCTGTGCAGTCGGAAGTCACCCGTGCACTGAAAAACCCGGTGGACTTTTGTGATGTCGAACGGGGGTCGCCGCACTGGCGGCTCAAGACCTCTGGAGTGGTGCGCGACACTGCGACCGATTCGCGGCCGGCATTCGTCGTCGACGACGGCAGCTACGTGTCGGCGCGCTGGCCGGGCGATACCCACACTTTCGTAAAGGTGTTGTCGCAGAAGCTTTGACGACCGCGCGCACTGGGCGGTATGCAAGTTGTTAACGTGGAATGATCTTTGAGTTGAAGCCACGCCGCAGTCACCTGGGATGGTCATGACCGATTTGCTTGATCTTTTCCATCAGTTGGTGCGTTATGAAACCGAGCTATGGAACGCCGTTGATGCTCGGCTGCGCGGGGAGTTCGACCTGCCACTGAGCAGGCTGGAGCCAATGCAGGTCATCGCCCGGCGTCCATCCTGCCGGGTGAACGACATCGCCGAGGAACTGTCGATAACAATCGGTGGGACCAGCAAACTTGTCGGCCGCATCGAAGCCGCGGGCTACTGCGTTCGCCGCGCCAATCCCCACGACCGCCGGTCGTCCGTCATTGAGCTCACCGCAGCGGGGCGGCGAGTTCTAACCAATGCCGTCAAGGCTTTTGAGGACGAACTGGAGACCCGCATTCGCTCGGCCGTCTCGGCGCGATCGTTGCAGCAGTTGTACTCAACCATTATCAAGCTGCGCGCTGCGAACGCGAGCGTCGACGAGGGGCAACGGAGTGCCTGACAGCGGTCTGCACGCTGCGTCGTCAGTCTGGGCAGGCCGCCAAAGCGGGATTATGATTCCGTGGAATATATATCGAGGACGACGGTGGTAAACCGGCTCGTGGAGGGGCTGAGGTGCTGGCAGCGTGGTATGACCGGCAGGGCCCTGCCGCTGAGGTGCTACAGGTCGGAGAGATGCCCGCCCCGAACCGGGACCGGGTGAAGTGAGGGTTCGAGTCAGGCTCTCCGGTATCAATCCAGGGGACACAAAGAAGCGCGCCGGCTGGCAGGGCACGCCGATGAGCTACCCGCGGATCATCCCGCACAGTGATGGTGCTGGTGTGATCGATGCCGTCTGCGAGGGCATGGACATCAACCGGATCGGGCAACGGGTATGGACCTATGGCGCCCAGTCCCACCGGCCGTTCGGCACCGCGGCGCAGTTGACCTGTGTACCGCAGCGACATGCGGTTCCGCTTTTTGATGAAGTCTCCGACGAGGTCGGCGCTTGTCTTGGCATTCCGGGCATCACTGCACATCGGGCCGTTTTCAGCGACGGGGCGGTCGCGGGCAAGACGATCCTGGTGCATGGGGTGCTGGGCTCGGTGAGCTCGCTGGCCGCCCAGCTGGCGCACTGGGCCGGAGCCACCGTGATCGGCACGGTGGTTCGCAGCGGCGACCTCGAAAACGTTGACACCTCTGTGGTTTCGCATCCAATCGCGCTCGACGACACCGACCCGGCAGCTGCCATCCGCGAGCATGCCCCCGACGGGGTGGACCGTATCGTGGATGTGGGTTTCTCCGACAACGCTGACCTGGACGCGGCAGTGGTGGCCAATGAAGCGGTCATCGCCACCTACGCGAGCCGCGCCGACCGACCCGAAATACCGTTTTGGCCGTTGCTGTTCGCCAACGTCACACTGCGGCTGCTCGGCAGCGATGATTTCTCCACCGACGCCAAACAGCAGACGGGGAAGGATCTGACCGCGGCCGCCCGAGTCGGCGCGTTGAGAATTCCTGTCGCACCCGCTCACCCGCTCGCCGACATAGCCGTAGCGCACGACCATGTCGACAATGGACCCCGCAATGGCCGTGTTGTCCTTACCGTCCCCGGAGTGAGTCGCACACTCGGCACCTGATCAGGAAAAGGTGGCCTGCGCGCAGGTGCTCGGTGAGGTGATGTTGACCCCGCCCCGCTGTAGACCACCTGGATATGCATGCAGACGATGACGGGCACGTCGGTACGGGGTTGCCCGGTCCGCCAGTCTGTCGAGTCGATGCGGCCGACCGTTTGGTACTTGTCCGGCGCGCCCTCGCCCATGTAGACCGTGGTGACGTTGTCGTGCCCGCCTTCTTTGAAGACCCTGTCGTATTGGGCGGTGGCGTGCACATCCAAGGCCAGCCGGTCGGTCGAGCGGATGTCGGTGCTCTCGCGGGACCTTCGCAACTGTCTTGTCGCAGAAGCTTTGACATCCGCGCGCACGGACGGGGTGGATCGGGTTAGGCCTTACGGTTTTCCGATTTTCGGGGATACGTCGCATTGACAAGGCATCTCGTCGGTGATTAGTCGCGGACTTGCTCCAGGAATCGGTCTAGCGTCTCGCGGCTGAACCCACCACCGAATGCAGCGATGCGGCCCAGCGGGATCGACGCCGCCACCTGCGCGATGTCCACGCCGAGTGCGGGGTCCAAAGTGTCGGCCATCGAGGCCATGGTCTGCGCGGCGAGGGAAGCGAAGAGCGGTCCGGCCGTCGGATGCGCCATAACTTCCCCGATCGTGGAATCCTCGGTCAGCGGGAGGTTCAGCTTGTCACCGTTGACCTCGACGACCGTAGCGCAGCGGATGTCCTTGCTAGAACTGCCGACGTGGATCGTGTATGCGCCGCCCTCGACGATCCAGCCGTCGATGCGCTCCTCCCAGTAGGCGAAGTCGTTGCGGGTGATGCGAATTGTCACGTCCGCCGTTGCTCCGGCGGTGAGGTCGATTACTTGAAATCCTTTCAAGTCCTTAGGCACTCGCCGCACGCTTGAGCTCGGCTTCGACATATACACCTGGATGATCTCACGACCGTCACGATCACCGGTGTTAGTGACGGGAAGCATGACGAGGAGGTTATCGTCGTCGGATTCGACGTGAACCGCACCGTAGGAGAACGCGGTGTAAGACAGGCCGTGACCGAAGGGGTAGGTCACGTCGATCTTGCGCGCGTCGTACCAGCGGTAACCGACGTAGATGCTCTCGCCATAGAGGACTTGGGAGTTC
>Ga0209040_10003574_pt1 | contig 11912 bp, 6 predicted proteins | sample BogFormECP12_OM3_FD_188240 | JGI IMG/M metagenome (GOLD analysis project Ga0209040, IMG submission 188240) | Bog forest soil microbial communities from Calvert Island, British Columbia, Canada - ECP12_OM3 (SPAdes) (version 2) | ecosystem: Environmental > Aquatic > Freshwater > Wetlands > Bog ... | reverse complement strand
TCCATCCAGGTGGTGACGAAGGTGGCCAGGTTCAGCCGGGAACTGCCGTCGAGCATCAGCTCGTCGTGGATGAAGCGGTAGGCGGCCTCCGGATCCATCGACTCCTCGGGCAGCCGCAACGCCAGCACCGGGGTGGTGAACATGCGGCCGGTGTAGGCGGGCGCAATCGAATGTGCGGGGACGGATGGGTGGCTGAGGGTCACGATGGATTCCTTTCGTTTGACGGCTAGGAGCTATAGGGCGGCTAGCGCCGCCCGGATGTGCGGCACAATGCGTGACGCCGACGTCGGCGCGTCACCTGGCCCCGGGTCGGCGGCCGACAGCGCCGCCGCCCGGGCGTGCACGAAGGCCGCAGCGGCCGCGGCTTCGGCTGCCGGTAGCCCCGCGGCCAGCAGGGCGCCGATCATGCCGGACAGCACGTCGCCGGACCCGGCGGTGGCCGCCCAGGACTGCCCGGCCGGGTTGAGGTAGACCCGCCCGCCCGGTTCGGCGATGACGGTGACGTTGCCCTTCAACAGCACGGTGACCCCGAGCGCGTCGGCGAGCTTGCGGGTGGCGCCCACACGGTCGTCGCCGGGCGGCGCGCCGGCCAGCCGGGCGAACTCGCCGGCGTGCGGCGTCAGCAGAGTCGGGGCGCGACGCGAGCCGACCATGTCGGGGTGGGCCGCCAAGATGGTCAGCCCGTCGGCGTCGACCAGCACCGGCAGGTCGGTGCCCAGCGCGAACCACAGTGCGGCAGCTCCGGTTTCGTCAGTGCCCAGGCCGGGCCCGACCACCCAGGCCTGCACCCGCCCGGCCGACGTCGGGGTGGGCGAGGCGATCACCTCGGGCCAATGCGCGAGCACCTCGCTGTGCGCGCTGCCGGCGTAGCGGACCATGCCGGAGGTCGCCGCGACGGCGGCGCCGGTGCACAGCACCGCGGCACCCGGATACGTTGATGAGCCGGCCATCACCCCCGTCACACCCTGGGTGTACTTGTCGTCGTGCGGTCCGGGTACCGGCCAGCGCACGGCCACGTCGACAGCATCGAAGCCCAGCAGGTCGGTCTCGGGGAGACCCAAGCCGATGTCGACGAGGCGGACACGGCCGCAATCGGCCAGCGCGTGGACCGGTTTCAGGCCGCCGAAGGTGACGGTGAGCGCGGCGTGCACGGCGGGGCCGGTGATCGCGCCGGTCGCCACGTCGATGCCGCTGGGAATGTCGACGGCGACAACCGGAATCGCCTTGGCATCGACAGCTTCGAAGACTTTGGCCGCGTCCGGCCGCAGCGGCCCCGAACCGGAAATACCGACAACGCCGTCGATCACCAGACCGGTCGACTCGGCAACGCCGTTGACGATCCGGCCGCCGGCTTTCCGGAATGCCGCCAACCCCTTCTGGTGGGTGCGTTCCGGTTTCAGCAGGATCGCGTCGGCGGCCGCGCCGCGGCGACGCAGGAAGGTCGCCGCCCACAGCGCGTCACCGCCGTTGTCGCCGGAGCCGACCACCGCGCACACACGGCGGCCGGCAACCCCGCCGGTAAGGGCAATCAACTCGGCGATGATCGCATCGGCCAATCCGTAGGCCGCGCGCGCCATCAGCGCGCCGTCGGGCAGGCTGGCCAGCAGCGGCGCTTCGGCCTCGCGGATCACCTCAGCCGAGTAGTAGTGCCGCATTCGCCCGCATGCCCTCCGCTCCGCTTGTTTGACCGGCTCCTCCGCATCGCGCCGCGCGCTCTGCATCGTCGCCGGTCGGCTTGTTTGACCGGCTCCTCCGCATCGCGCCGCGCGCTCTGCATCGTCGCCGGTCGGTCCGTCCTGCCCGCGCGCTGCCAACATTACGTGCCCCGAAACCGGCGTACAGTCGATTAGACACGCTAAATATCCAGATAACGCAACGTATTGGAGGGGCGGATATGGCACGGACCGACAACGACACCTGGGACCTCGCCACCAGCGTGGGCGCCACCGCGACCGGCGTCGCCGTAGGGCGCGCATTGGCGAGCCGGGCGGCCAACCCGCTGATCAACGACCCGTTCGCCGAGCCGCTGGTCCGTGCGGTGGGCGTGGACTTCTTCACCCGCTTGGCCAGCGGCGAACTGAATCCGGCCGAGGTCGACGACAACGGCGTGTGGGGCATGCAGCGGATGCGGGACATGATGGCCGTGCGCACTCGCTTTTTCGACGACTTCTTCATCGAGGCGACCGATCGGGGAATCCGCCAGGCGGTGATCCTGGCGTCGGGGCTGGATGCCCGTGCCTACCGTCTGGGCTGGCCGGCCGGGACCACGGTCTACGAGATCGATCAACCCGCGGTCATCGAGTTCAAGACCACGACGCTGGCCGATCTGGGCGCCAGCCCCACCGCCGACCGGCGCTCGGTGGCTATTGATCTGCGCCACGACTGGCCGACCGCGTTGCGCGGCGCCGGCCTGGACCCGACCCAACCCACCGCGTGGAGCGCGGAGGGCTTGATGCCGTTCCTGCCGCCGGATGCCCAGGATGCGCTGCTGGACAACATCACCATGCTGAGCGCGGCGGGCAGTCAATTGGCCACCGAGAGCGTGCCGGACGCCAGCCAAGCGGTGCCGCTGATGGCAGATCGGATGCGGCAGGCCACCGAACGCTGGCGCGACCACGGATTCGACGTGGAGATGACCGACCTTTGGTATGGCGGTGACCGCAACGATGTGGGCGACTATCTGGGCAGCCACGGCTGGAACGTCGCGGCCATCAGCGTTGCCGATTTGTTTGCCGCTCAAGGCCTTCCGGTCCAGACGCACAACGAAGAAGAAGCGGCGATGTTCTCCGGGCTCGGCTACCTGACCGCTACCCGGACTTAGGCGCAGCGCCGTTCGGTCGAAAGAGCTTGGCCGGGTTGACTAGTGGCCCATTGCGGGCCCGGGCCATCGGATAGAACAACAGGCCGATGAAGATCGCCGAGAAGTGCCCGATCGCAGTGAAGGTCAGATGGATGAAGAGCGGGACGGTGAAGATGGTGACCAAGACGGCAAGGTAACCCCATCGCCACGGCTGCGCGATGCGATAGGCGAGTGCGGCTATCACCCCGACCATGAAGTAGCTGACCCCGATGTCGCGGGCGTGGACCAGATGTTCGGGCGCCAGGTGATGCTGGATCGCCAGATATAGCATGCCTTCGCTGAGATACGTTGCACCGACGTGCGCAGTTAATCCGACTATAAGCCAACGGATTTCGCCGAGCCACTGCTCCGCCGGGGCCAGGAACAAGGTGAAGAGCAGCAAATACGGCGTCCAGTAGCGGCCATCGATCCAGAACAAGCTGGTGAACAGCACTTGAAGCGGATCGGTCGCCAATTCGTGGATATTCGTGGACTGGTGGATCAGCAGGGTGTGCAATTCCCGCCGGCTCAGGCTGTGCTGAATGATCGTGGTGATCAGCAGCACGATCAGCCACACATACGTCAACGGCGCGCTTCTGACGAATCGCCAAGCCGCGGTCAGCCAGCCTTTCAGACGCGCTTGAATCGAGGAGTCCGCCACGGCGTTTACCTTGGCACGGTCGAGCGCTGATCGCGTCGGATCGACCCTTGCTCCACTAGGACACCGGGCGTAATCTCTTACATTAATTACGCAACCATACGTATCGTAATTCAGGTCGAAAGGATCTCCGTTGAAGCGCAGCCGCTACGCCGGCCAGCCTTTCACCAACCCCACCGCCGACATTGCCGCAGTGCTTGAGCAAGTCAGCATCCCGACCCTGCTGCTGTCCCTGGTGCACATCACCGGCGATCCCCGTTTCGTCCGGGACTTCAAACCCGCGGGGATCTTCCTCAACGAGGTCCAGGGATTCATGTCCGAGGAGGACAAAGCCCGCGCTCGGGCCGAAGCGCTACCGGTGATCACCGACTACCGCGACCGCGGCTGCCCCGAGCTGGCGCCGCTGCCGCCAGAGCTCATCAAGGAAATGATGGACTGGGCGGTGTGCGAGAGCGTGCCGGACGACTATCTGCCGCTGCTCGCCGAAGAGATGGACCTCGACGGCGTCGACCCGCGCCGCCCGGCGCCGTTGGACCCCGACCGCGCGGCGGAATTACCCGTGGTAATTATCGGATGCGGCGAATCAGGAATTCTGGCCGGGATTCGTTTGAAGCAGGCCAACATTCCGTTCACCATCGTGGAGAAGAACAACGGCCCGGGTGGAACCTGGTGGGAGAACAGCTATCCTGGGGCGCGCGTCGACGTGGCCAACCATTTCTATTGCTACAGCTTCGAGCCCAGCAACGACTGGACGCACTTTTTCGCCGAGCAGCCCGAGCTGCAGAACTACTTCACCACGGTGATGGACAAGCACGGTCTCGACGACCATGTGCGCTGGCAGACCGAGGTGATCGCCGCCGAGTGGGACGACGAGGAGGGCATGTGGACGCTCACCGTGCGCGAGCCCGACGAGGGACTCACCACGATGCGGGCGCGGGCGGTCATCACCGCCGTCGGCCAGCTAAACCGGCCCTATATGCCGGAATTCGAGGGTGCGGCAACCTTCCGCGGGCCGTCGTTTCACTCCGCAGAGTGGGATCACTCGGTCGATGTGACCGGTAAGCGTGTCGCGCTGATCGGCGCCGGCGCCAGTGGTTTTCAGATCGCCCCCGCCATCGCCGACGACGTCGAGCACCTCACCGTTTTTCAGCGCACCGCCCAGTGGATGTTTCCCAACGCGATGTACCACGAATCGGTCGGCGACGGCGTGCGTTGGGCGATGGACCACCTGCCGTATTACGGCCGCTGGTACCGATTCCTGGTGCTCTGGCCCGGCTCCGACAAAGGCCTCGATGCCGCGCGGGTCGACCCGGCCTACCCCGACCAGGACTACGCGGTCAGCGAGATCAACGCCATCGCCCGGTTGATGTTCACCGACTGGATCACCAATCAGGTTGATGGAGAACAGGATCTGCTGGCCAAGGTGCTACCGGACTATCCTGCCACCGGGAAACGGACGTTGCAAGACAACGGCACCTGGCTGCGGACGCTGCGCCGCGACGATGTCGATTTGGTACGCACTCCCATCCAGCGGATCACTCCCGACGGCGTCGTTACCGCCGACGGCGCCGTCCACGACGTCGATGTGATCGTCTACGCCACCGGGTTTCGGCACACCGACGTGCTGTGGCCGATGACCATCACCGGCCGCGACGGTGTCGACTTGCACCGCGTCTGGGGCCGGCGACCGTACGCTTATCTCGGCATCACCGTCCCGGGGTTTCCCAACTTCTTCCTGGTCTACGGACCGGGCGCCCATCTGGCCCACGGCGGCAGCCTGATCTTCAACTCCGAGTTGCAGATGCGCTATATCAACAGCTGTCTGGCACAACTCGTCGAAGCGAACATCCACTCGGTCGAACCGACCGCCGAGGCGGCCGCTGACTGGCATCAACGCACCCAGGCCGAAATCAAGCAGATGGTGTGGTCGCACCCGGCAGTCAAACACTCCTACTTCAAAAACGCCGACGGCGAGATCCACACGGTGAGCCCGTGGCGGCTCAACGAATACTGGGCGGCGACCCGCGAGCCCGACTGGTCGCAGTTCGTCGTGACCACGCGCCGACTATGACACCTCGGCAGATTGACGGTCGGTTTCGTTGAATCCCCTATTGAGCCATTCGCTGATCTTGGCTGCCAGCGTCGCCCGATTCTCGCGTTTGGCGATGTCGTGCCCGTCATCGCTGAAAAGCAGGTAACGCACGTCGCGACGGGCCGCGCGCAGCGCGTCGACGATCTGCTGCGATTCGCTGGCCGGCACGTTGGTGTCGTGGACTCCGTGCACCACCAGCAACGGTGCGGTCAACGCACCGACGCGCCGCAGCGGGGACAGCCGCTCGAGCAGCTCGCGGTCGCTGACCGGGTGGCCGTACTTGGTATAGGCCCCGTCGGCAATCCACTGCTCGGTGTGGCGATAGAAGGTGGTGAAGTCACTCATCCCGCAGATGGTGATACCGGCCGCGAACATCGCCGGGTGGAACGTCATGGCCGCCATCGTCAGATAGCCGCCGTACGACCAGCCCGCGCAGGCGATCCGCCGCGGGTGGGCCAGTTCGTTGTCGATCAGGAAACGCACACAGTCGGCGACGTCGTCGATGGCCGCGAACCGCTGTTCCTTGTCGTCGGCGTGACCGAAGGTCCGGCCGAAGCCGCCCGAGCCGCGGACATTCGGTGTCAACACGGTGATCCCGTCGTTGACCAGACGGGCAAATATCTCGTCGTAACTGGGCCGGGACTGGCCTTCGGGGCCGCCGTGCAGATAGATTACCGCGCCCTTAGTCGCGGTATCGGTGGGCCGGTACAACCATGCGTTCAGCCGCAGCCCGTCACGCGCCGTGATCGTCTCCGGGCGGGTGCCGACGGAGGAGGCCGGAAGGATCGGGCCGCTGCTGGGCTCGCGATCGATCGGTTCCCATTGTCGCGAACGCGGATCGACGAGCTCGACGGTTCGCGGCATCGACGGCCCCTCTACGGTCATCGCGACCATCGAGCCACCCGCGCTGATCGACAACTCGCTTGCGACCATGCCCGGCAACGGGATCGGCTCGTCCAGCGTGTAGTCGGTATACTGCAGGATCTGTAACTCACTGCGGCCCTGCACGTTCCATAGCAATGCAACCGTCGACAGGTCGTCACTGACGACGAACTCGTCGAGGTCGCAGTCCGGCCGCTCGGCTACCACGAAGTAGCTGACGCCGTCCTGGGTGGCCGTCAGCTCCAGCAGCCGGGCATGCTCGCAGCCGTTTTCGCTGCGGATCAGTGCCCGCACGTATCCGCGGCCGAAGCGGTCACCTCCCGTGCCCGAACCGCTCCGGTTCACGCCATACTTCTTGGCCGGGTGGTACAGCTTGGTCTGGTCGCCATCCGGGCCGTAGCGGAGACGGCGCGGATGGTGGTCGTCGAGGATCACCCCGTGGGCCGTCGTCGACCCCGGATCGGATGGCAGTAAAGCGATTTCAGTTCGGCCGTGCAGCATAATCAGTTCGTGGTAGCCGCGCGGCCCGACCCGGATGAGCGACGCGCCGGCCCACGCATCGACCAGCCGGCCGCCGGATCGGCTGTCCAGTACGGTGCAATGCCCGTCAGCCGGATCGATCAGGCAGGATCGGCCTATCCCGTCGTCACCGGTCAGGATGGCCGCCACCCGGACGCCGTCCCACCCGATCAGCTCGGCGGTCCCGGCTTCTTCGCGGTCGATGCGGCGGGCCATCCGATCGTCGGGATCAGTTGTGACGACCCAGATCTGCGTGCGGGTGCCCCCTTCGGGGGCCACCTCGCAGGCCAGCCACCCACCGTCGGCGGAATGGATGACACGAGAGACCGGGCCCTCCACCGGCAGCTCGACATCGCGCGAGGAGCTGGCCCGCAGGCCACGCAGAAAGCGTTGCACCGCACGCGGATAGCCGCCGTCGTCGATGATGTGGGCGAACGCGGTGGCGTCCGGGGACAGCGACGCGCCGTAAAGTGCTCGCACCTGCTGTCCCATCGGATCATCCCTCCATGCTTTGCAGCCACATCTCCAGCACCCCCAGTTGCCAGAGCGTGTTCGCGTCCAGCCGGGTCCGTGTCTCGTTCGGCGCGGCCAGCAGGGCCTTGACGCTCTCGGCGCGATACAGTCCGCGGCTGCGGGCAGCATCGTTGGTCACCGCGTCACGCACCATGTCGAGCAGCTCGCCGCGCAGATGGCGGATGCTCGGCACCGGGAAGTGGCCCTTGGTCCGGTCGATCACTTCCGACGGCAATAGCGCTCGCGAGGCATCCTTAAGTACGCCTTTGCCGTTCGAGGCCAGCTTCAGCTCGGGCGGGCAGGTGGCCGCCAGCTCGACGAAGTCGTGGTCGAGGAACGGCACCCGCGCCTCCAGACCCCACGCCATCGTCATCGAGTCGACGCGTTTGACCGGATCGTCGACCAGCATGACCTGAGTGTCCAGCCGCAGCGCCGCGTCCACCGCGGAGTCGGCGCCTGGCGCTTCCTGATGGGCGGTCGCGAATTCGTGACTCACGTCGTCGTCAATCCCGTACTCGGGAGCGAAGATCGACAGCACATCGTCGTGGTCGCGGTCGAAGAACACCTTGGCGTAGGCCTCGGTGGTCTGTTCGCGGGCGATGTTGGCCAGCGGCGGGTACCAGAAGTAGCCCGCCAGGATCTCGTCGGCGCCCTGCCCGGACTGCACCACCTTCACCGATTTACTGACTTGTTCGGACAGCAGGTAGAAAGCCACGCAGTCGTGGCTGACCATTGGTTCGTTCATCGCGGCAACGGTTTTCGGCACCGCAGGGACCAGCAGCGAGGAGTCGATGTGGATCTTGTGGTGGTCGGTGTCGAAGGTCTTGGCGACCAGGTCGGAATAGAAGTACTCGTCCCCGGATTCGCCCTCGGCAGGGTCGAAGCCGATGCTGAACGTGGCCAGCCCATGCTGACCCTGCTCGGCCAGCAGCGCCACCACAACCGAGGAGTCGATGCCACCGGACAGCAACACACCGACCGGCACATCGGCGACCATCCGTCGTTTCACGCCGGCACGCAACGCGTCCATCAGCGCCGCCTGCCAGTCGCGGGCCGACCAGGACGCCTTGTCCGGATCCCGTCGAAAGTCGGGGTTCCAGTACACGGTGTCGGTGTGCGAACCGTCGGGCTGGACCACCCGCACTGTTGCCGGCGGCAGCTTACGCACGCCGCGGTAAACGGTGCGCGGCGCCGGAACCACGGAGTGGAATGTCATGTAGTGGTGCAGCGCCTCGCGATCCAGTTCGGTGTCCACGCCGCCGGATTTGAGCAAGGCACGCACCGTGGATGCGAACCGCAGTCGGCCCGGCGAGGATGCCAGATACAGCGGCTTGATGCCCAGCCGGTCCCGTGCCAGTGTCACCACCCCGGTGTCACGGTCGGCGATGGCGAACGCGAACATGCCCTTGAAGCGGTCGACGCAACGCACCCCCCATTTGTGAAATGCCTTGATCACCACCTCGCTGTCAGCCGTCGAGAAGAAGCGGTAGCCGACGGCCTGAAGCTCTTTGCGCAGCTCCTGGTAGTTGTAGATGCAGCCGTTGAACACCAGCGTTAGCCCGAGATCGCTGTCGACCATCGGCTGGGCGCCGTGAGCGGACAGGTCGATGATCGACAGCCGGCGATGCCCGAACGCCACCGGCCCGTGCGCCACCACGCCGTCGGAGTCCGGTCCGCGCGACGTCATGGCGCCGGTCATCCGGACTACGGCGCCGACGTCGGCCGCTTGCCCGTCGAAGCGGATCTCACCGCAGATACCGCACATATCTCCTGCTTCCGTCTATGTGGAGTCTGCCTTACTAACCTTCACCCGTTCTTGGCGCGGCGAGGATCCAGGTGTCCTTGCTGCCCCCGCCGTACGACGAGTTGACGATCCGCGACCCGCGGCTGGCGACCCGGGTCAACGCCGCAGGTGCGATGTGCGTCGACACCGATCCGGCAGTGCCGGCCCGAAGATGGACGAACGCGCGGAGGTCGACATGATGCGGGTATAGCCCCTCACCGTCGAAGGTGGGATGGGTGGACAGGTCGACCAAAAGCTGGGCGACGAACCGCTCCGGTTGGGTGACCAACTCACGTCGGCGCGCCTCCAGCGCGGCATCGGTGGCTTCCGGCCCGATGAGCACGCCGCTTCCGCCTAGCCCGTCGATGGGTTTCACCACCAAATCGCCGAGGTTGGCCAGTACGAAGTCGCGCTGCGCGCGCTCGCCGCAGATCCAGGTTGGCACTTGGGACAGCTTAGGTTTTTCGCCGAGGTAGTACTGGATCATGGCCGGAACGTACGGGTAGATCGCCTTGTCGTCGGCCACGCCGTTGGCGAGCGCGTTGGCGATGGTGAGATGGCCGTCGGTGATCGCGCCGAGCAGCCCCGGCCGCAGTGGAGCACCGTCGTATCCGGTGGAGGACAGCAGCATGTCCTCGTCCATCCGCGCGTAGACGACGTCGATGCGTTGGATGTCAGAACCGATGTGGCGCAACAGCTTTCCATCGCAAACAGATAGGTCCGACGGCTGCACCAGTGCGACGCCCATTTCGTCGGCCAGGAAGGTGTGCTCGAACCAGGCGGAGTCTTCCCAACCGGCCGACAGCAGTACCACCGCGGGCTCGTCGGGGGCGTGCGGCGGCGCCGCCGCACGCAGCGTTTCAAGCAGCATCTGCGGTGCCCGGTCGGCGACCTCGATCGCGGCGGGCGGTTGCAGCTCGGGGAGGTGCTTGCTCAGCAGCCGGTGGTTGACGATCGCGTACCCGGTGCCCGACGGCACCCGCAGGTTGTCTTCGAGCACCATCCAACGGCCGGCGCGGTCGCACACCAGGTCGGTGCCGCTGACGTGTGCGCGCACCGTATTGCCGGCCAGGCGACCCGTCGATCGGAAGCCGGGCGCCCGGTCGAGAGCCTGCACACCGATGATGCCGTCGGCGACGATCGCCTGCTCGGAATAGATGTCGCGCAGGAACGCGTCCAGCGCCCGGGCCCGTTGCCCCAGGCCTTCGGACAGCGGCGCCCACTCGTCCGCGGCCACCATTCGCGGTATCAGGTCGAGGGGGAACAGCTGGGCGCGGCTTTGACCGGTAACACGGAAGGTGATGTTCTCGGCCCGCTGCTCCTGCTCAATTGCTACTTCCCGGGATCGCAGCTGCGCCACCCCCAGGCCGGCGATGGTGTCGAGCGCCGACCGATACCGCTGCCGCGGGTGACCGTCGGCATCGACGGCTTCGTCATAGCTGACGTCGACGCTGCCACCGGCGACGCGAACCACGGGATCGCTGCCGGGCTGGTAGCCGAATAGCAGGGTCGGGTCGTCGCCAACGGCCGTCGCGGTGCTCGACCAGCGGCCGGCGGTCTCGGCGATCAGCTGATCGACCACGTCAGTGAGACGCCCGCGGCGGCGCAGCGCCCGCCGTTGCCGCGCCGACGATGTGCCCACGACCAGTACCTCGCGGGTCAACTCGCTGACGATGTCCCAGTCGCCGCTGTCTTCCAGTTGTGGGCGCAGTGAGTGAACCAGCTCGGTGACCACCTCGGCCGCCGGCTTGCTGGCCGGAGCGCTGACGTCGACGAGGTCGCCCTCCAACCCCGACCGGGCGGCCCGCCACAGCGCGGCCCGGCCCAGCGCCGGGGACAGGATCGTCGCTGGGGTGCCGGCCCGCGAGGCGTCGACCTCGCGCTCGACCAGAGCCCGGAACAGCCCGGCGATCAGCACGATGGTGTCGACCGAGGGGCAGCTGTCGCACACCCGCAGTTCCAACGTCGGCGCCGAGTTCGACGGCCGGACGTCGAAGTAGACCATCCCAGCGTCGGCGATGACTCCGCTGGCCACCAGGTTGGTTACCAGCTCGTCGTATTCTTCGGCCGAGTGCACTGGGGCGGCGAGCCCCGTCGTCGGCCAGCGCTGCCAGACCAGCGTGCGCATACTCGAATAGCCGGTGTCTGAGCCGTCGGACGCGAACGGCGAGCTGGCCGACAGTGCGAGCAAGGTGGGCAGATACGCGGCCACCCGGTGGGCGACCGCGACGGCCTCGTCGCGGTCTTCGACGCCAACATGTATCTGGGTGCCGCAGATCAGCTGCTCGCGCGCCAGCAGTTGGTAGTCGGCAAGCATTTGCCGGTAGCGCGCGGTCTTGGTGACCCGCATTTCGGCCGGCACCGACAGCGGCATGGCCCCCGCCGCGACCACGCCTATGCCCAATTCGGCGGCGGTGTCGACCAAGACCCGGCGGTGGTCGACAAGTTCACCGCGCAACCCGTCCAGCGAATCGACCACGCGGGTGTTCGTCTCGACGACGCAGCGCTGCAGCTCGGCGACGTAGTGGTCGGACAGCTCGGCCAGCAGTTCGGGGGCGCGTGCCGTCAGTCGCCTCGTCTTGAGATCGACAAGGTGAAACTCCTCTTCGACACCCAACGTTCGCGG
>Ga0209040_10003573_pt1 | contig 11912 bp, 12 predicted proteins | sample BogFormECP12_OM3_FD_188240 | JGI IMG/M metagenome (GOLD analysis project Ga0209040, IMG submission 188240) | Bog forest soil microbial communities from Calvert Island, British Columbia, Canada - ECP12_OM3 (SPAdes) (version 2) | ecosystem: Environmental > Aquatic > Freshwater > Wetlands > Bog ... | reverse complement strand
CGTACCAGTCGAGCAGCTCCTGGTCGATCGCCCGGAAGGTGACCCGCGTGCGCGCCACGGCCGTTCGCTGCTCATCGCCGAGCAGCAGGGCCAGCCCGCTGATGACCTCGTGGGTGCGCCCGCCGAGCGCCGTCAGCGTCGCTCGCGCCGTGGCCGCATCGGGCGGCTTGCCGTAGATCACCCCGTCCAGCACCACGATCGTGTCGCATCCGAGCACCGCCTCCGCCGCCCCCGGGCGGCGGGCCGCCAGCGCCTTGCGCAGCGCGTTCTCGACGGCCACCTGCTCTGCGTCCTCGCCCTGCTCGAGCTCGCTCGCGTCCGGCGCCCTGACAGTGAAGGGGACGCCGAGGCGCTCGAGCAGGACCCGCCGCTGGGGCGAGCGCGATGCGAGGACCAGGGACAGCGACGCGGCTACGGCCTAGAGATCTCCGAAGAACAGGGCCGCCTCGCGCGCCGCGGACTCCTCCGAGTCCGAACCGTGGACCATGTTGGCCCCCAGCTCGATGGCGAAGTCGCCGCGGATCGAGCCCGGCGCCGCCTCCAGCGGATTGGTCGCGCCGATCACCTGGCGCGCAGCCTTGACCGCGTCCGTGCCCGCCAGCACCATCGCCACGATCGGGCCCGAGGTGATGAACTCGACGAGCTCGCCGAAGAACGGGCGCTCTGCATGCTCGGCATAATGGCGCTCCGCAAGCTCCCGAGTGACCGTCATGTGCCGCAGCGCGACGATCTTCAGCCCCTTGCGCTCGAAGCGCGCGATGATCTCGCCACTCAGGCCGCGGGCGAAGGCGTCGGGCTTTACGAGGATCAGGGTTCGGTCCATGGGTTCCTTTGCTTGGTCTGGAAATCGTCAGGAGGTCGGGCGCGGGAAATCGTCAGGAGGTCGGGCGCGGGCGACCGCCGGGGCGACTAGCGCGGCCCGTGCCGCGAGGCCTCGCCGGCGACTCCGCGGCCGCGGCCGGTTCCGGCTCCGCCGCGTCCGCGTCGTCGAGCGCGCTGCTACGCGCGGCGCGGCCAGTGCCGCGAGGCCTCGTCGGCGACTCCGTGGCCACGGCCGGTGCCGGCTCCGCGGCGTCCGCCCCCTCCAGGCCGGCGGCGGCAGGCGCCTCCAGCTCGGGCAGCTCGCTCTCGATCACCGGCGCCGCGCGGGCGCGCTCGCGCTCGCGCCGGCGCCGCGACCGCGGCGCGGCGATGCCGGGGACGTCGGCCTCGCAGTAGGGACAGATCGTCCACGTCTGGTCCAGCGGGCGCGAGCAGTTCGCGCAGCGCTCCTTGAGCTTGCGCAGGCAGCTCGGACAGCGCACGAAGTCCGGCTCCACGCGATAGTCGCAGTGCGGGCACAGCGTCTGGCCGAGCTGATGCAGGCGCGCCTCGGCGGCCTGCGTCTCGAGTTCGCGCTCGCGCACGTCCTCGAGGTACTCGGGAGGACGCAGGATCATGTACACGATCGTGCCCACGAACGGGAACAGCGATGCCGCCGTCGCGCAGCCGATGAGCATCGGGTCGACGATCCGCCGGCGGGCATCCGCGTAGGTCCAGTAGATCAGCGAGAAGTACAGAACGACGACAAACAGAATCAGCAGATCGACCGCGAGGTTCAAGCCGCTGCTTTCGATTCCGAAGTACGCGATGGGTAGCATCGGCCGGCTGAGTTTAGAGAAACAGGCGGCTGAATCCGTAACCAGCGGCGAAGAACACGAGGATGACCAACGCCACGATCAGCGCCACGGCGCCGATCATGGCGAGCACGGATGGACCCTCGTCGTTCATCTGGTGGACGTGGAGCTGCGCGATCGAGCCCACGGCTGGCGCACATTATCGGAACGCTCGAGCCCCCCGAGCAGATCTCCGAGCAGGTACACCGAGCCCGTGACCAGCACCGCGCCCCCCCGCTCCTGCGCCCAGCCGCGCGCAGCCGCCAGCGCCCGCGCCGGTTGTGGCTCGCAGCTGCTCGCCTCGAACCCCAGCTGGCGAGCCAGCGACTGCAGCGCCGCGGGCGGCAGCGCGCGGCCGCTCGGCGGAGCGGTGAACCAGGCGCGCTCGCACAATGGCAGCAGCGCCGCCAGCATGCCCGCGGCGTCCTTGTCCTCGAGCACGCCGAGCACCAGCGCCAGCGGCCCCGCCGGAAGCACCTCCGGCAGCGACTCGATCAGCGCGGCGACCGCATGGGGGTTGTGCGCACCGTCGAGGACCGTCGGTGGGTCGTCGCCGAGCAGCTGCAGGCGCCCGGGCACCGCGGCCGCTGCGGCCGCCGCGGCCACCGCCTGCTCGCGCACGGCGATGCCGGCCTGCCGCAGATAGGCCTCGGCGGCGGCGCGCGCGAGCGCGAAGTTGCGGCGCTGGAAGGCCCCGCGCACCGGTGTCGGCGCGTGCGCAAGCTCGCGCCGCGGGCGCACGATCTGCGCCTCGCGCTCGCCCGCCACCCGTTCGGCGACCGCCAGCGCCGGCGCAGCCAGCTCCGGCGCGAGCACGAGCGTGCCTCCGGGGCGCACGACCGCGAGCTTCTCCTCGGCGATGTCCTTCAACGTCGGGCCGAGCCAGCGGGTGTGCTCGAGCCCGATGTTGGTAAGGACCGTGATCGGCGAGTCGATCACGCTGGTCGCGTCATAGCGGCCTCCGAGGCCGGCCTCGACGACCGCCACCTGCACCTCCTGCTCGGCCATCTCCCAGAGCGCAGCAGCCGTCAGCAGTTCGAACTGGGTCACGTGGTCGTCCTCGGCGAGCGTCCGGTTGACGCGCTGCGCCGCCAGGGACGCCCGTGCGATCGCCGCCGCGAAGGCGTCCGCGTCGAGCGCGCGCTCGCCGATCTGCACGCGCTCGCGATAGGAGACCAGGTGGGGCGAGAGGTAGGCGGCCGTGCGCAGGCCGTGGCGCGCGAGGATCGCCGCGGTCATGCGCGTGGTCGAGGACTTGCCGTTGGTCCCGAGCACATGGATCGAGTCGAAGCGACGCTCGGGTGAGCCCAGCACGGTCATCATGCGGCGCATCCGGTCCAGCCCGAAGCGCATCCCGAACAGCTCCAGCGAGCGCAGCTGCCGCTCGGCCTGCGCCTCGGTCCAGCTCATGCGCGGCTGTGCATCAGCGGCGCTTACGCCGCGCGCCGCGAGTGCGCGCGAGCAGCAGCAGCTCGCTGCCCGCGCCCTTCAGGTCGTATTTGACTACGAGCTTGCGCAGCTCCTTGCGCTCCTTGGCGCTGAGGTTGGCCGGCCAGCCGCGCGACTCGCGCAGCAGGCGCCCGATGCGGGCGCGATCGCTCTCCGAGAGCGCCCACCAGCGACTGCCGATGACAACGCTCGCCTGCAGCAGCGCGGCCCACGGCATCGCCTTGACCCGGTCGAGCCTCGACTTGGGTGCGGCCCTGGACCCGTGCACAGTCGCGATGGTAGCGGGGGTGCGCGCACGGCGCGGTCGCCCCGCCGGGCGGGCGCGTCGCTCAGCCGGCCGGCGCGGCCGACGGGCGGCGAGGCGTCAAGCGGCTCAGGCCGACTCCTCCTGCAGGCCGCCGTCGTCGGCGTCTTCGGGCGCGGCTTCCGTCACGAGCGTGGGCGTCAGACCCTTTTCGACCGTCTCCTTGGTGACGACGCACTTCTTGACGTCGCGTCGCGAGGGCAGCTCGAACTGCACCTCCAGCAGGATCTCCTCGATGATCGAGCGCAGCCCGCGCGCACCGGTTTCGCGCTCGAGCCCCTTCTCGGCGACCGCGGTCAGCGAGTCCTCGGAGAACACAAGCTCGATCCCGTCGAAGGCGAAGAAGCGCTGGAACTGCTTGACGAGGGCGTTGCGCGGCTCGACCAGGATCGAGACGAGATCGTCGCGCGTCAGCTGGTGGACCGCCGACATCACCGGCAGGCGGCCGATGAACTCGGGGATCAGCCCGTACTCGATCAGGTCCTCGGGCAGGCAGTGCTCGAACACCTCGCCGGTGTCGCGCTCGGCCTTGGCCTCGATCGCAGCCGCGAAGCCGACCCCTTTATGCCCGATCCGCCGCTCGATCACCCTGTCGAGATTGGCGAACGCCCCGCCGCAGATGAACAGCACGTTGGTGGTGTCGATCGTCAGGAACTCCTGGTGGGGATGCTTGCGCCCACCCTGCGGCGGCACCGACGCCTGCGTGCCCTCGAGGATCTTCAAGAGCGCCTGCTGGACGCCCTCGCCGGAGACGTCGCGCGTGATCGACGGGTTGTCCGCCTTGCGCGCGATCTTGTCGACCTCATCGATGTAGATGATGCCCGTCTCGGCCTTCTTGACGTCGTAGTCGGCGGCCTGGATCAGCTTGAGCAGGATGTTCTCGACGTCCTCGCCCACGTAGCCTGCCTCCGTCAGCGCGGTCGCGTCGGCGATCGCGAACGGCACGTTGAGGATGCGGGCGAGCGTCTGCGCGAGCAGCGTCTTGCCGCAGCCGGTGGGCCCGAGCAGCAGGATGTTGGACTTCTGCAGCTCGATGTCCGAGTCGCCGGACATCATCATCTGCACGCGCTTGTAGTGGTTGTAGACGGCCACCGACAAGGTCCGCTTGGATGGATCCTGCCCGACGACGTACTCGTCCAGGACGTCGTAGATTTCACGCGGCTTGGGCAGGTTCTCGATGTCGAACGCCGGCGGCGCTGACAGCTCCTCGTCGATGATCTCGTTGCACAGGTCGATGCACTCGTCGCAGATGTACACGCCCGGGCCGGCGATCAGCTTCTTGACCTGTCGCTGGGACTTGCCGCAGAAGCTGCAGAGCAGCTGCTCGTTGGAATCGGTGGGTCTGGCCATATCCCTTGCTCTCCCGCAGTCAGACGCCTTTCATGCGAGCCCGGAGCTAGTGCTCCGAGATCACTCGATCGATGATGCCGTACTCCCGCGCCTCCTCCGAGCTCATGAAGTAGTCGCGCTCGGTGTCCCGGCGAACCTGCTCGAGGTCCTTGTTGGTGTGCTTGGCGATGATCTCATCCAGGCGCCGGCGCACGTCGATGATCTCCTTCGCGTGGATCTCGATGTCGGTCGCCTGGCCCTGGAAGCTCGAGGAGACCTGGTGGATCAGGATCTTGGCGTTAGGCAGCGCCATCCGCTTGCCCGCAGCCCCTCCCGCCAGCAGCAGCGCCCCCATCGACATCGCGATGCCCACGCAGATCGTCTGCACGTCCGGCTTGATGAACTGCATCGTGTCGTAGATCGCCAGGCCCGCGTAGACCGAGCCGCCCGGAGAGTTGATGTACAGCGAGACGTCCTTCTCCGGGTCCTCGGACTCGAGGTGCAGCAGCTGGGCGACGATCAGGTTCGCGATCTGGTCATCGATCGGCGTGCCCAGGAAGATGATCCGCTCGTTCAGGAGGCGGCTGTAGATGTCGAACGCGCGCTCGCCTCGCGAGGTCTGCTCGACGACCATTGGAACAAGTGGGCTCATAGTCCTCGCATCTGTTTCGCTTCGCCGACCGGATTCCTCTAGAAGGCTAGCTGGTCGATCTTTGATCGGTCGGTGTCCACAGCCGCGCGGGTGCAGCCGCGGCCTCCCCTCCCTGGGCGCCGGCGACGGGCTCCTTGGCAGGCGTCCACAGCTGCTCTCGCGCCTGCGCCTGGGCCACGGGGATCGGCTTGGCGTTGTCCGCTATCTCCGAGATCGCCCGGCGCGCCGCGAGGTCCTCGCGGACCTCCTCCAGGCGCCCGGCCCTGCGTAGGTCCTCGAGCAGCTTCTGCGGCTCGATGCCCTCGCGCTCGGCGACGGGGACCAGCGCGTCCAGGAGCTCCTGCTCGCCGGGGCTGATTCCCTCGGCGGCGACGACCGCCGTGATCACCGCCTCGCGGCGCAGTCCCAGCTCCGCTTCGGGCTCCATCTCGGCGAGGATCGCCGGCTCCTCGCGGCCCACGATCTGCAGATAAGCCTCCTTCGTGATGCCGCGATGAGCGAGGGAGTGCAGCATCCGCTCCCACATCTCCCGCGCCCGCGCGCTGATGAGCTCCGGCGTGACGAGGACGCGCGCCTGGGCCACGGCCGCATCGAGCGCCGCCTGGCGAAACTCACCCTCGATCTGCTCTTCCTCGGCGGCGATCAGACGGCCGCGGATGTCCTCGCGCAGCTCCTCGAGGTCGTCGAAGCCCGCATCGATCGCGAAATCCTCATCCACATCGGGAAGCTGCTTGAGCTTGACCTCCTTGACCGTCACCTCGAAGGATGCCTCGCGTCCGGCGAGCTCCTTGTTGGCGTAGTCGGCGGGGAACGTCAGCTCGACGTTGCGCACCTCGCCGGCACCGGCCCCGAGGAGGCTCTCCTCGAAGCCCGGGATCAGATTGCCGCCACCGAGCTCGACCAGCTGGTCGCGTCCCTCGCCGCCCGCAAACGGCTCCCACCGCGGCTGCTCCGGTGAGGACCCGGCGGCGGCGAGCGAGCCGCGGTAGTCGATCACCACGAAGTCGCCCTCGCCGGCCGGACGCTCGGCGGTCTCCAGGCGGGCCAGGCGCTCGCGCATGGCCTCGATCTCCTGCTGCAGCTGATCCTCGCCCACCTCCGGCTCGCGGCGGCCGACCTCCAGGCCCTTGTACTCGCCGAGCTCGGCCTTCGGCAGCACGCCGATCTCGATCGAGAACTCCAGCGCCTCGCCCTGCGGCGGAAGCCGTCCGAGATCGACCTGCGGGTCGCCGACCGGCACGATCCCCGCGGTCTCGATCGCATCCGAGTACCAGCTCGAGAGCGTGTCGCGCACGGCCTGCTCCAGCACCGCGTCGCGGCCGATGCGCCGGATGACCAGCGGCGCCGGCACCTTCCCGCGGCGGAAGCCCGGGAGCTTCAGCTCGCGCCCGAGCTGCTGGGCCTTGTGCTCGAGCCGGCCCTCCAGCTCGCCCGCGGGCACCTGCACCTGCAGCCGCACGCGCGAGTCCCCCAGCTCGGTGACGGTCGTCTTGACGGCTACGGGCACCCCCGCCACGATACCGTGCCCCTCAGTGAGCGCTCGGCGAGCACCCTCCCGCGCCCGGCGCGCCGAGGCGCGCTTCTGGACCGGCCCGGCCGGCCATCTCGTGGGCGGCGCCCTGGACGTGCTGAGAGCGCTGTCGCGTCATCTGCTTGCGCGGGCGCGGGGCCGAGCGGCGCGCTAGGGCTCGGCCTCGCGCCCGCGAGGCGCGCTGCGCTATGCCGCCGACGGGGCGGCCGCGCGGCCGAACGCGATGCTCACGCCACGTGGCACGACCAGCACGGGGCAGCTGGCGATCTCGATCAGGTGCGACGCGGAGGAGCTGAGCCCGACCCGTCCCGGCTCGGCCTCGGGGCGCGAGTCGAAGACCAGCAGGTCGGCCTGCTCGTTGGCGACCGGCGCCACTTCGCCGCCGACCGCCGCAGCCAGCGCCTCGGCGCTCTGGCGGGCTCCACCCTCGCCGTCGCCGACCGCCACGATCTGCCGGATCGCCGCGCTCCGGTCCTCGGCCAGGTCCACGGGCGCGATCGCGACCGCGGTGCGCCCGCCTTCCAGCAGCCGCTCGGCGGAGTTGCCGACCGCGATGTGCCCTTTGGCGGTGTGCGAGTCCGAGCAGAAGGCGATCACGTCGGCGCCCTCGCGCTCCGCCAGCGCGGCCAGGCCCTCCGGGGTTGAGCGATCGGTGACCACGTGCTTGGCGGCCGACGGGTTGCCGAGCAACTCGACGCCGCGGTCGAGCAGGGCTTCGGCCTCGTGCTGGGCGATGTCCTCGCGCGCGCTGTCGGGCTCAGAGGTGTGGCGGACGTAGGCGAGCGACACCTCGGCGCCGCCGCCGGCGAGCAGCCGGCCGAGCGCCACGGCGTCGTCCTCGTTGGCGGTGCCGTCGTAGGAAACGATGATCTTGGTGGGCATGGCAGTTCTCCTGTCGTCTTCGGGCCGGATCGGCCGGCCGCGAGGTGGTTGTCAAAGACTGTGAATGCGAAAGCTGGTTTCGCCCCATGGTGACACCCTCCTGCCATCAGTACCAGTGATTGTTTTGATTGCTGCTATAAGCTTTGCTAATGCTTAATACGGCTCGGCTGAGGGTGCTCAAGGAGGTCGCCTATCGCGGCTCCTTCTCGAGCGCCGCCGAGGCGCTGTCCTACACGCAATCGGCGATCTCCCAGCAGATCGCCGCGCTCGAGGCGGAAGCCGGGATGGCGCTGCTCGAGCGCCACCCGCGCGGCGTCAGCCTGACCGCCGCGGGCCAGACGCTCGTGGGACACGCCGAGGGCATTCTCGCGGGCCTGGATGCTGCCGAGGCGGCGCTGTCGGAGATCGCCGGACTGCGCGGCGGACGCCTGCGCGTGGCCTCCTTCCCGACGGCCGGGGCGACGCTGATGCCGGTGGCGATCGCCACCTTCCGCTCCTCCCACCCCGACGTCGAGCTGACGCTCGCCGAGGCCGAGCCCGAGGCGATCATCCCGCGCCTGCGCGCGGGCGAGCTCGACCTGGCCCTGCTGTTCGAGTTCGCCGGCGAGCGCCTGCGCGAGGAGGACATCGACAGGGCCGAGCTACTCGAGGACCCGATGTACCTCGCGCTCCCGCGCGAGCATCGCCTGGCCGGCAAGGAGCGACTGCGCCTCGAGGATCTGCACGGGGAGTCCTGGGTGCAGACCTCGCGCTCGAGCCCGTGCGCGCGCCAGGTCGTGCGCAGCTGCCACGCGGCCGGCTTCGAGCCCAGCGTGTCGTTCGAGACCGACGACTACCAGACCGTGCAGGGCCTCGTCGCCGCCGGTGTCGGGGTCGCCCTGATACCCGAGCTCGCGCTGTCGGTGGTGCGCGATGACATCCTCATCCGCGCGCTCTCACCCGGCCCCCCTGTCCGCCAGGTGATCGCCGCAGTGCCGGCCGGCGCCCGGCTTGTCGCCGCGGCGCCGGTGATGCTCGGCGTCCTGCAGGAGGCCGCCGGGCGCTACGAAAAGCAAAGGGGGCGCCCGGCCGATTAGCCGGGCGCCCCCTCAGGTGCTTGCTCCTCTTTACGTCAGAGGGTCAGTGTGCTTCGTTTGCCAGGTAGGCTTCGTTGACGAGCTTCCCGAGCGCTTTGTAACCAGCCAACGTCGGGTGGATGTCGCCGTTCTTCCCTACGGGAGCTTCGCCGGTCTGCACGGCCGGGTTGCACATTTCCGTGAATTTGCAGATCGATTTCTGCTCCTTGGGGCCGTTCGTCCCACCTTCTTTGGTGAACCCTTCTTCAGGAACGCCCGCGCCGTTGTTGAACACCGGGAACGGGTTCGCGAACGTCACGTTGTGGTAGCCCGCGTTGAACGCGTCAACCACTTCGTGTTCGACGGTGTAGTTGACGGCCTCCTGGATCAGGTCGCTCGTCGCCAGCACCTCGGAGTCCGGGTTGTAGAAGCCGACGACGATGATCGGCCCTTTGTAACCGGCGTTCTCGAGGGCCGTCACGATAATGCCGAGGTCTCCCGCCACGTGCGCGATGGTCGCCGGCCCGCCGCCTTTGATGCATTCAAGGACAGCGATCTCCGCCTCTGCTTCCGACCAGTGTTTGCCGGATCCAGAGGGCTGTTCGGCGTAGCCTTTGGTGATCAGTTCGAAGGCCACGTTGTCCTTGCACTTGGTGATCGCCGCGAGCTCGTCGTTGGAGCCGATGTTGACCGTGATCGCCGAGATCGGTTTCCCGGAGGCGATCGTCCCCAGCGCCTCTTCGAGCTGCGAGACTTCCTTGCCGCCGCTCACGTAGCCGCCGTTGTGCAGCGGCAGGTGACTGCGGTAGGTGTATTTGCAGGGGTGGTAGTCGCCCGTGCCCTGGTAGCCGCCGTACACCTTTTCGATGTTCGAGCCGCCTTTGGAGAAGGGCAGTTCTTCGATTTCGGCGTACGATTCGGTCGATTCTTTTCCGTACGGCGTGTTTTCACCGATCAGACCGGTCGATGTCTCGCCGGGGCAGGCGTCGTTGACGAGCCTTACGCCTTTGCCGACCTCGGTTGAATGGCCGAGGTCTTTGGCGAAGTCGTTGGTGAAGCCTTCTTCGAAGTAGGAAGGCGACTCGGTCGGGTAGTGGTTGTTGAACCTTTCCTGGGTGTACCCGAACGAGATCGAGTCACCGAGGGCGAGGTAGGTGTGCGTCGCCGGCTCTCCGGCGTTGGCCGCTGCCGGAGCGAACACCAGCGCCGAGAGCGCCAGCGCGAGCGCCATGCAGCACCCGATCAGACGTCCGCGACTGCGGAACGAAACTGCGAAGCCGTTCGTGGCTTGCATCTCACATCCTCCTATATACGTGCGGGACCTGCCCGCAGAAGAGAACCACGGCACAGCCCCTCTTTGGATTTGCTTTCCCTCTCAGGTGCCCCCCCAAGCCGGCCCACGAGCAGCAGCCTGCCCATGAAGAGCACCGGCGACGATACCCGCGGGTGATTCAATTGTCAAGCGGGTGCGCGCCGCGTGTTCGCCGCGTGAAGAGCCATCTTATGAAGAATGTCGCCTTCTCTGCGCTGCGCCGGACGCCCTCCCGCGGCACGGCGGCCTGACCGCCGAGCGCCGGGCCGGCGCGTGGCTCGCGTCCGATGCAGGTGTCATCTTGCTGGTCAAATCGTCTGAGAAGGGTCGTGCTCGATGGCTGTCCTGAGTGTCCTGCTGCTGATCGTCGGAGTCCTGCTCGGCGCAATCTGCGCGCGCGCATACACGCGCCGGCGCAGCGAGCAGCTGCGCGCCGAACTGAAGGCGATCTCGGTGGACGTGCTCAGCCAGACCGGCGACTCGCTGGCGCAGCGGATCGCCGAGTCGCGCCGCGTCGAGGAGGAGCGCGCCGCCGGCGAGATGGCCAGACGGGCCGAGGAGATCAAGGGAATGGTCACGCCCGTCCAGGAGAAGCTCGGCAGGATGGAGAGCGAGATCGGGCGCCTCGAGCGCGAGCGCCGGCAGGCCCAGGGCGAGCTCGCGCAGATGGTCCGCCAGCTGGGCGAGGGCGTGGGGTCGCTGCGCCAGGAGACCGGCAACCTGGTGTCGGCCTTGAAGCGCCCGGCGACGCGCGGCTCCTGGGGGGAGATCCAGCTGCGCAATGTCGTCGAGATGGCCGGGATGGTCTCCCACTGCGACTTCGTCGAGCAGAGCACGATCCAGACCGGCGACGGAGCGCTGCGCCCGGACATGCTCGTGCGCCTGCCCGGCGGAAAGCTGGTGGTGGTGGACTCGAAGGTCCCGCTCGACGCTTATCTGTCGGCGCTGGAGGCAGGCTCCGAGGGGGACCGCGAGCTGCACGTCGCCCGCCATGCGCGCCAGACCCGCGAGCACATAGCCAAGCTGGCCGCCAAGGGGTATCAGCGGCAGTTCGACTCGACGCCCGAGTTCGTCGTCATGTTCGTCCCCTCCGACGGCATCTACCACGCCGCTCTCGCACAGGACCCTGCGCTGATCGAGTACGGCGTCCAGCAGCAGGTCCTGATGGCCACGCCGACCACCCTGATCGGGCTGCTTTGGGCCGTCCACTACGGCTGGCGCCAAGAGCTGATCGCCGAGTCCGCGCGCGAGATCGCCGACTCAGCGCGGGAGCTGCACCGGCGCCTGGGGCGCTTCGCCGAGCCGCTGGCGAAGGTCGGGCGCCAGCTCGACTCGGCGGTCGGCGCCTACAACGAGGCCGTCGGCTCCTTCGACCGTCGCGTGGTACCGCAGCTACGGCGCATCGAGCTGGCCGGCGCCTCCTCCGAGCGCGAGATTCTCCCGCCAAGCTCCGTCGAAACGGCCGCCCGTCCGGTCACCGCGCAGCTGGACCCCGAGCCGGAGGACTCGGCGCCCGAGCGGCCGGTTGCACCGGTGCACGCGATCCCGACAGCGGGGTCAGAGCCCCGTCCGGCGGAGTCCATCCGGGCGGGGCGCGGTCCGGGCCGTCATGTGACGGCGCTCGGCTCGACGACCCCTGCGCAGAAGGACTCCGGCGACCGGCTGCCAGGAGGATCAGCAGCGTGAGCGCCACGGGCACCGTTGCCGGCAGCTCGTCCACGAGGAAGAACAGCGAATCGAAGC
>Ga0209040_10003571_pt1 | contig 11915 bp, 8 predicted proteins | sample BogFormECP12_OM3_FD_188240 | JGI IMG/M metagenome (GOLD analysis project Ga0209040, IMG submission 188240) | Bog forest soil microbial communities from Calvert Island, British Columbia, Canada - ECP12_OM3 (SPAdes) (version 2) | ecosystem: Environmental > Aquatic > Freshwater > Wetlands > Bog ... | reverse complement strand
CGCGGCACTGGCGCGCGACAACGGGACGCCGCTCGACACCTATCACGCCTGGACGCGCGAATGGATGACCTTCCCCAACGGCGCCCATGTCGTCGAGGTGGAGATCGACCCCGACACCGGCGAGGTAAGGCTCGCGCGTTACACCGCGGTCGACGATTACGGGGTGCTGGTCAACCCGATGATCGCCGCCGGCCAGGCGCATGGTGCCATCGCCCAGGGTGCCGGCCAAGCCTTGCTCGAACACGCGGCCTACGATCCGGCTTCCGGCCAGCTGATCGCCGGCTCGTTGATGGACTACGCATTGCCGCGCGCCGACGACCTGCTGTCCTATGATCTCGGGTTCAACGCCACGCGCTGCACGACCAACCCGCTAGGCGTCAAAGGCTGCGGCGAAGCCGGCGCCGTCGGCGCATTCCCGGCCGTCACTAACGCCATCCTCGACGCGCTAGCGCCGCTGGGTGTTACGGATTTCGCCGGCCCGGCGACCCCGGAGCGGATCTGGCGGGCGATCAGAGGGTAATTCCGCTCGCCGCACGGTCTCATCCGTCGGCGCCGGTCGCCGCTGATCAGTCTCGACAGGCTAAGGGCTCGATCGAAGGGGCGCGGTGGGATAGTCCTGTCCAACTAATGCCCAGTCGCAAACGGATGATTCGCCGATGCCGCGCTGACGCAGCGCTGACGGAAAACCCTTTATGGGTCGTCCTGAGAGACGCTGTATCGTCTGAATGCGCGTGAGCCCAAGTACTCCTTAGGAACTCGGCAAATCGAGCTTCTATCTGACGTTGCGCTGGGGCTTAATATGAGCCGAAACGCTCCATGGCACAGCGTCTTAGGCCGGAGCGTTTGCCGAAACCGGGGTAGCTCTAACATGCCGATCGAGACGGTCAATCGACTTTGCACGCCGAACGCGGTCGTTACGAGCGATAGCCTCGTCGAACAGGTGGCACAGATTGAGGACCTTGCCTATGGCAGGGTCGACGGCCGCGACTTCTTCCGCCGCAACCACTTCACCGATGGGCTGCAACGGTTGGTCGAGCGAGGCTTTGAACGGCTCGCGGGACGGAGCGACGACGGAGCCTTCTATCTCACCCAGGCGATGGGCGGGGGCAAGACCCACAGCCTCATAGCGTTCGGACTGCTCGCGGCGGACCCGGATTTGCGCCGCGAGGTTGTTCCTCGGATACGGGCCGGAGCCGAGTTCGGCACCACCAAAGTTGTCATCTTCAACGGCCACCAAAATCCGGAGAATCTTCTCTGGGGGTTCATCGGCGAGCAGCTCGGGCATGGCGAGGTGATGACGCCGTTCTGGCGTAACGGAGCCCGGACCCCAGGTGTCGATGAGTGGGTTGCGGTCCTCGGCGACGAGCCGGTCCTGATCCTTCTCGACGAACTGCCAAGCTACCTGCAGATGGCCCAGGGCGAGCCCGTGGGCAATTCGACCCTTGGTGACCTCACTATCGGGGCGCTCGAACGGCTGTTCAATGCACTGCCGCGCTGTCCCCGCGCGTGCGTTGTGGTCACCAACCTCAAGGACGATGTCTATCTCGACGGATCCGGCCAGCTGCGGACCCTGATCGAAAATCTTTCCAAGCATTATGACCGAAATGCACAAGCGATCACGCCGGTTCAGCAGAATAGTGGCGAGGTTTACGAGATAGTTCGCAAGCGGCTGTTCGATGAACTGCCATCGGCGGACCGCGTTGATGAGGTCGCACGGGCCTATGTTTCGGCACTACAGAAGGCGAAGCGGGTAGACACGATCCCGACGACTCCAGAGACCTACGTGGAACGCATCCGCGAATCCTATCCTTTCCATCCGTCGATTCGGGACATCGTCGCCCGGTTTGCTGAAAATCGCGGATACCAAAAAACTCGGGCTCTCATCCGCCTGTTGCGGCTTGCCGCTCGCGGCGCTCTCGCGTCCGAAGGAAATGCGTCTCTGGTTGGACTGCAACATCTCGATTTCAACGACCAGGCGACGATCGAGGAAATTCGCAAGATCAATCCCGCCTATTCAAACGCGATCTCGCGAGATATCGCCGATCGGGGTAACGCGCTGGCGGAGCGCATCGCAGCGGCAGACGGCACACTTACGGCGACGTCGGTCGCAAAGATGTTGCTGATGTCCTCGCTGTCGACGGCAGAGACACCGCTGCGCGGTCTCACCGATGGCGAACTGGTGGAATCGTTGGTCGACCCGCTGCTTGAGGTGTCCGAAATCAAGACTGAGCTGACCCGGCTTCAGGGGCAGGCCTGGTATCTTTATATCGGCGTCGACCAGCGAATCTTTTTTGGTCAGACCGCCAATGTCACGGCTGAAATCACCGAAATCGCGGCGAATATCGCCGAAGAGCAGGTCGACCAGACGCTTAGAACAAAGTTGCAGGAGGTCTTCAAACCGCGTGGGGCCTCGCTCTATGCGGAGCGAATGGCGATCCTCCCGGCATTGGATGAGATCCATCTGGACGATGATCGACCGACACTCGTCATTCTAGAGAGGCCTGCCGACGCACTCCCCGCTGATTTCGACGATTGGTGGAAGCGACAGGATCTCCAGAACCGGGTTTTGGTGCTGACCGCAGATCCGAACGCGGTCTCGACGCTGCGTCTCATCGCACGGCGCATGCGCGCGATCGATCGGGTGGAGGATCGTATTCGCGTGCAGCATGGCGATGCGTCCCCGCAAATGCAGGAACTTTTGGGCGTCAAGGGACGCGAGGCAGCCGGCTTTACGAGTGCACTGAGAGAAACGTTCAAGACGATTATTTTCCCGACTGGCAGATCGCTTCGCCGCATTGATGATTTTCGCATGGAATTTGATCGCAACGACTATTCCGGTGAGCAACAGATCATCGACACTCTCACCAAACGAGGAAAGTTTATCTCGAGCGACCGTTTCGACGCTGAGTTCGAGAAATTGCGACTTGATGCCGAGGATATCCTGTTCGACGCGGATGCCGTGCAATTCAACTCGCTCCGGCGGAATGCGGCGGTGCGACCCGGCTGGTTCTGGTTGCACCGCCGTGGTTTAGACGAGCTGGTTAAAACCGCGGTGCAGCGCGGCTTTTGGCGCGACAAAGACGGGCTGGTTGCCAAGAAATGGGAACGCCGAACGCGGGTGAGCGCGCGTCTCGACGATTTTGGTCCGAATCCGCTAGAAACCGGGCGCTTCCCAATCGTCGTCACAGCAGAAGATGCCGACACGGTTTATGTCTCGGAAAAGGGGCCGCCTGATTCCGGAAAGGACAGGAAGCTCGACGGACGCGCCTATGAGACCGAAGGGGCCGTCGTCTGGTTCCTGGCTGTCGACAGCAAGGGTGAGGCAACCACCGGCGATGCCTACGAGTGGCGTGCGCCGATCCGAGTTAAGCCGGATGTCCGACGTGTGTCCGATGGACACCGAGTCTCGTTCCTGGCGATCCCGCGCGGGGCGACTATCCGTGCGACTCTTGATGAGTCGGATCCAAGAACAGGACCGTCAGTTTCGGGCGAAATCGAAGCGCTCGCTGGCGCCACGTTATTACGAGTCATCGCGGAGGTAGACGGCCGATTCTCGGAGGAGGAAACCGCCCGCTTAATAGACGGCTTCGGAGAGGGCCCAGGCAGGCCTGAGACGCCGCTGAAGCCGGATGCTCCTGTATTGATGACCTCGCGATTCGAGCCAAAGGACACCGCCGCCGCATTTTCTGGTCTCGATCGCCTGGCGAAAACGCCAGGCAGTCGCGTCCATGGTGGTTCGGTCGAGCTGAGTGGCGGCCGTTCAGAGGGCGACCATCTTACCTTGCGCATGGGTAAGGACGTTCCGCTCGCAGCCGGCGACCTCGACATGCTGGTCAAAAAGCTCGTCGAACTGTTGAATGCCCCGGCGCCGACGCTCAAGCTCCGGGTCGATGGCATCGTGTTCTCATCGGGACGGGAGCTGAGAGCATTCTGCGATGCGGTCGGCGAAGATTTCGCGCGGGTAACCTGGACGCAGGATTAAAGCGCATGGCGGGAACATCGCCGATGAAGGCAGCGATGGCGAATTTCGATTGCGAAGACATCTATCGCGAGCATGCCTTTCTCGTCCGCCTGACCAAGGGCCGCGAGGCGAAGGCGCTTGTCTTCGAGGTCTTTGGCCGGCCCTCCGCCGAAGCGCACGCTTCTGCATGGGCACCGGAGACGATCCTTCGCTGCGAAATGGCGCGCGATGTGTGGAATGCCGCGGCCCCCGAGGCACGAGCAGAGTTCAATCGCCGGCTTAAGATCGACGGAAAACCAGCCGGCCGCTGGGGCGCCGATGATACGGCTGTGCAGCGGCTTTTTGGCAAGGAATTGCTGGTGCTTTTGTGGGCGATCGAGCAATCCGACGTCACCCCCGAAGAAGTTGCAGTCGGCATTCGCAACTGGCTCGGATTGAAGCCCGAAGAGCGCTGGTGGCTCTACACGATGACCGCCGCCGCGACCGGCCTCGCTCACCAGGTGGGGATGGGCTGGCGAGATGCCTTGCGGCGGGCGCTCTGCTTCGGCACGCGGCAGCAGACCTTTCATCTGGGCGCGGTCGCCGGGCGAGGCTCACTCGAGCCGCGAATGCTTGATCAAACGACGCCGCCGAAGCCGAAGCGGTCAATACGCAACAAATTACCGACGCGAGATGACACTGGGTCGTTTTTCACCGAACTCGATATCACTGCCGCATGAACGCCGATGCCCCTGAAATTTTTCCCGGGGCCAGCGGCCTCGCGCCTCTCTCGTTAAAGGACGCACCTTCTTTCATCGAGCGCCAGTTCCCCGTTGGGCGGCTGTCGGGCGAAGCCTACAAGGAGCGGAAGGCGAATCTCGGCCAGACGCTGACGACGCTTGGCTCGTACTGGAAGGGTCGCAAGCCGCTGATCCAGGTGCGGGCTGTCGTGCTCGGCGCGCTGCTCCCCGTAAGCAACGATCCCGCCGCCGATCTCGATGTTTTTCTCAAGCTCATGGCGATGGACGATGGTGCCTTCGCGAGGCGCTTCGACGGCGGGCCCACTAAATTTGCGGCGCTCTTTCCAGGATACGCGCACCTGGTCATCGACGAGGACGGCAAGCGGCGCGTGTGGCGCGACGACCTTAGCGAGTCGGAGCGGCAGGCGCGCGTGGCGGAGGCCTTCGCGAGCCTTCCCTACGCCGAACGGCTGAAACATGTCCGCCGGCCGGAAGAATGCAACGAGGCGGACCTGCTTGGTCCGATCTGGCCGGCGGTCAATCGCCATCTCGGCACGGATGTGCGAAGCCTGCCCGAGCTCGTCGAGCAACTAGGTATCGCCCGCTTCGGCCATCGGCCGAAACTGGCGGATACGTTCTGCGGCGGTGGCTCCATCCCCTTCGAAGCGGAGCGGCTTGGCTGCGACGTCCATGCCTCTGACCTCAATCCCGTTGCCTGCATGCTCACCTGGGGCGCCTTCAATATCATTGGCGCGTCGAAGGAAGAGCGGGCCAGGATCGAAGCTGCGCAGCGCGAGGTCTCGGCGGCGGTCGATGCGGAGATTACGCGTCTCGGCATCGAGCACGACGCGGAGGGTAACCGCGCGAAGGCCTATCTCTATTGCCTCGAGACGCGCGACCCGAAGTCCGGCTGGACGGTGCCCATGGCGCCCTCATGGGTGATCTCTAAGTCGCGCAATGCCGTAGCCAAGCTCGTACCCTACTACGCGGCCAAGCGTTATGATATCGAAATCCACATTGGCGTATCAGCCCAAGAAATGGCCGAAGCTGCGCAAGGCACCGTGCGTGATGGCCGTCTCGTTCACCCAATGAATCCGGAGCGCTCCGGCGTTGAGATCAAGACGGTCCGAGGTGACTATCGGGATGCCGACGGCAACGCCCGCAATCGTCTCAGGCTCTGGGATAGATCGGACTTCGTGCCACGGCCGGACGATATTTTCCAGGAGCGGCTCTACTGCATCCAGTGGATCAGGAAGGAGAGCCTCGGCAAGGGCCGCCAGGAAACATTCTTCGCCACGGTGACGGAGGATGACCTCGCTCGTGAGCGCGAGGTCGAGGCGAATGTGCGCGAGAACCTTTCGTGTTGGCAGGATGAAGGCTTGGTGCCCGATATGCCCATCGAGCCGGGCGACGAGACGACGCGGCTGTTCCGCGAGCGCGGATGGACGCATTGGCACCATCTTTTTTGCGCCCGCGACTTGCTAAATCTGGCATTGATTTACTCCAAAGGACGAACGCCCACTGGTGACCTAGCGGTTACGTCGCTGCTGAATCACGCGAGCCGACTATGCCAATGGATCACGTCTGCGGCCCGGAGGGATGCATCAGGCGCGCAGCTTGCGGGACCAAGGGACCTTCCAAATCACGTCTTCTACAATCAGTCCTTCAATACTTTTTGGAACTACGCGACCAGAGCGTCGCACTTCCTGAATCAGTACCTCCTGATGATCGAAGATGTAAGTTCCTCGCACATAGCCGGAAGCGGCTCAGTTGTGGTCGCGGGCGCACAGGATACGACGTCGATAGTCGATTTTTTCGTCACCGACCCTCCCTACGCCGACGCAGTCAATTACCATGAAATCACAGAGTTCTTCATTGCCTGGCTACGCAAGAATCCCCCGCGGCCGTTCGACCAGTGGACCTGGGACTCGCGACGCGATCTCGCCATCAAGGGCAAGGACGAGCAGTTCCGCCGCGATATGGTGGCCGCCTACGCCGCCATGACGAAGCACATGCCCGATAACGGGCTACAAGTCGTCATGTTCACCCATCAAGATGCTGGCGTTTGGGCCGACCTCGGCGCGATCCTCTGGGCTGCCGGGCTTTCCGTCACCGCCGCATGGAACGTGGTGACCGAGACTGAGAGTGCGCTGAAAGAGGGCAACTACGTCCAGGGCACCATCTGCCTGGTGCTGCGCAAGCGTCTCCGCGAAGCGAACGCGCGGCGCATGGAGATCGAGGCAGAGATCGAGGATGCAGTACGCGATCAAGTCGATCGTCTTCGAGGACTCGATGCGGCCTGGTTGGGAGAGGCGCTTTACACGGACGGCGACTTAACCCTCGCGGCTTATGCTGCGGCATTGCAGGTCGTCACCTCTTATTCCACCATCGACCGCCAGCTGCTGGACCGGGACCTTTACCGCAAGCTTGGCAAGGGCGAGCGGACGTTGCTCCGCGATCTCGTCGATTATGCGGCTCAGATTGCGAACGGATTGCTGGTGCCCGAGGGCTTTCCCCGTGACGCGTGGCGCGATCTCGACGCTCCCTCGCGCTTCTATGTTCGCATGCTCGACATGGAAGCAAAGGGCAGTACAAAAGTCGCGGATTTCCAGAACTTCGCTAAGAGCTTTGCCTTTGCCGGCTACACCGACCTGATGGCCTCCACGGCGGCCAACGCCGCCAGCCTCGCCGGCGCCGCCGACCTTAAAGGCCGGATGCTGGGCGGCGACGGTTTCGCCAAGACGCCGCTGCGGCAAGTCCTCTTCGCAATATGGAAGACGGTGGAGAGGGGCGACCCTAAGACCGGCGTGCTGGTCCTGCGCACCGAGTACGCGGCCGATTATTGGGCGCGCCGACAGAAGCTGATCGGCCTCGCCGATTACGTTGCAGCCAAGACCGCACGAACCCGGCTGGAAGAGAGCGCCGCCGCGTCTGAACTGGCCGAGGCGCTCAGGCTCGACAAAGTGTAGGCCGTGGCAATCGCCCGTTTTTCGTCGCGGCGGGAGGCGCTCGGCCCGGTTCTCGCCGCGCGCCTGCGGGGCGCGTCGCGCTATCTGCGAATTGCCGGTTATTTCCGATCGTCTCTCCTCGAAATGGTCGGCGAGGATCTTGCGACCGTCGGCCAGATCCGTGTCGTCTGCAATGGTGATCTCGACCCCTTCGACGTAAAGGTCGCTAAAGCCGCCCGTGAGGGTCAGGAAGCCTTGGCACGAACGCTCGTATCGAGTTGGCAGGCAACCGAGGACGGGCTCGACCTGCTGCTGGCGCGAGAGCGGTATCGGCGGCTGCACGATCTCTTATCCTCCCGCCGTATGAAGGTTCGCGTCGTGCCTCGCGATCCTCAGAACGTGTTCGTCCACGGCAAAGCGGGTGTGATCGAGCACGCCGATGGCCGCGTGTTCTCTTTCGTAGGAAGCGTCAACGATTCTGTCACCGCCTTCAGACACGCTTATGAAATCCTCTGGGGCGACGAAGATGAAGCCGCCGCCCGTTGGGTGCGCGAAGAGTTCGAACATTTCTGGTCGCAAGGCGTCGATCTCCCCGACGCGGTGGTGAAGCACGTCGCGGCAATGGCGAGCCGGATCGAGTATCGCTCGATCGAGGAAGCTCGCGACGCGACCGGCGCCGTTCCGGCTGAGGCTGTGCTCGCGGAACGTCCGATCTACAAGGGCGGGCAGATCCTCCGGGCCTGGCAGAAGCGCTTTGTCCAGACCTGCGTCGAAGACCACCGGCTGCATGGCAAGGCGCGGTATCTGCTCGCTGACGATGTGGGCCTCGGCAAGACGCTGTCGATGGCCGCCGCGGCGCTGGTGCTATCGCTGCTCGACGACAAGCCGGTTTTGATCCTCGCCCCCGCCACTCTGATCTGGCAGTGGCAGGAAGAGTTGGAGGACAAGCTCGGTCTCCCATCGGCGGTCTGGTCGACACAGAAAAAATGCTGGGTCGACGGAGAACGCCGTCCCCTGACACAAAGGGGCGATCCGGAGCTGGTGACCAAGTGCCCGTGGCGCATCGGAATTGTATCGACCGGGCTTATCGTTAACGGGGACGACGCCGCGGAGCGCGGCGCGCTGGCGAAGAAATCGTTCGGCGTGGTCGTACTCGACGAGGCGCATAAAGCACGGGCTCCCCGCGAAACCCGAAACGGGATTACAACGTCGACGCCGAACAACCTGCTCCGCTTTCTGCACAGGGTGGCGCGAAATGCCGGGAATGTCCTGTTCGGCACCGCGACGCCAATTCAGTTGGACGCGGTGGAGTTGTGGGATCTGCTCGCAGCGCTGGGACAGGGGGCGCCGCAGGTCCTCGGCGCGCCTGCGGAAGGAAGCGAATGGGCGCGCGACGAATCGATCCGCTTTCTGACAGGAGAGCGCCCTTGGCCTCAGGTTGACACAAGCCGCTGGGGGCTCTTTCGCAATCCGCTGCCCCCCAGTTTCGAAGATAGCGTGTTCCGTGACATCCGCTCCGACGCAAGGCTCAAGTCATCCGAAGTTGTTGGTCCTCGCTACGATGACCTCCGGCCCGACATCCGCAGCGAGTTTTTGCAGGAATTCCCGGGGCTCGCCGAGCGATATAACCCGATCGTCCGCCGGGTCGTCCGTCGGACACGCCCGATGCTGGAGGAGCGCGGGCTACTCAAGCCCATCGGTGTGATCACACATCCTCGTGCTGCCGATGGATTGCCGTCCACGCTCTTCGACGGGGACGGCCTCGTCATGGGCCTGGCGTTTACTGCCGCCTACGAAGCGGCCGAACAGTTCAGCCGCCTCTATGCAGCGCGGCAACCGGGTGCCGGTTTTTTGAAGACAATCCTCCTGCGCCGGATCGGGTCGTCAGCGCGCGCCGGTCTTGACACTGCTCGCCATCTACTCGGCCGGCTCGACGACGCCGGGATTCCCGAAGGGGAGCGAGGCGACGAAAACGACCCGAAGGACGCAGCACCGCCCGAAGCGCAGGAGATCCAACTGCTACGCGAGGTCGAGCGAAATCTGAGGTCGGTGGTGGACCGTTCGGACATCGATCCAAAGGTCGAAGTGATCCTCCATTACCTGCGCGACAGCCGGTGGCTGGAGACGAATGGCTCGATAATATTTAGCCAATATCGCACAACGGCGGAATGGATCGTCGAAGCTCTTTGCGAAGTCTTTCCTGACGAGCCTGTCGCTCTCTATGCAGGCGGCACCGCGTCGTTCGTACAGCGCGGCTCGGACCGGCGGTCGGCCGGGCGCGAACAAATCAAGGCGGCGATCGAACGCGGTGACATCCGGTTGGTCTGCGCCACGGATGCCGCCTGCGAGGGGCTGAACCTCCAAAGGCTCGGCGCCCAGGTGAATGTCGACCTGCCTTGGAACCCATCACGGTTGGTGCAGCGCAAGGGCCGGGTCCAACGGATTGGGCAAGTGCGGGACGAAATCCACGTGCTGAGTTTGCGCTACGCCGGGACGGTCGAAGACGACGTTTATCGTGCCCTGTCCGACCGGTTCGGAGACATCTTCGCCGTGCTCGGACAGCTACCAGACGGGTTCGAGGACCAATGGATCAGTGCCGTGCTCCGTGATCGCGCCGCCGTCAGGAATTTTTCCCAGCGGGTCGAGCGGGCAAGGCCGCCGATGGAGCTTCGTTACATCCGAGATGTCGCCGACGATAAGGGGCTCGATTGGGAATACACCGAGCGGGTTCTCTCTTCCCGCGACCTTGATGAGTGGATGCGTCAAGGATGGTAGCTGCTCAGGGGTAGCCGGTCGTCGCCCGACGCCACCCAAACCCGCTTCGCCGTCCCACCCGGCCTGCCAATCTCGCCGGGCCGGCGACCCCGGAGCGGATCTGGCGGACGATCAGGCCGCCACCGCCTTGAAAGTGGCGGAGGTGTGCAATATAAACTAGTCTACATCTAGTTTAAATGGCTCCCTTCATGGACACGATAGGCACTTTCGAGGCGAAGACCCACCTCACCCGCCTACTCGATCGCGTGGCGGCCGGCGAGCAGATTACGATCACGCGTCACGGGACTCCGATTGCTCGGCTGGTGCCTGCGAAGCCCACTGGTTCACGGGAGATCCGCGAGACCATCACCAAACTGAAAGAGTTCAGCAAAGGCCAGACGCTCGGCGGGCTGAAAGTCAAGGACTTGATTAACGAAGGCCGCCGGTGAGCGGCTTTGTCATCGACGCCTCCGTCGCCCTCGCTTGGTGCTTTGACGACGAGGCCACAGAGGCAACCCGCGTGCTCTTGGACCGGTTTGAGGACGAGCATGCCGAGGTCCCCTCGCTATGGCATTTGGAACTGGGCAATGCTCTTGCGATCGGCGAGCGCAACACGCGCATCACGCCGGCGCGCACCAGCGAATTCATCGCCCTGATCGGCGGGCTTCCGATCGTCGTCGACGAGCAGACACCCGACCGCGCGCTGAGCACGGTGCTCGACTTGGCTCGGAGCGAACGATTGAGTGCTTATGATGCGAGCTATCTCGAACTGGCCATGCGCCGCGGTCTTCCGCTGGCGACCAAAGACGACGATCTGGCGCGAGCGGCCCGGGGTGTAGGCGTGAGCTTGCTGCGAACCGCGTGAGCATGCCTACGACACTCGCTTAACGGCGTCAGCGGTTAATTCGCTGCGGCGAGCGCGGGCGCGGCGAGATCGCGGGAGCGCGAACGTGCGTTCATTCCCGCTGATCTCCTCGTTCGCGCGCGCCCATCTCGCTGCTGCCTATGCGCTTAAAGGTGAGACCGTACGCGCCGCCACCGAGCTCGCCGAAGCCCGCAGACTGGTCAGAGACGATCGCTGTTCGAGCATCGCCCAGCTGAGGGCTGCAGCCATCGGGGTACCGAAGATCCAGGCTCTGTACGAAGCCACTTATTTCGCCTGCCCGCGCAAAGCCGGAGTGCCGGAGGAGTGAGCCCGCCATGCTCTTCGAGGACATTGTTGATTCCCGGTTCTTTCCCGGTTACGGCCGTGAACCGGGAATCCACTCCCGGTTCGAGGGGTTGAAATTCCCGGCTAGCGCAAAAAAATTCCCGGTTAGGCAAGCTCGGGAAATTGGGCTTCAACTCCTTGATTCACTTTATAATCGTCAGGCAATTCGACGGCCTGGCAGGGTGCTTTGCGGAATTCCCGGTTCTCTGCCTTACCGGGAATTTCGCGGAGCAAGCTGAACGAGGTGCGACAGGCTCTGCCGCTGCCTTCCCGCTGCATCGAAATTGCCCGGGTCGAGCCAGCGCTCGAACGCTGGCTTCAGC